>Ga0007800_10000833_pt1 | contig 11171 bp, 6 predicted proteins | sample CryBogmetaGMA14M_FD_60366 | JGI IMG/M metagenome (GOLD analysis project Ga0007800, IMG submission 60366) | Freshwater microbial communities from Crystal Bog, Wisconsin, USA - MA14M | ecosystem: Environmental > Aquatic > Freshwater > Lake | place: Crystal Bog, Wisconsin, USA | collected 2009-07-06 | reverse complement strand
TGATCTTTTTAAAGCGACCAATATACGAAAAATCAACAAGTTAAATAGAAATAGAATCGCAATCTGTTCTTCCCAACACTTTTTGAATTTTATTTTTCCGCTTATTTAAATCACAACACATTGTTTATTATCGTAAATATTTTTAAGGTAGGAGTATTAGTGCCGGAAACGCTTGTTCTCGTTTGCGCTCAAAAAGCCTTATTCCGGCCCATGCAGTTTCTGGCACTCAATCTTCATATTGAGTTTATTGCGTCAGTTTTGGCGGTGTCGGGTATTTGTAATAGCGGGTTGCACTATCATTTTTATCGGTCAAAGTGACTTTTTCATTTACTGACGGCTTGGTATTTTTAGGCACTGTTTCTTTAGCCAGCGGTTTAATAATTTCAGTTGTTGTCACTTTAACGGGAGGCTTGGTGGCTACTTTGGCGATTACTTTTTCAGTCACTGGTTTGGTAACGGCAGGAGGCGTCTTTTCAACCAGAGGTTTTGCGGCTTCAGTCACCGGTTTGGCAATGGCAGGAGGCGTCTTTGCAACCAGCGGTTTTGCGGCTTCAGTCACCGGTTTGGTAACGGCAGGAGGCGTCTTTTCAACCAGAGGTTTGGTGATTTTTACCACGGCAGTTTCAGTACCAGGCTTGTTAATTTTAGGAGTAACAGCCGCTACAGGCACTACCTTTTCAATCAACGGCTTGATTACTTTAGGCGTTGCTAATTTGGGGTCAGGCAGGCTCTTTTTTGTTTCTGTCACTAAAGCGACTGGTTTAAGGTTCTTGGTCCCCACTACTTTAATAACCGGCTTAACATTTTCGGCAATGATCACGTTAGCCACAGGCTTGATAATTTCTTTGGGTGGTTCGGTGTTGTTTATTAAGGGTGACAATACGGGCTTTAAAAACTTGATTATTTGTACCGGTAATGAGCTGGTAAAGTGATAAAGTCCGGCATTATCTCCCTCGATGTAGGCAGTCATTACGCCAAAAAAGTGATCTCCCAAGAAAAATGTAAAAGTCGCAGCACGACTGATAAATTTCGACTCAATCAATCGACCGCCTGCGCCCCATACTTGCTTGCGATGATCGCCTGTGCCGGTTTTGCCGCCCACCGATAAGGGTTTGCCCACAGCATCTACGTAAATACCGTTAAGACGTCCGGCGGTTCCAGCCGTGACCACGCCAACCATTGCGCCACGCGCAACTTTAGCGATTTCCGGGGCAAAGATACGCTGACCTTTATCCGGGGTTTTGTTCATTAGCGTTTCATAAGGGGTTCCCTGCGCATAATGCAAACTCTCAAAGCGGACAGCCGGTAACCTGACACCGTCATTTAACAAAATACCGGTGAGTTCAGCCAGCGCTGCGGGTCTATCGCCTGACGCGCCTATGGCTGTCGCATAAGAAGGTGTTAAGGCATCAAACGGATAGCCAACGCGTTTCCAGGCAGTATGAATTTCTTTAAAAGCTTCTTCTTCAAGCATCGTCATGATGCGTCGCTGTTGAGCGTATTTTCTATGGTTCTTAAACAGCCAACGGTATACATCTTGGCGTTGCTCATAACTGGCGGCGATAACTTCTTCACGCGTCGCTTTTGGGTGCTGGGCTAAATAACCCACCAGCCATAATTCCAGCGGGTGAATCTTGGTAATATAACCTTGATCCTGTAAATCAAATTTCTCTGCCGAGTACTTGTCGTAAAGCTCATAGACATCTTCATCGATCAGCGCATTTTTGCCTAAATTGGCAGTAAGAAAAGCACTAAGCGCCGTCTCGTCACGATCAGGATAAATCGACCGATACAGCATGGTAAAACGTGAAGGCTTGGCAAATACTCTTTTAGTCAGCGTTGCCATGGCTTCTTCTGTGGTTTTGCCTTGGTATCTGACGTAAAAACGTTGTAAATAAGTACGTCCTTCGGTGTCTGCAAAACGCTCCAGATATTCTTGGCGCTTTGGGTCATCCGGGCTTTCAAGCCAACGCGCTATGCCGTCCGGTTTATAAAGATGATGATAAACAACATCCCGCATCAAGCGAATAAAGACCAGATTGACAGAATCACGCAGGGCATCGCGCACAGACATGATTTTATTATTTTCATCTTCGGTGAAATTATTAAAATGATGAAGACCGCCACCGGTAAAAAAATACTCGCCAGGCCCGGCTGAATAACGTCTGTCCAGAGCCAGATTAAGCAAATCCTCCAGATTGATTTTGGGTGACCGCTTTAACTGTTCTATGACCCATGCCGATAAAAAGTCACGGGGATGCAATTCAATTTTACTGAGCTCTTGTGCAGGACGCTCTTTATACTGCTGATAAATATCAGTAATTAGCTCCAGATAATGCACCATCGTTCTCAGTTTGGACGTAGAACCCAGATCCAGTCGAATACCTTCGTTAATATCAAGCGGTTGGTCGTAGTTATCGGTTTGCACACGCAGAAGATTACCTGTTTTGCTCCGTTCAAACAACATCAAACTGTAGACAATCGGATTAAGATCCGTGTTTTCGTTAAGCAGCCTAAACCCAAGGATACCGGCTGCACGCGCTTGGTCGGGCTCACTGAGTTGTCTTAGCGCATTGGTAATCGCTTGCTGGGTACTGTAGTCGAGCGTGGTTTTAACCGTTAAATCGAGGCGATCCAATTCATAATTAGTCTTTACGCCCAGAACACGGGCAAGACGGCTGCGCAATACATTTTGCGTCTTTTTTTCGGTCATAAATTTGGCCGGTTCAGCGACTGACTTGGGCGGGCGAACAGAAGAGCCCTGTAAAGCTGCATCCCTGAGTTCTACACTAATAAACCCCTGATCTGACAGTAAGCGCAAATAACTGTTGGTCAAATTTTGTAAGGCTTCATAACCACGTCCCAACAGATAGGAAGGTCTTCTCTGTGATAACAATATACTCAACACCTGCCGGTAAGCTTGCGCTTGTTGCGGGGTAATTTGATGCGGTGGCTTGAGTGCTTCCGGACTCAGTAATTTATTGATCTCGGCAAAATCAGCGCCATACCAGGCCGACAAACCATCACCCAACCCATGAACTTCGCCTAATTTCGGCGTAGCGGCAAGCGGCATGGAATTTAAATAAGAGAGCGCAATTTCTTGTCTCATTTCTAAGGTATCAGGGCCCATCAAGTAGGCACGCACCGATGCCGTACCCATTTGGCGAAATTTATCGACAATCGAATTGGTGTAGCCATTCTTTGAATGACGATACTTTTCTAACTGGGTTGCCAAGGTACTGCCACCTGGCACAGCACTGGTAGCGCCCAATTTGTGCGCCATTAATTGCAGCCCGGCAAAGCCCAGACGATCCCATTCTATAGCAGGATTAACGGTAGTATGATCTTCGTTAAGCAACTCGCGATTTTCTATAAACAGCAGCGTGTTTAAAATTAACGGAGGAATGGCCTTAAAATCGGGGTAGCCATAAGTAGGATACACCGCATTAAAAACGACCTGATCGTCTTTATCGGTGATGCGAAGTCCTGCTTGGGTTTTTTCATGATAAATGTTGAACAATCCGTAATCAGCCAGTTCTGCCATCATCGGCGAAAAAGCGGCCTGCGAGGTTACGCTAAAACCGGATTTTTCCAGGCGCTTAATCACCTCAGGCAATAAGGTATAACCCAACCGTTGATCGTAAGGCCCATACTCCGGAAAACGTATTGAGGTACTGGGGCCCGAAGCCAGTTTAAAGCTTAATTGTTCACTGATTGCAGAAAGATACCGTGCCTGATAGCGGGAGGTTTGAACCTCATCTCGAACAAGCTTGGTAATAACAAATCCAATGACGATCAATACGACAACAATGTACACCGCTAAAAGTCGGTGAATAACTCGACTAGATCCTTGCATGTTAGCCATTCCCATTAAAAGGTAAGAACAACTGACTGGAGCTGTTCAGGAATTCTGTCTTTAACATTGATAGTAAAATAATTGTTATGTTTTGGATTGGATTGGCGTTCAAATCGACAAGCTACAAAACCATGTCGTTATAAATAGGGTCATTAACTAAGTGATAATTATAGCAAACAATAACGTTAAAATTGAGTAGGTATTAGTTTATCAGTCTTTATCATCAATTCCAGGGCAGACAAAAACACTGAATTGATGACCTAAAAAAGAGCATTATGCCTGTTTTTGAAAGCCAAAAATATAATAATTGACTAATCCAAGCCTGCTTAAGCATTCAATTACCGCTGTTTCCAGCATTGCCATTTTAGGGGCGCCACGTTGTTGCTTGGCAAGTTGCCTTAAATAAGGATAAGTCGGCAACGTATTTACGGTGATATCACGCACTATTTGCCGTTTAAAGTGTGTCTTCTCGGCCAGCTGTTGATAATATTTGGCGCTGCATAGCGCATTGTTTGCACCATAAAAAGCAGTACCCAAGTTCTCGGGAAATTTAATTTTCATCAGCGGAACTACCGCAGTTCTGGGAACAAAATCAGATAACGCCAAATACCCGCCCGGTTTGAGCACTCGATAAGCCTCCCTGAAAAACTGCTCACGATCCGGAAAATGAAAGATACACTCAACCGCTAAAACCACATCGAATGAGGCATCCGGATAAGGTAACCCACAGGCATTACCCTGTTGAAACTGAAGCGTATTATCTGCCAGCGGCAACACGTTTGAGCGTGCTCTAACCAACTGACGTTCATCAAGATTTAAGCCGGTTAATGACATGCCGGTATAGTGCTCATTAATATGTGCCACGGTGCCGCCAAAACCGCAGCCGACATCCAGCACAGTCTGATCATTTTTAATATGCCCCGCCAGACAGACTTGCCGACTTAAATTCTCTGTCGCTTGTTCAAAATCCGCCGTTGATAAGTCCGCTTGCTTGGGATATTCCCAATAACCCCAATGCACATGTCGACCAAAGCTCTTTTCTACCGCCTCATTATTGTCATTTAACAGTGCCAATAAATAGTCAAAATAAGGCAGCTTAACTTTATCAGCACTGACTGCATTTTGTACTGGCGGTGATTGGGTTTTATTCATGGCTTATTTTTTTGGTTCTATTACGGGTTTTTGGTGACTATTTTTTTGTGTCTCTGATTCAAGTCCATCGATAAAGTTCATTTGTAAAGGGTCGATGCTATTTGGTATGCTGGTCGGGGGTTTGCAACCCATACACATCAACTTAAAGATATTACAGACCACGAAGACACGAAGTTCACGAAGAAAAACCAAAGAAAAATCTTCGTGTTCTTCGTGTCTTCGTGGTGAAATGTCTTAACTTAATGTCTATGGCATTAATAAGTAAATCACCCAACCTACAAAATTTATTAATTTTACATCGAAAATTCCACTTCGTAACCTGAAAACTTACGAATATTAATAACTCCCGTATCCAGCAACAGATATTGGCCTTTAATGCCATGCAAAACGCCTGAAACTTTAGGGTTCTTGTCAAAATTAAATGATTTGATTTTGACCGGATAAGTATCTACCGGAAAATGTATGTCTACAACGGGCTCATCGGGTAAAAATTCAATCGCCTGCGAACCAAAACGCTGATTAACGTCAGCCAGATCGGCTTTACATTGACTCATTAATTCATCGCGTTTTTTTATCAGATCTACCGACACCACCTTGCTTTTAAGCATTTGTTGCCAACTGGTTTTATCACTGACCTGTTTGGCAATGGACACCTCAATCAAACCCGCCATATATCTGGACTGTACTTTAAAGATAGGCAATGCCTGTACGGCACCCTGATCTATCCAACGTATCGGGACTTGCGTTTGACGGGTAATACCCACCTTAATGCCGCTCGAATTGGCGAGATAAACAATATGTGGCTTAATGCAGAACGCCTCACCCCAAGCAGGTTCCCGACAGGTTCCGGCGTCATAATGACAGGTTTCCGGCTTCATAATACAGAGATCACATTGCGCCAGCGTGATAAAACAGGGATAACAATAACCCTGATTATAACTTTTTTTAATCGCCCGGTTGCAATGGACACAAGAAATTTTACCGGTATACGTCAATTTGATCGACTTGCCGAGCAGTGGATTTAAAGCGATACTTTGATCACCTAACGGTAAATCATAAGCAACCGGACTTTCCAGACGGCTGTGCATTTTTTTTAATGATCCCTGCATTCAGGTATTCCTAAATAATATAACGGTTTAGTACCCTTCTTTGAAAAAGTGGGGCAGGAGATAATGCCATTAAGTAAAGCCGTTCGCTGCGCGGAGTCGAAGCGATTTTGCCGGCTTCGACTCCGCTCAGTCAACGGTTTATTTTTGTAGGGCGTGCTGTGCGCGCCTTATTTTTCAAGGCGCGCACAGCACGCCCTACAGGAAATAATGTCGCTTAATCAACGAAGGTCTCTATAACAGCAACCCTGATAATTTAAAGACCCAGCCAATTTTGAGGCTTTAAATAACTTTCATACAGAACCGCTTCCGGACTGCCTGGCTCAGGTTGCCAATTATATTTCCAGCGAACCAACGGTGGCAAAGACATCAAGATTGATTCAGTTCGCCCACCAAATTGCAAACCAAACAAAGTGCCGCGATCATAAACCAGATTAAACTCAACATAACGGCCTCTACGATACAACTGAAAATCACGCTCGCGCTCACTGTAAGGCGTATTTTTTCGTTTTTGGACAATCGGCAAATAAGCATCGTTATAATGGTCGCCCACGCTTTGCATAAACGCAAAACACTGATCAAATTCCCATTCATTTAAATCATCAAAAAACAAACCACCCACGCCACGCGTTTCATTTCTATGGGGCAGAAAAAAATACTCATCACACCATTGTTTATAAGTGGGGTAAATATCCTTGCCAAAAGGCAGGCAGGCATTGCGTGCGGTTGTGTGCCAATGGATTACATCTTCATTAAAAGGATAAAACGGCGTCAAATCAAAACCCCCGCCAAACCACCAGATAGCCGGTGAGCCCGGTTTTTCTGCGATTAAAAAACGCACATTGGCATGTGAGGTCGGCACATAAGGATTTTTAGGATGAATAACCAGCGACACTCCCATCGCATGAAATTGACGATTAGCCAGCTCAGGCCGTTTAGCGGTTGCCGAAGCCGGCAAGCTAATACCGCGCACATAAGAAAAATTAACACCGCCCTGCTCAAACACCTGACCATTTTCCAAAACGCGACTTCTACCGCCACCGCCTTCAGCCCGATCCCAAATATCTTCAATAAACCGCGCTTCCGGTTCCTCACCTTCCAGCGCTTGGCAAATCCGGTCTTGCAAGTTAAGCAGGTAATTTTTTACTTTGGTAATATCATCAGTGTTCATGAGGTGCTCGGTTGTGTTTTTAAAGGCCGGTAATCCAAAAATCCAGACTGACAATAATACCCTATAACGACGTTATGGAGTAGACCGATGCTGCTCACAGCATTAGCCAAGCTAGTATTTTTGTAAATACAGTCAGTCAACGCTGATGGCAAGAAACCGCTGTTCTCTGGAAGTCAGTATTCCCCATTTTTTAACGGGGGGAGAATAAAGCGAGAGCCTGAATATTGACCAAAAAACAGCGGTATCCGGAATAAAACCGCCTTACCCGGACATAAAAACACCATACATAGGTCAATGTAAAGCTTACCACACATTAAAAAGCTGTTATTTTTCCCTAATATCCGGTGCAAACTGTTTGGTAGCTGATGTAAATTACTTGGTAATCTGCGCAAATCGTTTGGTAAGCGCATACCAACGAATAAAATTTCGTCTTCAACTTATTGAAAAATAAATAAAATTAGAGTTTTCAAAATACCATGGGCAGTGTATTGGGGTTTTATTGCGTGGTAAGCGTTTTTCTGGTCAATGTATCTGATATTAACCCACTTACCGCAAATGACTAAGTCTGTTGCTTCCCAAGCTAGAGCTCTCATCGTTATACACAAGTATGTGAGGACACCCAAAGCTCGTTATTCCTGCCTACAATGGAGGTCAGGCTCTGCCTGACTGTCAGGCAGAGCCTGACCTCCACGAGTTGCACAGGCTCCCAAACTCTGGCTGGCACTTATGTATAATGATGAGAGCCGCAGCTTGGGAAGCAAAAATTAGCGGGTGAATTAATATAAAAATAGTGGTATTTTAGTATTAAATATTTTTATTTTATTAGGCTATAAAACTCATGAACACAATCACTTTTGATACACTTGAATTGGTTGCTGAACTTAGGCAAAAAGGTTTTACTGAAGAACAATCAGAAGTAATCATAAAAGTTATTAAAAAGGCTCAACTCGAACTAGCAACAAAGCATGATATTGATGATTTGCGTCGGGATATAAAAGACTTAGGCAAAGACTTAACCATTCGGTTAGGGGGCATAACATTTTTATCGTTTGGACTTTTTTCAGGTTTATTGGCTTATATTGTCAAGTAATATGGCTGTTGGCTGTTTCCCAAGTTGGAGCTTTGTAAACAGAAAAGTTGGCTTTGAACGCCATTAGCAAAGAAAAGCATTCACCACGAAGACACGAAGAAAAGCAAAAACAGTTAACGAGTGTAAAAATAACTTGCTTTTTGTAGATAGTTAAGCGCATTATTTCTGGCATACTTTTTTTGCTAGATTCCTATCCTCTCCGCATAAAGGTTTACTATTGTGTCGACTTCATCCATTATCCCGCGCGCTGAAACCAGCAAACGGGTGCTTCTTCAACAATTAAACGCCCCGCGATCCAAGTACGCCAGCGCCTTGGACATTACCGAAAGCGATCTGGCACAACTCAAGGTCGGCTTGAATTGGTTCGATTACAGTCTTAAGGCACAAGACACCACACAAAACTATAGCCATTCCTTGGTCGCCCTTAAAAAGACCCTGCGTGACGGCCTCAAAAGCACGGCTATCAATCTGCCATCGCCGCCGCTGTTTCCGCCCACGCCAGCATCCGAGCCTTATGCCGACATCTTTGGTTTTTTGGGCGCGTTAATTACCCGCATCAAAAATCACAAAAACTACACAGACGCTATCGGCAAAGCGTTAAAGATTATCGCCACACCAAGCCCAGGCATTGATTTTGCTTCCCTGCAACCGGCATTATCGGTTGATTTTCAGGGTGGTCATCCGGTGCTGCATTGGAAAAACAACAGCACTGACGCGATAGAACTGGAAGCCGATCACGGCACCGGCACTTTTAGCTTGATGACCATCCAACAAACCCCCGGCTACCAGGATAATACCCCGCTCCCCACCTCTGGAACCGCCGTGCTCTGGAAATACCGCGCCATCTACCGTATCCGCGATGCCCAAGTAGGGCATTGGAGCCAAGTGTTGGAAGTTGGGGTTAAGGGCTGATGAGGCTTACACGGTTGATTGAGTCTGCCTCATCGATTTTGGTCATGCCTTTCATTAACACATAGAGATATTATTTTGAAAGACTTGAACCCATGTTTTAGACCCCGTCATTTGTGATCTCTTTTTAGTGTAATTATATGCAAAATGATAAAGACTCCTTAACAAAACATGAGTTAACAGATAATAAACATAACAGGGGCTTTAGTTCCTTTTTTTACAAGTCAATTATTTGGGGAATTATTACTTATTTTTTAGGCAAGGAATTCGCCAACAACCATTTTTGGTTTGTTGTTCTCGCCGTGTATTTGTTCAGTATCCCCATTGCCCTTAGTGGAATCTACAGCAATACTATTAATCAAATCCGTAGGTTACATAATTTTACTAGACAAGGTCTTATCTTTAGATTGCTTTCTGCTCGATTACTGAAAGTCTTTATTTGGGCTTGTTGGGCTCTGGTGACATCTTTTTTCATGTTGATACAATTTCATGCTTACAGCAACATGGAGTGGATTGCTTTTTTCTTAGTCATTCCAGTTTTCTGGGTTATTTTCTACATAAGTCATCGGATGATTGTCACCGAATACAAATCCTATCTTGCTACCAGCATAGCCATGATTTGGTCACGCAGGTTGACTTCACTAGTCATGCTTGCTATCTATATTGCTTTGATCGCCCATCTTGGTGATATTCCAACTTACTCTTCCATCTCGGAGGCTATCGATGTCCAAAAAAAAGTGGTCGCTGCAATGGCTGGTAGTGAAAGTGCTTTGGTTTCAGAATTTGCCAAGTATTTGGCGGTTTACAATGGATTCAAGGTCTATGTCCTCGGAAACCTTAGTTTTCGGAGCGCCCCATCAGCGCTGTTCTTTTTCGGAATAGGTGGTTTTGTAGTTTTCTACAATGCTTGTGCCATTCTTTCCTGCTTTCTTATTCCGATAGAGGAATACCGCAGAGTCTTTGGATCGCTCTCCGATATAGACCACCCCAAACAAATTCCCCCATCACGCATAGCTATTATATGCGCTGTCACTACCTTTTTATCACTCTTTATTTACTTACCGATGATGGTTTACATCGAGACAACGATTAGACAAACACCGGAAATAGCTAGAGCCAGGGAACAAATTGAAGCAGGGATTGCGAAGGTTGAACAATTAGGCAACGAATATTTTAAGGAAGGAACAGGAAAAAAACTTCAAGCTGCTTACAATGATGCTTATCGGAAGATGGATCCTTTCTATGCAAACCTGGAAAATAAAATCGATTCAGCTTTTAAAAAAATGGAAGACAATGTAGACAGCTATCTTGACAATTATTACAGTTTAACTGGGGAGTATGCCCGTATCGGGCATTTATTGATTGGAGAAATTGAAGAATACACAACTAAGCAAGTTGAGGAGTCCCTGCAAAAGGGAGATGCATTTAAAGAAGTTCAAATTGCTCTTGATGAAACATTAGCTGCACACAGTGCATTAGAAACGGAATTACAACAAAACCTACAAACTATCAAAAACCAAAACCTTGTTAATCCAGCAGAATATAAAATTCAAGTCGTGAGACGCTTATCATTACCTCATGGGTTTAAAATGCCAATCCATCCGGACATTATTAAGCTACAAAACAGACTAACAGGCAGCGTTGTTGCAGGGGCTGCAACAGGTATCGTAGTCGCAAAAATCACAGGAAAAATTGCAAGCAAAGGTATCTTCAAACTTGCAGCTAAAGCGTTAGTTAAAGTTGGATTGAGTAAAGCCGCAGGTATTGGCGGTGGTGCAGGTGCGGGAGCTGCAACAGGTGCGGCCCTAGGTTCATTCGTTCCTGGAATAGGTACAGCTATCGGAGCCGCAGTTGGTGGCATTATCGGAGGCATAGCTGCCGGTTTGG
>Ga0007800_10000832_pt1 | contig 11173 bp, 14 predicted proteins | sample CryBogmetaGMA14M_FD_60366 | JGI IMG/M metagenome (GOLD analysis project Ga0007800, IMG submission 60366) | Freshwater microbial communities from Crystal Bog, Wisconsin, USA - MA14M | ecosystem: Environmental > Aquatic > Freshwater > Lake | place: Crystal Bog, Wisconsin, USA | collected 2009-07-06 | reverse complement strand
TCAAGCGGCCAAAACTCAGGCCATAACGACCGTTCTTCATCTGTGTTCTCGTCTAAAATCGCTGGAAATTCAACAACTTCCCACTGGTCGGCATCTGGATTCTTGACCATGTGATTAATTAACTGACCTGTCAGGTCCATCATAGACCAGCGTGTCATCACCACGATGATAACCCCGTTGGGCATCAACCGTTGTAACGGACCAGACTGGAACCATTCCCATGCAGATAGAAATACTGAGGGGTTACCTGTCTTGGCTTCCTGCTCTGAGTGCGGGTCATCAATCACAAACACGTCAGCACCGCGACCTGCAAGCGCACCGCCCACACCAGCTGCATAATACTGACCACCATCGCTAGTGTTCCACTGCCCAGCCGCCTTAGCGTCCTGATTTAGCGAAACATTAGGAAAGACACCACGATACTCATTACTACCAACCAAATCACGAACTCGACGACCGAAAGTAGTAGACAAATCAGCAGTATGTGTGGCCATGATAATCTTTTTGTCGGGGTGGTGTCCAAGAAACCAAGCAGGAAACAGGTAAGACACCAGCTCAGACTTACCCATACGGGGTGCGATATTGACAATAATGCGCTTCTTATCCCCATTAATGGCATCCTCTAATAATTTAGCTAGTCTTTTATGGTGTGCACCCACCATATAGTTTGGATACACCGCTTTTACGAAATCTAACAACCCACCTTGCGCAGCTTTACGCTTAACACGGGTCATTTTCTCGTCAATTAGGCTTAATGTCTCTTGTTGCTCACGTTCAGGCAGCTTTTTTAGGTTTGCCAGGAACTGAATTCCCTTTTCATAGGGTAAAGTCGCAACATATTCCTTCAGGCTACTCACCGATTAGCGCTCCGATGTCTATTTTCGGTACTTCTGGTAGGGGTGCAACGTCTAAAGGGTCAGTAATTACAGGTTTGGTCGTACCTTTGGAAGCATTCCCCACTTCTTTTGGTGGTTCCGCTACCTTTTCAAAGTCTCCTTCGATAAGGAGGCTCAGTTTTTCGTTGAGTGCTGCGTCAATTTCTTCATCTGTACGTTGTTTGTAGGTGATTTCCTGTTTCTCGACGAACATTCCTACGTCCGCTAGCTTGCCTAGCAGCTCTACAGCCTTGAGTTGTACCTTCGGGTCTTTGTTTCCTGACAGTTGCAGTAACTTATTTGTTACTATCATCCGAATTTGGTCCGCATGCTGGATAACTTTCCAGTCATACTCTGTCACTAGGGCTTCTAATTTGATAATTGCTTCAGGTTTGTCTACCTTAGAAGTAGTCAGTGAGCCTTTTTGCCCTTCGAGATAGGTCTGAAATGCCTCTTCTGCATGAACTGCATCTTCTTCGGTGACCTCGATGTCGGGCGCACCACTCCTACGGAGTATATCTTTAGCTGTTTTGGCAGCTGCACTTACAAATTGTTCAGGCATTAAGTCCTCAGTACGCATTGGTGTACGTAATAAATGTGGTTCGTATGGAACCACTCCTTCAAGCAAATCATATAGTTGTATTCTCTGCGAAGCCATAGGGCGTAACATACCTCATAAATCAATCGCTTGTCAATATATGGCAGCTTGCATGTAATATTTTGCTTTTTACTCTATACAAACCGCATTGCTTGTAACGTATGCGATACAAAACCCGTAGCTTGTAACGAACTCCAAAAAATTTTACACAAAAAATTTTAGACCCACTCATATAAAGTCAGGGGGTGTCATGACATGAGGATAGAAAGATGCTTGTCTAAAACAGAGAGGGGAGGGGAAGGTCTCAATTCCAGGAAAAATGGGGGTAGGGGGTGCGCCTGTACCATTCGGACAATTGTCCGCGAGGGCTTATGATACCTATTGACTTCTTATGATACTTCTATATAATGAACACATCGACCAAGCGCAAACATGCAGGCGGCGATTAACTTAATAAGGGGTTTACCATGTCTAAGCAATCTTCAGTAGCAGTTACAGTAACAGTTTCACAAGAGCAGTTTGACCAAGCGCTTGCAGGTATCGCTACCAACGGCGCAAGTATTAAAGAGCAGTTCGTAACAGCGGCGCAATTCATCGCTCAAGCGACTAACAAGCGCGACCAAGATGCGGCAAAGAAAAAGCTGGCTGTTGCATACCAAAAGCTTCAAGCTACCTTATCAGGTAAAGAGTTCAAGTTCGACAGCGCGACTAAATGGGTGCAACGTAGCGTGAAAGGTTTAAGCGGCAATGCCAAGTTCAAATGGTTAGTAAGCAAAACCACGAAAGCGACAAAGGCAAGAGCGGCGCGCCAAGCGAAAGCACCAGCGACAACAGCACCAGCCGCACCAGCACCAGCGAAACCGACCAGCATTGAACAGTTCCGCAATGCGATTATCGCAAAAGAAACTCAAATCCAAGATGAGTTCCGCGGCGTGATACCAGCTGGCAAAGTTAAAGAGTTCGACCAGGCTTTCGCGGCTTTCATTCAAACACTAAACATCATTCTTAAATAACAAAGGCTGGGCGGCGCGAGCCGCCCTGATTAAATCATGTCTAAAACTAAATTCTTAATTGGCTACTACGATATTAACAGTTGTTATAAATGCACAATGGCTTATGGCTGGCGCGATTTGGTTTACAAAAGATTTACTCTACTGGTTACAGGGCAGTTATACGAAAGTACTGAACCCTTCTTTAATTAAAAGCAGTACCCACCAACCCACATCTTAATTGATGTGGGTTTTTTTACGTCGGAACGAGTGACAATAAGCAAGCCAGCCAGTCAGCCAGCCGACCACGCAGTGTGTGCGTAGGTGCGCGCCACGCGAAAACCACGCGCGCGTTTCCTCTTGACATAACAAAACAACACAAGTCCCATTCGGACAAATGTCCGCGTGGGAAAACCCGTTACGCTAAACCTTGTAACGCCCTGTCAGTGCGGTGTTCCGCTATTTTTCTAAAAGTGTTACCGATTGTTACGGAATAAAAGATTGAGTATGTATGTGAATGAGCTTGTATGAATGTTACCGAACTAAAACAACGTAACACTTTTCACCTTGTAACGCACTCAAACCCGCATGGCTCTAGGTAAAGAGCGTTTTTGTTACATGGCACATTTAATATATATAACTCCTAAAAAATAATAATAGCGTAACACCAAAAAGATACAGGAATTGTCGTCCGTGTCACTCGTTCTACGAATTTCGTCCCCTCTATATGTTTTTGAGTGTAACGCAGAAAACCACCCTTTTTTTAAACGTATCACCGCATGGTTATTGCCTTGCAGAGCGTCACACACAAAACACCCGTTACGTTATAAAAATACGGTAACACCCCAAAAACAACCTTGTTACGTATTCCTATCCTGTACCATGAAACAAACTTCGGTAACATAGCGTAACAATATAGTAACGTAACCCTAGACAATTCAAAAAACGTTACGTTATAATACGCGTAACGCAGGGCTATTTTCATACTGGCTATTGCGTAACAACCAATTTCGGTAACATTTAAGGAGTTTTAACATGGGCGAGTTTTTATTAAGTTTTCTTGGTTTTGGTAGTAATGGCACAATCGTATATACACGCAGATTAAAAGGTTCGCATTATGAAGTTGGTGACCCTGTTCCATTCGTATACCCAAACCAACACCGCAAAACTAAACGCGCGTACTTACGCATACTGGAGAAGTTCTACGAACCCGAACTGATAGCCAAACTAATTGAAACGCAAGACCCGAATGTGATTGACCAAAATGGTTTTGTACCGTACCAACGTCAGTTACAAGATGAAGATATATACAATCTACTATTTAAGTCAGGTAACCAGCACTCGTTCTTACAAGTAGGGATTATGTACGGATGGCATCGCAAAGCTGTGGAAGCAGCAGCACATCGCCATAAAGATAGACTCGAAAAAGCGAAGCGCGATGCTGTGGATATACAGGATACTGAGCCACTAACACCAACAAAATTAACCCAAAGCCAACAAGTTAGAATAAATAGTTTATTATCGCAATGGGAATAATAAAACATCATAGCTTGACATAAGAACTCATCAGAGTATAATTATAGATGTTCGGTTAAGACATGACCGACAAACCCTTTCCCATTCGGACATTTGTCCGAGTGGGTTTTTAATCAGATATTACGGAGAACAATATCATGTGTAACAAGAGTAGTTTAGGCAATGCCAATTTGGTACTGCTTGAGGTGTTGATTGAGAACGTATTAAAACAATACCGCGAGGATGGGTTTAACGGCGCATCGTATGAGGCAACAGACACTTTGCGTGATTTAGCTCGCTTTATGGGTAACGAAACTAGCTATAACTTTTACGGAGAACAATATCATGTGTAACAAATGCGTAGTACCAGCAACACCACTACTCTCACGTTGGGCAGAGTTAGGCGATAGACCTTATCGCCATGTAGTCATCCGCGACCTCTTAAAAGAGCAACATCAATCAGAAAACCGCGAGCATTGGTCACATGCTCGTCACTCATGGGTAACAGAATATAAACCGCGCAACCAGCAGGTAGGTCACGACCTAGCTAAAGCCAAAGGCACTGTCCATAAACAGGCATCGCGCGAACCTATTACCCTACTAGAGATGGCTAGCTTCACCACATATTTTAGGTCGCTAGAGTATATCAACCCTAACGTAGGTCACAAGCTAGAGCCAGCGTACATGGCAACCCAAACCAAGTTCCGCGATGGTACATGGGAAGCAATAGACATCATGAACAAGCTACATCCATATCCTAACAATACAGCTACGTCATCGCATGACGCGTATGTAGACGCGCAGTCCGCGTTCATCACAATGAACCGCTTGCACAACGTACACATATCAACCGAGGACATCAATCAGATAGCCTATTATCCATCGCTTGCTCACATGCGCGCTGGTCGCGAGGTTCGTACCCGATTAGGTCGCTATCTTACCAAGTATCAGTCCGCGCTACGCTTGACCGAGAGTGACATCAAGAACATGACAGAGAAACACGCAAGTAATATGCGCGCTCGTGGTGGCTGGGCTGTAGAGTTCGTACCGCATAACGATGCGCAAGGTTGGATAGATGTGTACGAGAGCCGTGATGTACAGAGTTGCATGCAGAGCGAGCCAGCAGTACGTATCTATGCACATGAGCATAGTGTGTTGCGCCTAGCGTATGTCCGCGCTGGTGAAAAGATAGTAGCACGTTGTATTGTGCGTGAGGATGACGATGCCAAAGGCTGGTTGCGTGTGTACCCTGACCCGAATGGTCATGCAGAAGGTCGCTATCTCTTGGACTATCTCAAGACACATGGCTATGAACAACAGACCAATCTTGACGGCGCACTGTTACAGTTTATAGAGGAACGCGAGGGTATCGTGTGTCCATACCTAGACTATGGCAGTGGTGGTGACCAAACTGTGGGCGAAACGCATCAGCATGGCAAACGATACCTTGTAGCTGGCGGTGGTGACTACAGCGCAACACAGACTAACGGCTACGTTGAGAACAATACGACATCGTGTGATGAGTGCGGTGATAGCATTGACGATGACGAAACGACTTACGTTGAGCATGATGGTTGCACTGTATGCGAGTCTTGCCTTCACAATAACTATACCTATGCGTATGGCTCACGTTACCAAGACTTTTACCCACAAGACGAGTGCGTACAAGTCGGCGAGGATTATTATTGGGTTGATACCATTGACAACCATGACATCGGTCAGTGCGAGCGTACCTATGACTACCATCCTAACGAGGAATTAGTATCTACCTATGATGGTGTGTACCACATGGACTACGTTGTTAGTGTTGACCGCCACGATGAGTGGGAATATGTGTATATGGACAATGTGCATACGTTATCAGATGGTTCAACGTGTCATCAAGATGATGCAGACCATTACCAAATGGAAATTGATATTGAGGCTGGCGCAGTATAACCCACGCGGACAATTGTCCGAGCGTAACTAACAGGAGAATTAAAATGGAACAACTAATTAGTATTCTAGAAACACGTCGCGAACATGACAGCGTAGGTGAGGCATCATTCATTGACCGCTTTATCAAGCCACTCAACCCAACACCCTTTGTCAATCCCGAGGGCGAGGTCATTGCGTATGTAGTAAACAACACACACGGACATAGTAAGGTGTTATGGTCTGCTCACATTGACACCATGCACAGGGACAAGGGTAAGGCTGGCGCACTCACGCAAGAAGTATGGGTATCCGATGACGGCATGGCTTTTGTTACTGACCAAGCTGATTGTCTAGGTGCTGACGATGGTGCTGGTATGTATCTCATGTTCAATATGATTATGCAAGACATTGCTGGTACGTACATCTTTCATCGTGGCGAGGAAGTCGGTTGCTGGGGTAGCGGTGACATGGCTGTGCATCATAGGGATTGGCTCAAACAGTTCACTCATGCGATTGCATTTGACAGGCGCGGTACGACTAGCATCATTACCCATCAGCGTGGCGAACGTGCGTGTAGCGATGCGTTAGGCGAGCAGTTAGCTAGTCTGTTCAATATGCGCTACGAGTTAGACCCGACAGGTGTGTACACAGACACAGCAGAATACATGGACATCATTCCAGAGTGTGTCAACGTCAGCATTGGGTACGACAGCGAGCATAGTCACTTTGAGACATTAGATACTAGCCATGTGCTTGCGTTGCGCGATGCTATATGTGCACTGGATTGGGACACCATCTCTCTTGTAGTAGAGCGTGACCATACCAAGCGTGAGTATCTTGCACCAAAACATAGTACATATAGCTGGGGTGCGTGGTCAGGCAGTCATCATACCAAGACACCTCATGCCATGAGTCCGTACGAGATACCTAGTGTTGAGCGTATCTTAACGACATCCACGCGTAGCCTTGCGCAGTGGGTATCCGAGGCTGACCCTGAGGATGTAGCTATCTTGTTGCAAGACCTAGCCGACCAAGTAGAGGAAGCTAGCTATGCACTCAACGACTACTATGACGAGTCAGCTTATAACAACTTAAAAGTGGGGATGATGTGATGAATAAAATTATTAAGTGGGGTTTGTATGCGGTGAGTTGGGGCTCTATTGTTTTATTAACGTGGGACTTGCCGACAGAGTCGTATCTTATGGTTCAGTTATCTGTGTTGTGTGTGTTTGTATCGGGGGCTATCAATGACTAAAGAACGTAAGGTACGTATCCGTTGGGATAGGATTGGTGCGACTGTGCTGGCTGTACTGCTACTCATAGCAGAGGTGCTGTCCGAGAACTACCCAGCCTTTATGTGGTGCGGTGTGGCTACCATGTTCATGGTGTTGTTATTCCGTGAACAAGACAAATGCTTGAACGCAATGGAGACCGCCGTCAAGATGGCGATGGTGGTCAGTGCATTAACTAACGATGGAGATGAAGATGGCAACGATAAGACACAGTCCTAATTGGAATAAGAGAAGCAACCATGAGTACGATGATGTGGTAGTACCACGCTCACAGCTTACTAACTTTGTGCGTGACTACCTTGAGGCTTGCTTTGATGGTAGGGAAGTGACAGTAATACCCAAGTACCAAGATGAACTTGACCGCCTCTTGTGGTAAGAATTGGTTGGGGTATAATGGTAGACCTAGTAAGAGATAAGTGTTGTACCCATTCGGACATTTGTCCGAGTGTAATTTAGATGAGGAGAAGTATCATGCCAAGAGGTATTTATAAACGTGTTAAGAAAGTAGCACAACCTGTAGTAGCAAAGAAACGCGGTCGCCCAGCTAGGGTTATCGTAGCACCAACAGTATCAGTCAAAGAAGCTATTGAAGTATTGGCTCGTGCAGTTAGTGTAGTAGATGGCTTGGACATCAAGGTATGGGATGACGCAGTACTGTTTGATGTGGATGGCTCACGCTACACAGCGACAGCGAGCAATGCTATGCAGGTACTAGATGCAATCAAGCTATTAGCTTCACATAAGTTTGACTAACAATAAAACACAACGGAGAACGATATGAATAATGCTTACAACTTTGCGGTCAACCACCATGAAGCTGCTTTATTGGTGCGCACAAATGGTAACAAAGTATCATACATCTTTGAGGGTGAGCCAGGGGTTGGTAAGTCCAGCATCTTGAAATCCCTCAAGGAAATGATGGGAACGAGTGATTACGACTTTGTGTACGTTGACGTGCCACTCAAAGATATTCCCGACATTGCGCTTTCAATGCCTGACCATGAAGCCAAAGTCACACGTGCGTTTATCAATGAGATTTGGCTAGGCACTGACCCAAAGAAACCTAAAGTCATTTTGCTTGATGAAGTATTCAAGGGTACAGACTTTGTGAAGCTGATGATGAACCGCCTACTGCTTGAGCAACAGGTCGGTGACTACAAGTTACCTGAGGGTAGTATTGTGTTTGGTACAACGAACTTCGCGACTGATGGTGTGGGTGACAGAACCAATGCGCACAGTAACAGCCGTGTCGTTCGTATACCAATGCGTAAGCCGACAGGCGATGAGTGGCAACCTTGGGCTATTGATAACAATATCCATCCGCTTGTTACTACGTGGGCTAAACAGAACCCAGCTATCTTCCATTCATATAAGGATACTGAGTTCGATGCGAGAGCGCACAAGGATGGGCAAGGGATATTCCATTACATATTCCACCCACAACATAATAACCAGCAGTACGTATGCCCACGTACATTAGAGTTAGCTAGCCATCAAATTTATAGCATGGACATAACAGGCGAGGCTCTCATGACTAAGGCATTGATTGGTACTGTAGGTGCTAAAGCTGCGTTGGATATGAGCGCGATGTTCGCGTTGGGTAGTGACTTGCCTACGCTTGATGACATTGTGCAACAGCCCGACAAGGCAAGAGTACCAAGAAGCGCACCAGCCCAGCTAATGCTGGTGTTCAAGTCATTACAATACATTGATGCTGGTAACGTAGATGCGTTTGCTACTTACTTCCAACGCTTGCCAAAAGAAGTGATGAGTACATGGATTAAAACGATTGTATCAACGGACAAGGTGAAAGCCATTGCCCTCAAGAACCAACAGATTAAATCGTTTGCTATTGGTAATAGCTGGATACTATGAAAAAGCTAATGCTTCCGTTCTTAATTGAGTGGCTGATGAAGTATGGTACTAACCCAACGGCTATGTCAGACATGGGATTGTTTGACATGGCTGTATTTTACAAGGCAATGCGTAAAGGGTTCATCATTGAGGTATCTAACGGGATACCAGTCATCATGAAGCTAACTAAAGAAGGTGTGAAATACTTACAGGAGAATCAGAAATGAGTTCATTAAATGCAGCAATCGTAGAGTTAAACGTATCAACATGGACGGCGCGTAAGCTAGACAAGAATGCGTCAAAAGAAGTTAAGGTAAGTAAGGGCGCGAACAGCGATGACGCGGCGCGCGTTAACAAGAACCTACTGGCTGGGATGAATAACCTCAAGCGTGTGACTGACTTCGTAGCACTAACACGTAACGACTTCTATCGCTTGACCTTGCCTTGGTCTGATAGTGGGCAACGCTTAGTACCTATGATGCAGTTCTTTGAGTTGAAGCAATGGATTAACGACCGCGAGGCTACGTTCAATCAGCTAGTGTCAGAGTTCTTGCGTGACTACCCTACGTTGATTAGTGCGCAAGCATTCCAATTGGGTGCGTTGTTTGACCGCAATGAGTTCCCCGATGTTGAGGAGATTGCTAGCAAGTTTAGATTTAAGGTGGGGTTTCTACCGCTACCAAGTACTGGTGACTTCCGTATTGATGCACCGAATGAAGTTGTAGCTGACATGCAAAAAGAATACGAGGCTATGTACAACGAACGTATTGAACAGGTGAACCAAGACCTATGGAATAGACTGCATGATACGCTTACACACATGAGCGACAGGCTAGGCTATGACACCACAGGCAAGGCTAAGATATTCCGTGACAGTATGGTGGATAATGCTGTAGAATTGTGCGACATGCTAAAAAGATTGAACGTAACCAATGACCCTAAGCTAGAGAAGGCTAGGGCTAAACTAGAGTCAGCACTACTTGGTGTTGATGCCGATGAACTACGAGCAGAGGGTGCGCGTGATGAAGTCAAACACAGTGTCGATACCATCATTGCCGACTGGTTCTAGAGCTTGGGATATGCTGGATGCTAACGCTAGCAGGATGGATAAGATAGCAATGTGCCGAGAAGGGTTGACCGAATGGTTGTTTAAGTTCGGCACCCGCTGGGTAGCATGGCAAGAGATAGGTGACATGGTTGGATTAGGTTTCCCCGAACGTGAGGGGTATGTTGAGCGAAAGACGAAAGAGAATTTTAGGGACACACCTTACCTACACTTTAGGCTGACACAAAAAGGATTGGAGTTTATAAATGAGAAATGATGGATTGAATGCAGAGCAGTTGATTAGCAAAACCAAAGTTGCTATTATGAATGACGATGAATGGAAATGGATGGCTGGCATTGTCATGATGGGTAGCAGTGGGATTGTTGAGGCTGACCATAAGGTTAAGACCGCGGCGACTGACGGCTTGAACGAACTATACAATCGTGAGTTTATTGAGGGGCTATCATTACCACAGATTAAGTTCATCGTATTGCATGAGAACTTCCATAAGATGTTTAGACATTTGTTTATATGGCAATCCTTGTGGAAAGAAAGTAAAGACCTAGCCAACATCGCTTGTGATGCTGTGATTAACACGCAGTACTTATATGGTAAGGCTGGTCTAGAGTTTGTTGAGGGTGGTATCTATATGCCTGAGTATAAAGACCCTGATGTGTGGAACGTCAAGGCTGTGTACGATGACCTTAAAAAGAATGCTAAAGAAGTACCACAAAGCGGACACGATACGCATGACTGGGAAGAGGCTGACCAAGTAACAGAGGCAGAGGCTAAAGAGATTGAGGTACAGGTAGACAACGCATTACGTCAAGCGTCATTGGCTGGCAACATCGGTGCGAGTATGCCTCGTAGTGTTACTGAGATGCTAGTGCCTGAGGTTGATTGGAAAACATTACTTGCTGAGTTCTTTAAGAGTGCATGTAGTGGCAACGATAAGCAGACATGGCGCAGACCACATAAGACTTATGTAGCGTATGACTTGTATATCCCAACACCATACAGCGAGAACATTGGTCGGGTACTGATTGCTGGTGATACGTCAGGTTCTATTGATGACCGCATGTTGTCC
>Ga0007800_10000831_pt1 | contig 11178 bp, 11 predicted proteins | sample CryBogmetaGMA14M_FD_60366 | JGI IMG/M metagenome (GOLD analysis project Ga0007800, IMG submission 60366) | Freshwater microbial communities from Crystal Bog, Wisconsin, USA - MA14M | ecosystem: Environmental > Aquatic > Freshwater > Lake | place: Crystal Bog, Wisconsin, USA | collected 2009-07-06 | reverse complement strand
CGGTAACTCCGGCTGGACCTCGAATAAGGAGGGGTCAAAGTAACCCGAATCGACGAGCGTCTTACTTATGTCCCTAATGGCTTTACTTACGCTATTCTCTTCCTGCATGTTCTTGTTATGATCCTTTGGGACGAAACCCTATTACAGGGAAGGTCCTAGTGTTCATTATTCTGAAACGGAAAGGTTAAATGTCTCGACTGAGCAAATCCGCTACGCTAAAGAGTTTTGCAAGGGCCTTCCAATCCACATTCTTGACGGCGACTATAGGGAATTTCGAGGTGCAGGGGCATTTAGGGCTCGGGACATCCAGCTATGGCAGATTGTCCTGACCAAGTACGGCACGCATCAGCCTTATTGCAGATATTAAATTAGAGTCATCCCATGCCCTTGCCGTGGCGTTCCATGAGTTCTTCCCAGCGCTCATCAGTGAATTGCTGTAAGCGGTGGATCTGCTCATCAGTAATTTTCTTGAAGCGGGTCTGCCCTTTAACGTAGTGGGCCACAGTTTTTTTCCTGCCTTTTTCCGCCAAAGAGAGAGAGCGGGAAGTGAGCCTGAAAATTCCATCCTGGATTTCGAAGAGCACGTGTATCCCGGAGTCAACAGCTAGCTTACCCATTTTGATCAGGTCCTTGTTCGGGAATCCCCAACCGGGCGGGCAGGGGGCATGGACCTCGATGTAACGTGAACCCTTTATGCCAATTGCGGCAGAGACCTTGTCGTATAGGTCCAGGGGAAAAGCAGGGGAGGCCGTGGCGATGTACGGGATTTTGTGAGCTTCCACTATGCGGATCATGTCCTTTTTGTGCTGCATCTTTCCCAGTATCGGAGTCGTCGTAGTGGATGCGCCGGCCGGGCTTGCACTGGACCTCTGGGTACCCGTATTCATATACCCTTCGTTGTCATAGCAGATGTATATGAAGTCCGTACCGCGCTCGAGTGCTCCTGACAGGGACTGAATGCCAATGTCATAAGTCCCACCATCACCGGCGAAAGCCACTACGGTGAAACCTCGTTTTCCAGTCGCTTTAAGGCCCGCCGCTATCCCGGAAGCTGATGCTCCTGTAGCGGCAAAAGGGTTGTTTATGCAGAGCACCTTCACTGGAGTGATTGGGTAGACCCCGTGGAGCACGGTCATACAGCTCGCAGGAACCGCTACGATAGTTTTGTTGCAGTCAAAAGCCTTCAGCGCATGGCGGTAAGTGAGCATCAAACCGCAAGCTGCGCACGAACGGGTGCCGGGCAGAATAAATTCTTCTCTGGGTAAATCTCTTGCTGCATTAGTGGCCATTTTTCTTTTTTCCTAATTTTTCTCAGCTAACCCTTGACGTCTATCCACCCGCAAATCGGACCGCTGGTAATACCGTTTTTCGCTGCATGGGCCAATTGGTCCGGCCTGACGTCACGACCGCCAAGCCCTGCAACGTAAGACGAAAATTTTGGCTGAAGACATCTATCGAAGAGTGCCGCTTTCAGATCAGACGCCAGCGCACCTCTATAACCGTAACTTATGTCCTTCTCAAAGACCGTTACTGTTTCCGCATCCGCCAGTGCCGTTGCAAGGGCCTCCGCCGGGAACGGTCTATAAGAGCGAACGCCGATCACCCCTGCACGCAAGCCCTGTTCTCTCAACGAGTCTGCAGCAATCGTACATTCGGAGGCCAACGAGCCCATGCTTACCATTACGTGCTCGGCATCCTCCATGCGATATTTCCACAATAAACCGCCCCAGCAACGCCCGAACACTGATGCAAACTCCAGGTCTGCTCCGGGTATAGTTTCCAGTGCGGCCAGGAGGTCTTGCTGGAGTCGGTGCCTAAGATCCATGTATCCTGGCATGATGTTGCCGTCCGGATCCTGTCTCGGATCACTGAGAATCAATGGATTCAGGTTCATTGGCTCATTTTCTTGAAAATGTGGACTTACTGAATAGGACGGGAGGAACCGATCGACGAGTACCGAGTCCGGAACCTCGACAGGAGTGCTTGCATGAGAGAGTACAAATCCGTCGTAGCAGACCATAATGGGAAGATATATTTCTTCAGAGATCTTGAAGGCCTGTATGATTGTATCCAACACTTCCTGGCTGTTTCGGCAATAGAGCTGTATCCAGCCGGTATCACGCTGGGCTATTGAGTCCTGCTGGTCGTTCAGGATGGTCCATGGCGCTCCTACACCCCGGTTGACACATGCCATGACCACAGGCACCCTGCTGCCTGCCGCCCAATGAAGCATTTCATGCATATACAGTAAACCATTTGCACTGGTGGCAGTGAAAACCCTCGCTCCCATCTGGGAGGCACCTACGACTGCAGCCATAGCCGAATGCTCGCTCTCAACAGTCAAATACTCGGCATTTAATTCTCCCCGTTCTACCATGGCGGCCAGTTCTTCGGTTACCGGCGTTTGGGGCGTAATGGGGTAGGCGGCAATCACCTGAACGCGGCAGAGCGATGCTGCAATGGCCGCAGCCTCGTTGGCGGTTATGATCCTGATATCCTTCATGCGAATTTCCTAATAAATCCCCCCAACCCCCCTTTGCCAAAGAAGGGCAAGGGGGGATTTGGGTTCCATGAATCATTCAATTGTTTGAAAACCCTCATTTTTTCATAGTGATGGCCTTGCGAGGACATTCTTCTGCACAGATACCGCACCCCTTGCAATATTCCAGATCGATCTGTAGGGGAAATTCCCGCCCAATCACTCCGTCTGGGCAATATAACCAACACATCAGGCAAGATTCCTTCTTGGAGCACTTATCTTGGTCGATCACCGGGGTCAAGGATCTCCAGTCGCCTGTTTTCCCTGCTTCCCCCGGAGCAGGTCTTGATTTTGCCAAAAGCGTATGTTTGATCATATCAGCCATGAAATCCTCGACTTTCTTCTTCCAATAATTGGCACATAGGGGATGGGTAAGACCTGCCATCCATACAACGGCCCATACGGGCAGTGATATTTGTAAAGCTCCGGGGGAAAAAGCTCAAAATTTTCAAGAGCCAACTGAAGCTGCAACCTTGTAGGGAAAAACCCGCGTAGCCTCGTAAGCAAGATCCAGCGCTTTTAGATTCCTGTCCAGACTGGCGCCTTTAAATTTCCGGCCTATAGATTTTTGAATGTTTTCAAGGCTTACCAAATCTGAGGCGGCTGCAAACGGGCCAAGAATGGACGTTGAGATGAGTACGTTTCCCTCTACGATGAGGCCCGCAGCCTCCGAGCAGAGGAACGCGTCGGAAACTGCTACGGTGAAAGGTCCCTGGATGCCCAGTTCATGAGGGGTCATGGGAGAATTGATTATGAGAAGTCCGCCCTCTTTCAAGTTCTCAGTAATGTTGACCATTTCCAGTAGGTTATCATCCAAAACTACTGCAATGTCGGGAAGAAGGACATTAGAAAAGGTCCGTATGGGTTCTGTTGCCACTCTGGTATGAACGCTTACCGGAGCGCCCCTCCTCTCAGAGAAGTACGTCGGCTTGGCGCTGACTCCTTTGAAACCTTGGTAATATGCCGCTTCAGTAAGTATCTTTGCAGCGGTGACAGCCCCTTGGCCTCCCCGTCCGTGCCACACTATTTCGTAGAAAACGTTCATTTGTCTGTTCATCCATCGTAGACTTGAAACTTTCTTACTTTAATTCACCAGAACGGCTTCGTCAACTTTCAATAATGTCGAAGGTTTTCATTTTTTTTGATGCGCGATCAAGGTGTGGAAAAACTATTTGTAGGGTGAAAACAGTCAGCTCGCTTATTATCGGCAGAAAGCCGTAGCTGGCGAGCTGACCGGAAACTACAGTTTTCTGCGGTCGTCCTCATCAGGCTGTTCCCGCTGTTCTCGTAGTTCTTCTGGGGAAAATTCGGTCTTTTTTGGCGGAATGCTTCTCAAAGCAGGGAAAAGACCTTTAAACTTCGATGAATTAATTTCCATCTGGTCCGGTGAGTGGTGTGACCAGTAGGGGGTAGAGTCTTCCTCCTCTATGAGGACGGTCAACAACAGTGCCGGATACCTGTAACGAGGATTATTCCCGAGAAAAGTCAACATTTCTTTGCCTCGTCGAAATTCTCCTTTCCTCCTGTTGATTTCTCCGAGCAAGTACATCACCATCCCGGGGTCACCCTTGGTTAGTCCGCGTCGCAGAGCGTCGTCGAGATAGGTGTCTGCAGAATCGAGAAGTTCTTCTTCGGTCTCAAGGCTGCCCATTTCGCGTGCTGCCCACGAACCTTTCAAACTCATTATGGCGAGGTCTCTCGGGTTAAGACCTCTCGCGTCGAGGATCTCAATCAATGCCACCCACTTCCTGGCCGCGTATTCCAACTCCGGATAAGACTTGAATAAATTGATATATTTTTCGGATCGAACCAAGTCTTTTACATTTCCCGGAACACGTATGTCGAAATCCTGAATGCGCGACGTGAAAAGACACTCGGGGCAGGTTGCGATGTCTGAAGATCGGTTGCAGTCTCTGGGCACGAGCCTGAAATCCAGTCCGTAGCCGAAAACCGACAAGTTCCGTGCCTCCGGGTTCCTCATGTGGGAGAAATGATTGGAACACAGGGGGCAAGCAAGAACCTTTCCTGGATTATTCACTCAATCCTCCTTCCCATATCATCACCTGAATTAAACCTCCCCCTAAAACCCGCGACACACACACCATATCATAAATAAGGGCATTTTTCCATGCTTTTCTTGAGTTACGGCTTTTTCCACTTCACAAAAACGCTTTGCAATGTTTAACTAAAACTGAGGAGAAACGTGACATATCCCATGGCAGGCATTATCGACTACGCAGAAGACCTTAATCCTCAGCAACTGGAAGCAGTTTCCACTCCGGGCGGCCCCATCCTGGTCATAGCTGGTGCAGGTTCCGGTAAGACTAGGACCATAGTTTACCGAGTGGCCTGGCTTGTCGATCATGGAGTAGAGCCATCTTCCATCCTTCTCTTAACCTTTACGAGAAAAGCGGCACAGGAGATGCTCTCTCGCGCCGCTGAACTTCTCGATAGCAGAATTTCGAGCGTTTCCGGCGGAACATTCCATTCCACGGCCAACATCCTACTCAGAAAACATGCAGGTCTCTTAGGATTCGATTCATCATTTTCCATAATGGACCAGTCAGATACCCTCGAGGCCTTTGACCACATCAGGAAAGTAATGTTGCCTACGCCGACCGACCTAAAGGGTTTTCCCAAGAATCGGACAATAGCAGAAGTTTCAAGCAGGTCTACAGGCGGCGGCCTGACGATTGAGCAGGTGTTGGAACGGAGGTACCCACACCTGGTCGCCTTCGCTCCGGACATTGAAAGACTGCGCAGCCTCTATGAGCATCACAAAAAAAGTAACAACCTGATGGATTACGATGACTTGCTGGTGAACATGATGCGGTTGCTCGATGAGAACGAACACGTAAAGAGAGAGGTTTCGAACAAATGGCAACACATTTTAGTGGATGAATACCAGGACACCAATCCTCTTCAAGCGAGAATTGTACGTTTGTGCGCATATACTCACGACAACGTGATGGTTGTGGGAGACGATTCCCAGAGCATTTATTCCTTCAGAGGGGCAGACTTCAGAAACATAATGGAATTCCCTGATCTTTTCCCAGGAACAAAGGTTATAACGCTTGAAGAAAACTACCGGAGCACGCGTCCTATCCTCGAAGTAACCAACCTCATTATCTCTCACGCAACATCAGGATATCCTAAAAAACTTTTCACCCGAAGGCATGAAGGGCTATTGCCTTTGGCGGCCCTTCCCTGGACGGAGAGGGCGCAAAGCCGCTTTGTGATTAAATGTGTCAAAGAACTCAGTGACCACGGAGTCCCCCTGGGAGACACGGCCGTGCTCTTTAGGGCAGGATTCCACTCATTCGACCTGGAAGGCGAACTCAGTCGAAATGGTATACCTTTTGTAAAGTACGGTGGGTTCAAATTTCTGGAAAGTCTGCACATTAAGGATGTTCTCGCCCATCTCAAGGTAATCAACAATCACAAGGACCGACTTAGCTGGATGCGGATCTTCAAGCTGCTCCCCGGAATAGGGGCAAAAACTGCTTTCAAACTCGCCGGTCGAATCGCGGAGCAGGGAATTCCCAAGGACTTGTCTCAACTTGTTCCTCCAAATCGAAAATTCAGTAGTGCCTTTTACAGTCTGATAAGTCTCATCGAACGGCTGACAACCTCGTCCGGGCCTATTTCGGAAAAGGTCGAGGAGATAAATCGCTATTATTTTCCGTTCCTCAAGGAAAATTACGACAATTATCCCAAGAGAATGCGTGACCTGGATTACTTGGCCGACCTCACGGTAACATACAGGAGCCTCAACCGTTTTCTCAATGAGATGGCCCTGGAACCGCCTGAGGATGAGCAGAGCGAAACGGTTTCAAAAGAAGACAGACTTGTCCTTTCGACGATTCATTCATCAAAAGGGCTCGAATGGCATACGGTAATAATAATTTGGGCGGCGGAAGGGCGAATACCGTCTCCCCTGGCTGCTGATTCTCTTGAGGATATGGAAGAAGAAAGAAGACTTGTCTATGTGGCCACCACCCGCGCGCAACGCAACCTGGTAATAGTTGCACCCATGACTTTCCAGAACCGCCGCTTGGGGCAGGTCAACGTGCAACTTTCAAGATTCTTTGAAGAGATACCGGTCGAGTATTTCCGTTGGGCGCAGCTTGACAACGAATACGAAAAGCCTTGACATCGGCACTCCCAGCCAATAAGCTAGACTAGTAGGTTTTTGCGGAGAGATGACCGAGAGGCCGAAGGTGCTCGCCTGCTAAGCGAGTGTAGGGTGTAGAGCCTTACCGAGGGTTCGAATCCCTCTCTCTCCGCCACCTATCAGATACGCTGCTGTGAAGTTTCCTAAAACGCCCTTGATCTGCATCAATCTTAAAAGTAACTTCAATTCAACTCAAACTGCTTGGGAGGCGATATTCCCTTCAAACATGAAATTCCCCTGATGAAATAAGTTTCGAATTATATCAATCAATTAGGCGCAGTCAGCGTTTGCTGCCGACTCCCAATTTTTTTAAGGATTCAGATTTTCGAAGCTCCAGCGCCGCGATCGCTTCTGCTCTTTCTATGCACAACTTGGCTTGCTTGTAAATCGGGGTGTCAACCATACGGTTATCGAGACTTACCGATGCCCTGCCGTTCCTGAGTCCTTCTTCAAAGGCAAAGATGACTCTATGGGCATGATCTATTTTGGCAGGTGAGGGCGAGAATACACGGTTGAGAATTGGTACCTGGTCCGGATGAATGCAGTAACCTCCAGTGAAACCAAATGAACGACTGCGTTCCGAGGCTCGTTCAAAACCGGCCGGATCACGGAATCCCGCAACGCTCCCCTGGATCCCAATCGGGTTAATGCGAGCAGCTTTGCAAATAGTAGCCATCATGGACATGGGGAAAAAAAGCTCCGTCCCGTCCTCAGAGGGTTCCACTCCCAACTCAAGACAGTAGTCATCCACCCCCAGGCTCATAGATTCGATACGAGTACCAACTGCAGCTATTTCTCGGATATTTAGGAGCCCTCGAGGACTCTCAATATGCACAGACAGCTTTATCATCCCAAGATCTATTCCGCGTTTATTTTCCAATCGGGCTATGAGGTTCTCAATACTGGTCACATCTGTAGGCGATTCTACCTTCGGGACAAAAATCCCGTGCAACCCCTGATGTACCGCTGCATCCAGATCAGCCTCAATAAATTGGGGTTCATTGTTCACCCTCACCAGGACGTCCGCTCCACCGAGTCCGGACAGTTCAACAGCATGTTTTACCAGTTTACGGGCATCTTCTTTCTCCGAATGCGGGACCGCATCTTCCAAATCCAAAACGATGGCATCCGCGCCTCGGAGGTGTGCCTTTTGTACAAAACGGGGTACATTCACCGGTAAAATCAACATAGATCTTTGAATTAGATGTTTCATAGCTATAGCCTCTTTCGGAGACAGATCAAATTTGAACGGCCGGGTCTCTTAGGGACCTTCAACTGTTTCCAATGCAAATCAAACGCCCAGGGGAACGTTGCCGACTCAGGCGCTTACTGTGATTCTCACGACGTTTCGGCATACGTAAATGTGAAAATGTATTATCCAAACTTTACACGGCAAATCTCACAATCTCAAGTTCTACAGCAGCCAATGATCAATGATTGTCAATTTCGTCGGAAATATATAAGGTAACGATAGAGGAGAGATCGATCATGGCAGCCCCTATAAACCTCACACCAGTGCTAAAAGGAAAAGAGGCCGCAAATTTTCTCAGGATGCTTCTTGAAGATCAGGCAGTTAAAATTCCATTAAAAAGTTACCAAACATGAAAAGGTTCGAAAACAAATTCGTGAAGACGCTATAAAGAATGAGAAATAGCATATCTTACGAAGGCTTTGTTCTCGAACCAATCACGGAAGACATGTATCCTCTGAGTTTTGATCGCGACGACCGAGGATGATAAAGTATCGGATGGAGAGCGATGACGATCAGAAAACGCGACTTGGTGAAAATGGAACCTGTGCCGCCCGTGGAATCGCCTCCGCTTCTGGAAGACCTCCGCCGTATGATCGAGGAGACCCGGCAAGGTGTTCTGTTACTGTCAACGCCGCCCTGACCATGCTTTACTGGCGCATCGGCAAGCGGATCAACGAGGAGATTCTCAAAGGCGGGCGGGCCGAGTACGGCAAAGAGATTCTTGCGACAGTGTCGCAAGAATTGGCGCGTGACTATGGAAAGGGCTTCAGTTATTCAGGGTTGACCCGAATGCTCAAATTCAGCGATATATTCCCCGATCGGGAGATTGTTGCGACACTGTCGCAAACATTGAGCTGGTCGCATTTTTGTGAGCTTCTTCCGCTGGAAAGACCCCTCCAGCGCGAATTCTATGCAGAAATGTGTCGAATTGAACGCTGGAGCGTCCGCAACCTGCGCCAGAAAATCGGCTCCATGCTCTACGAGCGCACCGCCCTGTCGAAAAAACCCGAAGAACTGGGCCGTATCGAACTCGACGCCCTGCGCGAAGAGGACAAACTCACCCCGGACCTGGTCTTTCGCGATCCATATTTTCTCGATTTCCTGGGCCTGAAAGGCGCCTTTCAGGAAAAAGACCTGGAGGCCGCGATTGTGCGGGAGATGGAGACGTTCATCCTGGAACTGGGTGTCGGGTTCACCTTTGTCGCCCGCCAGAAGCGGATTACCGTCGATGATGATGACTTTTACCTGGACCTTCTCTTTTACCACCGGGATCTGCGCCGCCTGGTCGCCATTGAACTCAAGCTGGACAAGTTCCGCCCCGAGTACAAGGGACAAATGGAGTTGTATCTGCGCTGGCTGGACAAATACGAACGTAAGCAGGGCGAGGAGTCGCCCCTGGGCATGATCCTCTGCGCCGGCAAGAAACAGGAGCAGATCGAATTGCTCGAACTGGGCGGCGCTGGAATCCATGTCGCCGAATACCTGGTTGAGTTGCCGCCCCGCAAGTTGCTCGCGGAAAAACTGCACCGGGCGGTTGAACTTTCACGTGTGCGATTCAGCGGCGAGATGGAGGAGGGGGACTGACCGACTGCCAAAACGGAACTGTAGATGTATCAGCTTATAAATATTTGCATGAGGAAGCATATGCGAAATATCGAAAGCACGAAATTACAGAAGGTGACCTTATCGTTGGGGTGCAGCTATTTTGTGTCAGAGATCAGGCAATCACCGCGGGCCGTTTCTTGGTTCCTCACCGCTGACGGGTATCGCAGATGCTGACCAAAGGCAGGATTGACAAAACGAGCAGGCTGCGAAAGGTAAGAGAAAGTTGGGAATTGTTGGTGGATGCGGGTGCAGAAACAATCTATCCTGCGCATGGGAAGCCATTTTCGGTTGACCTCATTCGAAGGGCTCTGTCGGGCGGCTGCAATCTTGACGGCGTGTCATAATAACCCTGGAGAATGAATCATGATCAGTACGGAGACACTATTGCTTTTTTGCGTCACGGCCTTGGCCCTTATCATTACGCCAGGGCCAAACCAGATTTACATCATTGCAAGAAGCACAAGCCAGGGAAGAAAAGCGGGGTTCATATCAGTGTTGGGTGTGGATAGCGGCACACTTGTCCATGTTGTCGCAGCCTCGCTTGGTGTTGGCGCTGCGCTGGCAGGCGGTGACAAAAAGTGAGTCAAGAGCATAGCGCCCAACATCGCGTTGCAGCCGATTTTCTCCGCCGGCGCTCCGCGAACGGCTGATCGCGACCGTTAGGCAGACAAAGTTCACACCACTTTGAAGACCAAAAACTGTCTCCAGGAACACAGTGGTTGTGCAATACGAATAGGAGATAAAGCGATGACAGAGCAAGAACTACTCGAACGCATTGTGCTGAATCCCAAAGTGATGGTGGGAAAGCCAGTGATCAAGGGAACGCGTCTGACAGTAGAGTATATCCTGAATCTGCTGGCACACGGTGCAACGGTTACAGAGATTCTGGAAGAATACAAAGGACTCGTTCAGGAAGATATTCAGGCATGTCTTCTGTTTGCCACCAACTCGCTGGCGAGCACGTCTTTTATGCCGTTGGTAGCGGAGCCGGCATAAATGCGTTTCCTTGTGGACGAATGCACAGGACCGGCGGTGGCGCAGTGGTTGCGTGAGCAAAAGCACCAAGTTTGGTCGGTTTATGAGGAAGGACGCGGCATGGATGACGACGACATCGTTCAGAAAGCATTTGTGGAGAATTGGATTTTGATCACGAATGACAAGGACTTTGGCGAGAAAATCTACCGAGAGCGACGCCCGCACAAAGGCGTTGTGTTTCTTCGCCTTAGAAATGAACGGGCGGCGAATAAGATTGCCTCTCTCCGGCGGCTGTTAAAAGGCTATGCGAATCAGTTAGCAAATGGTTTTGTGGTTGTTACAGAAAGCCAAGTTCGTATAGCCCGCTCATGAGGCCAAGAGTTTGCCTATCAAGCAGTTGCAGTTGACGAGGCTACGCAAGCGAAAATTCATGAGGGGGCATCAACAAAACCTTCAAACCAAAGTCGATTGCCTTGTCTATGGGGGCATCGTTCGGGTCTGGGCCAAGGAGTCTCCCTGTAAAATGTTTCATCGTAGAACTCAAAATAGCCATTGCGATCAGACTGTCGACCCTACTTATCCAAAAGATCCAGGGCGTAACAAGCAGCCCCAAGCAACGCCGCGTTTTCGTTG
>Ga0007800_10000809_pt1 | contig 11442 bp, 21 predicted proteins | sample CryBogmetaGMA14M_FD_60366 | JGI IMG/M metagenome (GOLD analysis project Ga0007800, IMG submission 60366) | Freshwater microbial communities from Crystal Bog, Wisconsin, USA - MA14M | ecosystem: Environmental > Aquatic > Freshwater > Lake | place: Crystal Bog, Wisconsin, USA | collected 2009-07-06 | reverse complement strand
GAGTTCTTCCTCTTTTTGTACATTGCTGCGTCTATGGCAGTGTTTTGTACGTGTTCGGCTGCATAGCTTTCGACAATTTTGCATCGGCAGCATTCTTTGCGGGAGCGAATGCGGCGATTCATTTTGTAGTGGATTTTGTAAGTTCCAAGGCGACTACTTGGGCTTGGAACAAGGAATACTATCGGGCATTCTTTAATATCATAGGTCTGGATCAATTTATCCATTTCTCCTGTTTGTCTTGGTTATATTGGTTTACGACCGTGCAGTAACGGGGTATAATCAATCATGGAATTGTTAGGAGCGTATTTGTTTGGTGAATTGTCAGTCGGTGCGCGTTTAGTAGACTGGCTTGGGATTGGGGAGCGGAGTTACTTTATTGTAATGGAAACAACTAATGCGCTATTTATAGGCGTGTTAATTACCGCTTTGTGTTTGTTCTTGAAAGGGTGGTAATGTGGCAAAAACTCGCAAAATCGGTGGTCGCAAATCTCTGAGGAAATTAGGAGTTGGCGGGCCGCTTATTCATACACATACTGGAATGAATGCTCAAGATTTGTTGGAATATCTGGAAGGATTGGCTACTTTACGGGCCAACCGTTTGGAAGGAATCGACGTTCGTGTAGAAGGGACAGGTGCGCTCATCACTGCCAAAGTCTACGATGAAAACCATGATGGCGAGCTAGACATGCTTTATTTGGTGTACAAATGAAACCTTGGGAAGAACGCGGCGAACCTGATTATAAAAACCCCATTCCGAGTTATGGGGATGATGACCCGTGAAGATTGGCTTGAAAGAGTTCGATCTGGTTTCTTTATTGATTATGATGGTTTTTGCGAACCAGTAAAGGATGGAAAGGTCTGGGCGTTATGGTTCTATCCTTCGCAAAGTGCTGAGTTGCCCGCAGATTGTGACCACGTTGTTTGGTTCAATAGGTGAACTATGTCGGATGAAGAATTGCTTGCCAAATTAGAAGATTTGGTAAAACGTATGGATGATCCTGATAAGAAAATCATGTCGGCAGGAACAAAGTCATATTCATCCAATGAAATCTTGCAAGAAGTCAGAGCGGGCACTGAATTTGGTAGAGAATTCTTAACTTACATGAAGGCATTGGAAAAACAAGTGGGTCTTCAAAACGTAAAGTCCTTGGGTTGAAAAATTGAATTGAAATTACTATATATTTCCATAGGCATTTAATGGGAGAACCTATGGAAACGAATGATATAATTGGTAGAGAAGTCGGGCAACTAATAGTTAAAGAATACATTGGGAAAAAAGAATACAAACATTTCATGGGAAATATGTATCTTTGCGATTGTAAGTGCGGTAGGAAAGTTGAAATAGAAAGACGTAATCTTATCGCAAAACATACTAAATCTTGCGGTTGTTTGAGAAGGATTAAAGGTGAGAAGAACAAAGGTTGGAAAGGGTGCGGGAAGTTAAATGGAAGGCTTTGGTCGCAGATTAAGGGACATGCGGCAAGTAGAAACCTTCCTGTTAAAATAACTGTTGAAGAAGCATGGGAGTATTTTGTAAAACAAAACGGGCATTGTGCTTTAACAGGACTCCCCATTGCGATGCCTATTGATAGTAAGAAGAATTATCAACACACAGCGTCATTGGATCGGATAGACAGCAGTAGGGGATATGAGGTCGGTAATGTCCAATGGGTCCACAAAGATATCAACAGAATGAAGAGTGATCTTTCACAAGAAAGATTTTTGGAAATTTGCCGACTTGTAACTGAAAGGGAAAACAAATGCCCACCATGCGAGACAGAATTATTGGCGGCTTTATAGGAGTAGGTATCGGAGATGGACTTGGAATGCCCGTTGAAACGATGACTCCTGAAAAAATCGCCAGGATACATCCTGAAGGGAAAATCACTACTTATTTGGTCCCTGATGGTCACAAATGGTACAATGGTCAGCCTGCGGGCAAAACAACCGATGATACACAATTAACTCTGGCTACTGCCGAGGCTCTAATTGAATCAAATGGTATTACTGAATCCGCGATGGATTGCCAAGTGAAATTCAATGTTAAAGCAATGAACGAAAGCACTTTGGGTTGGGGAGGAACAACAAAGTCGGCAGTTCGCAATTTGGCAAATGGCTATAGCTGGCGAAAAAGCGGCGTCGGGGATGAAGGGAACGGGCGTGGTAAAGGCAATGGTCCGCAAATGAAGTTGTTCCCCGTTGCTGTGTGTATGTATCACAATATCAATCGTCATCACGCACCTGATGCCAAACAAAGAATATTGTTAGATAGTTTTTGTTTCGTGCGTGATTTGACCCTAATGACGCACAAAACTGAAATGGCAATCTGTGCATCGTTCGCTCAAGTTGTTGCACTACTGCAATGCTTTGATTTTGAACCGCAAAAATTCTCGGATCGGGTAACGAAAGCAAGTGCCCAAGGCGTAAAATGGGCTAAGCAACTGCGGTTGGAAGTTGAAAAAGATGATATTACAGCCAGCTTCGCTAAGTTGAAGGATTATGACCAATACGATCTCGCTCGTATCTCTGCGGAGTTTGGTGGCGGCAGTTGCTATTGTTATCATAGCGTTCCCTTTACTTTCATGCACTTTCTCAAGAACCCTGATATAGAAGGGCTGTTCAATACAGTTTCGGCTGGTGGGGATGCTGATACTAATGGTTCTATGATTGGTTGCTTCTTAGGCATCATGTATGGAACATCTGTTTTTCCAGAACATTTGATTTCTGGATTGGACCAAAAAGACAAGATTTTAGCAATTGCCGAAGAATTTTGTGATTTTTTTGGAATTTATTAGTATTTTATATGGATGTTATGTGTATATAATGTTGAGGACAATGATGAAAGAAAAAAATGAAAAAAGAATGGAAGTCATGATTGCTCCATCGCTTTATAAAATGTTGAAAAATAAATGTGACGCTGAGTATCAGACTGTTTCATCTGTGTTAAAAAGACTAATTATGAATTATGTAAAAGAGGAAAATGGATCAAACATACAAAGCCAAGTGGTCGAAACAAAAGCGTGAAGAATGTAAGAAAAATGGTATTTGCGTAGATTGTTACAAGCGAATCGCCATTCACGGCAAAACAAAATGTGAGAAATGTGCAGAACGAAACACTCAGAGTTTGCATAAAAGGGAAGAACTTCGGGAAAGCAGTGGAAAGTGTGTTCGTTGCGGACAAGAATCAAAAACGCGATATTGTAATAAATGCAAGGATGATAGTAGAAACAATTCTCGTAAAATTATTAAAATTCGTACTTCAAATAATTTATGTTTACGGTGCGGCAGCCCCAAGCCTTGCGATTGTGCGGCTAAATTACGAAATGAAAAGAAACGACAAGGAATTTGTGTATCATGTTGTGTAAATGCAAATAATGGTAATGGTAATTATTGTGATATTTGCGTTTTTAAGAATATAGCTCAAAACAATCTTAAAGATAGGTCTCGGTGGAGGGATTTGCAATTATTGTTTGAAAAACAAGATGGAATTTGTCCGTATAGTGGAATAAAACTAATACTCGGCGTGAATGCTTCTGTTGACCATATTGTTTCTAAAGCAAAAGGTGGCACCAATAATTGTGATAATTTACAATGGGTCCATTTGTGGATAAATTTAATGAAGAGAGATATGGACAAGGAACAATTTGTTTGTGATTTCCAAATCTTTACAGAAGCGTGCCATAAACAATTCTTTCCAAAGGACTTGACGGCAGAAAGCAAATTGAGGATATTGCAGATGCTTTTTGTGACAACTTCGGAATTTGGTAATGCCAAGATATAACATAACTGCTACCGTGCATCTTGAACTTGAGGCGACTTCGACTGAAGAAGCAAAAAATTTGGCAATTGCACAATTAGATGCATTGTTGCCAAAAGATTTCGAGTTCAGTATTCATGCTCTCGTTCCAAGTGGAGCAAAGCGTAATCCTGTGGGTGAGTTTACCCTTGAGGAAGTCTTGCCGTTTGTTCCTGAAGATTTGAAAACTGACGTGCGGCGAGATTACGTAGTCGGGGATCAAACTTTCTCGGTTCGCATGAATTCAATGCGATATTTCTTATTTCGAGAAAATAGAACATGCGTATCTTGTGGATTAGTTGGTGTTAAATTTCTATTAGAACATTCTAATGGTAGTGGCGTTGGTAATCCGCATTTTAATTTGTATGCCGAGGAAGATGGCCGATTAGTTTTAATGACGAAAGACCACAAATTGGCTGCCTCTAATGGGGGGTCTACAAAATTTGATAATCTTCAAGTAATGTGTTCTATTTGTAATTGTTTGAAATCAAATAATCATTTAACTCCTGAACAAGTTTTAGAACTTCGCAAGTTCTGCACTCAGAAACGCCGAGGATTGTCTTTAAGACAGTTCAATGCAGCTATGCGTAATCTGCGGTTACAAATGGAGGCAGAAAACAAACGCCAGAAAATCCCGATTTCTGGTTTACTAACTGACGTGGCAGGGTATAATACGGGTGAAGTGAGCCAAATCCAAGTTTCGAATCCTGCATTGGAGGAACCAGAATTATGTGTGACGCTGCAACCCAAACCTTGATTGATGGTGTGATTTCCGATCTGACCAGCGGCAACATCATGTTTACGGCGATGGATGCCGTTCGCAAGTTGTGGGTTGCGATGGGCAACAACGAGGACGATCAGTGGCCGCGTGGTTTCTACAATGACCACAAAGGCGACATTCACCGTGGCATGTCCCCGCTCGTTCAGAATTGCATCTATGCTCGCGAACTCCGCAATGTCGGTGCGCCCACGTCGGCCTATGTCTACTACCCGATTGGCAGCGACCCCGCTCAGTATACGCCGATTGCTCGCCATGACGCGGCCCCCGCTGTTGCCCCCTCTGGCGTGGCGTCGATGGCAGTCCAAGCGGCGACCGTGCCCGCGAATATCGCCGTTCAGACTCCGACCGCTCCCGCCACTCCGAAGGCCGATACGGGCGATGCCTCGAACGGGTGGCAGCGTGGTTTGACGGGTTACAATCGGTTGTGCGTGCCGAATGCCCTGATGCGTGCGGCTGGTTTCAGCGTGGGTGAGGAAGCCTATTTGGAAGCGGACGGCGGCGAAGTGCGATTGACGAAGAACAGCCCCACAACCGTAACTGCTTCACAGGTCGCCACTTACATCGTGGATGAAGACTGCAACGCTCGCGTGGTCGGCAGCGCGTTGGCCAAGGCGGGCTTGGACACGGGCAAGCAGTTCAAGTTCACGGGTGACGCGACCAAAGTGGTGATCCAGAACGTCTAAGACGTTCGCGAAAATGGACTTGCGGCGAAGCCGACATTCTGATATACTTCGAAGGCATTGCTCTAATCGGGCGATGCCTTTTTTTGTTTCGCAACGAGTTCGCAGAAGTTTAGGAAAACATCGTTAGAAAAGTTGCTTTTCATTCTATTTATCCAAATGTGAACCCATTGCAAATTTTCTATAGAGTCAGTTCCACCTTTTGATTTTGCAATAATATGGTCAACAGAAGCATTGTTACCTACTTCAATCTTAATGCCACTATATGCACAACAATAATTTTGGGAAATTAATTTATCTTTCAGAAGTTTCCACTTTTTGGTAGTCCCAAGATGTTTGGTGGAGAGTTTTTTGAAATAACACGTTTCGCACACGGATAAACCTTTGCGTCTTAATCCTTCCTCTCGTTTCTTTACGTATTTCATTACTCTGTGCATACAATTTTTGCAATATACTTTATCAGAAGGTTCTCCGCATGAAGTACATAAACCCAGTGATTTATCTTTCATGTATCTTTTTGATCTTAGCTCTTTATATCTTTGTGTACATGCTTCACACTTGCGAGTATTTGCTATGGGCTGATTTTTCCCACACTCAATACACAAACCTTGATTTATTCTTTCCTGTCGTTGTATTCGTTTGTATTCATTTTCTTTTTTTAAGTTTCTCATGCTATTATATAGAAACACCATTCTGTATTTTTTCACACAAAAATTACAGAATGTCTAAAATTTAGGAGGAATCAGAATGTCGGCTTTTCGTATTTTAAGCGGGGGAATGATTAAGAAGATAAATGAAGGCACTGCAAAACTTGCTGCATTGGAGGCGTTAAAGCAATGGTCATTAGTGCCTATGAAAAACTTGAGTACGGTTTTAATCGCAGAAGAAGATAGCAAAGCTAGTATCTACTTTTCAACTAGAGTTTTGCTTGACGAACTCGGCATACAATACAAGGTACATCAACAGTCGGTAGAATTTCGGGGAGAAATCTGAAAACTGGTTTACTTTCACGGTTGGCGGGGTATAATATCGGTGGCAAGAGGAAAAGCCATTAAGTGCGAAAGCCGCCTTCACTATCGTTAGTGTCGGCACCAAACCTCATTCTCTCTGTGAAGGAGTTTCATCCTATGGCACGAAAAACTGCCGCCGCCGTTGCGTCCCCCGTCGCTGCCCCCGTCACTGCTGCTCCTGTGGCTTCGATTCCTGCGCCTCGCACGTCTGGTACTCCGATGGTGAGTGCTGCGTCGTTGCTCGCGTCGTTTGCGAAGAAAGCCCCGCCCGCTACGAAGGCCAAGCAGCGTGCCAAGCTCGATCTCTCGCCCGAAGCTCAAGACTTGTTCAAGGTGTGGGTGCCCGCGAAGGTCATTGCCACCGTGTTTGCGGAACATTTGGAGAACGCCCAGGCGGCGCTCGATGAGCAGTTGCGGAAGTTGTATTGCAAGGCGATGTGGAACGCCAAGAGCCAGCCCGAAAACCCGAAGCTGAGTGTCAACGGTGCGAAGGGCGTGCCCGACATGGAAGCGATGTTGGTCGTCGTGGAACGGTTCACGATCAATGCCCCCGATTGCTCGGACGGCAGCGACCCGAAGGAATCGTTTGTGACGTTGCTCGTCAGCATCGGAATGCAAGAGGCGCAGGCACGTCGGTTGGTGGAAGACGAATTGTTCTTCGAACCCACCGTTTCCATCAATTTGACCGCCTTGTTCTACGGTGCGAAGGTCGGCTCGACGTGGCAGGCTCCTACGTCGATCCAGCAGAGCGCGGCCACGAAGGTTTTGAACTACTTGGCGGGCAACGCCGATGCTTTGACGCCCGACGAACAGAACACGCTGGTCACCACGACCACGACCAAAGTCGTGTTCAAGAATTCGGGATTCTTGGAACGGGCCGCGTCCTACTGTGCGGCGGAAGACGTGCTGTACAAGATGTTGACGGTGGTGTTCAAGCCCGTCTACCAGCACCGTTCCCCGAAGTTTGGCGTGAACGATGATCTGGCAACCCGCAACGGTCGCTTGGCTCAGGAAGCCGTGTCGATCCTGGCCGCGAACTTGGGATTGGACACCGATAACGGTGATTGAAACTGGGGCCTCAATTTGCGGCAAGTCCCTCGACTCCCGCGAACTGACTAGCCCCTCAAACGTCGGTTCCTCCGTGTTGGAGAGCCAGCGGCTTTACGGAAACGTAGGGTCGCTGGCTCTTTTTTGTAATAAAAAACCCGCCACAAAATTGTGATTTTTGTGGCGGGTTTCATATATAGGGTATGAGTAAATATAATGAAAGAGTTTCACAAGGATTGTGTGGTCATTGTGGCAATACTAAAGAACGATCTGAAGTAGGCTTATGCAATCATTGTTCAGAAGTTAAACGAGACAAGAAAATAAAATATCGCGAAAAATGTCGCGAAGATGGGAAGTGTACAAATTGCGGCAATATTACAACTGGTTATCTTTGTAATGAATGTAAGCAATTGAAGCAAGAAAGACAAAAAAAATATGTCTCTAGAAGGAATCTAAAGAGAGCCGCGAAAAAACTCAACTGCGATTGGAAGGACTTAAAGGATTTATTTGATAAACAAAATGGTACGTGTGTATATTCTGGAAAAGAGATAATTATCGGGAAGAATGCACACTTAGACCACATTGTTCCAAGGGCAAGAGGCGGCGGGAATGAATTGACGAATCTTCAGTGGTTGCACAAAGATGTAAATATGATGAAACGTGCTTTATCAGAAAGTGATTTTTTGGATTTGGTAGAGTGTATTCATCGAACCATGAAAAGAGAGTGAAAAATGTTGCCAAAAATAGTGTTGACGTATCCTGATGGGACAGTGACGGTTCGTGGAAAATGTATTGTAACTGGAAAAGAATATACAACTGCACATTTTCCACGTTATGAATTTGAAGCATGGCAAGCTGGTGAAAAACATATCCAAGATGCCTGCCCCTCTCTGAATGCTGATGATCGTGAATTCTTAATTTCTAGCACGTCTCCCGAAGGATGGGAGAAGATATTCCCGCCCAAACCCGAATTACGAATAGTAGATTTCTTCGACCCGCATCCTGGCCTGTTGGGCTGCCCTGATCCTTTGCCCGATCTTGTTAAGACGTAGCAACGCAAACGGCCACTGAGGATTGCTATGGGATGGGCATTGGACGCGGCCCATTAGAGATCGTCTTGTCTGAATTGAAACAAGCCTGCGATGGTGAATGGAAAGTATTTGAACCTAATCGCCCTGGTTTGTTTGAAGAAGTTCACGAAGATGGCATGATTTGTTTGGTGGTTGACGTTGACGGGGGCTACACGAGGGGCGGGCGTACTAACTCTTGGCGTGTTCTAAGGTTTAAGGATGTGGAGGATGTGGAATAATGTGCCTCGCAATTGTTGAAGAAAAAAGAGATATTGCCGATATGGCAACGGGTGAAGGTGAGTCAGAGAATTATAAAGCTAATGTTTCTGCTGAGGAATTTGAGAAAACAAAGACTCAGTATGATCGGGCTAAATTCAGACTTCGCATTTTAAGCAAGGAAGGCAGATGATTACTACTTGGCTAATTGAAAAAGATGTACACGAAGATGGTACATGCGAGAAGTTGGAATCAACGGTTAAGGAATTGGGTGGCGAGGTCCAATGGTTCCGATACCCTGGTTTCGACGCTCCCATTGAGCCAAAAAATTTACCACTTGGCTTTTTAGGGCCAGTGATTGTTTATGAGCCTGGGGCTAATTGTTTAACAATGGTATCTACGCCTTCTACTATCGAAGCAGAGTGGCGGTTGGTGATTGCTGATAAAAAGGTAGTGGCTGGTTCCCAATACAAATTGAATGGCGGTTTATTTATTGATGGGAATTATCCTAGCGGAGTAGCAGCATTTGCTGAGAAAATAGCCAACGCTGCAATCTGGGCTAGTGAACCGCACCCGATTTATGTAATGGATATTTGCTCGGTGCCTTGGAATGGCGGTAGTAGTTATTATCTATTAGAAATCGGAAGTGTAAACTGTGCTGGTTTGTATGGCTTAGACATGAAGGCCGTGGTGCAAGCAGCTAATGTTATTGCAGAACGGGAATTCGTAGAAGTAAACGGAGAAGATTAACATGGATATTGTACTCAAAAGAGTGGAGCGTATTGTAGTATTTTTGCATCCAGGGCAATTGAATGGTGGCGTTATTTTCCCTGTGACATTGTTAGATTGCGACTCAGATTTCAATGAACAATTAGAAAAGTATAAAAATTGTGGGGCTATTCAGACTAACTAAATTCGCGTAATTTACTTAGATTTGTAATCGTCCTGTCATTTATCGGGGATGTATCCTCGTGGCACAATAGATCGTCTATTGCTCCCGCAATCTCCGTGCCCACTTCTTCGGCATCTTTAGGATTTATTCTCCAGTCTCGTGATATTTCCAATTGCATACTTTGAACATGGGGGTCTGGATACCACCATCCATAACTTTTATTGGTTTGTGATAATTGATTTAAGTTTTTCTTTCCCCATCCTGCATAATCACTCCCTGCTGCGCCTTCAAATACTTCAAATCTTATTTTAGCCAAATAAAATCCTAATGCATCTTTTCTCCATAGATCGCAGGTATATCTTTTAGGATTGCCATTTCCGTAACCAATTACAATATCAGCAGTTTTTTTGCTGGAAAAGCCATGAATTGTAAAGATATAAACTGTAGGTGAGCATTGAAGTGAAGGATCGCGTCTAATTTTATAGATTTGCTCAAAAATGGGGTCTAAGAATTCTTCTTTGACTACTGGCTTGTGTAGATGTTCAATATCATTACAATTAGCCTTATCGGTCCAGAAATCAACTTCGGATGCGCGTTCCCAGCCGCGATTGATTACAGCGTAGGCATCTAATTTATCTGCAATGGTTTCAGCAATAATAGCGGTGTTGGTATCGTCACATGAATGTGGCGATAGTATAATCACTCGCTCCCCGCCTTCAATGGTACTTACTCGTTCCATGTATCACTCTCTTTCATTTTCCCAAAAATGAGTAAATTGTTCATTTGTAAACAGTAAGTGCGCATTTACCATTTTGTGCAGTCCATAAATCGAGCAAGTATTCTAATGTTAAATCACAATTCTCATACTTTTCTCTTCCTGTGTTATTTCTACTTTTTTTCTTTTTACGAATCCTGAGTAGAATTTTCTTTATGAATTCTGCTGGTGAGGATTGAACAACTATGCGCCTATTTTCATGATATTTTTTTATTATATCATTATATAGTATTTTTATCATTTTTTCTAGATTGAAATGACAAAAATAATCTATATAATGGCAATGTTTTCACTATTTGCTCCAATTTGCCACCACTGACCGCGTTTGCATATTTGAAATTCTGGCTGATTTTTTGCCACAGGCATTTCAAATGAACTTATTATTTCATCAATTGTAGCATCTGCTATATCAGCGTAATAGTGATATTTGTAATTCTCGTGAAAATAATCTTCATGTTCACTTTTCTTTTTAGATTGTATTAGTTTCGCAGCATCCATTGGTATTAAATGTTTAACATTACTTAAATCAAAATAATGTAAAGGATGATGTTGAGTCCACAAGCCGATTGTTGGGGTTTTCGTGGCTGCGGCAACATGCAGTGGTCCACTATCAATTCCTATGAATAAATCTGCTTGCTCGATTAAAGCTGCTAATATATTGCCGTCACCTGTACCAGTTCCACCCCACAATGGATTTTGTTCGCTCGGACAGAATATATTATTTCCATTTGCTAATCGGGAGGCTTTTCTTCTATCCCAATCTAAGATTACAATTGTGAATCCATGCTCTGTTAGAAAATTACAAATTTTCTGCATGGCATTTTCTTCTACGTTTTTAGCTTTTGCCCCCGTGTTGCCCTGAAAATGGGCCACTGCTATTCTACTTTTTGGCAGTTTTTCAATGTATGATCTAGCAGCTTGTCGGGATTCTTCAGTAATTTGAATTTCATAATTAAAAAGTTTGGGATCAGGGTCTATTCTAAATTCATCTCGTAAAGATTTTGTAACTTTTGTAGGTGGTACGTTGGTGTAAGGAATGTATAAAAAACTCTCCATCCAACGTATTTCCATTATTTTCTCATATTCTGGACGGGGAGCAGAGCCTTTTATGAATGCTTTATTGCACAAATTGCCAAAAATTGTGTGTTTGCCGACAAGGGCTTCAACATCCACTA
>Ga0007800_10000808_pt1 | contig 11444 bp, 15 predicted proteins | sample CryBogmetaGMA14M_FD_60366 | JGI IMG/M metagenome (GOLD analysis project Ga0007800, IMG submission 60366) | Freshwater microbial communities from Crystal Bog, Wisconsin, USA - MA14M | ecosystem: Environmental > Aquatic > Freshwater > Lake | place: Crystal Bog, Wisconsin, USA | collected 2009-07-06 | reverse complement strand
CGCGGCTCGATGCAAGGACACTCATCCGGATACTTGCACGAGAGGGCTTTGAAGTTGTCAGGATCAACGGGAGCCACCATTTTCTCAGGCACGCCGACGACGGTCGGGGCACAGTGGTTTCGGTGCATGCGGGTGAAACTATCGGTCCTGGTCTACTGACCAAGATCATGGCAGATTGCGAAATGGACCGGGAAACCCTCGAGAGGCTCGTCAGGGACCTGTGATCAGACAGATCGGGCACACCCGCCGGGTCGCGCCCTACAGATTCCAAACATAACAGAATATCAATCATTTTGAATTGTTGCCATGAATCGGGCAAACGAACAAACAAATTCAATTGTCGCCCTTGGCCAATCCACGGAATGCACGACACCGGGCATCACCATCAATGATTGTTGCATTCAAACATCACGGAATATCAAATATTATTGGTTTGTTGATTTTTTGTAGGGGAGAGGCATGCCTCGCCCGTTTTCGCATCGATTCACCACCAACGTTGTCGGGCGACGCATGCGTCGCCCCTACCACGGAATACATGATTCGGGCAACCGAACAAACATGTTCTATCTCCAACAGAAACCCATATTTCAAGACCTGACCCTGCGGTCCCGGACGAGATCTTGCTATTCCTCTCCAAATTCGCTATCCTTGGGTGTGGCCGAAGGAGATCAAGTCATGAGCCGCCGATCAATAGCATCCAGTTCAGAACAGCCCACCCAACCCGCTGACTCTTTGTCCTTCGAGGATCCGGAACTGACACGGGAATACGAAGCCCTGATGAATGAAGAAGACAAGGAAGATTTTGTCCAAGCTTTAAGAGATTTACAGGAAACCGGAACAGAACCGAGATATACCCTTGAGGAAGCCTCCAAAATCTTGGGGCTTTCTTGAAATCCCTTTATTCTGTCAACCTACGAGAAAGGGCGCTGAAGCAACTTCAGTTAATTCCCGCCAAAGACAGAAAAAGAATTTTCGATAGAATATACGGCCTCGTATCAGATCCCTATTCCAAGCAAGTCGTGAAACTCTCGGGCCAGTCGAAGACCTATCGCCTTCGAGTAGGGCATTTCAGAGTGTTGTTCACCATTGACCAACCTAGCAGGGCGGTCAGCGTTTTGAGTGTAGCCCATAGAAGAGATGTCTATAGCCGTTAGGGGGAACCTGACCCCACGAAAAACCCGTCATTGGCCAACCCACGGAACGCACGGGATCGGGCATCAACATCAATGATTGTTGCATTCCCCCACATCGATTCACCACCGGCCCATTCGGGCGGACACATGGGTCCGCACCCTACGGTTAGGTGGCTGGTCACCAATTTACTTGCCAATTTCATATGCCGCCTTCCCACTCGTCTCGCGTTACTCCTGCCTGTGCCAATAATCGAGTCAGAAGCGCAACACTGATCTCCCCTCGAACCCAGAACGAAGCAGGCGGCGAATGAACTCTCTCCGAGAAACCGGAGCGAGACGGGTCGTCATAATGCTCCCACACGCTGCGGTAAATCAATGGAGAGACCATTAAGCACCGGCAGAGTGTGTCCACGGGCAACACTGAAAAACACCCAGTCTTCAAACGCAGCAGTAAGATTATAGCGACATTCTTCGAGCGTCTTACCGGTTGCCCAGACACCGGTTATTCCTGTAACCGTGCCATAGTAGGGCTCAGGATCGTCTATAACTTCAAATTGAGCCAATTCCATAGCCGCAGCCAAGTACTCTGTAAGCATTGTTTACCTCAACGGCCTCTCCACAGCTTCTGATAGGAAAGTAGAAATGTTTCAGGGCCGTGCGTACACGAAAGCTCCTGATGTTCATAGGTACAGTATCCCTGAACGGACATTGAGTCAAGAATCCCGCCGGAAAAACAATCCAGTGTGTTTATGTGGTCTTACACCGTGCCACCCATTGCCGAACAACAACATTCCCCAATTCGGGCGGACACACGGGTCCGCCCCTACAGATTCACATACAAACATAACAAAATATCAAATATTATTGGTTTGTTGAATTTTTGTAGGGGAGAGGCATGCCTCGCCCGTTTTCGCCCCGATTCACCAACGGCCCATGAATCGAACCACCGATCAAACATGTCCCCATTTCCCCGGGCGACCCACCGGGTCGCGCCGTACGGTTCATATTTCAAGACCGGGCATCACCACTGTGCTCCTTGCTCGGCAAAGTAACTTCTGTTAATGTTTGACTATGAATATAGGTCCCAGGTTCGATTTCGGTCCATATAATCTGGATGGGGGCTTCACATGATTCAAGCTGTTAAACAACATGTTACCGTCCAGGCGGATGGTCTGATTCAGATCCGTGTGCCAGAATTCAGACCGGGAACCATAGCGGAAGTCATTGTCCTGGAATCTTCCGAGCAAAAGGGGAAAAACACCCTCACGAGTTTCATCGGTAAGGGAACAGGATGCTTTGCTACGCCTGAAGAAGCCGATGAATTCCTGAGAAAAGAGCGTCAATCATGGGGCGGTTGAGATCGCTGCCGGAATTTCATGTTGTCCTCCTGTCGGATACAGGAGCGGGATAATAGGCATTTTACAGGGCGACCCACCGGGTCGCGCCGTACAGATTCCAGATAGCGAGGTCTCCTATCTGAATAGCCCGAGGTGCAGAGGGAAGTCATGAAAGCCAAAGTGAGTAGTCGTGGTCTTGTCATTCCAAGAGAGATGCTTGCCGGCATTGAAGAAGTTGAAATCCTAAAAGAAAACCATCGCATTGTGATCTCACCAGTTACCAAAGTTGATCCAATACTGGGTCTCGGAAAGAATCCCGTATGCTGCGGTGTATCGGACGCATCGGAACGTCATGACAGAGATCTTTACAGATCTGGATCATGAGAAAATTCTTCTTGGATACCGGATACCTCATTGCTCTGGAAGCAGCAGACGACCAATACCATCAGACTGCTTTGGTTCACTGGGAAAATCTCACCAAATCAATACCGCCTCTGGTGACAACTTCCTATGTTTTTGATGAGGTCGTCACTTTTTTTAATATGAAAAGGCGAAACGCCAAGGCGGTTGAAATTGGGAAGCTTATCTTGGCGAGCCCTTCCGTCGAACTGATCCATATTGATGAAAAGCTGTTTCATGAAGCATGGAGGTACTTCATTCAGCATTCGGATAAATCGTATTCTTTCACAGATTGTGCCTCTTTCGCAGTAATGAAAAGGCTCAGCATCCAAACAGCTCTGACTTTCGACAAACATTTCCTTATGGCGGGGTTTTCCAAGGAACCCGAGCAATAGATAACAATCCTCGCCAAAATCTCTAACAAGATTGCTTCGCTTCGTAAGCAATGACAAGCAAAAGGGCCGACGCGCCGGGTCGCGTACAGATTCACATACAAACATCACCGAATATCAATGATTTTGAATTATTGCCATAAATCGAACCGCCGAACAAACAAATTCAATTGTCGCCATTGCCAACCCACGGAACACGCGGGACCGGGCATCACCAATGTGCTCCTTGCTCGGCAAAGTAACTTCTGTTAATGTTTGACTATGAATATAGGTCCCAGGTTTGATTTCGGTCATGTACTATCCAAAAACTTCATCGTTCGTGGAGGCGCAGCACAATGAAAACGCTCACGATGGAATTATCAGACGACATACTGGCGTGCATGGATCGAGATCCATCTCAATTCTTGGACGAGATGAGACTGATCGCAGCCATCGTCTGGTACAGACAAGGCAAGGTTTCCCAAGAGATTGCCGCACGTATCGCCGGGCTAACGAGAACACGTTTTCTTCTGGAACTCGCCAGACTGAAGGTTGATTCCTTTGGGGTGGACTTCAGCCAGCTCGATGGCGAACTGGCCCATGGATGACACAGCGGTTGTGAACGCATCCCCGTTCATTTTCCTCAGCCGCGCCGATCGACTCGACTTACTCCATGACATCTGTGGCAAGATCCTTATTCCCCAGGCAGTGGCGGACGAAATTCTCTTGAATGGGCCCGAAGATATTTCCGCTCAAGCCCTGATCAATGACACGCGCTTTGAAGTTAAGCCGTCTTTGCCTATTCCACATACCATAGCCAGGTGGGGATTGGGACATGGTGAATCATCCGTACTGGCTTTAGCCGATCTAACACCCGGGCTTCTCGTGGTGATCGACGATCTTGCAGGCCGCCGCTGCGCTCTGAACCTGGGTATGAAGGTTCGGGGTACCCTCGGGATCGTTCTGATCGCTAAAAAGCGGGGCATCATTCCGAGCGCCAGGTCCGTGATGGAAGAACTGATTCAGTCGGGATTGTACCTGTCCGCGGGAGTACTCAACGAGGCCTTGAGGAGAGTAGGCGAGTAGACCGTACCATCCGAGGATCATCATCAATGATTGTTGCATTCAAACATAGCCGAATATCAATCATTTTGCATTATTGAAATATTGTAGGGGAGAGGCATGCCTCGCCCGTTTTCGCCCCGATTTACCACCAACGTTGTCGGGCGACCCACCGGGTCCGCGCCTACGGTTCATATTTCAAGACCTGGCACCACTACTGTCAAAAAGGGCATTGACGATAAGTATAGTTATGGTATAATAATTATATTATGGAGTTTGAATTTGATTCTATCAAAAGCAACAGCAATGAACAAAAACATGGGATCAACTTTCAAGAAGCTCAAGCCCTTTGGAACGATCCTGATTTAATTGAAATTCCAGTCAGAACTAGTGATGAAGCAAGATTTTTGGTTATCGGAAATATTTCAGGAAAGCACTGGTCTGGATTTATTACTTACCGGTCCGAAAAGATTAGAATTATTTCTGTGCGAAGATCCAGAAAAGAAGAGGTTGAGCTATATGAAAGCGCGTGAGCTTGACAAGATATTTGATGAGGGCGGAGATATCTCAGGCCATATTGATGTGTCAATGGCAACAAGGCCGGGACAAGATCAGAAAAGGGTAAATGTAGATTTCCCTGTGTGGATGATTCAGTTATTGGATAGGGAAGCAAGGCGCTTGGGTGTGCCACGACAGTCCGTCATCAAGATTTGGATAGCAGAGCGTCTTGAAAAGGCATCATGAAACGCAAGTTTGCATAATTCACCTTTTCTCTTCAAAAATGAACATCATCGGGCTGAGGAAATAGTGGATTGAAAAACACCTGTAGAGTATACTTATGAAAACAAAATATTGACGGGATTTCTGTGCCGATGTCCCACCCCATTGTAGAAATAGAAAAACAAATCAAGAGTCTCTCCCCGGATGAACAGTTGTGGCTCATGGAGAAGATTGCGCAGCACTTGCGGAAATCAGCACGGCCTCGGCAAAAAGAATTCGACTGGAAAAATCTCTATGGGCTAGGCAAAGGACTTGGGTGGGGCAATGATGCCCAGGAATACGTCAACAGTCTGAGAGAGGACAGAATGTGAAGCTGAAGCATATAAAAGAATTGAATGTGATCGTGTTAAAAGATTATCTATAGCCGGTGCCAAAATTAATGACCGATTAATGTGGATGATTTCGAAATAGCTTGTGACCCGTGATTGCAGGTCCACGCCGTACAGATTCCAAACATCACCGAACATCAAACATTATTGAATTATTGCATTTTTGTAGGGGAGAGGCATGCCTCGCCCGTTTTCGCCCCGATTCACCACCGGCCCATGACGGGCGACGCATGCGTCGCGCCGTACAAAACGTCCTGCCATTCCAAATGCGGTTTCATCCCCGGCGCACGGTTTACAGAAGGATTCTCCCCGTCGTATTCCCATCGCAAAGGGTTCATCTGGATATATTCTCTTATGCGCATCAAGGATTCGTCATTCCTTATGATGTGTTCATAGTAATTACGTTGCCACAGTTTGCCCTCTCGGAGAAACCCCTGTGAACGTATCATTCTCGTTGAAGCCGATTTGATGCTTCCTATCACCGATGACAAGGTTCCCCTCCGAGGACCGTCTGACCTCTGCCGCGTTTCTGTCTTCTGATTTCTGCTGTCGTCCGTCGGATCCGAAGAATCACGCGGGGTTTCGCTGATCCACAAGATCCCGTGAACGTGGTTCGGCATGATGACATACGCGTCAAGTTTCACGAAGGAGAAGTGATCCGGAAGTGACCGCCAAGCCCCTTCCACAAAAATGCCGACCTCGGATAGGTCTACCCCGCCTTGCGCGACCTCACCCAAAAAATTGTTTCGTTCGTGACAACAGATTGTCACGAAATAGGCGCCGGGGGTTCCGTAATCGTAATCCGGCAAGCGGATGGATCGTCGGGTTCTGTTTGGTGCGTCAGTCGTGTTCATGTCACCATGGGAGTACGGGCGGACACATGGGTCCGCGCCCTACAGATTCACATACAAACATCACGGAATATCAATCATTTTGCATTATTGAATCATTGTATTTTTGTAGGGGAGAGGCATGCCTCGCCCGTTTTCGCCCCGATTCACCACCAATGTTGTTGGGCGACGCATGCGTCCGCGCCGTACCACGGATTGCATGAATTGGGCCACCGATCAAAACATGTTCCATTATCGTCATTGGCCAACCCACGGAATGCACGGGATCGGGCATCAACATCAATGATCGTCGCATTCAAACATAACCGAACATCAAATATTATTGCATTTTTGCATTATTGTAGGGGAGAGGCATGCCTCGCCCGTTTTCGCCCCAATTCACCACCGGCCCATGACGGGCGACCCACCGGGCCGCAACCCCACACGGGGCAATAAAAAACCCGGAGGGGGTTAGCCTCCGGGTTTCGGTTGTCAGGTTATGCCGTAATCGGCAATTAGAAATCAATCATCAAGGATCCGGTCATGCCCATGATTGGACTCTTTCCGGTCACAAGTGCGGCGGGTGACGGTGCCCCACCAACCATGCCTACATTCCGATATGCCTGGTCGAACCACTCGCCCGGCTTCCAGTAGCTGTACTTCGCATTGAAGGTAAGGCCTTCCAAAAGCTTCCACCCGATGCCGAGGTTCACTTCCCAGCCGATGAAGCCATCATCGGGATAAGGATTCAACCCAGCGGAAGGCACTCCGAGGGCGGTACCCTTCCAGACCTGAGCTGCAAGAGCTGTGGTACTACCAGTCCCGCCTGTCGATGCATAGCCTCCTGCGAAGGTGCCTGCTTTCTCCAACCGGTGGGCCCAGATATAGCTGCCAAACACATTTAGGTTGGACGCCACTGAGTAGTCCGCGCGGCCTGCGAAACAAAAAGCGTCGGTCATCATGCCATGATCATCGGAAACAAAAGTAACATCGTTAAGTCGCCATCCACCATTGTTCCCGCCGGCGTACGTCTCGAACATCAAGAACTGATAGGCTTCCATGGCTTGGTAGTTCATGGCCCACCCTCGATAGTTCTTCGTCTGGTTCCCGTAAAGTATACCGGTGGTGTTCGTAGCCAAATTCAGGACGTCGCCCGATGCTATGGCCCACAACAGTGAGACCTTGGCAGGTCCAGCCATTACACCTGCTTCGCAGAACCAATGATATGCTTCATCAAAACGTGGGCCAACGGCAGCAGCCAGAAAAGGGTTTTGGCTGCCCAGAGCATAAATGTCATTCTGCATAAACGCGTACTCAATGTTGGTAAAGAAGCGCCCGTTATTGTACTTGCCAAATACCAGAGCGATCTGGGTATTCATGTCAAAACCATTATTACCAAATCTACCGGTGTTTAACGCAATATTAGCCATTTCATTTCTTCCAACATGAAGCTGGCGCCATATAAATCCACCGCCCATACTCAGACTACCCGAGTCATAAGTGAACAGTCCCCCCTGGAACAGTGTATTCCTGCTTTGCGAATCAGGGGATGTGCCCCAACTCTCCTGACCCTGATTCAAATTCTCAGGAAGACCAGCAAGAACAACAGTCGCCGGAGTCGCCTGGGAACCGAACACACCTCGGGAAAGCCATATGCCGTGCATGAAACGGAATGGCCCGTAAGGTACGACTGTCAGGAACGCTTCTGCCCTCGTGTTGTTGCCCAAGGTTGCCCCTACACCAAAGGGGAAGTCCTTGACTCCGAGCGACCAGATACCCCAGGGCATCTGGATCGTAGCCCGGAACTGCTCCCAACTGCCTACCGCGGCCGTGTCATAGGCATTGCCGCTCATTTGAGACATGTAGTAGCGTGAAAACGGAGGCACACCCACTGTCTGAATTCCACCAAGCCCTGTAACCGCACCAACCATCCCAGTTGCATCAGCACTCTGGGCGTACTTATTGGTGTATCCACCAACATTGTATACTCCGTGAACCCTGATTGCCTGGTTCACCCTGATCTCGGGGTAGAATGTGAGCCGTGAATCAGTCCAGAAGGCGTCTGATTCGGTCCTAGAAAACCCTCCACGCGTGATGCGACTGTAACCAGGACCGGCCACCAATTGGTACGAGCTGTCGGTTGGCACGGCCGGGAGCGCTCCCCTATTGTACCAATTTGGGCCGGCAAAACCTACGAACCCGGTTCGAATCCCGGATGCTTCGGTGAACCCGTTATTCTGAAGGTCGGCTATACCAAAAAGGTCAGTTCCGCCGGTGCGGGAAAAGTACCGCATACGATACTCCCACTCGCCCTTCATGGAGAATTCCCATGCAATTGCCGGCACTGTAACTGCCACAAGGAGCAGCGCAGCCAGTGAAATCATCCAAAATCTTTTCATATTATTTCCTCCCAATCCATTAAAATGAAAGCCCGAAGGCAGTTAACAGCTTCATCAACGCGTGCAATTGATGCTGCTCAAGGCCATTCAGCATCTTCTCCCCGTGGCCTTCGGGGCCAGGATGCCTGGTCGCCTTTGTTTTTGCAGCAAGTATTGCCGCTATACACACACTTTTTGGATTCATGTTTTTGTAGCATGAGACCACAACCACTGTCAAGAAGAATTTTTCACCCATATGCTCCGAAGAGGAGACGCACGAAGAAACAGGGGGGGGTCTATAAAAATTTTTTGTCATTTTGATCGAGAGGAATCACAGGTTGAATGCCTGTGCCGTTGATTAATGGGAGCCTCTTAGTTTTTTCGACATGAGAACTATAGCATAAGCCATTGAAAAAAGCGAGGGAATTTGGAAGGTGTGCTCCTGCGGACAATTCTTTGTTGAGAGCACAGCGGACTAATGGATTAAGATTGAAGAATCACTAATCAGCAAGGGCATAGAGGATGTCCTCGTCCAGATCAGCCTGGGTATAATGGCGGGCAATTTGACGTTCCCCAAGCAATTCAGAGAATTCCCAATAAGATAAGTGCGCCAGCACACGAGCTTTGCCGAATGAAAGCGTGCCTCGCCCCTACGTAACACCGGGCAGACGCGCGGGTCTGCCCCTACAATAATTCAACAAAACAATAATGTTTGATGTTCTGTTATTTTTGAATCTGTACTGCGCGGACCCATGTGTCCGCCCGAATGGGCAGGTGGTGAATCAATGTGGGGAAATGTTACCATAATTGGTGTTGATGCCCGGACGGTAGGTCTATTCGCCAACTCTCATCCAGGCCTCGTTGAGTACTCCCGCGGACAGGTACAATCCCGACTGAATCAGTTCTTTCATCACGGACCGGGCGATAGTCATTGAACTCCAGGACAGATTGCAGCAGAAACGATAATTAGGGAAAGGGCTAGAGGCCAAACACCTTCTGTTCTGACGCTCGGGGATGGTATCCCCTGTTGCACCGACTGATACGTGCCAGCTATCCACTATTAATAGGGGTGTTCTGACGCTGTGATCATCAGCGCAGCCAGTGAAATCATCCAGTGCCAGCTATCCACTATTAATCGGGGTGTTCTGACTGCCTATCGGAAATTGTATGATATCCAAACGGATACCGCTTCATTTGCGAGCAGGTTCCCCCAGCTTTGAGATAGCGAAGGTCCACTTAAACACCCAGTACACGACGAGCTGGCAAGTGAGCCATATAAACCCCGTCGAGCAACTCCAGATGAAACTGGGCCAACCGGCTGATCGTGCCAACTCAGTGTCAAAGACCGATTAATACAAGATAACCACCAGCGGGTAGCAGGTTCATGGGCCGCTGTGGCACTCCCGCTGGATTCCCATGACTCTATAAGTCACATTAGAAGACTGTAATGCAAAGGACGTTATAGGTCAATAGATCATCACGGAATAATCAGAAATTGATAGCGGACACCAAGGACCTGCCAATTTTTTGGTGGTGAATCGTGTTACCCATCAACCAAGCCAAACCTGATGAGTATCACCTTATCATCTGTGTGATGAATGATGTCTTTGATCCCCCCCCCCGAGAGCACAATGGTGTCCTACTTTATCATAGCCGCCCATACTCGTGACTTAACCGTTGACCAGTACTGCCTTGATGGAATCCAGTGTTGATTATTGAAAAAAATCCCGGAAGGATCACGGAAAAAGGTTTCCCTGCCTCCACCCGATTCGTCGCCGAGTTCAGAAAGTGCATCTTCGAATTCGTCGTCAGATGATGGGGCATCGTCATCGGCTCTTATTCTTGATTTCTTACTCCCGGATTGGACCATCACAAATCTTTGATTTCCTGACTCGTCTTTCAGAAAGAATGGACCTGCTCCTTTCACCATCTGTTGCAACGCTCCCAACAGGCGTACCCCAGGCGTATTTTCCATTGTGTAACCATCGATTCCGTCGATGCTAACTTCTTTGCAGGCAAGACGATACGCCTCACTGCAGCGCCCCCAGAACCGACGCTGGAGGATCTGCGCAGCGTTGATGTCGGAATGTATGATATGGGCGCTACCACTTTTGCTCCTGACGCTCGCGAACAGCTCTCCCCCGCTCCAGGGAACCAACAGTCCAGGTCTTATCTTGTTCTTGAGCGCCACCCGGTTTTCGGCCAAGTCCTTATGTTTGCTGTTGCCTAGCATCCAATCTAGCTCAGATACAACATAAACCTTGGGTAGCCCGCCTCGAAAATCATCTTCTGACAAGTAACGGCACAGGCACCCAGGAGCGCCATTGGAAGCGAGGTAACGACTGCTGTACCCGGCGGCCGTAGTTTCCACCACGATACCATAAAGCTCGGCCTGCATTTTGGTCTCACCCAAGATTTTCCGATGGTTCCACTTCATAAGTTGCGAGTTTTCGCGGCGTGGTCGATCAACGCGAAACCGGTAGCGGGCGAGGTCCTCGAAAAGAATCACCCGGCAGGGGTTGTGTTTTTTGTCCCAGCCAATCCCTTCTCTTAGCGGAACATAGCCTCTGGCCGCCTGGATGATCAGGTCTGATCCACTCTTGACGCGGTCTTTCTTGAGTTTGTTGACGTGTTTCAGCAGGCCTGAAGCAACGGTTCCGAATTGCTTCTTGTCCTGACGGTTTACTTGCCCATACTTCCTTCCCCTGAAATTCCAACTCATGATGAGACTACGTACGGACTCCAGGTACTCGATCATCCAGATGGATTTTCCGCCGTGATAGCTCCGGCGCTTGCTCCAGTCCTCCCATGAAGCGGATTTAGGG
>Ga0007800_10000805_pt1 | contig 11458 bp, 8 predicted proteins | sample CryBogmetaGMA14M_FD_60366 | JGI IMG/M metagenome (GOLD analysis project Ga0007800, IMG submission 60366) | Freshwater microbial communities from Crystal Bog, Wisconsin, USA - MA14M | ecosystem: Environmental > Aquatic > Freshwater > Lake | place: Crystal Bog, Wisconsin, USA | collected 2009-07-06 | reverse complement strand
GGATCAGCCTTCGGACGACTCGGCGTACAAACCACCATTGTTGAAATGGGATCACGAATTCTCCCTGGAGCAGACCGTGAGCTGGTCAATCACTTGCTGAGGGCACTGCAAGCCGACGGAATCCGTCTGATGCCCGGAACTAAGGCGACACGATTGAGGAACCACCAAGGGAAGGTTGTTCTGGCCTTTGAGCACGGAGCTGGGAATTCTGGTGAGATCGAAGCCGATCGGGTCCTCGTAGCACTGGGGAGGAAACCGGATCTGGATGTGCTCGCCCTTGACAAGGCGGGCGTTACTTCTACTCCCAGGGGCGTTATCACTGACAAGACCCTCCGAACATCCGCTCCCAACATCTACGCGTGCGGAGACATCGTCGGTCCTGATCAGTTGGCATCCATGGCGGAGTATCAGGGAATCGTCGCGGCCACGAACGCCATTCTTCCCGTAAAACAGAAGCTCGATTACCGTAACAGCGTGTATGTGATATTCACAGAGCCTCCCCTAGCCTTCATTGGACTCACTGAAGCCCAAGCACACGCAAAATATGGATACCGGCTCAAAGTGTACCGGTTTGACTACGCAAACATGCGCCGTGCATTGATAGATGGGACCACAACAGGACTGGCGAAGTTCCTCTGCGATGGCCGAGGACGGCTCATCGGCGCCCACATCCTGGGTGAGGCTGCGGCGGAAGTCATTCACGAGGCTCAAGTTATCAAGGCTTTGAAAAAACCGCTGCAAAAGCTAAATCTGGTGACTCATGCATACCCGACCTACGCTCAGGCGCTTGTCGGCCGAGCGAGCCAGTTGGCTTTTCTCGACAATATGGGGAGCAACTTATTTGTCAATACCGCGCTCCACATCTTACCGGGATTTGAAAACAGGCTGAATCTCGCAAGAGATCGTCTGGCCGAAACTCATCCGGCGCAGTCAGAAAACAAGACCGCACGGATCAATGTGGTCATCGAGGCAGAAGCAAAGCCCCATACAGAAATCCAGATGAACGCGGTTTACATGGATGGCGGTACCTGCGTCATTGATCTACCTGAGGAGCTTATGGACCACGATGAGCGGCCCATCGTGGCTGCCTATGCTTGGAACGGCGCCAAAGATCCCAGACACCTTATTCTCAACTGTGCCCATGTTAGGAATATGAACGGCTTGGGGGCGAGTATGCTGGTAAAGCTCTCAGCGCGTGCCAAGACGAAGAGACAGACCCTGTCAGCGTTTGGAGTTAGCGCCGACCTTCAGCAAGTTTTCAAGGTTACCGAGCTTGATCAGGCAATCCAGGTCCACGCGAGTGAAACTGATGCGCTCTCGGCTGCAGGCGTTTCAGCAAGGCAATCGTCCCTCCAGGCCGCTGAGGAACGTGACGTCTTGGTGAATTTGACAAGCTGGGCCAAACCTGTTTCCGAGTTGTTTGTGCCTGCCATGCCCAAAGAAGCGAGAAATCTCAACGTCAATGGTCTTCGTGCGGTTGGTCCGGTCAAAGGGTTCGGCCGGCTGTGCCAGAAGGTTTTCCGTCTTCACATCTGTGATCCCATCATATCACCTGAAGAGGCGATTGCAGCTCTCAAGGAGAACTTCCCCAGCTTCCAGCCATCTTTCAATCGCTTCTACCCTTCTCCTGGAGGCATCCAGGCGGGAGAGATCGTCCTCATCGATTCTTCCACGCCTGGGGGGCCCGTCTCCACCGGCGTCATGATCCTCTATGCGGACGAGCGTTCGTTCACCTTCAACACGCCGCAGGGGCATCCGGAATGCGGTTTCGTCAGTTTCAGCGCGCGTGAGGAGAGTGAGGGCACGATCGTACAGATAGTTGGATTGGCCCGCGCCAGCGACCCAGTCTATGAGGCCGCGTTTCGGTTGGTCGGGTCGAAGATTCAGACGAGAATATGGACCCATGTACTCACATCGCTTGCGGTGCATCTTGGAGTTCCTGCCGACATTACCTTCGATCAGGAGTGTGTGGACAAATGCCTGCGGTGGTCTGAAATAGGAAATGTGTACTACAACGCCCAGATCAGAACACTGATTAACGAGCCGAAGCGATGGTTCGGTTATAGGTAAGGGTTCGCTCTTGAGGCAGACTACGTGTCATCTCGCTCAAAATACGATGCCGTGGTGGTGGGTTCTGGTCCGAATGGCTTAGCCGCGGCAATAACCATCGCGCGTGAAGGACGGTCCGTCCTTCTCCTGGAGGCCAAGAACACCATTGGTGGCGGCACCCGAACGGAAGAACTCACGCTTCCTGGTTTCCGCCATGATGTCTGCTCTGCAATTCATCCACTGGCGCTGACTTCACCGTTCTTCCGCACACTCGATCTTGGAGCACATGGCCTTGAGTGGATCCATCCTCCCGTGCCGCTGGCACACCCGTTGGATGACGGATCTGCCGTGCTGCTCGAGAGATCGCTGGAGTCTACGGCAGAAGGCCTCGGTCCTGACACAGCAAGCTATCGCCGACTCATAGGCCATTCCCTACGAGACTGGGATAAACTCGTCCCGGAGCTACTCAAACCTCTTGGCATTCCCCGGAACCTTTTCTCACTTCTTCGTTTTGGGACCCGCGCCATGCGATCCGCATGGGGTCTGGCACGCTCCTGGTTCAAAGGTGTCAAGGCTCAAGCCCTTTTTGCAGGCAATGCAGCCCATGCGATCTTTCCACTGCAAGACCCGTCGAGCGCGGGCTTCGGGCTCATGCTCTGTATGTCGGGTCATGCCGTTGGATGGCCCATTGCCCGTAGTGGTTCCCAGGCAATTGCAGTCGCTCTTGAATCCAGCTTCGTGTCCTTGGGGGGAGTAGTCAAAGTTGGAGCACCGGTCTGGTCAATGAGTGATCTCCCAGAGGCACGGGCTGTTCTTTTCGACGTCACACCCAGGCAACTGGCACGGATTGCCGGCTCAATTCTTCCTCTCGATTATCTGGAGAGACTCCAAAGACACCGCTATGGGTCCGGAGTCTTCAAGATAGATTGGGCGCTTGACGGCCCTATTCCCTGGAGAGATCCCCGTTGCTTACAGGCAGGGACCCTTCACCTTGGTGGTACCCTCGAGGAAGTCGCCGCAGCCGAACTCGATGTATGGCGGGGTGTTATTCCTGAAAAGCCGTTCGTCCTCCTGTCACAACCCAGCCTCTTCGATTCGAGCCGCGCTCCCCATGGGATGCACACCGCTTGGGGTTATTGCCATGTTCCCAATGGGTGCACGGTCGACATGACCCGGCGAATTGAAGACCAGGTGGAGCGCTTTGCCCCTGGATTCAGGAGTCGCGTACTGGCCAGGCACACGATGTCCCCGACCGAAATGGAGGCGTACAACGCCAACAACATCGGAGGCGATATCGCAGGGGGTGTGCAGAGCTTTGGAAAGCTTTTCTTAAGGCCTCTGGGAAGATGGAGGGCCTATTCTGCCCCGGTGAAGGGCCTGTACATGTGCTCGTCTTCGATGCCGCCCGGCGGTGGGGTTCATGGAATGTGCGGACATCTTGCTGCAAGATTGGCACTCAAGGAAGTGCTTTCGTAATATGGTGTCGCAGGATTACCCGATGATCACGATGCCGAGGAAGCCATCAACGGTTTGATATTCAGTATGGTCACGTTTTGGAAACGGCTGACGAGAAGGTAGGTTTCTACATCAACCTTGATCAACGCTGTGGATGGAGAGGACAAGAACTCTTTCATATGCGGCTGCTTTTCCAGATAGACACTTTCCAGTCCTTCTCTCTTTGAATCCGGGACTTCACCGGCGATGCCGATGATCGTGAGGGCCATGGCCTCGCGGATATCCGCTACATCGTTGGATCGGTTGTCAACGAGGAGTGCAACGCCAGACTTGGATAAGATGTTCCCATACTTCCTCGTCGCCCTCGTCGTGGCAAACAGGATGGTTCGGAGATCGCTGGTCTCAACGAACGCCACCAGGTTCAGATACGGGTGGTCCAGTTCCTGAGTCGAAAGAACAGCAAATTTCTGGGAGGTCAAGAGGTTCCTGACTTCCGTCTCGAGTTTGATTTCTTCGTGCATAGCTTCCGGAGCCTCCTCTCATCAGACCGCGTAGTTCCTGAAAGGGTTGGCTGTTGGTCAGTCAGTCTCACTTGCCCAAAACCCTCTTTGCCTCCGGAACCGTGTTTTCCGGCTTGATTTTATACCAGGCGCCCATAATTTTACCAGCATCATCTATGAGACGAGTTTCTGTACAGTGATCTCAACCAGTGACCTTGGCGGGTGTGTGAGATAGTTTTGGCCATCTGCTATTCCCCAATCTGTAAATGATACAGTCTCTAATTGTCTTGATGGAAGCCTGATACTTTTCCCCTTCAGGACAATATATTATGAGAATATATCATCGATCCGCTTTCCAGGGATTCTCGATGAGTACTATTCCCAGGTTTCGAGAGCTTTCTCGGCTCAAAGGTCCCATGGAATCATTGAGCTGATCGTATGGCACAAAGATCCATTTACGACCGATGGGTCTGGAGATAGTTGACGAAGTCGATTCCAGAAAACGCTCATTCCGAATATTCACTGAGGTACTGTTTGAGCCGAAGCTTTTTGCGGGTGCTATCTGAGGACATGTACCTGATCTTTCCGAACACCGGCCTTTCAGGAGCCCAAGGCCTGTCGTACCGTCCAAAGATCCAAAAGATTCCGGAGTAAGAATTGGGATTGCGACCATCGAGTGCATACTTGTTGTTGAGGTGGATCATGATATCCAGTGCATCCTCCGACGACCGTGTCCACTCGAGAATCTTCTTGCCCCACAACATGCGAAGATAATTGTGAAGCCGCCCTTCTCGCTTCAGTTGCCTTTGTGCGGCGTTCCATATTGGATCATGGGTATCGGCGTTCTCGAACTGATCAAGGCCGTACAGGTAGGGTCGGGGATCGTTCTTGTGCCTGTCCAGGTTCTCCTGTACCCAAGCCGGAAGGGATACGTATCGGTCATAAAGGGGCAGATGAGCACACATGTTGTAGCCAAGCTCACGCCACGTGATTATCTGATCCAGAAACGCTTCAGCGTTCTTGCTCATGCCCCACCACCCCTCACGCTGTCCCCTCCCGCCTCCCCAAATCCTCGCCTTGGACCATCCTTCATGATCTATCAGCTCATGAAACACCTGGTGGACAGAGATGTGACCAAAATGAAGATAAGGTGAGAGGCCGCTCGTGGCATCATCGTCAGGATGGTTTCGGCAATCCGTATATCGATCGATTACCTCTTTGAGAAACCTCTTCAAGGTTCGATCCGCTGCACGCGTTCCACCGTGGATCGGCGATGGTAGAACTGAGTGGTCAATGGGAAAGGAAGCCAAAGATCCTTCATTCATGGACTCGAGGATATCGTGCGCCGGTGGCCATCGACGTAGGATTCGTTGCGAGAGTTGATCAGTGAACGGCCAAACACCTTCGGCGAGAGGATCAGGCCTTGGAAATGAGTGTAAATGGGGCTCGATGTTGTTCTGGAGGAAACGTCTGAATGAGTAAGCGGTTAAGAAAACCCTGTCTGTCCAGTGTATCGGCAAAATACCATTTGAGTCCACTTTCTCCATCAGAACGTTCACTTGACGGGCAGCCGAAGATTGCATCCGGGGCAAGAAAAAGGCAGGGAAATCATCGGTTACGATCACGCAGGCCCTCTCCCCCAATTCTCTCAAGAGCCCCTTGCCGGAACCTGGGACAGGTTCCAAATACGGATAATAGAGGACGCCGGTTGTCTTGAGGCTTGCGGCGTTGTCCTTCATGCCATCCATCACGAATCGGTGGATTCGGTCAGAAGCCCATTGATAGCCGCACCGCAGGACCTCCAAGATCACTAATGGCTTATTCAATCGCGTCGACCACTCGACTGCCCGTTGGAGACTGAAATTCCAAAGAGTTCTCCGGTTGGCAATCATCCAATACAGGACATAGTCACCTTTGGGGTTTACCTCAGCGGCATTGCACTTCTGAATTCGGAAATCGCTTACCTGTGTCATTCTCTTGCCCGGCAAAAACATTCTTCCGTCAGCCGATCGGCTGATTCACATCACAGTCCTTGACCCACAGTCCGAGATATGGGTTAATTGTGTCCGATTGCTCGCTTCACGCCGCAGTAGTGGGCGAATCTCTTGACGAAGGATGATAATCCCCATGGAAGAGCAGATCAAGCTCGGAGTCAGCGCGACCTTATCATAAATCTGGCTTGCGTATAGGTGTTTCCATGAGTAAAACAAAAGAGATTGCGGGACTAGTGGTGAGTCTGCTGGTCGCTTTGGGAGTTGCCTCTCTGGGCAGGCTTATTACAGATCTTTCAGTCAGCACGTGGTATCCGACCCTAATCAAGCCCGCCTGGACTCCTTCAGGGGCTACGATTGGTACAGTATGGACAATCCTTTACACCTCGATGGGCATCGCTGCATGGATCGTGTGGCGCCGCGGGGGGTTCGGGGTGCGGCGATATCCCTTGGGGATCTATGCTATACAACTCCTCCTGAACGCAGGATGGTCGGCTCTATTTTTCGGTCTCCGGAGCCCGGGCTTGGCTCTTTTCGAAATCGGCATCTTGTGGATTGCGATCCTGGCAACTTCAGCAGCGTTCTGGCGTGTCTCGAAGTTGGCGGGTGCACTGATGGTGCCCTATCTGATTTGGGTGTGTTTCGCTGGGGTCCTGAACGCCATGATCTGGCGGCTGAACTGATCCCGAAGCCATCTTCGCAAGTGTCAATGGACAGCCGTTGTGGTGAGGCCTTGTGGCTATTTGTTTAGGATAGGGCTCCTCAAAAAGGGTTTCCATCTTCTTGGCGAGTTCATTTCAGGTAATCATCTGCCGAGAATTTTTCCCAGAGTTCCACTTGACAGAGTTCCATGGCGAACCCACTTTGAAATTTAGGACACAAGGATCGTGCATTGACCAAGTCAGGAGTTTGTCAGATTCTTTTTGATCTGCGGATGGTATCGGATAAGAGTGAAAGATGGCCTTCAAAAGAATCCATGTCGAGCATTTTACACAAGCTAGGAGGCCATGTACTTTTTAAGTTTCACTGAAACACCCATGTTCGGAAATGCTGATCCCATAAGTCCGGTTTGAATGAATCCGTCTGAAGAGAAGGGAGACCCCAATGCCCGAAGGACACGCTTGTGCCTATTGTGGCTCAGAAATGGATCCGATTCGTACTCCACCCGAGTCAAGCTGGGGTGGAGAGATGCACCACATCTGTTTCAATGACGACTGTTCCTATTTCACGAATAGCTGGGATGCCTTGCAGAACCAGGGGATTGAGAAGACGGGCTACCGTTGCCGGATGGACCCACGCGGCGGCTGTGGACCAGCCCCGGTCTGGTCGGAAGATGCGCTGAAGGACCTTATTGTCAAGGAAGAACACGATGAAATCACTAGTCTTTCATGGTTCAACGCTCATGACCTTGGTCGGGATGATGAGACCCCTGACGGGGATTTCTATACAAAGCCGCGCTTTGTCGACCATCTGGACTCATGTGCCCTTGAGACGGTTGAGCAGATCTATGGTCGTTTGACTCCGGAGGGTTCAACGATCCTGGATCTCATGGCTGGACCGGATTCCCATCTCGGAAAAGTGAGCGATCCCACGATAGTTGTGGGACTCGGGCTCAATAAATCGGAACTGGAAGCCAATCCCGTTTTGTCTGAGCACTTAATCCACGATCTCAACAGTGATCCGCACCTGCCATTTTCCGATAACCGCTTTGATGTTGTGGTCAACACGGTATCGGTGGACTACCTGACCCAGCCTCTGGAGGTCTTTAGAGAAGTGTCACGCGTCCTGAAGCCTGACGGCCTTTTCATAGTGGTTTTTTCAAACAGGATGTTTCCCCCGAAAGCCGTGAATGTCTGGAAGACGAGCACCGAAAAGCAAAGGGTGGAACTCGTTCGCAGATTCTTCTCCCTATCGGGCCGGCTCGCCATTCAAGGCTACTATGAAAGCTTAGGGAAACCTCGTCCCAAGGATGACAAGTATTACGGACACGGAATTCCGAGCGATCCGATCTACGCGGTCTGGGGCAAACCTAATAACAAATCAACCAATTTAATGCACTGAGGGTATCCCGTTCCGGTAGAGTGAACCGTCCGGCGCAAGGGGGTACGAATGCACAGCATAGGTGTTATCCATGGACGATTTCAGGTACTCCATAACGATCATCTCAGGTACCTCTTGGCGGGCAAAGCACGCTGTGACCACCTCGTCGTCGGAATTACGAATCCTGATCCAATCCTATCTCGAGAAGACCAAGCCGATCCAATTCGGTCGACTTTGTTAGCCAATCCTCTCACGTATTTCGAACGATACACGATGGTGAAAGCCGCTCTGATCGAAGAGCGAGTGGTCGGCCAAGCCTTCTCCGTGGTCCCCTTTCCCATAAATCTTCCTGAACTCTACAGGTACTACGTGCCTATGGAGGCCGTGTTTTTCATCACCATCTGCGACGAGTGGGGCGATCGGAAATATGAACTTCTGACCGGACAAGGCCTCGATGTGGAGGTAATGTGGCGCAGGACTCCTGATACCAAGGGCCTGACCGGCTCAGAGATTCGTCATCGCATGGTGCGTGGAGAACCTTGGGAAAACCTCATGCCCCCGAGTACGGTACGGCTGTTGGCGAAATGGAAAATCGTCGATCGTCTACGAGAGTTGAATCGAGGAAACTGGCGTGTTCTTGCTTCGCCAAAGGCCCTCAACCCCGAGAGTCCTCGGCGCCCGCCATGACCACTTCTAGGAGCAGCGCGTTAATATCCTCCGACTCAAAGCGAAACTTTCCAACGATCTGCCGAAGTTCCGGAGAGAGCCTCGCATAGCCCCACATGGCGCGTCGTTTCGTTTCCATCCAGCCATTGCGAGCAAAGTAGAGTGGAAGATTGTCTTGAAAGTAGGACAGGGCATCAGCATTCTTCAGAATATCTGATCTCTCATCGCCTCCTGTCTCATGAAGACGCACCAAGCGGCAAACCTCAACTTTCACGCGTTCGTCCACGCCGCATTCTTCGAGAATCGATCCCAAGATCTCGGCACTATGTGAGGCGTGGGCCGCTTTGAATTCATCAAAGGTCTGAAAGCGGTTTTTCTGTACTCTCCGAGTCTCTTCCGCTCGGTCTATGTCATGACCGAGTGCTGCGAGTTGAAGAGCCTTGTCAGACTCCGGCATCAGCTTGAGGACCCAGACCAAGGTATTTTCAGCGTGAAGCGGATCTTCGGGTACATTTGACCTTGAGATTGCAGACCGGATAAGCTGTTCTGCGCAGCGGATGCTCTTCATGGAGCTTAGCCTCCCTGACTGACAGTACAACCGCCAGTTCAAGTTCTCATTTTCAGCGAAATCCAGATCAGCGACCACCTTCGAATTGCTTTCTTATCCCTCATGCCTACCATGACGAACCGGTGTAATCGGCCCACGCCCTATTATAACTGTATCTGAGAGGCTCAAGAATGTCGTCAGGTGCCTGCATGAAGAAGAAGAACTGTGGCACCCAACCCAAAAACTACGTTTGCGCCCCATGCTGCTGCTATAGGTGGGACGTAACCTCCGTGCCCTAGGGCGATAAACATAGTGTGCGCGATCCAGTAACCAAAAGCAACTACAAGGGATAAACCTAACCCCACAGCGATACCCCCACCCCGAGGACTGACCTTGATCGCAAAAGGAACACTTAGGGCTGCCATTATCAGGCATACCATCGGAAAAGCTATCTTGTCATGCCAATCTACGAGGTAACGTGTAGGCGTCTGGCCTTCCTCTATGGTTTTGTCGATGTATGCTCCAAGTTGGACCATGTTCATTTCTTTAGTAGGTGTTTCAGCTCTATCGAAATCCTCCGGGGTTTTCTTGAGGGACCCAATCATTGACGGAAGGGTTTCCAACACGAATTTTCCGTCCGGCGAGCGGACTATCCGATTGGCACCGTAAAACATCCAGTGTGTATTCCACCACTTTCCTTTGTCGGCAAAAATTCGCTCGACAAAGTCATAATCTGAATTCCACCGGATCACGGAAACCTTATCCAGCGACTGTCTTGACTTATCGAACTTACCTATATGTATAATTGAGTCCGATGAATGGATCCATATCTGGTCTCTCTTGACAAGAGTCGTATCGGCTTTTCCTGCAATTTCAACATTCTGGATGTACTCGCTGTATCTGTTCGACCACGGAATGATTGTTTCATCGGCCAAGAACATGATAAAGGAAGCCGCAAGGCCTATTATCAATACGGGTCTTGCAATACTGAGTGCGTCAATCCCGTTGGCCTGCATGGCGATCAACTCCGAATGGCGAGCCATAATGAGGAGAGCCAGCATCCCCGCAAGTAAAATTCCCAGAGGAATGGCAAAAAAGAGATATCCCGGGAGTTTCACCAAGAAATACTTCAACATGAGTTTTCCAGGCGGATTATACTGAAAGTAGTACTTTATTTTGTCCGTAATCTCTACCAGCAGGAACACCAGGATGAACCCCATTACACAAATGGCGAACACCTTAATGAATTCCAAGGTAATATATCGATCAATTATTCTCAAGTCATGCCCGGAAACTGAAAGATGTCTTAGATTGACGCCGCGAAACCGCAAGCGTTTGATCAAATCCGAAACTTTCAGTTATCTTCACTTCATTTTCCTCATATCCAGCAACCAAATGTTGTCCAGAAGATAACGTGCTGTACGCCGTAAGCCCTCTTCTATTCCGACATTGGGGTAAAATCCTAAATGCTGAATTTTAGACAGATCTAGATGAACAAGCGGGCTGTCTCCTAACCACCCCCGAGAGCCCCCTAAAAAGCGGTACACCACTTTTTTCAGTCCCATCTCGTCAGAAACGATCCGTGCCACGCTTTTGACATCGATATAGTCTACGTGGCCCAAGTTAATAACATTCTTCAGTCCGGAAATTTTGTCCAACGCTAAAAAAATCCCTTTAGTGCCGTCATCGACGTGAAGATATGATTTTTTCTGGTTGCCGTCTCCCAGTATCTCCAACTCTTTGGGATTTGCCCTCAGTTTGTTGATGAAGTCGTAGACAACCCCATGAGAATATCTTTCCCCCAACCACGACACGAACCGGAAAACGCAGCTCCGTATACCGAAATACTCTCCGTAAGCCTGTATAATTGCTTCAGCCCCCAGCTTGGAAGCTCCATAAAGCGATGTTTGGAGGGGAGCGTAATCTTCCGGTGTGGGGAAGCGGTCAGGTTCACCATAAACGGTAGCGGAACTTGTGAATACAATCTCTGATGCTCCCGTGGTACGCATGGACTCGAGTACCGAACGGGTTCCAAGCAGGTTCTGCCTAAGGTCTACACCTGTATCAGCTTTGCCGCCTCTAACATCAGCGTTAGCGGCCAAGTGAAAAACAGTCGAGACATCTTTCATTGCTTTGGCTAGTTTGCGGCCATTGAGAATGTCGCCTTCCACTAAGACGGCCTTCCCTGTTTTCAGGGCAGGCTCCAGATG
>Ga0007800_10000802_pt1 | contig 11508 bp, 10 predicted proteins | sample CryBogmetaGMA14M_FD_60366 | JGI IMG/M metagenome (GOLD analysis project Ga0007800, IMG submission 60366) | Freshwater microbial communities from Crystal Bog, Wisconsin, USA - MA14M | ecosystem: Environmental > Aquatic > Freshwater > Lake | place: Crystal Bog, Wisconsin, USA | collected 2009-07-06 | reverse complement strand
GCTCTCTGTGGACCTTCCCACCCATGCACCCGCTGTCGCACTGGGATTGACGCTTTTGCCCAGCATTGTTGCAAGACTCTTCTTGGCCGCTAAAGTTATACGGCCGGTCACCGTTCCGGACTCGCGCTGTCCCGCCTGGGAAAGTGAATCATACTCTCCGGCAAGAGCGTTTCCGGAAACAGAGAGCTTGAGCCGGAATACCTGCCCGGGATCAATCAGGGAGATGAATATGGTCGGCCTGTCCCCGGCCACAGAACCGGCCGCGGTCACGGCCAGGCCGGCTTGGTTGGCGGACAATTGGCCCGCTCCAAAAATGAGGTCATCTTCCTGATACATCTGCAAGTCAAAATGCCTTATTTGTGTCCCTTTCAGATCAAGAGCCCAACTTCCTGTAAGGTTTGCCAGAGATGAGATGGCACCCACATAGGAGGCTGAAATCGAGCCCTTGCCTACAGTTAGAGCGGGTACTATTCCCGTGCCGGTGCTCACCGTGCCCATGTAACCCTGCGAAGATGCATTGGCAGCCAGGCTGATGAATAACAATGCTATCAGAATTGCTTTTAATGCCATTTCCACGAACCCTCTACAGACGATTAGGATGATGATGTTAATAATGGTATCCTTTGCCGCCATGCGGTGATAAAAATAAAAAAATTCCAGGATCTTATGCCGTTACCGGCGCAGTCACTGGCAGGATTTGAGTGACCTGCGGTGCCAGCAGGCTGCCGAAGGCCACACCCGGTTGGGTTATTCCCGGAGCTGTGTAAATATACTCTCCATCCATGGAGCCCGGCTTAATAGTCAGGCTGAAGCGATACATGTTCTGACTGCCGGTCGGGATCACAAACAATGCCAACCTATTGCCCAGCACGCTGCCTCCCGCGGTGACGGCAGTGACGACTCCATTATCTGCCAGCTCTCCCGATCCAAATACGGCATCATCGGTCTGATAAAGGTCAAGCTTGAGATAGCTTTTATCAACGTCGTTCAGGGTAAAGGCCCAGCTTCCTGCTGCCGGGGCGACGCCCAATCCCCGGATGATGGTGACTGGTGTCCTTACACCTTTGCCAGGAACGTGGGGGCTCATGCCTGTATCCTTTCTTATGACAAACAGGCTCTCATTTCGGAAAGACAGAGCAGAGTCGTTCAGGTCATCATAGACGCCCTCACGAACTTCCTGGTAGATTTGGCTGCCGGACATGTCCTCTCCGGGAAACTCCGGCTCGACGTACTCGTTCTTTGGACCCAGAGCGAAGGCAGTCATGCAAAGACATGCCACAAAGGCCAAAGCTATTACCACACACTTAAATCCCATTCTCCTAATACCTCCTCACTTTAAGGTCACTGCCGAGGTCTTAAAGTTAACCCCCTCTTACCAGAAAAGATCATAGCGCGAAGGCATCAGATTATCCCGTACTCATCCGGCAGCTCTATCAGAGGATTTTCATCGATATCAGTGCCTATGCTATGATGCAGATCGCTGATGCCGTCACCATTGTCGTCCAACATTCGCGTACCATGCCAGTAGTTTCCCAGGCGGTTATTGAAGGTCTTTTCATGGAATCGATATGAAAGTGCCTGGGCACAGCTCCAGGAGTTGGTGGATATAAAGGAATAAACATCACGAGCATTGCCCATAAATGCATTTAGATATATCTCGTTTCTGCTGGATTGTTGCGGGTACACACCCTCATCCAGATAAAGACCTTCCGAGTTCTGGCTGAGATTGTTGTAGCTTAACCGGTTGTGGCTGCAATCGACCATTTTTATGCCCTGATGACAACTATGAGCACTATTACCCGTGATATTACACCTCGTGGAGCTGGTCAGGCCGATGCCCACATTTTTGCTTTGAACTATGTTTTCCGCTAAATCGTTTTGCATAGACTTCACAATAATGATTCCATCATCATTCTCGGATAATTTATTGGAATTTACGTGATTTAAGGAGGATTGATCCAGATTTATTCCCGATTTGCAGAGGATGATATTATTTTCTGCCAGGTTATTGTGATTTGAAGATCGGAGCATGATGCCATTGGCATTATTTTGCAGATGATTACGGGAGAGATTGTTATCCAGGCACTGCTCAAGAAGTATGCCCACCGGGCAATCATGGATATCATTTCCCGAGAGATTATTCCTTCGGGACGAGTTGAGACGTATGCCCATGACCGCATTTCTTTGAAGCGCATTCTTTGCAATGGTATTGTTGTTCGCCTCAGAAACCAGGATGCCAAAATTGCCCCCGCTCACCACATTATTAAGGAGTTGATTCCCATCGCTGATGCCTGAGATAACAATCCCCCTGGGATTTTTATGGATAGTGTTATTTCCCAGGATATTTCGGCTCGAATTCATGATCTGTATTCCCTGATCAAAATTCGCAGATACCAGGTTTTTTGTGAAGTTGTTTTGCAGTGATTCTTCAAAGTATGCGCCGCTGCCGGTGGTAATGTTGCAAAAAGAGTTTCTTAATATGAGGTTATTATTGGAAGAGATGAGATGAATTCCATATTGCTTATTGAGATCTGCATCGTTGTTCTCGAAGCTATTCTCATGGGAATAAAAAAGCGTAATTCCGCTCCCATCATTCTTTTCCAGGTTATTATCCTTGAATTTGTTCCCATGGGCATCCCAAAGATAGAGGGCATAGTCATTCTTGAATGCCGTGTTATTCGAGATCACGTTACCTCGTGATAAATAAGGATAGATGCCGTAGTCATTATTAATTGCCGTGTTGTTATGTATATAATTATTGTCTGCGCTAGACAATACAATGCCGTAGTCGTTGGTAATGACTGCATTATTTTCAACGAGGTTATCACGGGACTGGAATAATTTAATGCCTATGCCCATATTTTCGCTGGCATTATTATTGATAATTGTATTATTAGTAGAATTTAGGATCATAACGCCTACCTGATTATTTTCGCAGAAACAGTTATTCGATATTGTATTTCCTGCTGTGAAAAAGATAACTAATCCACCCAGGTAGTTATCATCCACTTGATTGGAGTCTACTGTGTTATTTCCAGAAGACACAAAAATGCCGATTGCGTTGCCTTGCAAGGTATTGTTTGCGATAATATTATCTTGAGACAGACCTGGACCCCTGCCATGGACCAATCTGTGGCACCCGTCAGGCTCAAGCCCTCCAAACGGGTGCGGTTTGCCAAAACGCGCACGGTATTGCCTCTATCGCGGGCAACCAGGATCGGCCTGTCTTCGCCTGAAATGCCCCGCAAGATCAGGCTCTTGGTGACATTGATGCTCTCATGGTAGGTTCCGGGCAATATCTCGATGATGTCGCCAGGGGTGGCGGCATCAATTGCCTCTTGGATGCTCTGGCCGGGTCCCAATTGAATTATCGATGCCTGTGCCGGAAGAGCCGGCATAGAGACGGTCAAAAGGCAGGTCAATATGCAAAATGACGACAAATTATTCATCATGGTGATCCTGCCAACGCATCTTCCTTGATGCGACTCAAATCCGCTTTCAGGTTGTCTGATATCTTCGCCCCGTCCAGCCTGGCATCAGAAAGCGAATAAAGGGTGAACTGGTCATATTTAATACGCTCCAGGTTGGCACCGGTAAGATCTGCTCCCGTCATCTCCACCCGGTCAAAGGTGGCATCTCGTAAATCTGCCCCGCTCATTTTGGCTTTGCCCAGATATACCAGAACCAGGATCGAGCTCTTAAGGGAAGCGTCTGATAAATCTGCGCCCCTCAGATCCATCTCGGATAACCTGACACGATCAAGCATTGCTTTGCAAAGGACGGCGCCATTCAGCCTTGCCGAGTTCAAGTTCGCATCGGAAAGATCAGCTCCCGTGAGGTTAGCATGGGTCAGGTCGGCATAAGGCATCTTGGCAAAGTTCAGGCTCGCCCCCATGAGTTTTGCCTCTGTTAAATCGGCATAAGAGAGACTGGTCGATTTTAGGTTGGCGCCCGTTAAGTTTGCGCCCATAAGATATGCTCTGGTAAAATCCGCTTCAGAGAGGTCCGCGCCATGTAGATTGGTATTGTATAGCTCTGCCCGGGAAAATTGACCTCTCGATAGATAACTTTCGCTGAGGTCCGAAAAGCTCACATGAGATCCAATCAGGTTTGCGCCGATCAGATATATGCCCTTGAGATTGGCGCCGGTGAGGTCGGTTCGAAAGAGCCTGGCATCGGTTAAATCTGCATCGGAGAGGTTGGCATCAGAAAGATCGGCCTCGGTGAGATCCGTCTTCTCCAAGATGGCATTATTAAGATTGGCATTGGACATTTGCGTATAGGCCAAAATGGCCTGGGAAAGATCCGCTCCGGCAAGGTCCGCCCCACTAAGAACGGCTCCCGTTAGATCAGTCTTTACCATCTTTGTTCCTAGTAGCAGGGAATGTGTTAGCCATGCGGAGCGCATAAAAGCGCCACTTAGATTCGAAGCGGAGAGATTTGAGCCGGATAGGTTCGATTGATTGAGGTGCATGCCGCAGAGATTCATATGGCTCAGGTCCATTTCGGCCAGATCGGCACGATCTGCTATCATGCTGCCATGATCCTGGGGCTCGGCTGCGGCGATGCAACATGCTGCCATCAATGCGCCTAACATTAATGTGCCAAACGCAAGCGGCATCAAAGATTCAATTTTCATAGATCTCCTATCTCAGTATCCCTTCCCTTATGACATTTCAAGTTTCTGGTGATACTCGTAGGCTATTTAGCTGCGAATGAAGAGTTTCACTCATGAAAGCCCCCTCAAGTCGAGATGCGGCTAGATACGGCAAAGTAAATGGATCGCATTTCATTCTCTGCAGATTGGCCCTCCTCAGATCGGCGTCGGTTATATACACAACGTCCCAACTGGCATCTCTCAGGTCTGCTCCCGAAAGATTTACACGCTCCATCAGAGATACAGATATTTTTGTATCACTCAGGTCGGCTCCGCTCAAATTCACATCCCGCATGGCAAGACGGCTTATTGTAGCTCGTGTCATTTTTGCCTCATGCAGGTTGGTGCCCACCAACTCCGTGAACTCCAGCCGAATTCCGGTCAAATCAGCCCGAGTCAGATCGGCTCTTGTCAGGTCGAGGTTGGGCATCTTTGCTCCTTTGAGAGAGGCAGATGATAGATTGGCCTCCGTCAAATCAGCATAAGCCAGGTCTGCATCGTCCAATCGAGCTCCACTTAAGTTTGATCTCATCATGTAGGCCCTGGTGAAGTCCGAACCGGCGAGGTCGGAACCACTAAGATTTGTGCTGTAGAGCTCTGCCCGGGAAAGCTGGCTGCGGGACATTCTGCATTTTTTGAGATCGGCCCAGCTTAAGCGTGCTGCAATCAGATTTGCCCCATTCAGCAATACTCCCCTCATGCGAGCACTCATGAGGTTCGCGGAAAATAGCCGAGAACCGGTTAAATCTGCGTCATCCAAATTCGCCGAATCCATATTCGCCCCGGTCAGATCAGCATTGGCGAGGTTAGCACCAACTAGGGTCGCACCCGGCATGCGTGACTCGGATAGGAAGGACTGGCTCATATCCGCACCGGTAAGATCTGCATCGGTAAGATTGACGCTATTCATGATCGCGCCCTTTAAATTTGCGCGAGTCAAATTGGCGCCTGACATCCTGGCCTCTTGCAAGACCGCACCGGAGAGATTTGCACCGCTGAGATTTGCATTTATTATATTCGCTCCCGTGAGGTCGGCTCCGGTGAGGTTAGCTCCGGACAGATCTGAGCCCTGCAAACTGACTCTACTCATTTTGGCCCCGGAAAAATCGGCCCTCATTGCAGTGGCGAAAGACAAATCCGACCCGATCAGGTAAGAGCGGGAAAGGTCGGCTCCCTGCAGGCGAGAGTAGCTTAGATCGGAGCGGTTGAGGTGAGCCTGGACAAGATTGTCTCCCTGCAACTCCGAATATGTGAGGTTAGAGCCGTCATGCAAATCATTGATCAGGTCGGCGGAGGTGCCGGTACCTGAGAGTATCAGGATGACGATCGTTGCCATGAGATATCGGGCAATGCCGGACATATCCTTGTTTTTTTTAATCATATTAAGCCAGCCTCCATTTAGGATTGATCGAATCAAGGTATTGAAATTCTGTGAAGCTGTAGGGTGAGGAATAATACTCGGGGTCCTTCATAACCCCATAATAGCTATCAACAGCAAGCCAGGCATCGGGATGGTCTTTGTCCTCGACGGCAACCCAGATATGGCCCTGGGAGACAAAGCCGCTGGGATCATACAGGAATATCACTTTATATCCAAAACCTTTGTAAGTGCTATCCAGCTTTTGAGAACCGTCATAGCACATTCCCAGAGGCGTTACGGGAAACATGACGTATCTACTGATCGTCTTCACAAATTCGGCGTTGTCGGCTAGAGCGTAAGTAGCATTGACCCTGATGGCATCGCCTGATATCACCTGCACCGGCCCGGCCTTGGCGGTAGGCGGAGTCATCCATAGATCTGCAAGTCTTGGCGAAGCACCGTTAGGTGTGAGATAGACCTCTTTGCCTTCTTTTAGCTTGACGACGACATAGGATTGATCTTGTGCCGGTTGTGCATCAAACCCATGTGTTGCCAGAAAGAATGCTAAATCCGTCATAGTGATGCCTATATCCTCATAGCTGGATAGGAGCAGCCACAGATCATTTTCCTCAGAGGCCTGGCAGGCTGAGGGACACAGAATCAGTAGAACTGATACTAGAATGATGGTTCCTCTCAAATCTATCCCATTCAGTAGTTACGTTAAGGATCACGTCTATAAAGATTTATGTTTTTTTCAGTAAGAGAACAAGAATAAGACGGTTCAAGAGAGATAGAAAACAAGATATAATGGTCGGATTGCCTCTTATCTTGGCCGCAGGTCTTTAGCTGGTTATTTCGTCCCATAAAAGCCGTCAAAAATCCGCGTCCAAACAACTGCAAATTATAAAATAAAAAACAAAAAAAACTTGCCGATCGTCTCCTTTAGACCTTTAACCAGCTAAAGAAGGCGAGAGGCACTATGAATAGTATTATGAATCCTATAACCATCAAACCGATTGCCAGCCCATTTCCACCTGCCATGAAGATCCTCCTACTGCATATTCTTTGGCTACTGCTTGGAAGAGGTAATATTAATTACTGTCGGAACCCCAGGGCAAAGGCCAATACATTTAACTATCAATGCCGGCAAGATTTATATCGTGCGATCTATCCAAAAGAGCCAAAGCAAGGCACAAGGAGCGAAGCTGGAGAAGCGAAAGGCAATTGGTGCAAGATTTGTGCTCTTGCGGCCGGCGGGTTACCCCTTGAAGAGCATATTTCAGGAGCATCCGGTTGTCTCCGACCCCAAGCTATTCGAGCGTTATGCCCAGGAACAGTGGTACGGAGAGAAACTACCCCCTGGCAGCTATCTGTTCGATAGCAGGCTTTATCCGGACTATGCCTTCCAGGTGGTCAAAGTTTACCCCAGACATTCGGTGATGGGCTCACAGACCACCATTAAGGTAGAGCAAAAGGCTGAGCCCAAGAATAAGGTAGTGTACGATGTCCGCTTTGCTGATGTCATCGGCCAGGAGGCGGCCAAGCGCAAGGTCAAGATAGTAGAAAAATTCCTGGCCGATCCAGAGAAATTCGGGCGGTGGGCTCCGAAGAACATTCTATTTTATGGGGTCTCTGGCACAGGAAAGACCATGATCGCTAAAGCGCTCTCCGCCGAGACGGGGGTGCCTATGCTGGCGGTAAAATCCACCAGCCTGATCGGTGAGTTCGTGGGTGAGGGGGCCCGGCAGATTCACAGCCTTTATGAAAAAGCCTCGGAGAATGCACCCTGCATCATATTCATCGATGAGCTGGATGCCATTGCTCTCGACCGGCGCTATCAGGATCTAAGAGGCGATGTCTCAGAGATTGTGAACTCTCTCCTAACAGAGATGGATGGAATCTCCAATCGAAAGGGGGTTTGTACCATCGCGGCCACCAACCAGATCGAGGTTCTGGATGCATCGGTGCGCTCCCGTTTCGAGGAGGAGATCGAGTTCAAGTTGCCAAGCCTTGAGGAACGCTTGCGCCTATTGGAGAAGAATGCCGCCACTTTGCCTATCCTGATGGAGAACGTGAATCTGAGTGAAATTGCCCGTCAGACAGAGGGCTTCTCAGGAAGGGATCTGGTGGAGAAGGTGCTTAAGGCTGCGCTGCACCATGCTATCATGGAGGAGTGCAACATCACGCAAAGGCATCTGGAAGAGACCATTCCCAAGGCCAGAAAGGAATACCGCCAGCCTCCCAAAGAGATGTTCTCCTAAATTACTGAAAGGACCCACCATGTGGCAGGAGATTTTAAACAAGTTCAAAAGGTTCCCGGCTCAGGAGAAGGTCATTCGTCTCATGCTGCAAAGGGGCTTTCAGATCAACGAAGAGTCTCGCGTTGTATCGGGCCGGATAGAGATTCCCCACGCCCAGATCGCCAAGGAGCTGAACGTGGACCGCCGGGTGGTGGACACTACTGCTCAAGCCATTCGCGAGGATGAGGATTTATGGAAGATCTTCAAAAATGTGCGCTCCATGACCTTCCTGGGAGATGTGGCGCCCATTTTGGGCCTCGGTGTGATAGAAATTACTCCGGTCAATGCCACCAAGACCGGCCTTCTGGGAGATGTGGCCAGTGCTGTTGCCAAAAGCGGCCTTTCCATTCGCCAGGCCGTATCCGACGATCCCTATTTTGTGGAGAGCCCCAAACTCACCCTCATCACGGAGGGCAAAATTCCTGGTGACCTGGTGCGCAGGCTTATGGAGATTGAGGGCGTGAAAAGGGTAACGGTGTATTAGCGGGGCTGGGGGGGTATGTAGATCAGGCCAGGTTCCTGACGGTGTCGGAGGAGATCGCCTATCGAGCGAGAAAAACGACTGCATGAGCCGTATTTTGATGTCCTTTATGTATTTCCTACCTCAAATAGAAAACGTTTTGGGCCATCACTTCATTTTGAAAAAGAGGAGCGAGCGTATTATTTAGGCTCTTCTTTTTGCTCTGTGTTGCTCTGGAGTGGTGTCCCTGCTATCCTATTTATTGTTCCGTATTTTTCATTTGCTTCCAAAAACTCCTCTTTTGTTGCAGACCGTTCTTCTCCGCCCTTTTCTGATATTAGATAGTGCGTGCCCTCTGTATCACATTCGATACGTGAGTGCATAATTTCTGGGCCTCTTGGTATTTTCTTCATTGCAAGAAGGGGCGGTAATTCCATGCATTCCTTTAATCCACGAGGATGCCATCTCATCCAATGTAGTTGATAAGTGACCCATGTGGACTCCAAAGCCTGCCCTTGCATCCAGGCTGTGGACTTCATTGCAGGTGCCATAAATCGTAGGTATAGGGATGGTGATGATCGCTATTACCAGAAGATCCAGCATAAAATAGCCATAAAATTGGATTTCGAAGTTGATAAAAGTGAGTTGAAGTGAACCCCTCCATACTTCGTCACGTCCACCAATGGGTGGCATCATCCTTTTCAGGGGGGTCTTACAACACTACTACAAGTAATGGTCCCATCTAGCTATATAAATCCTACTACCTACTACTCACTATAAAAACCATCTTGGCATGGTCGGTGACGCTTATACTATCTTGAATTAAAAGCCTTCTGTTTAGGTGCCAAAGCTATCCTATGAGTCTTCCCAGCAGCTCGCATGCCTTGCACAGCTCCTTGACGCAGGGCTCGCCGCACTCTTTGCAGGCGGCCAGCTCCATTTGCGCATAGTTGCCCTGCGTACTCTTTGCGATCTTCTCAAATCCCAGCACAGTGGAATGCTTCGTGCCGGGAAACTGGCTCTCCAGGCAGTTCATCATATCCCTCACATCCGCCCGCAGGGAAAGATTGGCATAAGGGCACTCCCTGGACTCTGTGAAGACTTCGTTTACCATGCAGTAGAGGGCGATCTCCTTTTCCGGCATCTCCCGAAGAGGCTTGATGCGGGGCACCAGGCCCGCCTGGGCGCGCCTAGGCCGAAAGCGCATCAGTCTCTCAAAATCACCTTTCAGATAGTTCATCATGATGGTCTGCGCTTCATCATCCAGGTTGTGGCCGGTGGCGACTTTATCTGCCCCCAGGCTTTTTGCAGCCCGGTTGAGGGCGTTCTTGCGAAAGACTCCGCAATAGGTGCAGGGCGCGACTTTTTTTCCCTGCATCATCTCGTCCAGGTTGTAGCCGTACTCCTTCCGGAAGGAGACGATATGCTGCTCGATTCCGAGCTGCTCCGCAATCGCCCTCGACGCTTTTATGGTGTCGTCCCTGTAGCCGGCGATGCCCTCGTCCACGGTGACGGCCAAAAGCTCTACATCCCTTTTCGCCAGGATCTTGCACAGGCAAAAGAGCAGAGCGGTGCTGTCCTTGCCCCCGCTCACGGCTATGGCGATGCGCTCGCCGTCCTTGACCATGTCGTTTCTCTGCACAGTCTCTGCCACTCTTCTCTCAAAGTCCTGGATAAAGTGGCTCTGACAGAGGTGCAGCCCAGAGTAGCGCTGGGATACAATAGCCCTCTCACCGCAAATGGAGCAGATCATGCCCGCACCCGCAAGAAAAACCTTTTCGAGTGGTCAATGGAGTAATCGAGTCCTCTGTGAGTCCTCCGTGCGCTCTGTGTCTCTGTGGTGGTAGTCCGTAACCATTTGGCTACAACCAATGGCTGACGACGTTTCCACCACAGAGACACAGAGTTCACAGAGAACGCACAGAGAACGCTATAAAATAGGAGAGTCCATAGTAACCCCAGTTTAGCCAATGGAACTAGAGAAAAGCCAAACCGTTTGTATCCATCAGAAAATTCCGGCCAGGTAGTTCTTTGTGCCTTTGTGCCTTTGTGGTGAGCCGCATCGAATCTATCTTCACGAAGGCCGCCTTCAGTCAATCGCAAATCTCTCCCGGCAGGTGTAAACGGAAAGTCGCTTTCCCCGCAGAAAACCGATGATGCATAGGCCCGTCCTCTCGGCAATGGAGATGGCCAGGCTGGTAGTGGCTCCGCGCGAGACGATTGCAGGAATGCCGGCCACAGAGCACTTCAAGGCCATGTCCGAGGAGACCCGGCCCGTGCAGGCCACAAAGGTTCGGCTGAAGTCGAAATCCGGCTTCCCGAAGAGCGCGTAGCCGATGGCCTTGTCCAGGGCATTGTGCCGGCCGATGTCCTCAATGATGCAGATCGGCCCCGTTTCTCCAAAGAGGCCCACAGAATGCACTCCCCCCGTGGCCAGGTGAATCTCCGACGAGGAGATGGCCCCCATGGCCTCTTGAGCCTGCATTCTTCCTATTCTCAGATCCGATTTTATCTCGGGAAGCTTGGACTCATCCAGAAAAGAGGCAATGCCACCGCAGCCGCTCACAATCGGCCGCCTGGGGACGATGGCCCGCATGGGGTGCGCGACTATAACGCGAGCCACATTGCCTTCCATCTCTAAAGATTCGATCTCCTGCGGTCCGGCAATAATCCTCTCGGCAAAGAGGTGGCCGGTGACAAACTCCTTTCTCATCTGGGGGCTGGTCATGGC
>Ga0007800_10000801_pt1 | contig 11509 bp, 10 predicted proteins | sample CryBogmetaGMA14M_FD_60366 | JGI IMG/M metagenome (GOLD analysis project Ga0007800, IMG submission 60366) | Freshwater microbial communities from Crystal Bog, Wisconsin, USA - MA14M | ecosystem: Environmental > Aquatic > Freshwater > Lake | place: Crystal Bog, Wisconsin, USA | collected 2009-07-06 | reverse complement strand
TGGCTCTGGAGAGCCGGGGGGAAGCGGGCGCAGCAGCGCTGCTGCAAAAGCTGGGTGGCCACGCCCAAAGCGCCCGAGATCTGGCCTACCGGCTCTACTCCATCTGCGAGCGGAAGAGTTGGAGCCAGGAGGCTCTGGCCTACAACTCTCTGGTGATGGTCTGGCCCAGGCTCTCCGAGCTTTCCCGGGAAAAAGAGGCCCAGAGGGGCCTGGACAGCTTCGGCGCATAGTCGACTTTCCACCCAAATCATCGAGAAAATGAGACGTTTGTTATTTTAAATTTTTTATTATGTCCTCAGATAATTTGATTGCGTCTTCTACTATCTGGTTTCCATTTCCTATAAACACTTTGTCATAATCACACCATCCTCTCTTTATGTTTAAATCGTGTAAGTCTCCCGCGATGACTGTCTCCCCTCGATCTTTTAGGTGCTTTCGAAGTCGTGTGTGATCTATTCCAGCATTTTCAGGTTTAAAGTGGTGATTTTCAATTTCATAATTACGTACATATCCAAATGCAGCGAAATACGCTCTGCTCACTGCTGCCCGCTGGGTAGCCTCCAATGGACAAGGACCATATTGTTTTCCGGCAAGATATTTTGCCACATGCAAGCATTCCTTTCCATCAAAAACCATTTCAACATGCCCCAATTGATACATAATCTGTAGTCAACAGGAACCAGCCGCTCTTATTAGCAAGCATCGGACTATACTCTCTTCTAATTTCTCTAATTCGTTCCATTACACTATCATCATAGGCCGGTTGCCTAACATAAACTGCCATATACTCATCTGCATCTGAATCAGAGACAATCTCTAAGGAGAATTGTGAGCTAGCATCAAACCTCTGATGAACTTTCCTGGCTATTGTTGCCAAGATATCCATCATATCCAGATGACGAACCAGGTAATCTATCACCAATGATTGATTTGGGATGGATAGACCAAGTTTATCCAGTTCTTCATCGATTTTCATTTTCATTGGTCCCTCCAATTCTATTATTTTTTCCATTTATGACGATCCTATTTAGAACTTATCCTAATCGATCAATTCGTTTTTTGTACTCAGGACCAAACTACTTAATAAGTGATAAGGAAGATCGGTTCCTGGAAATTTCGTATCCTGCAAGCTCTGCAAATGGATGCAAATGCCGCATTAGAGATGTGAGGGGAGAGACGTTGGCAATTAGCAATCACGAGCGGGTCGGCAAAGGGCTGGAGGTTCTTAAAAAAGGCATCCAGCCCTTTGTGGAGAGGGAGCTGAAGGCCTTCTTTGGCAACATCTGGTTCTTAGATGGCGTGGAGAAGACCATTGGGTCGAGGATGGGCACAGAAGCCCAGGCAGGAGGAACGGAAGAGGAGAAGTTCGCCCGGCTGGACATCATGGCCCTCCTCGTAATAATTTGGGATAACTGGTCCCGAGAGGTGTTCCAGCCAAAGTTGGGGCACACCGGCAGAAGCTACATCAGCGAGCTGCGGGAGGTTCGAAACCGCTGGGCCCATCAGCAGGCCTTTTCTACAGAAGACGCTTACCGCGCTTTAGACACCATGCAGCGCCTTTTAGAGATGATCTCCTCGCCAGAAGCAGCAGCCATCCAGGCCAGCGCCAGGGAGATGATGCGCCAGCGCTTTGAAGAGGAGACCAAAAGAGAGCTGAAGAAGAGCGCTGAGATAGTCACCGAGTCAAGACCCCTGGCTGGCCTCAAGCCATGGCGCGATATTGCCACGCCCCATCCCGATGTTGCAAAAGGCCTCTATCGCCAGGCTGAGTTCGCCGCAGATCTATCTCAGGTCGTAACTGGAGAGGCAGAAGACGAGTACCGCGATCCGGAAGAGTTCTTCAGCCGTACCTACATCACTGACGGCCTCAAGCATCTGCTGGTGCTGGGTCTGAAGAGGCTCTCCGGCCTATCCAGCGATCCTGTGGTTGAGCTGCAGACCAACTTTGGCGGCGGCAAGACGCACAGCATGATCGCTCTCTACCATCTGGCTGGCGGAAAGCTCAATCCCGGCCAGATCCAGGGCTTTGAGCAGGTGCTGGCGGAGCAAGGCATCGAGCGACTTCCCGTGGCTCACAGAGCGGTTCTTGTGGGCACCAAACTGAATGTGGCTCTGGGCACAGCCAAGCCAGAAGGAATCAAGGTCAACACCCTCTGGGGAGAGATGGCCTACCAACTGGGCGGCCTGGAGGGTTACAGCATGGTGGCCGAAAATGATGCTACCGGCACCAGTCCCGGCTCCGACACCCTCAAAGAGCTGTTCGAACGCTTCAGTCCCGCCTTGATCCTGATCGATGAGTGGATAGCATTTTTGCGCAATCTCTACCAGCCGCGCTCCGAGCACGAGACCAGGCTGTCCGCGGGGACTTTTGAGGCCAATATGACCTTTGTCCAGGCCCTGACCGAGGCCGCCAAGAGAGCTGAAAGGGCATTGGTTGTGGCCAGCATCCCCGCCTCCAATGCCGAGATCGGAGGAGACGCAGGTCAGGAGGCCCTCCGGCGCATCCAGAACATCTTTGGCCGGGTCGAGGCCGTCTGGAGGCCTGCCAATGCCGAAGAGAGCTTCTCCATCGTCCGCCGACGGCTCTTTGAGCCCATGACCGACTACGTGTCCAGGGATGCCGTCTGCCGGGCCTTCGCCGAACTCTACCGCCAGAACCGTGGCGAATTTCCCCGAGACTGCGCCGATTCCGACTACGAGCGCAGGCTGAAGGACTGCTACCCCATTCATCCTGAGCTTTTCGACCGGCTTTACCAGGACTGGTCTACTCTGGAACGATTCCAGCGCACTCGCGGCGTGCTGCGGCTCATGGCCGCGGTTATCCACGATCTTTGGGAGCGCAGCGACAAATCCCTGCTCATCATGCCTGGAACTTTGCCGCTGGACAGTGCTGATGTCCGCTTCGAGATCACCAGGAATCTTCCTGATAGCTGGGGTCCCATCATTGATACCGATATTGACGGTCCTACCAGCAAGCCCATTGCCATCGATAGAGACAATCCCAACCTGGGCCGCTACTCTGCCTGCCGGCGCGTCTCAAGGACTGTTTTCATCGGCAGTGCTCCTTCAGTGGGAGCCCAAAAGGTGCGCGGCCTGGAGGAGCTGAGAATCAAGCTCGGCTGCGTCCAGCCAGGAGAGGTGCCGGCGACCTTTGGAGATGCCCTGCGGAGAATGAGCGAGCAGCTCACCTATCTCTTCGGCAACGAAAGCCGATACTGGTTTGATACCAAGCCCAGCGTAAACCGAGAAGCTGCGGACAGAGCCGAGGATCTTCTGCGCCGTCCGGAAGATGTTGATTTAGAGATCATCACTCGGCTCAGGGTGAGACAGGGCTCCGGAAGCTTTGCTTTTCAACACGTCGCTCCCTCCACCTCAGCCGACGTGAACGATGAGATGGAGGCAAGGCTCGTGATCCTGGGACCGGAATATTCCCACAGCACCAAGAAAGGATCACCAAGCTCGGCACTTGATCAAGCTTCGAAAATATTGAGCGAGAGGGGAGCGGGACCGAGAATCTACAGAAATATGCTGGTCTTCGTTGCAGGAGATAGCGAGCGCCTTTATGAGCTGCGCCACTCAGTACGGCAGTTGTTGGCCTGGAGGTCTATTGAGAAAGACACAGATACACTCAACCTCGATTCCTTCCAGAGGCAACAGGTCAAAGATGGAATAAAGCGTTCCGAGGAAGCAGTCAGCTCAAGAATGACAGAGACTTTCATCTGGCTAATGGTTCCAACTCAAGAGCGACCCGATGAAGCTGGCATAACATGGATTCAAGCCAGGATTAACAGCTCCGACAAGGAATCTCTTCCTGAAAAGATCAGCAAGAGGCTATTGGCCGATGAGCAACTGATAATTAAATGGTCTTCGGCCCGCCTGCAGATGGAACTGGAGAGACTGCTCTGGAAAGATGTACCTCACCTCAGTATCCGCAAGCTATGGGAATACTTCTGCACATATCTCTACCTGCCCCGTCTGGCTAACGAGGATGTTCTTTTGAATGCGATTTCATCGGGGCTTGTCGGCAAAGATTACTTTGGCTATGCCGATCGGGTGAACGAGGATGGAAGATATCTTGGATTGGTATTTGGAACGGGTCGAAGCACAATAAATGACGACGGCGAAAGTCTCCTTATCAAACCGGATGTAGCCCAGGCGCAGATCGACGAGGATGCAAAGGCCAGGGCGCTACGCGAGGGAAAGACACAGGACGATAGCAGAAAGAAGGAAGAAGAGAAGAACAAGTCTGGAGACGAAAACGAGGTCATTCAAGCACCTAAAAAAGTCCGTCGGTTCTTCGGTACTGTGGAACTGGATCCAAAGAGGGCGGGAAGAGATGCCGGCAACATCGCTGAAGCGATCATTCAGCATCTTGAACTGGAGAATGGAGCAAAAGTCAAGGTCACTATGGAGATTGAGGCTGATATTCCGAGCGGAGCGGGTGAAAGGACCCTTAGAACCGTATCCGAAAACTGCAGGACCCTTAAGTTCAAGCAATTTAGCTTTGAGGAAGATTAAACGATCCCAAGTTCAATGCCCAAGGACGCTCTCGATCCGAAAGAGACCCTTCTCCTCTCTGACCCAAACTCCGCATCCAGTAAATGCCCGGCCGTCCAGATGTTGGTCCTGGCATCATAAATGCCAGCTAATGCCATTATAGCTTGTGCAGGCTGTGCCGCCAGGCCGGAGTTGGGCCGGCCCTGCCGGATCCTGGTTATGCGCACGGGCTTTCCCGTCACGGCAGAAAGAGCCACGGCTGTGCGCACGATCTGGCCGCCGCCTTCTCCAAAAGGGACGTCTGGCCCAAATGCCTGTTTACTACTACCTTACGGCCTCTGCGTACTGTCTGGAAAACTCCTCGCACTGGCCGATGATACGCTCTGTAGCCTCTCTCAGAACAACTATGGGGTCTACGCCGGAAGTCGTGAGCCGGAAGACGGGATTGTCCATGATGGGAAATTTGGTGTCGTAGGTGGCCATCAGCACTCTTTCATCAACCAAGAGTTCGGTTCGCAGCAGGTTCAAGATAGTATGCCCCTCGCCCACAAACTCGATGATGGCCTGATTTTCCGTCTTCTTGATAATTTTCAAATTCATCAAACCACTCCCAGTCCGTAGGCAGAGCTCATCTTGCGTGTCTCGGTATTGGCGCAATTGGGGCAGACCAATTTGTTTTCTTGCTTGACCAGGCCTGCAAGACAGCGACTGCAGTAGGCCTTGATAACGCCCAGGTCCTCATCGCCCGTGGAAAGCCTCATCTGCCTTTCATCGATGATCTTGGCCTTAAGAATATCGCGGAGCGAGAAGAGGTGGCGCAGGTCTTTGACATAGGAGTTTCTCACATTGGATATGTGAATGGTCGCCTCCTCATCTGAGATGGGTCTGTCCTCATGCCCCTTCTTGAAGGCCAGAGAGACTATGACCAGGCTGTCCTTGAGATCAATTACCTCTGCCACCACGATATCGCCCTGACAGAGCTTTACCGGGGCATTGGTCTTGGGTATGACACTCGCGGATCTGGCTCTCGAATCGATCTTGATCAGGCCCGCAGTAGATGCAAAAATCATTCCTCCTCTGGCGTAGGTGCAGTCTCCGGGAACAAACTCTTCGGTCGATCCCACCACATCTCCAGGAAGTACAAAGCTGCCGTCCATCATAATTCCTCTATGAATCCTCTATAAGCGCATTTAAATCCAGTATCATTTCAAGCATCTAGAATTACTAGTATCTAAAGTCTGGCATCCTAGCATGTTATTCTATATAGCTCAACCTCAATGATCTTGACATCTTGGCTATGAAACTCAAAGCATCTTTTCAAGGGAAAGGGAATGCGATAGATCTCCTGCACAGTACAGGGTAACACAAAGCTTCTCATGAAACCTTCGCTGCCATAATTATGCAGAGAGTAGACCGTCTTGGCGATTTTAAGTGCTTTGCATAGAAAGGCGCGATCTCCGGCGCTCGCCTTCTGGGCTCCGAAGGGCGGATTCATGACCACGGTATCTATGCCCTTGAGGGCCAGTGAATTCACATCGGCGCGGATGAAATCCACATCCACGTTCAGCTTTTTTGCATTTCTCCTGGCTATGGCCAAAGCTTCCCTATCGATCTCCACGCCAATGGCCCTCGCACCCAGTAGGGCCGCACCTATGGTCAGCACGCCCGTCCCGCAGCCCAGGTCACAGACTGTGCCCAGTTCTCCGCGCATTCCCGCCAGGAAAAGCATCTGGGCGGCGACTGAGGCGGGAGTAGCATACTGCTCCCTTTGAAAAGAGGGCCGGCTAAAGCCCTCCAGCCGCTCCAGCATCATCTCAAGCTGCTTTCTCTTCATCCTTGCCAAGCAGACATGCTATTACGGCCTATATCAAGTATAGTATTGCCTCTATTGCCAGGAGCATCACCAAGAGCGCCGTGAGTGCTTTGAGGAGGAATACGGCCTTCGAGCAGCTGAAGGGGCTTTCTTCTGCATCTTTCTCAATTTCGGGATCTTGGGCTGCTTCGCTGATTTCAGGAGCTGCCTTTTCGATCCCGGCCTCGTGGGGCTGTTCGTGATGATTTGTCTCTTCGTTAGCTTCTGGAAATGCCCTTTCCTGCGGCTTTTGCCTCTCGTCATTTGCATTGAATAGCTGCCTTTTGTCTAGCTGCCTAGTGGCCGGCAAGAGAAGCTGGCCGGATATCTTGCAGGTCACGTCGGCTTTGATTGGGGCCAGCCATCCATCCGCCAATATCAGGCTTTTTGCCGGGCACCTCTCCTTTGCGATCTCCAGGACCGGCAGGTCCGTCTTTGCTATGGGCTGCATATTTGGCTCGGCCTGCAGATCATTTAGATGCTGAGACTCATCCCAGGTCAATATGCTATTACTATTATCGATTTTGCTAAGCGAATCGCTCGCCATGGCCCCGGCAATAAGAAGCAGGGCCGCTTGGCATTGCTCGCTAACATTTGCTGCCGACCCTTCCAGGATTTCCGCCGCCTCGGCAATCATATTTGCGTTTTTTTCTTTCCCGTATTGCTTTTCCGCCTGGCGCAAGGCCGCGGCTGCTGCCAGTAGCTTCTCCGCCGGATCTCTTCCCATTCTCTGCACCTCTATACCGGCATTGATATTTTTCAGGGCCTGACAAAGAAAACCACCTGCCTCCTCTGATGCCCAGCCTTGGCCTCCCCCCATGAGATATTCCGAGGCGTTGGTGAGGGCGCGACTTTGCATCAAGGGCTCGTTTGCTAAAAGCCCAATTCTGCGGGCCTCCTTCATGCCGGCGATGATTCTTTGCAGCCCCATGATCTCTGCTTTCTTAGAATCCTTAGCATTTGCAGCAGCATTGTCCAGGGAGGCCTGGGCCTTCTCCGCCAACAGCAGCGCCACCTCGTCTGGGACCTGTCCTCCGAGCCTGGCCAGATAGGACCGGCACTTTGCAACTGCTGCTGCCACCTTGATATCGGCCTGGCCGTCTGCAAGGATAGATGCCAGCTCTTGATAACTGTTCGCGGCCAGGACGAATAACTGGGAGGCCTCCAGCCTTTGCTGCTCACTGGATATTTCTTGCAGGCAATTTTTTGCCAGGGCGCTGTAAGTTTTCGCCAGGCAATAGAGTGCATTCTGATAATTGGGCTTTGTTTGGCGGGAAATGAGCAGAACGGCTCTCTCCAGAGGTTCGCGAGCCGCAGTTGCCTCTTCCATCTGCAGGTAGATGCGTCCCAGGTTGGATAGAACGATTCCCTGGCTCTGACTTTCGCCTTGCATAGCGAATAAAGAGAGGCTGGAATTGAAGTAGACGAGTGCCTTATCCCAGTCCTTTCTCTCGCCGGCAATTCTTCCCAGCCGGTCCAGCACCCAGGCGGCGCTCCTTTTATCGCCCAGTCTCTGAAAGTCGGTCAGGCTTTTCTCGAAGTACCGGGCGGCAAGCTCCTTCTCCCCCATATCGGCATAGATCCGGCCAATGCTTGCCGTCATTTGAGCGATGCCGAGGTCGTCGCCCTTCTCCTCAAAGGTCTTCAGGCTGCGGTAACAGTGCTCAATGGCTTTGTCCCAATCCTTGCTACGCCGGTAGGCAGAGCCTAAATTTCCCAATACATGGGCAAGGCCGATATGATCCCCCTCTTTGGAAAAGCAGTCGGCTGCCTTCTGGTAGTAGAAGGCAGCTTTCGCCAGATCTCCCTGGGAAGCGTTGGCTTGACCCAGGTTATTCTGCAGCACCGGTCGCAGAATTGGATCGCGGCAGAGAGACAAAGCCCTGTTGTATGTATTTATGGCAAGACCCGGTAGGCCCGCCCTGCGGCAGATATCGCCGAGGCGCTTGATCTCATAAACATCCTGGAGCCTCTGAGAAAGTTCGCGGCAGACATCCTCGCCTATTCTGCCCTTTCGGGTGCTTTCCAGCAATTTGCTTATCAGTTCAGGGCAACATCCTTCAATGGCCTTGCTATCTATTTTTTGTAGACCATCACCTCCTCTTGAAAAAGACGCATAAATTTCCTGGAGAACGACTAATTGATTCATGGATTATAAGATAACTTATATCTTTATATAGTTTTTGAATACATCAAAACATCTTGAAGAAGCCTTTTATATCTTGGCCGTGAGTGTTTTTGGGAGAATACCGATGGAGTTCACTGCACAGGAAAAATATGAATTTAAGCGTCTTCTCGATGGCCTGAGGAGCAAGACGGGTCGAGGGACTGAGCTCATATCCCTCTATATTCCTCCCGATAAGCAGATCTTTGATGTCACAAGCCAACTACGTGAGGAGTACGGACAGGCAGCCAACATAAAATCTCGTGTCACCAGGCTCAGTGTGCAGGGCTCCCTTGAGTCAGCCATGTCCCGGCTCAAGCTCATCCCCAAGCCTCCTGCCAACGGTGTGGTAATATTCATCGGCAGCGTGGATGCTGGAGCTAATCGAACTGAGATGTACAGCGTGGCTTTAGAGCCGCCCGATCCCATCGTCACTTACCGATACCACTGTGATTCTTCATTTCTCCTCGGGCCGCTGGAGGAGATGCTGGCCGACAAAAAAACCTTCGGGCTTATCGTACTGGACCGGCGCGAGGCGGCCATTGGCGTTTTAAGGGGAAAATACATAGAACCTATAAAGCACCTCACCTCTACCGTGCCGGGCAAGCAGAGAAAAGGCGGTCAGTCCAGCCACAGGTTCCAGCAGCTGCGTCTCATCGCTATTCACGACTTCTACCAGAGGGTGGGTGAATCGGCCAATGACGCATTCCTCCCCATTGATGCCAAGGATCTGCAGGGCATCTTGGTAGGCGGGCCATCTCCTACCAAAGAGGAGTTCGTGGAGGGTGCCTTTTTGCATCACGAGCTGCAGCGGAAGATTCTGGGCGCCTTGGATGTCTCTTATACCGACGAATCGGGATTGTACGAGCTGGTGGATGCCGCTCAAGATCAACTCTCTGATCTAGAGGTGACGCAGGACAAATTGCTCATGCGCCGCTTCATGAAGGAGCTGGTTTCCGACAAAGGTCTGGCGGCTTACGGTGATAATGAGGTTCGCCATAACCTGGAGCTTGGGTCGGTTGAGGTTCTTCTTCTCTCTGAGGATCTGAGAAAGACGCGGGCTAAGATTAAATGCACCAACCGGAGCTGCGACTTTTCCGATAGTCAGACCCGTACCAGTGCCTCAGCGGCACCAGGTAACTGTCTAAAATGCGGTAGTGCACTTACTATCACAGAAGAAGAGGATATAGTCTCCGATCTATCCAAGCTGGCAGATCAGAGTAAAGCAGAAGTCAAGATCATCTCCACGGAATTTGAGGAGGGTGAGCAGCTTTACAGGGCCTTTGGCGGGATTGCTGCCGTACTCAGATACAAGACCAGCCACATCTAGGGGCGATGAGAACGATCGAAGTTACTATTTGCTCATCCGTTCGGCCCACGGAGCGCGTGGAGTTGGTCGTATCCGCTATTGAGAACATCTTTCCCGGCCTGATCATGGACATTCGCGCCGACAGGATTGAGGCCTACAACGGCCCGGATAGCCTGAAGACGCTGCATGAGCTTTTGAGAAGGCAAGAGATTTTGGACACGGCCCGATCCGTAATGCTGCGCGCACAGGTGGGCAATGCCACTACGTTCCAGCTTAGCAAGCAAGCCGCTTTGATGGGATTTGTGAGCTTTCCTCCAGAAGAGGAGGCCCTGGGCTCGCTGCATGTGCAGATCACGGGAGGCGAGCACGTTATCAATTGGCTGGCGCCCGAGACCCAGAACGGCGTGCCGATAAAAGAGATTAACCTAGAGGATGGACAGGGAGGAGCGGATGTTTAGCTTCTCCTCCAGCAAGCTGGTGGACAGGCCCTTTGACTGGGCGTATCAACTGAAAGATCTGGGCTACAGCGGCTGGGAGATCGTAAACGAGGGAAAGCAGAAGCTGACGCGGGAGAATCTGGCCGAGGCAAGACAGATCGTCGAGACTACTGACCTTGTTATTACCATTCACCTGCCCTACTCCGACCTGAATCTGGCCTCCGTCAACCAGCCTATCTGGGAGGAGACGGTGCGGCAGATGAAAAGCTGCCTGGATCTTGCCAGTGACTTTGCCCGCCTGGCCGTGCTTCATCCCGGCCACTTCTCGCCTCTGGGGATGCAATTGCCCGATGCCGCCTGGTCGCAGAGCATCCTGGGCATCCAGCAGATATGCGATCACGCCCAAAATCTGGACATGAGAATTGCCGTGGAGAACATGGTCAACATGCCTGCCATTTTAGGCCGCCGGCCAGAAGAGGTTATGGGAATAATAGAGACTGTGGACCGGGAGAATGTGGGCTTCATTTTTGATGTGGGTCATGCCAATACCAATGGAAATGTAGAGGGCTTCTTAAGGCTTAAGGATAAGATGATTCACACTCATGTGCACGACAATCACGGAGAGAGAGACGAGCACCTACCTGTGGGAAACGGCACCGTCCCCTGGAAAAAAGTTGCTGCGGCCTTAAAGGATTATAGCGGCCGCATTGTCACAGAGTCCCGCTCTTTGGAAGAGGGGCAAAGGTCCGTAAATCGCTTGAAAAAGATGATGAACATCGATTGAGACCCAACTATTATGTCGATCTTCGAGAACCTGTCTAAAAGCATGCTGGCCGGCTTTGACTGCAAAGACCGTGCCCGAGAGGAGGCTTTTCGCCTCTCCCGCGAGGTTATTCGCCTCTGCTCTTCCTCCATCCGCTCCGTGCATAGAAATGACCTGGCTTCAGCTGAGAGGCTCATGGGCGAGGCGGCCCTTGGCCTGGAGAAGATTCAGGAGGCACTGAAGGATCACCAGGATGTACGCTACGCCGGATTTGTGGATGGAGCGGAGCAGGAGTATGCTGAAGCGCGAAATGTCTATTCCATTACCACACAGCACCAGATACTGACTGTCGATGAGGTGGGAGTAGAGCCAGTAAATTATCTGGGGGGCCTGGGAGACGTCACCGGCGAGCTGCGCCGTCATATTCTGGACCTCATTCGCGCCGGGCGGGCGGGGGAAGGCGAGTACTTCCTGGGCGTCATCGAGG
>Ga0007800_10000800_pt1 | contig 11515 bp, 29 predicted proteins | sample CryBogmetaGMA14M_FD_60366 | JGI IMG/M metagenome (GOLD analysis project Ga0007800, IMG submission 60366) | Freshwater microbial communities from Crystal Bog, Wisconsin, USA - MA14M | ecosystem: Environmental > Aquatic > Freshwater > Lake | place: Crystal Bog, Wisconsin, USA | collected 2009-07-06 | reverse complement strand
ATTAGCGCCACGATATTGAGGTTTTGGGGATACATAGGTTTCGGCATTCAATGCCCGATTACGCTTTTTAGTTTCGGCGTCAATCTCCCATTTCTTTTGAAGTTCTCTCCAAGCCTCATCAAGTTCCCGGGCTTTGCGCGCCTCATCAGCATTGCGAAATTTAACCTTACCCTTCTTCTTGCCGTTGTAGGAAAGGCCGTGGTGCGCTAGGTGCATTGTCATGTTGGATTACAGATCATAGTTTCAAACACACTCAGTATAGCAAAATATGGATTATTTGTCAACCTTATTTCTTAAGGATTGACCAAATCTTTTCTTTTTCAAGAATGTCTTTTTCCATTTCTCGGTATTGTTTACCGAGTTCTTTTAACTGTTCCCACTTTTCTTCTAGCGCCTCGTTCGGGTGTAGAATAGCCAATCGTTCTTCTATTTTGTTAAGTGTGTCGCTGAGACTCTTGCCTTTGAGTTTTACATCACCGTCAAAGTTAGCATCACCTTTTACGTCAAGCGAGTTGGGGGTTGTGTGTGGTGTGATTGTAAGATCACCCCAATTCGGCCCAGATGTGCCACTAGTAGTAAGCACATACTGACCGTTTGTTGCTGTGCCCCATGTGAGTCCCGGAGTAATAGGAGCGGTCGTTGTTGTCTGTATGATTGAGTTAGTAGCACCGATGGGTCCTAAATTAATCGTATCCATGTTATCGTATGTATATGTACCTGATGTTATAGTTGTACTCATTTATCTGCCCTTTTAATGTAGATAACGCCGTTGTCAATATCAAATTCAACATCATCCCCTTCCTTCCACCCTAAGGCATCTAGAATAGGCTGAGGGATAGGTAATAAAAGATCACCGGTCTTGGGATCCTCTTGAGTTATAACTTCATAACGAATTTGCTCTTGGCCAGGTTTAATCATTTGTTTATCATATCATAACATAATGTGTACGTCAAATATTATGGTTATTTATCATTCAACCACGGCATTTTTGTTTTAATAAGTTCTTCTTGCTTATCTAAATAACTTTTATATGTTTCTCGGATAGCATCGGTGATGGGCTTATTTGTGATAGAACTAAGGGTATTCATAACTTTTTCAGGATTGTAAATTATGTCGTACATTCTTAGTTTAATGATTTTGTCTTTATATAATTCTGGCAACTTTAGATTATCATTGTATATTATAGGTATTCTATAAATTTCACTTTCATGTAATATGAATTTCTGAATCAATAGTTCCGGAACATCATTTGGCGTTTCAAATTCTTCTAAATATGAATGCTTCTTCCTTATATTATTCCAGCACTCAACATTATTTTTGTTGTCAAAATATTGGCATAAAAATTTAAAATGAACATTACCTAGCAATCTTGGGATCTCATTTTTACTATAAGTAATGAGTATGTTTATACATTTGGGATATTTTTCAAATAATAGTTTCCATAGAGGTTCAAGATGGTCATATAAGATAAAAGGGTTGTTTAGGTTAGCGGGATTTACGTGAAGATGGACTGCTTCTTTATTATAAAAACGTTGATGATATGTAAAACTACTTTCAGACTCCCACAAATTAGTACAATAATCCATACCGGAATGTGAATTTCCGTATTGTGACGGCTCACTCTTCTCCAGATTATACACAAAGAGCGATAGCAATGTAACTATAAAGGCTCCACAGGAGCCGCCAGAATAATTAACAAGGTATGTTTCAGTGTTTGGATATGATATCAAGATATTACTTAAAGTGTAGATAAGGGGCGTAGATTTTTTCTAGCATCTTAATGGTGTGACCTGTTGTTGCTTCATCATGCTTAACTGCTATGCCGCCAGCATTATGCCAAGCATCAATATACTTACCAAAATCATCAATCAGTACATTTGGAGTACCGTCAGTGACAGCATACTTGTACTTCGCAGAAGTGAAAATAGCATCATTACTCGTGCCCGGATTATATTTATCTAGCCAGTCTTTCTTAGCCTTAATGCTAGGCCCTGCACCAATTCCTCGTAATGGGGCACTCAACACAGTGAATGGAATCCTGTTGCGATGTAGCCAATTGATGATAATTTGTCCACCTCTAAGAGGCTCTAAGTCGTGAAAGAATTGATAAACTTTATCTGGGCCTTGAGCAATCAATTGAGCAATAGCGTTATCCGGATCGGATATATGTTTGTAAGTAGGAACGTTGTGTTCTTTAGCCCATGCTCCAAAGAAGTCAGCTTGTACCCCATCCATATCTAAGTATAGATGCGGCATTTTAGGGGTAAGTTCTGATATCTTCATTATTTCATTGAAAGTAATGTTGCTTCGGGTATGCGTGTGTGAGTATTACGTGAACCAAGAAGGATAACGGTACGCAATCCATTGATGGTAAGTAATGACATTACTATACACCCACCTGCCCTATTAATAAATCCGGTCTTACTTACAATTATACCATATCCATGTCCCACCATCGGATTAGTATTTCGGAAAGACAGAACTTTTCGTTTCTTAGTTTGAAGGGTGACGGAATCTTTATTACCTGCTTCAACTATGAGTGGGTATACCGCTGCTGCTTGAACCAACTTTAACAGATCATCGGCTGTGCTGACATTGCGCTTATCAAGTCCGGTTGGATCATCAAAGTGAGTGTTAAACATTCCGAGACTCTGTGCTTTATCATTCAATGCTTGAATACACCCGTTGTAACCAGATGGATAATATTGGCATAAGAAAGCCGCTGCTGTATTATCTGACCTGACCAGAGCCATATCCATTAACATATGTCTAGATATCACGGAGTTGTATCGGGCAGTCTTAATACCTTCATCCAAATCCTGATTAGCGTCAAGCACGATCATTACGGTGAGTAACTTAGTGATGCTTGCTATCGATCTGACCTCTGTTGTATTGACTCCATCTATCATCTTACCGTTCTCATCGGCGACCAACCACGATCTAGCAGTTACAGGAACTTCTGTGGCCCCGCATTTGTATACGGCAAATAGTATAAGTAAGGTAAATAATACTCGGTACATCGTATATTTATCTTTGGGGTATGTAATCAACTCCGGGTATAGGAGTATAATCTTTCTCTATTAAGTTCGTGATATACTCACCATATTTCAAAACGATATACCCTATCACCTTTTCTTTTTCACGATTCAACCCTATGATCAAATGTTGGTGGAAGGATACCTTAAAGAAAATATGCTTTTTGATAGCAGCATCTTTTAGAATTTCAGAGAAATCATTATCTTCTCTGTATAGGGTGTAGTATTTCATTTCTTCCAAACTAAAAATGTTACAAAGTCTTTTTCCGATTCAAAATAAAAGGTGTAACCTTGTGAGTATGTATCCATGGCTTCTGAAAAGCCCCACTCGCCGGAGCAATTTCGTTCGCACCATTCTATTATAGGTTTTAATTCGCCATACGGTAATATAATATCAGTCTTGTGTGCTGCTATTGTATTGATGAACATCCACGTTGCCCTGTTTTAAAAACTCAACACCAGCGGTATCTCTGTATTGTTTTCCAAAGAATACGCTTTTAATACCTGATTGGTAAATTAGTTTGGCACATTCCAAACACGGTGCGTGTGTACAAAAGAGAGTAGAGCCTTCACTACTCTCCGTTGATTTTGAAACTTTTGCGATGGCATTGCTTTCAGCATGTAATACTTCGGGTTTAGTTCTTAGCCTATATCTACCCTTCATCTCGTTGCCTTCAGTGTCTAAGTATGTGCCATCATATGGCCATCCCTCTTCAATCTCCACAGGGCTTAACCAACCACCATCTGAACACCATTCCTTAGTTTCGCAGTTGTTCTCCCATCCGGCAGGCATACCATTGTATCCTGTCGCAATGATTTGATTCTCTCTGACAATAACTGCACCTACCTGGAGGCGCTTGGCATAACTAAGTTTAGCAGTTAACTCAGCCACCTCCATGTAGTAGTCTATAAATTTCTTCTTCATTCTTCTAAGTGTTTAATCTTGCCCGGCTTTTTATCCCAATGCTCCGCGTCAGGTAAAGCAGGTTTCTTCTTAGTGATGTTCGGCCATTTCTTAGACAATCTAAGATTCAGATCATGCCAGAACTTCACATCCTTAACAGTCTTGTCATTATCTTGTACAATCGCACCTATAGGACACTCCGGAATACAAACGCCACAGTCGATACATTCATCGGGATTGATGGCTAAGAAGTTAGGTCCTTCATAGAAGCAATCAACAGGGCATACTACTACACAATCGGTGTGTTTACATCTAATACAGTTTTCAGTTACTAAGTGAGTCATTTGATGTATAATTTTTTAATGTAATTTATAGCTTCTTCGTAAGTTTTGTGTCCTGGCGCGATAAGAAGATAATCTATGATATCGAACTTCTGACAAAACGCCCGGCCTATCGCTTTGCTCTCTCGCAGGTTATCAAATATATATTCTTTTTCAAAGTCATCTAATTGTTTTCGTGTGATACTTGGTATCGGTTTATATTGATTTTGAACATCACGCATCAAGGTTTCAACTACCTGTTGGAATGGACTTGTCATATTAATCCCAGAGTGAACGATAATATTTACCGAACAGTTCAAGACCTTCTTGTATCCTGTCTTCGTGCATCATATGACCAACATGATCATACCAGTGTTCATCGGGATTTTCATCGATCATTGTTGACAATCCAAGAGAATCCTCTTTAGTCCAACCAATCTTTATTTCACCGTGATGATATTTGTCATTGTAGTCGCCCAGCGCAATCTGTTGAAAAGACCAAATCATCTTATCTAGGATTTCATCCCACTTTTTACACGCAATGTCAAACGATTCAGCGTGTGTATCAGAGTAGAAGTCAAAGCATTGTTGCGATGACCAATCTTCACCACCCACATCCGACACAATATCATTTGGTACACCGTGTTTTTGTTGTTTCAATTGAATAAGAGCAGGGAGTATGATTAGCGCAAGGGTGTGATCTAGATTCCAAGTATCGTACCGGTCGATCTCGATATCAATCCTACGATCAACTGAACCCTTTGGAAATTTTCCGATTTTTACTTTCATAATGTATTTATTTTATTTTAATGTTAGACCAAGATTTAAGTTTCTCAAATTTGCTAAGTTTGGCAGCTTTGAGGCCTTGTGTAGTAACACCTATCTTCTCATTCGTTATCAATTCAATCATCGCCATCAAGTCGCCTAACTCTTTTTGTAGGAATTGAATATTGGTTAAGTCGCTATTTGGTTTACACTGATCAGGTCCGAAACGCATTATCTTACTAACCTCTACAATTACCTCGGCACATTCCTCTTGTAGGATAATTAGTATTTCTTTAGTTTGTTCGTTCATTGATGCTTCCCGTATAAGGCATCACCTAGTTGTTGTTCAAGTTCTTCTATTCTACGCTCCAACCTATCAACTGTCTTAGCCATATCATCTTCTACGCTTGAAAGTTCTTCCTGTAGATATGTAATCTGATTGCGTAACCACGTATTTTCTTGTCGCAAGTCGAATATTTTTTCATCCCGCGAATCAGTATCGGGCATATCATTTAACATACGACTCAGATAATTTAATTTTTATTTCATCGGTCATTTGTGATGCCCAATTGTGATAGATACTACTCATATAACCGCCCATACCATGTGCGTTTTTGTAACAAATATACAGACTACCACTCTCATTCAAAAATTCGTAACGGTTATCTTCTTCGGTTACTTTCATAATACCAGAACTAAGCTTCCATGAATCTCCGCCTAAATATCCACCGTACCATCCGGCGAATACTTTACTAATAGAACTGTCTGGGCCTGATAGATCAACAACTACCCAACGATCAGGGGTATATACACTCATAGCTTTTCCTTACGTGTTGTTTTTGGGACTACATACTTATCGTGATAATCTTTCCATGTGTCAATATAGTATTCATTCTTGACCCAACGATACTTGCCCTTCTTGGCTTCAACGAGATATCCCCACTCTCTTTGCCGAGGGCCTAGGAAGCATAGAGTTGTAACTGGTTGCTCTCCGTTTAATTCTAACCAGTGAAACTTGCCAGCCTTGCACCGAACTACAGAGCCTGGGCCATGCCATTGTGAAAACTCAGCGAACTTTATCCCGTTCTCATTGAACACCGGGGTATGTTCCCAATACCCTCCGCTGAGTATGACAGACAAATATGACCAAGGATGATCGTGAAAAATAGGATCATCGCTACTAACTATTTTGTTCAATACGATGTTGAACGGGAACCACTTGCGGTTCTTTAGAAATAGGTAATAGCGGTGAAGTGTGACAGCACTTGTTCTATTGTTGGGTATCGAACGATACCTGCCTAGTTTGCTCATAATTTTATGAAATAAATTCACATCAATTCCTAGTCAAATATCAAAAATAAAAAACGGGCTTGAGGTGCCCGTCGAACCTTAACTCAATCTCTCCCGAGATTAAACGTTGCCCATTGCTAGGGCACGATAGCCAGCAGCCACGACAGCGCGGCTGGGACGACCTAGACGATACTTTGTGAAAGTATCACCACGCTTGTTAGTACGCTTGTTAGCGTAAACAGCGTATCCCAAGAAACGCAATGCGCTTACGCTTGCGGTTGGGTTAGCAATATCAAAACGATAATTGATTTGCTTTGCGGTGAGTTCCTCACCATTTTGTAGTGCCTCGATCAGGCGTTCTTGCTTAGTTACGTTCATTTCTTTTTCCTCTAAAAATCGCTGCTCTCACAACGTACATACATTGTACTATACATTAGATGTATAAGCAATACATATTGGTAACATTGTTATCCAAACATAATACTTATACTTCCAAATATTGTAATTCAAAAGACTCAGCTTGCGATTCAAATCCAGGATAACCACGCGGGTTACACACAATACGGGTATCACCGATGGTGTAGTCAAAATTGTGGTGAGTATGTCCATGAGTCCACAACTTGATCTGCGGGTGATCCAAAATGAATTCACTCAGGTCACTACTGTAGGCTCCGTTCATTAAGTATTCATTTCTATATTGTTCCTTTATCGACAACAACGAAGGAGAGTGGTGTCCTACGACAACAAACTTTTCATCGAACTTGCCTTCAATCACACTGCGAATGTAACCAACACTTTCACGATGCCGAGCCGCAACATGCGCTGGGCGCAGTTTAGTATACCCGTGCTTATCATTCCGAATTATTCTGAAATCGTTCATCATGTCAGTGACAGCATGAAGGGTCAACGGATCACCTTTGTTCATGTCGGTCCAAAGAGTACATCCGATAAATGTTACATTATCGATTGTCTTGGAATCGTTTTCCATGAAGTACACATTTGGAAATCTCCCACATTCATTCCGAAGATCCTGAATATTACCGATGGGCCACTTGCCATGATAAAACTCATGGTTACCAGCCACATAGATAACATGCGGGAACTGAAAACTTACTCTCTTAAAGAAGTCACGAAATCGTTGTGCTGTTTGTTGTCTACGACCCAATCCAGTGCCGTTAGCAATAGCAGCCTGATCACCTGTGTTAGCCGGTTCAGGATGGTCGTGTAGGTCCTGGACGATAACAATGTCGCCAGACAAAATTAGGACATCAGCGCCCTCGTCATTAGTGAGGTTGATATCACCAAATTCTAAGTGTAGATCACTTGCTACCGCGATTTTCATTTTTTGCCTTTCTACAGTTTTCCTTCATTTCACCAGAAATTTCTGGACTTATTTCACAATTATACACCCGACCGCGTATATTTGTCAAGAGATATCTAGATGAAAAGAAGCCTAGGATCAGGCATATAATGATAATGACAATTTCCCGTTTTACGGATGTAGTCATTACTTATCAACAACCATTTCTACATGCCCGTCGAAAATGAAGCCGACGCCGCGGAGCCATTCTTCAAAGCGAGGTAGCAATTCGTCCCAGGTTTGTTCACCTATGATGGTATGCTCAATGCGCCGAGCAGGTCCGTATTCGTTATTTTCATCGTCAATGGCGATAAACTTATATGTCATCATTTTGTATCCTTTGTAATATACAAATCAGTTGCGGTATTGCCTTGCGGTCCATATGAAACGCACTATTAAATGGCATCCCCAAGACTTGAAACTTTAATGTAGTATCCGATGCCCACACATCAGCATACCACGCCGGCTCAAACTTTCCCTGATGTGTGGTGTCATACTGAGTGATTGCGAATTTCATCATTCAACTCCGAAATGTTCTTTTAAAATGTTACCAATTGGCCAGTTCATATCTTCTGCTTGATTTTTATCAGCAACATACGCACATTCCCGAACAATCAACTCAGCAAACTTTGCGATATCAAATGATTGATTGCGATCATACACATCAGGATTACTTCTGAATCCACATTGTTCCGCAAGTTCTTTAATTCGTTCGTTCATTCTTCAACTCCGAAATGTTCTTTGATCATAGCCGCATAGTGATGAGGTCCTGGATTTACAAAGGCCATTGCTAAACATTTATCAGCACATTCCCGCACAATCAACTCAGCAAACTTTTCCAATTTAGGGGGTGAAATAATATAACATCCGTCGATGATATCGGGATGACCTTTGGATGTCAACACGGTGACTTTTGCTTGATCAGCAAGTTCTTTAATTCGTTCGTTCATCTGGGTCTTTCTCGTAACAAGTTAAACACACCGCATCATAGCGCGGGCCCATATTAGGACTAATCGCCGAATTACAATACTTACACAAAATAAATGCCTGTGTCACAATACTACCTTCTTCGGGCGCATACATGGGATAGAATCCTTCTTCCCTCTCAGTGTATCCAATGTGTTTTCGTTCATTCATTTTCTGTCCAATTTGTTCCACGCTTCGGTCAATACATCTTCGGCATTTCTGATATCCCAAAAGTCTGCGTTAAGGGACAATTCCATTCCACAATGTTCATCTTTCTCTTTGGTGCATTCGATATACCAAGTCTGCTTGAATGTATACCAATCTGCTACCCCTTTAGAGGAAATAGCATTGATCGGTACAAATGCTTGCAGGGCAAGTTTGTTAATAAGTTCGCTCATTTTGTGTTCCACAGTTTAGCAAATTTCAACACATTCGGGACCTGATCAGGTTCATACGGCAAGACAACAGCACATGCCTTGTCACCGTTCATTGTATGATTCTCATGCCCAAGATGCACATCAGGAAGTTGCTTAATTTTTTCAAACTCTTTCTTATTAACCCGAAGGACACACTTACGGAACGATTCGGACAGCCACTTTTTATAACGGGCGTTCTCGCAAAATACCAGGTGAGCAGCCAATACTGAATGAGCCACTAGCGTTGGTGTCATGTAGTCTGGAAACTCGTCTAGCACGGCAATATACAGTTTCATGGTTCCACCGAGGTATCTTCTTCCTCTTCAAAGGTCCCGCGTTCTTTCGCGTGTTCCTCGCATAGAGTCCGTAGCCAACCGCCGCTGTTAGTCTTGCCGGGCTTACCACATTCCTCGCAAGTGCAGCCACTCATGCTTTCAGCCATACGCACCATGCCATCAATCATTTCATCACCACCGTGATAGTAGAATCTCAGTGTGCCAAACTTTTCCTTAACTTGATCGACCACTACTTGACAGACAGCATCGGGCACTTTGCGAAATTGTGGATTGGCAATTTCTTCTTCTATGCGCTTTAGCATCCAGGGCGAAGATCCATTTTCGCCGTAAGTGTTGTACCAGATCAACCCCGCTTTGTCACCGTTTATTGCCCTGCGCAAACAGCGGTTGTATTGAAGGGCTGAGGCTCGCTGTTTGCGAGACCAATCGATATGATGCTGGATGTTGGAGCACAATGCCCAGATAATATTAAACCATCCATCACCATGCGAGAAACCCCAACACATACAAGTTAGGAACATCGGCGCATGACGATCCCGAAACATCCTCGGAAAGGTCTTACATAGTTTTTCGTCTAGTTCAGTTTTCATGATTTTTCCTTTATAACATTAATGTTGCCCAGATTGCTGACTTTTCTAGATCAGCTTCAAACTCAGGGTACACCCTGTCCAGTTCATACTTTTCAATACTCTTATAGCCCTTGCTATTCTCTTTGTTGGAGATAAGTTTACGCAACTCCCAATTGTCAATGACGACCTTAGTCTGTAGTTTTGCCCCTCGCCGGCCCCAAACAGTCAACACTTTACCGTCACCTAGATTGATAGCACCCCAAACTTTGTCGTGGTTGCCTTCCTTACACCAGCCAATAAATTTGTAGTTCATACAACACACCCTGCCTCACGCAAAATTGCCACACACTCAATACGCTTTCGGGTGCCGATATCAAGTGTGATAGGCTTGCCGGTTCCGTACCCGACGAAGGTGGTACCATTGTACCCGTTGCCCGAATCCATTAGAATGTCAGCCTGATCCCTCGATTCTCTCAGACCTAAACCAGTGACTGATCGAATTGCCTTGATGATAGCAACTTTGCTAGCACCTCCGCGGCGATTGTAGTCACGAATAGTGATGCGGTTGCCGGATTCACCCGTCAGCATAGAAAAGAAGATTGCCCCCTTAACATCAGGATCAAGAGTATCAGCAATCGTGTCCCAGAGTTCCATGCCGGTCTCAGTCCCGAATGCCAAAGTAATTGACCTCAGGAAGGAGATGCCACTGTGGATAACTTCTTCTTTGTGTTCAGCAGGAATCATTTACTCACCCCGTTCATGTTTACAAGTTCCCTAAATGTGAATGAAGATCGCTACAAATTGCTATTTTCATTTTCTGCTTTTATAATTGTTACCGCCGACCCAACCACTGTTTCTGCTTGTCGCAGGATCAGGGCTCACTGAATGACTTGGCAGCGAAGTCAGTTCCGAACAGAACACCAATTGTGTTTCTTCCATGCTGTCAAACTTCACCATAATTTTTTCGCCGCCACTTACTGAATGTGCGTACATGGTACAGACACCGGGCCCAAATTTGGGATGTAGCACGCCATTTCGTTTTTGCGGAAATCTGTATTGAGGTGAATCTTCTCGTTTCATTTCAAATCCTTCGTATGTTTACAAGTTCCCCTGAATGTGAATCCGGGGCAGGTGCAAGTCTTTTCAACAGTGTTGACAAAGTATGTCTGACCTTTTGATCCAGTCACTTCGATTGTGTCAGTGTCTTTCACCATCTTAAACGGGCTGGGCACAACAGGTTTGAATGTGCGCCCTACGGGGATGATTCTGATAGGACTCTTGAAGTAGTAAGGCTCGATGGTGCCGTTCTTAATGTATGCTACTGCGTTGGCACCATCCATCAAGTAGATATGGTTGAATTGCGTCTCGCCTTCCCAGAAGGTCGTTTCTTGTACGGCATTCATGCGTTTCGCCCCAGATTCTGATCCACACGCTTCCAGTTCATGTCGCCTTCAGAGTAGTACCAGACACCATCAGTACCCAAAAGGTAAAGATATTCACCGCTGTAGCTTTCCAGAAAATCTTCGGCAGTGTCATGCCAATCGACAGAAAGATCATCATCGCGGTCGCGATGGTAGAAGGTCGTCATGTTCTT
>Ga0007800_10000798_pt1 | contig 11537 bp, 10 predicted proteins | sample CryBogmetaGMA14M_FD_60366 | JGI IMG/M metagenome (GOLD analysis project Ga0007800, IMG submission 60366) | Freshwater microbial communities from Crystal Bog, Wisconsin, USA - MA14M | ecosystem: Environmental > Aquatic > Freshwater > Lake | place: Crystal Bog, Wisconsin, USA | collected 2009-07-06 | reverse complement strand
TTATTTATCTGGGAATATATAGATACGCAAGCTGTGAGATCTTAGATAAAACCAATGTTATTTTGGGATTTATTACCTTTTTTTATAAGGCATTCTTTTTCAAGTTGCGTCAGTAACTCATGAGCTGTAAACGTTTCACCCAAGGTATCTGCTTGGCGTAAAACAGTTGCAAAATCACCCGGTGTCAGTTGTTCCAGTTTCAGCAGTCGTTGTTGATGTTCATGGCTGACTGTCGTAATGTCAGTTCCTGCGCTCTCGGCAAACAAGTTGATTCGTTGTTTGGGTTGTAGAAAATCAAAACGGATTTTAAAAACAAAACGTCGTAAAGCCGCTTCATCAAGTTGATCAAATAAATTGGTTGCGCAGATAAAAATACCGTTAAAGGACTCCATTTGTTGGAGTAATTCGTTGACTTGACTGACTTCCCAGCTTTTTGTCATGCCTTGGCGAGAATGAAGAAAACTATCTGCTTCATCCAGAAATAACAGGGCTTTTTCACTTTGCGCTTCTTTAAACATGGCGGCAATGTTCTGTTCAGACTGGCCTAACCAGGGGCTAATCAGATCGGATGCACGTTTGATAATAAGCGGTTTATCCAGTTGCTCGGCTATATACTCTGCCAGTTGGGTTTTACCCGTTCCCGGCGGACCATAAAAACAAAGGTTTGCTTGAGGCCTTTTTTTCATGCCTTCAAGTATACGTGTCATGGGAACTTGGCTATCAAGATTGAGATAGTCAAGGCTATAGGGCGTTATGCTTTGCTTGGCGTTGAAGTGAAGGGTTTTCCCCACTACCGACATACTGTTTATCAAGGCTTTTTTTAACAGCATTTCTGTTTCTTGCGGGTCAGTACTATTATTTAACGTTAACAATCGTGCGGTATTCTCTAGCTGGGCAGGGCTGAGTTGTGACTGTTCGCTGAGTGCCGCCATCGTTGTTTTCGATAAATTAAACGGCTTAAAATAACGCTCGGTAATTTTTTGACGTACAGAGCGGGGTGGTATTTTAAGTTCAACATGAAATATAAAGCGTCTAAGATGTGCGGGATCGATGAACTCATGATCATTGCAAATCCATAGAGTCGGTACCGGATTGTTTTCCAGTTGTTGGTTTACCCATGCTTTACTAAAGCTGGACTGAATGCGACTGCTGCCAAATCGATCGGTCGAATCGCCTGAAGGATTGCCGGCAAGGACATCTTCAACTTCATCGAATAATAATAAAGTATTCGCTTTACCCGTTAAATAGTTCTGAGCGACAATCAAGGAAAGATAGCGTTCTCGTCCGCTGGCTGATTCACCGTCACAGTCTTTGGCGCTGACTTCATACAGGGTGGAGTTTATGTGCTGTGCCAGTAATTTGGCAAATTCGGTTTTACCCGTTCCAGGCGACCCATAAAGCAGGATGTTAATACCGTGTTCTTGGTTATGTAATGCATTGCGCATAACGTTGGCAAGCATGTGTAGTGAATCTTGCAAATGCGGTATGTCGGCCACTTCCAAATGTCCAGGTGTGGGTTTTTCAATAAAATGTGACATTAATTCATCAAGATTTTTATTGGCATACGTTAATGCACTGATGATAGTGTCTGATAAAGCAAGATAGTTATACCATTCTGAATTGTAGTGAAGATGGGTAAGGATGCGGTTTGATATCAAGGCGCTTTTACGATTTATGGCATCAAGGATTTGTTCCTGAGTGCAATTAAGCATGATCGCAAAAAATTCATTGGTTCTGCGAATGGAGACGGACTCGGTTTCTCTGAGTATTTCACGCAAGTCTCTATTACCAGAAGAATAAATGGTAAAAAGTAACATTTTACGTTCAGCATCATTTAAATCAAATAAGTTGCCAAGCAGACTAATATTGTTCCAGACGAAATCTTGATCGCGAATTTTTAACCAGTGTTGTTCTAATTTATCGGCTGTATTTTGTAGATAATAATTGATTTCCTCCGGTTGATGGTTTAACGCATTGATAAAGGAATCAAATTTAATATTGGTTTTTTTTGATGGTTTGGTTTTTTGACGGGTACCAATAGGGGCAGGGGTCTCACTAATAAAGTTAACATCATAAAATGTGGCCGCTAAATCTTCTGGCCAGTCTACATAGTCGCCAACAAGGTTAAGCCAATCAGCATTGACGGTTTTGATATCGGTAATTTCTGCATCGTAATCATTAAACTGACTTAATCTAAGAGCCCATAGTAGGGTTAATAACTTGCTTGGATGGTTAGGTAGGGCTTTTGGTGATTTTATGGAGGGAACTAAATCAATAGTAGCTGTCATTAATGGGCTCATAAAGGGTTGCAGGATTTAAGGTCATTATTTCAATTGATGCTGATTAATTATGTTTTCAGCGCGGGCATAAAGCAAAAATTTAATTATCTGATGGTTGAGTTTGACTATAGTAATTGTCGCCGGCTCGCTGAAACCATTTATCCGATTCAGTCCGATTAAGCGTTACGCCTTGTCCTTTTGCATAAGAAACACCGAGGTTAAATTGGCCACGGGCATCACCTTGTAAAGCAGCTAAGCGAAACCATTTAACGGCTTCATTATAGTTTTGGGTAACACCTAGTCCTTTGGCATAAGCGATGCCAAGGTTGGTTTGTGCCATTGCATTTCCTTGTGCCGCAGACAGCTGAAACCATTTTATAGCCGTTGGGTAGTCTTGCTCTACACCTTGCCCTTTGTAATAAAGGTAGCCAAGATTATTTTGTGCAAATTTATTCCCCAGATTAGCTGACAATTGATAACAATTTAAAGCCTCCCGGTAGTTTTTATTATTAGCAAAGGCTACGCCGCGATTATTTTGTTCTTTTGCAGATAAGACTGATGTGCAGCCGTAATTAAAAAAAACAAGAGAACCCATGAGCAGAAATAAAGCCTTTTTCATTATTAATAACTCCAGAGTAGGATAAGCAAATTCTTAACCATTTAACCCGTGCAACAACTTATAACTCTCATGCTGTTACTGTTACCAACGATGGTTAAATGCTGAATGGAAAAATCATGGTGTATTTTTACAAACCATAACGACATTCTGTGACGTGAATATTGATTTTATTTAGTCTTTTTTAAACCTGATTAACCTTTATTGCAGCTTGTTTCTCTCAATCAAGAAGGTCATTGAGTCGATCTAAGTTGCTTAATTATCGAAGGCGTCTACATTATTCACCGAACTAAAAAACTTATATAATTAATGGTATGCTTGTACCTCATTAATTGTTTGGGAGATGCGACCATGAGCGCAGTTTCACTTAGACTACCTGACGATGTTATTGATCGACTTAGCAACTTAGCAAGATTTACTGGTCGCAGTAAAAACTTTTACATGATTGAGGCAATTCGCGAGCACTTGGATGACCTCGAAGATTAGAGCAGCGGTTAACAGACTTTCGTACAGGCAGAAGCCACAGCAATAAACTAATCTAAATAATGCATACGAATAACAGGCAGTGTCCACACATAAAAATCAGATCTATTCTGTTAATACTGTTATCTTGGCGGCGCTAGGTTATATTTTCTTTATAAATAAAGTTGTTTCACCCAATTTTTCTCAAGTTTATTGGATTGTGGTACTTTTTCTTTACCTGAAATACTAAGCGTAGACAGAAAGAAGTAGAGTTGTCTGTGTAGTAAATTTGTCACTACGTTGTAATTAATATGGCGTAGAGTGTAGTAAATATGTAGTAGATTAGAGCTTGGCGAGATCTGTAACTAATTGATATTTAAGTTATTTTAAAATAATTGCTTGTCTGGGGGACAAGGGGTCGAAGGTTCAAATCCTTTCGTCCCGACCAATTGAAACAATGACTTACAAAATTCGGTTTTTGTTAAAAAGACAAAATAACGTTTTCGGTACAACAACCGGTACAACAAATTTCAACACTTGCCAATTATCATTCCCGGCAACCTCTGCCGAAAATAAATAAAATCACCGCAATGCTTGCCTAAATTTTAGGCAAAAAAAAGCTGGTGTTACCCAGCAAAACTTTATAAGCCGTTGGGGGCAGTAATTGCCCATCCGCGCGTGCGCGGGTAAAGGTTCAAGAGGTTGCGTCAGAACTGACGCAACCTCTGCCTCGGTGATTAAGGTAGCACTCACACCCAAAATTTTTGCCGCTTGCTGTGTTGACGTTGGGTGCCTTGATTCGCTTTTGGGTACGGTTTCCGTGGGTTTTACAGGTTGCACCAGATCTGGTGTAACCTGTAGCTTTGCTTTTGTGTGACAGTTTCCGTGGGTTTTGCAGGTTGCGTCAGACTGACGCTATCGGTGTTGGCAATCAGACTGCCGCGATAAAGCACATCAGACTGCCGATAGGCAGGGTAATTACGTGACTTTTTTATTATCGTGCCGCTACCGCGATATTTGGGGGATCGCTATTTACTTTAAGCGTTTTTGCAAACTGTCTATGCCTACCCCTTCCGCATAGCGCGGTTGCCACCACTGCAAAGTTTTTTTATGGAGGACGATATAATCACTGTTGTCGATATCCGTAAATGAAACCGGTGTTAAATAATCCGCACATTGCCGCCAGCCAACGATAGGTGCAAAACAGTTCAATAGGCCATCGTCGGTTAGCTCCGCAAAATCAGCGGAATAATAATTGATGTTGAGTACCCATAGATCGGTGTTGTGGTTGGGGATTAACATGACGCGCCTCCCGGCGGGTAAAAATTTTTGAAAATTATTTTTTGGTCTGCGTTAAATGAGCGTTTCCTTCATTGAGTAGCCACCGATAAACCGTGTTATGTGTGCGCGGGGGAGTGGGGTAGAGTAACTTTTGCTTTGCCGTTGCCAATTGCTCAAAAGCGAAAAAACACGGTTAAAATAAAAAACCTTCTCCAACACGCGTAAATGGCACGATAATTGCTTATTATTTTCGCTTATGGCTTGTAGCCTTTAGAAAACCGTATCAGGGCATTTGCTTTTGAATACAGCCGTTGGGGGGTGCTTTTGAATACGGTTCCCGCGTACTTTTAAAATTCAGTTCTTGGGTTTTTCAGTCTTAAAATTCAGTTCTTGGGTTTTTTACTAAAATAGGGGGGGGTGACACTCAGAACTGATAATGTAAAGGTTTTATATTATTTGAGCTTTTTAGGGTTTTTAAAGAAACTAACAGGAATAGGGGCTGTAGCCCACAAAAACCCCACCAATGGCTAAAAACAGCTAAAATTGCAATTGAGATATTCAGTTCTTGGGTTTTTCAACATACCCCCCCCATTTTCGTGTTTTCACTCAATTATTGATAAATCCGGTTCTTCAAATTCCGGTTTGAGCAGGGTATAAATCTGGCTGTTGCGAGTGCCTAAAACATACGACCATCGGTCGCCTTTTTGGTAATCCGTACCGGCATAGTCGGATAGCACGCGCCCAATACGCGCAAAACTAAACCCCCGGTTTCGATGTACCAAGGATTGTATTTCAGTTTTTAGCATATCGCCGGGTTCTAAAATCGCGGTTATAATCCCTATCAAATCTTTGTCTTTGCCCATTTGTTCGTTAATCGTTTTGGCCTGTTTTGCCTCTCCGACTTCCGCCGTATTCAGTGCTTGAACAGAACCCAAGCGGTCAAGATACGTCATGCCTTGAGCGATTTCGTAGCTGTAACCGGCGGTTTGATCAACGTCACCGCGCATTTTTAGATTTTCAAACAGCACGTTTTTTGTTGTTCCTAAAGTCCCGACTTCATCCAGTGTAAACGCGCAATCGCAATCATCAACAATGTCAGAGGTTCCCCCAAAAATAACCTTGCCGCATATGTCCCGGTTTTTATTGACGTGCGCTAACAACAAAAGAGTGCCGCCGCTGCTGATAAAAACCCGTGCTGCACGCATAAAATCAGAGGCGGTGCGCTTATCCATGACTTCGGTAAACTTTTTTAACGTGTCAAGAATGATGATTTTCCCTGTTGCCGTGCCATTAGCGACAAGCGTTTGCAGATGCTTAACCAAGTCTTTAGAATTAAAGCCGTTGTGCCCCGGCGCAAGCATGTTGAAGCCGTGTTTTTCTGCCAATTCCAACTTGACAACTAAGCCCTTAAAATCGTCATCCGCATTAATATAAAAAATATCTTCGGGGTTGATATTCCCCGCTTCAATCGAGGCGATTAAGAGCCACAAAATTAACAGCGTTTTTCCCACATTGGGCTTAGAATAAAACGCGGTCGCCTGTCCTAAAAGAGCTAGGCGGTCGAGTACAAAAATATCGTTTAGCATTTGTTGCCTCATTTTTGTTGAGTTTCCACTTAAAGAAAATTGCGTTAGGCTAAAACCTTTGTCGGCGGCATAATCTGGCAGGGCATCCAATGCGCTTTGATCGGCCAGTTCCTGCCTCTGTTCGTTCCACGACCGCTCCCCAACGGCTAAAATCCCCCCTTCGCTGTTCAGCAAATCGCCTGCCGCTCTCAAAGCCGCGTCCGGGTTACCCGCATGGAATAACACGGTAAAACAACTAAACGCGTCGTGCGCCCCTTTTTTGGGCAAAAAAAGCGGGTCATTCGGGCTTAAGGTGTGCGCTCGTTCAACTCCTTGTGCGTCAATTTTTACGGAACATGAAAAATTGCCGCTTTTGCTGTTGGGGTGGCGGTAAGTATCGCTGCAACCGTCTTGATCAAAATTGGCCTCAACTAATAAATCACCAATACGATGGGCATTATTAAAAAATCCTATCAGCTTGGGCTTGCCTGATTGTTTCCGAGCCTTAGCGGTCTTTTTTTCGGTCTCCAAGGCAAGTCTATCAGCTTCTTCGCTTTCCCGTACCTGCACAATTAAATCGATGAATTTGGGGGTCATAATTCCCCCTTTGGACGGTTGGTATATCTGAGCTTATCACCGGAAGTCTGAAAAGCGTGGGCGTAAAATTTCCCTCGATTCGGCAAAAAGAAAATCTGATTTGCGTTTTCATTTGCACGGTCGGGAACAATACCCGATAAATCCAGTAGGTTATTTAATGCTTTCTGCTGGATGCGCCAGCTTTCAGCATCAAGTAAATCGGGCAAGGGGATAACCAAGCGGCATTTTTGATTTTCGGTTGTGGCTGATCGGCTTGAATAAAGTTCAAACGTATCAATTCCAGAGGCAACCAAGATTGACGCGATAGCGTCGAAGCCGGGCGGGTTTTTGTCGAGGTCGGCCCATAGTAAAGCAAACCGGCCTTCTGCCCGTTGAGCTGCAATAGAGCGCGATAAAACCGTTGATGGTATCAGCCATTGGGCTTGGGTCTTATCGACCGTGGGCGGGTCTTTTAGCGTGGGGATAATATCTTCCCAAGCAACGGCTGAGTAGGGGGTTAGGCGCTTTTTTGGCTTTTTTTCGTCGGGTTCGTTGGTATGGTAGCGGCCAAAACCGCTGCACAATTTTACGGTTTCCATGACTGCCCCCTAAGATATTTGGGGGTTTGCGATTAAGGCTAAAACGTCTTCGACGCGCCAGCCGACGCTTCGCATACCTAATTTTATGGCCGCTGGATAGCGGCCAGATTTTACGCCAGCTAACCAAGTGCTTCGGCTCACGGGGAATAATGGTGGTATGTTGTTTTTTTTTGCTGCCGATAATTTGCGTTAAACGCAAAAAACCAACTGCGGGGATTTGTGTTGTTGACATAGCGAAAGCTCCAATAAAAAGCTGTCCGCTTTGCCGTTATGTATTCGGCTAAATAGCGAACAGCCCTAGGGGGTGTCCGCTGTGCCACAATCCGTGTGGGTGTCACGCTATTACTACGAAGCAGCCCCCAGCAGTGGAAAAACTGGGCGTCGTTCCTACAATGTAGCCGCCGAGAACCAAGGCATATAGTCACCTCGACGTTACGTATTAAGCCCGACGTGTATGCTCTTTGCCGGGCGCCTCAAAGAATATTTACTATGTCCAGACACCGAGGCTCAGATGTACTGGATGAAAAATTTAAAACAATAGAACTCTATCATACTGTGGCAACAAAAGCAAACTTTAATTAACACGCTTTGCTTTAATTTAATTTCGTTGGTGCAGTAACACAACATTTGAATCGTCCATATTCACTAGCAAACTCAGTCGATCACCTAGCGCCCGCCATGCTTCGGCTTGCTCCGCTTCCAGTTTTTGCCGCTGATAAATGCGCTTAATTTTATTTTCTTCGGCATGGTTTAAACATTTTTCGGTGACATCCGGTGGAATACCTAAATCACCCATGATGGTAGCGCCAGTGCGCCGTAAATCGTGTGGCGTCCATTTGCCGCCAGTCAGAACCAGTGCTTGATTATCTTTAGACCGATTACTCAGTATATTGTCAGATTGACGACCGCCCAGCTGTTTGGATATGGATTTCTCTGACACATGGCTTGAACCATACCGATTAGGGAACAGCCATATATTGTTACTGGCAACATTCGTTAAAACCTTGAAGTATTCTAGGGCAAAGTCTGATAAATAAATCGTGTGAGCTTTTTTGTTTTTGCTGTTTTCTTTGGGGATAGTCCAAGTCTTTAATTCAAAATCAAGGTCTGAAAACTTGGCTTTCGATATTTCACCAATACGACACATCGTTGATAGTGCAATCCATACGGCGCACTCAGTCGACTTTATCAAATGGGCATCCGGCAATTGACGCGCTAACGCTCTTATTTCAATATCACTTAGGGTTCTGTCGCGTTCAGTTGGCTTGGTGGTCATCTTTGCAATGCTAAGGCTTGCGGTGGGGTCAAACTCGATCATGTCATAGGTAACCGCAAACCTGAACATTTGCCGGATTAGTTTTAAAAGATTCCTGGCAAGATGATTTACGCCGCGCTTTTTTAATTTCCCGATTAATAACGAAACATGCCCTTTGCGTACATCCTCAACAAATAACCCTCCCAAGTCTGGCAGTATATCTTTTTGAAACATACGCCTGATTTCGGCAATGTCTTTTCGATTCAGCAAATCGGTGTCGCACCAATTAACAAATAAATCCCGGACTGTAATACGCGCTTGCAGTTTGGTTAAGGCTGCTTGTTCATTAAGTTGCTGTTGCTTCTCGCGCTCCAGCTTAAGCGATCTTTCAAGGCTTGGGTCTTTACCTTGTCTGACTATTTCTTTGATCTCGTCGCGTTCAATTCGTGCGTCTACCAAGCCTTTCGCCTTCAACGTCATTCGTTGCTGCTTACCGTCTATCCGGTATGACAACATAAACGATATTGCACCGCCGTCTTTTTTTGCTCTTACCCGAACCATCAGACCACCACCATCTGCAATAGTCTGGACAGTATCTTTTGCTTTTAAATTTCTAAAAGCCATATCGGTAATTTTATTTAATGCCATGATTCGACTCCATTTAATTCACTTGTCTTTTTGACAAGGAACAGGCCTTACCAAAAATCAACGGGTTAGCTTATTTATTCCGGTACAACATCCGGTACAACAAATAAACTGGATTTAAGTGAACTATATTGTACATCGGTTGTACTTATTTGAACACTAAATCCTAATAACTTAATGAATTTAAAAGGAGTTTTATTATATGGTTGAATCTCGTTGAACCTTAAAAAACTATAATTCACCGTTCTGGGGGACAAGGGGTAAAAGGTTCAAATCCTTTCGTCCCGACCAATTGAAACAATGACTTACAAAATTCGGTTTTTAGTAAATGAGTAAATAGCGGTTTCGTGATACCAAATCTCAACGCTTACCGATTATCATTCACTTTATACATCCGGCAACTTCTGCCGAAAATAAATAAAATAAGCAAAAAAAATTTAGCTAGCCAGAATTTCAGGCATAAAAAAACTGGTTTTACTCGGTCTTGATTATTGTTGTTAATAAAAAGCGGAATGCTATGCACAAAATAACAGCTTTTATTTAAACGTGTCAGTTGTTAGTTCTGTGTAGCGCTGATGTCCGGGCGCGGCAAGGAAACTAGCGGAAATTCAAGCTATCGATAACAATATTTGTTATTATTGGGCGTCAATATCCAAAGAGAAAGAGTTAAAACCATGAATATTTCCCTAAACCCTTATTTTGAAGAACTGGTAAAAGGCAAAGTTGAAAGCGGCCATTACAACTCGGTAAGCGAAGTTATGCGGGAAGCTAGCTTTACGCCTCTTGGAAGAATGTGATCAGTTGCGTGATCTGCGCCTTGAAAAATTAAGAAGTGAAATTCAACAAGGCATAAACAGCGGCGAAGTAACCCCTTTGGATACTGACGGCATTAAGTCAAGAGTACACATGCGTTTTGCTGCCCAACAAATGGAAGAATGAATAAAAAAATCGTTATTATCGCAGGGCCTAATGGTGCAGGAAAAACCACCTTCGCCCGCGAATTCTTGCCCAACGAAGCCCATTGCCCAATCTTCATTAATGCTGATTTGATTGCCGCAGGCATTGCGCCATTTATGCCCGAACAGGTTTCTATTAAAGCAGCACGTATCATGTTGTCCGAAATTACCGAGCATGTCGCCAAAGACAGCAGTTTCGCCTTTGAAACCACATTAAGTGGCTTGGGCTATGCTCGCGCCATCCCGCAATGGCAAGCCAAGGGATACCATGTCAAGCTCATTTTTTTACAGTTACCTAACGCCGATACCGCCATTGCCAGAGTATCTGAACGTGTACGTCAAGGCGGTCATAATATCCCCGAGGCAACTATTCGGCGCAGATTTGACGCAGGCCTGAAAAATTTCAAACATATTTATCAACCGCTAGTGGCTGTTTGGCTGCATTTTGACAATGCAGGCGACACTCCGACCCTTATAGACTGGAGCGAATCATGAACACCAAGCCGTTGGATCGGGCAAAAGACGTTGATGCTCGCGGGGTAGAGGCCGCACTGCTGCGTGCAGCAAAACAAGCGCGTGCTTATGCGGCACAAACGCACACGGCCATCGTCGTCGTACGCAATGGGCAATTAATCAAGGAGTCGTACCCTGCGCATGAGCTTGAAATAAAATCCTCATCATCGCTTAAAAAAACAACAGATCCAGATAGTGGCGGTAGTTCATAGTGAAGAGCAGCCTTTGTTGCGGCTAATAACGGTTCAGTTTGATGGTTACAAAGAGCACTTGTTACGCGTTTCCAGTACCTGTTTGATTCGCTGGATCGTAATCATTACAGTGCGCCCACTGATTGGGTCGGTAAAGTCATTTCTGTCAGAGTGACCGCCGATCGCCTGCGACTGGTTGCCGATGGCGACATCATTGCTGAGCATGCCCGTTGCTTTGGCCGCGATAAGTTCATCTTTAATCCCTTGCATTATCTGCCGGTATTAGCGTGTGTGCATATTCTGGCTCAACCGCTATCAGCTTAGTGGTGCAAAATTCCCCATTCATCGGGATATGGTTGCCTTTGAATGGCAGGAATCACCGCGCTACCTCAAGCGCAAATACAGCAACTGGCTAGTGCAGCCTTTATGGAGGAGGCTCATAATCTGATTTTTGTTGGTGGAACCGGCACAGAAAAAACCCATTTGGCTGCCGCTATGGGAATGGCGACCATTCACAAAAGCAAACGTGTTCGTTTTTACAATGCTGTCGATCTGGTTAATGAACTGGAAAGGGAAAAACAGGCCGGTAAAACAGGGGG
>Ga0007800_10000793_pt1 | contig 11578 bp, 13 predicted proteins | sample CryBogmetaGMA14M_FD_60366 | JGI IMG/M metagenome (GOLD analysis project Ga0007800, IMG submission 60366) | Freshwater microbial communities from Crystal Bog, Wisconsin, USA - MA14M | ecosystem: Environmental > Aquatic > Freshwater > Lake | place: Crystal Bog, Wisconsin, USA | collected 2009-07-06 | reverse complement strand
CTTGGATTAATCTTCGGCCCGGCTTTCTCCTCGCAATACATTAAATCGTAACAATAACAGCGTCTGGCTGTCATTTTAGTTACAGTCTTTCCACTACGATTGCGCAGAGCGAAACAAGATTGATTATAAGCTCCAGCAGGCTATTTTCCCTGTCCGAGGTAGGCTGAGATAACGGTGGGGTTGTTCTTAATCTCTGTTGGTGTACCTTCGGCAATTTTGCGCCCGAAGTCCAGCACGACGATACGGTCGGCCAGGTCCATCACCACCCCCATGTCATGCTCGATAAGAATGATGCATTTTACGCCGTCTCGCAGCACAGGAGTATCGGGGTAGGTCTCGCCCTGGCCTTCGAAGATGTCCACGATAAAGCGGGCGATATCCTCTTTTTCCTCGAGATTCATGCCTGCCATCGGCTCATCCAGCAGCAGAACTTTTGGCTCCAACGCCAGCGCCCTCCCCAACTCGACCCGCTTTCTCATGCCGTAAGGCAACGCTCCCACCGTCTTCTTGCGGATGGGCTCTATCTCCAGGAAGTCGATGATGTCTTCTACGATGCGGCGGTGGCGGATTTCTTCGCTGTGGGCCGGGCCGAAATAAAGGGCTCCGGCCAGAAAGTTCTGCTTCATCAGCACATGCCGCGCCGCCATCAGGTTGTCCAGAGTGGAGAGGCCGGTGTACAACTCAATATTTTGGAAGGTACGCGCCAGACCAAGTCTGGCGATGGAATCGGGTCGCTTGCGTGTTATGCGCTCATCCTTGAAGAAAATGTCGCCCTTCTGAGGGCGGTAGAAACCGCTGATGCAGTTTAGCAGGCAGGTCTTGCCGGCTCCGTTGGGGCCGATGACGGCCAGAATCTCGTTCTCTCTGACATCGACGCTGACGTCGGACAGAGCTTTGACGCCGCCGAATGAAAGCGACAGGTTCTCCACTCGGATACTGACGGATCCATCGGGAGAATCCGTAGCTGTAACTTCCCTCAGGGTATCCGAGTTAGTCACTCAGTTCCTCCGCATCAAGTCTTGCTTTATAATCGGAGACTTGCTTGCATTTGTCTGCCGAGCAAACGGCGACCACAGGCTTTTTGCTCTTGCCTGACGGTATGAATGAGCCGGCGCATTTTACTTGCCCATCCTTGTACACTATGATGGTGACTTCATTACCGAAGGTATCACAGAACATCGTGGTAGCTGTCAGTTGCCAGTTGGACATAATATTCCTATCGAATTAGCGTGAAAATGACGTTTAATCTTACTATTTGCCAGTCGATAATTCAACATTCTGTTCTGAGCTTTATCACATCTGACAATTCCTAGTTATTCTGCCCACAAAAGAGGGTAACACCCCACGTCTTTTGTAATTACCGCCGCTTTGTTAACAGACCGGCGGGGGATTGGCAAGCTACTTCCAGCCTTGTTCGCCTCAATCTTAAAGCCATCCTTTCATAAGCATAAATAAACTGAATCAAACTTCATACTTTGTCGTTTTTCGTATCATAATCCAAGGCTTGTCGTACATAGTAGCCGACAACCTCTTCGTTTACATCTTCCACCGTTTTGAACTTTAAGTGTTTTGACCATTTTCCCATACCTTTTAATAACTTGTATTTATCTTGAAACTCCGTCCCATGAGAGAATGAGAAGGTGATATCCTTTTTTGTTGGGCTAATAACAGCAATAATACGATTAACCTTATACGTTGGGATTCCATAGCTTATTTCTTCTTTGGCATCTGGTGCCAATTCATGCATCAATTGGCGTATCTGAGCAACAATGTCCCGATAGTCCGGCAATACCTTGGTTTTAACAAATTCGTCTACAGTCATTGATAAACTCCAATCATTTCTATATTCCCTATATTTAGCTTTTAAGAGATGTTAATAGCATCCTCAAAAGGGTAATAAAAGGATCAATTTAGAAGCCATCATTTCTTTTCTTTAGCGACGTTGATTTAAATTCCCCGGGCGTTAGCCTCATGATAGTCACAAATCAGCTGAAGTAAATCTAAAGAAAAGGCTACCCAACTACAAAATACATGTGGACAAAACACCACTTTACGCACAAAAATAGCGATTGATGGGAAAACTTAAAAATACGGATTTGCGCGTAAAAACACCAAGCAGGCATTCAAAGAGAGATTTTAAGCCCGTTCTACAAAGGCCGCAGACCGTTATGGAGACGCCTCTCAGAATAGGTCAATCAGGGAACATATGATATCTGCGAGTTTTCCCATCGGCGCCAATTAAGTTACACGCCGTGAAGTTTAACCGGCAGATAGTCCTTGAGCACCAAGGTGTCCGGCGTCACCATGCCGTTATGGTTCGGCATATCTGCCACTACGGCAACCAGTGCTTCAGGTTATTACCTGGCTCAGATAGAAGGCCACGGTGCAGGCCACGCCGGTGACGAACATCCCCTCTATCAGGTCAACCAGCACAATCAGCAGCGACCAGTCACGAATGACTGACAGGTTTACCATGGCGTAGGTGCCGAAGGTGAACATACCGAAAAGGACGCCCATTCCCATCGCCTGCCCCAGTGAGGTGTTGTTGAAGGCAGGTATGATGATGAAGATCATCAGCCCGATGGTATAAAGCAGGTAGAAGAGCACGGCGGGAATAACGTTGAACTTGGCTCTCAGCAGGCCCTCCAAATTGGTGCGGTACAGTCTTCTCGAGATTATCCAGATCCACAGCAAATCCACGGCGGCGAATACGGCCAGTGTAACGAAATAGAGCAGGAACATCTGTGAAAAGCTCATATTGTCTCCTTTTGCTTTGTTAGGCCATTATCTTACTATGTTTGAATGTTTTGGCAATAGTCGTCAGCTATTTATATTGAAAACTTACCCCGATGGGGATATCTAATTGGCGTTCAATTTGCCGGGATATCCATTTATAGTGGCCGCTTCCCGAGATAGTGCCTTTGATTTTGATGTCCACCAGATCCTCGGCAGCCAGTGCCTCGTAGGTGGCTTTATCTATTGTGAAATTGCCTTCGAAAGTTTCATAGCCGGTAGCCACGGTCTTATTCCAAGAGCCATCCTGCGAGATGTTGAAAGTATAGGAATCTGCGCTGATGGTGATGTCTGAAATGGCGACATCTATTGAATCCTTATAAGGGTTATACACCTGCAGAACAAGGTGGAAAATCGAGGCAGATGGGGTTTCAGTTGTTCCCGTCAGGGTCAGACCGTCCTGGTAGCGCATGTAGATTACCTGGGTGACAAAGTTGATGCTGTTGTCCAGCCTGCTCCTGCCATAGAGATACATGCCCCCGAAGCTGACCGAGATCAATACGATGATGGCGGCAATGATCACTCCAAGCCAGTTGGATACAAAGGTCGACAGGCGCTTTTTCAGTTCCATAATCCACCGCCTATGCCATTATTTGAGAGTGCATAAAATCCTGCAGGGCTTCGGGCACGCGTATGCTGCCATCGGCCTGCTGGTAGTTTTCCATGATAGCTATTATAATGCGCGGCAATGCCAGTCCCGAGCCGTTAAGTGTGTGGACAAATTCCGGTTTAGTCTCGGGTGCGGGACGGTAACGAATTCCGGCGCGTCTGGCCTGGAAATCGCCGCAGTTGGAACACGAGCTCACCTCCAGCCATTCTTGGCAGCCCGGGGCCCACACCTCGACATCGTAAGTCTTGGTTGAGGCGAAGCTGATATCCGCCGTGCATAGCAGCTTGATGCGGTAAGCCAGTCCCAGTCTCTGGCACACCCTCTCCACGTCCGCCAGCATCATCTCGTGTTCGCGGTTGGAGTCGGCTGGCGCGGTCAACTTGTAAAGCTCCACCTTGTCAAACTGGTGCCCGCGCTTGATGCCGCGCGTATCTTTGCCCGCCGACATCTTCTCGCGGCGGAAACAGGCGGTATAGGCGGCGTATCGTAGCGGCAGCATTTCCGCCTCAAGTATCTCTCCGGCGTGCAGGCTGGTGAGCGGCACTTCGGCGGTGGGCACGAACCACATGTCGTCTACGTCGTCGTGGTAGAGGTTATCAACGAATTTGGGCAGGTTGCCGGAAGCGGTCATCACGTCGCGTTTGACCATCCACGGAGGGTAAATTTCCTTGTAATTTCCCTCTTGGGTATGCATATCAAGCATGAGGGCGATGGTGGCACGCTGCAAACGCGCACCCAGCCCCTTCAAGATGTAAAACCGAGTGCCGGATAGCTTGACGCCGCGTTCGAAATCGATAATGCCCAGCTTTTCGCCCAGCTCCCAGTGAGGCAGAGGGGTGAAGTCGAAGCAGCGTTCTTTGCCCCAGCCGCGCTCTACGATGTTGTCGTCTTCGCTCTTGCCAACCGGCACGGAAGGCTGGGGGATGTTGGGCACCTGCAGCAACAGCTCGGACAGCCGCGAATCAATCTCGCGCAGCCTGTCTTCGACGGCTTTGACGCGGTCGCGCAGCTCGCGTCCCCCTTCAGACGACTCGCCTCGGCTGGTGCGGGCGGCTTCTTTCTTGGCGCGGCGCAGCTCGTCCTGTTCGGTTATTTTCTGGCGGCGCTCGGTGTCGAGCGCCAGTATCTCGTTCAGTGGGGCTTTATCATTACGGCTTTCCAGTGCCCGGCGCACCATCTCGGCATTCTCGCGTATGAATTTGATATCCAGCATAGGCTACTCCACTCTTCTCATCGCCCCTTGTGTGAGAGGGTAATGGTGTGACTTTATTCTTTCTCCTTGAGTGCAGGGAACAGAATAACCTCCCTAATGGACTGCTGGTTGGTTATCAGCATGACGATGCGGTCTATGCCGACTCCCAATCCGCCTGTCGGCGGCATGCCGTACTCCAGCGCGGTGACGAAGTCCTCGTCGATGACCTCGACTTCCTCGGTCCGCGCCACGCAGGCGTCAGCCCGGCTCTCTAGTTGTCCCGCAAAACGCCGTTCCTGCTCTAACGGGTCGTTGAGCTCGCTGAAGGCGTTAGCTATCTCGGTACCGCCGGCGTAAGCCTCGAAACGTTCCACGGTACGGGCATCACCAGGCTTGTTCTTGGCCAGCGGCGACATATCTATGGGGTAATTCACCAGGAAGGTTGGGTTCTTAAGCGTCGGTTCGATAAACGTCGAGAGCAGGTGGTCAATGAGCCGGCCGCGGTCGCGCGAAGGGTCGAACTCCATGCCGCGACTCCTCATTTCGGCGGCGAGCGATGGCGTATCGGGGAAATTGTCATAATCTATGCCGGATTTGGCCAGCATGGCCTGGCGCAGATCGAGGCGCGGCCAGGGCGGCGTGAAGTCCAGCATGTCATTGCCAAAGGGAATTTTGTAGTCTCCGGCCACCTCTTTGACCACGTCAGAAATCAAGGTTTCCACCAGCCGCATGATGTCGTTGTAATCGGCGTAAGCCTGGTAGCACTCCATCAGAGTGAATTCAGGATTGTGTTTGGTGTCGATGCCTTCGTTGCGGAAGACACGCCCGATTTCATATACTCGGTCGAAGCCGCCCACGATGAGGCGTTTGAGGTGCAGCTCCAGGGCGATGCGCAGGTAGAAGTCGCAGTCGAGCGCGTTGTGGTGCGTGATGAAAGGCCGCGCCAGCGCCCCTCCCGCCGAGGGTTGCAGCATGGGAGTTTCTACTTCCAGAAAGCCCTGCCCGTCAAGGTATTTTCTGATGGCCGTGATCACGCGGCTGCGCTTACGGAATATCTCCTTAACTTCTGGATTGGCGATGAGGTCGATATAGCGTTGGCGGTAGCGTTTCTCGGTGTCCTGCAAGCCGTGCCACTTCTCAGGCAGGGGTTGGAGGCTCTTAGCCAGTAACGTGAGCTCTTTGACCTCCACGCTAGGTTCGCCCGTGCGAGTTCGGATTACTATGCCGGAAGCTTCGATAAAGTCGCCGATGTCCAGGTCTTTAAGCAGCTCTGCGCTCGCACCATTCAGATGAGGTTTGTTAATGAATAACTGCATCTTGCCGGTGCCGTCCACTAGGTTGATGAAGGCCAGTTTTCCCATACCGCGGTTGGCCATAATGCGGCCGGCCACGGAAACCTCGACAGCCTCAGCACCCTCGTTCTCCTGCTTTTCAAGGAGAGCCAACGCCTCTGCATTAGTGTGGCTGCGTCGGCAGCGCGGCGGGTAAGGGTCGATGCCGCGCGAGCGCAGGTCGTTGAGTTTATCTAGGCGCTGCTGCGCGATGCGTTCTACGAGCGACATTATTTCTATCCTTCAGGCATGGATGAAAGCCGGTTCTATCGGCCAGCTTTGAGCTATTATATTTTATCCCACACCGATAGTAAAGAAATCCAGATTAAACCAGGTATCCTTCAGAGCCCTACGCTGAGTCACGCGACCGTGTATGAATCGTTTCGTTAATACCAATGGGATCCCGCCCAGATAATGCCCGGTCCAGATTAGGATGTTGTTATTTCGGAAGCAGGGCGTTTCCCTGTTTCAGACTGTCCAGCCAGGCTGCGGACTTGATGTCCTTTTCCAGCAGATGGCGTATATAGCTGCGTATCAACCGCTCCACCTCAGCCAGCGTGACTGTGTCGATGGGCGTGACGCTGACGCTCGCCCAATCACCCCCCTGAATAAAGCGCATCACTCCCAGCCCGTCCCAGGAGAGGGCATAGGCATAGTGTTTCCCCAGCCTCTGGCACGAAGGACATAGCACACCGCCCGCTGAAGGCGCGAAAGTATTGGTCACGGCTTCGAGCGTTTTGCGGCACAGCACGCATTTTTCTAGCTCTGGGCGGTAGCCCACCTGTCTGAGCAAGTGAAGTTCAAAATGGCGCAGTAACAGCTCCCGGTCGGTGGCCTGAGGCAGGCACTCCAGCGTCGCCAGCAGCAACTCGAAGATTTTAGGGTCTTCCGTCTCAACTGGCGTGAACTGGTTTACCATCTCGGCCATGTAAATGGCATAAGAGAGCAGGTCGAGGTCGTTCTTGATCCCCAGAAATGCGTTGAGTGTCTGGCTGCCGATGATGGTGTCGATATTCCTGCCGCGGGCCAGCGTCACCTGCGAGTAAGACAGCATTTCCAGGTGGCCGGAAAGCTTGCTCTTTGGCTTGCGCACGGCCCTGGCCACCCCCTGGATTTTGCCCAGCCCAGGGGTGTAAAGGGTGAGTATGCGGTCAGCCTCGCCCAGCTTGGTCTTTTTGATGACGATGGCGGGTGTCTGGTAGGTTCGCGGTTTGGTCATAAGATTATTCCGAGGGATTTATCTCAACAGTATATCATCCACAGTTAAAGTGAGGCTACATTAAATTTGCCTTCTCCCTTTGGAGAGAAAGCTTAAAGTTTAAAGTGTGGGTAAGCTAAAACGAAAAGCGGGGCACTAAAGCACCACGTTGGCTATCACGCCGATAATTATGCCTCCCGCTAAACCAATCCCGATTATCGGCGCATAGGCGCGTGTGATGATGGCCGAAGGGAGGCTGAGTGTCAAGCCCAGCAAAGCGCCAACCAGGATCGGATGTATCCCCAGGCTGACGTTAGGTATGAGGAAGCCCAGCATGAAACGCTCGATAAAGGCAGACGTCACAGCCTCGATTTTATGGCGCCTGTTCTCCATCTTCATGGGGAGCATGACGAGTACGTCCACCATTCCGAACCCAAGCCCGCAAAGAACTCCCAGCCAGATTGCGCTCATTGATTTCCCTCCTCGTTAGAATAAGAATCTACCATAGGCGGTAACTATTCCCATGATTTCAGATTCCGCAGGACATCACTTTCTTTTCTCCAGCCTTTTCTGTATGGCCTGGCTGCTCAATTCTCTGATAGCATCGGAGGCTATCCAGCGGGCGGACCTGGAGTCGATCTTCTGGATATCCTTTGCTACCTTGATGGCCCGACCATTGAGGAATTTGTCGCGCTTGCCTATGTTGCGTAGCGCCCAATTGACGGCCTTCTTGACGAAATTGCGCTCATCCGTAGCCGCGCGCACGATGACGGGGAAAAACTGCTCGAACTCGTCGTCTGCCATCTTTTTGTGATGGAACGAGATCTCGGCGATGAGCGAAAAAGCCGCGCGTTTAACGAACTCCTCGTCTCTGGCAGACCACTCATGGATTTTCCATATTACATAAGGCGTTTGCGCTATCAGTGCCGAAACCTGGTCCACCACGTCCCACGAATCGAAGTCCGCCACCCAGCGATCCAACTGTTCCCCTGTCACCTTTTCCGGTTCGTCTACGAGGCTGGCCAGAATGCGCGCTTCATGAAATCCCGAATTCCACAACTCCAGCGCCAGTTTATGGTTTTTGGGGATGGTTTTCGCCATGTCGCGCAGGGTGTACATGGAGATGCCGAGCGTATTGTGGTCATTGATGCCGAAACGCGCCATCCCGGCGGCGTTGTCAGGACTGGCCTGGGATTTCAAATGAAATATGATGTCTTCATAGGTCAGTACGACCATGAGTTGAGCCTCCTGCCAGAGATTCAGAAATGGAGTCTAGAATCCCTAAACCTGCTCGAACACCGCGATTAATCGTCTGGACGGTCGGCTCTTTTAGGTACCCAGCCGAATTTCTTGACCCACCAGAAAGAACCTATGGTGGCCACCACCGTCGAAACAACCAGAAGGACGATATACCAGCCCCTGTCGCCTGAGCCCATATTGAAGGCCGAGTTCCCCAGCACTGTTGCCAGCGTGTTGGGTACCAGCAGAGCGGTGCCTATGATTGTCAGATACGCCACCACCATGGCCAGCTTGTTGTTGAGTACCTGTAACTGGTTGTTGTAGATAGATTGCAGCACTTCGAGTCCGGAAGCCAGCACGTCTGAAAGGTGCTCGGCCAGGCCTATCTGCCGGTTGACATCCTCGGCCAGTCCACCCATGCGGTCAAGCAGGGTAGTGTCGTCCGATATCAAGTCGGCGTCTCCGTAGCGCAGGTCGCGTATCACGTCGACACTCTCCCATAGAGCGTCCAGGTAGATAATAAGTGCGTGTTTCATGTTATATATCTGCGGGCCTAGCATATCGCGCGGAGTCTTCGGATCCATCAGTTGCTTGTTGAGCTCGTCCCCGCTCTCTTCAATCTGGCGCAGGTGTTCGAAGTTGCGGTCGTTATTGGTCTCGATGAGGCGGATTAGCAACGAAGTCACGCGGTCTTCAGGGTTGATGCCCTGCGGAAGTTTTTTTAGTACGGAGTCGGCGTAGCGACGCAGGCGAGCCCACCTGCGGTCAACCTCCAACGGATGGGCGGTTAATATAAGGTTCTTTTTGAGGAATACCAGCGTTACATTTGACCTGACTTCGAGCGGCGTATCTACATTGATCTGGATTGAAGGTAACTTAACGCCCATTTCCGTCTTTAAATCTTCGTACATGTTGCGGTAGCCGGACATGAGCGCCGCGATGAGTTGCTCGCTGAATCCTATCTGAGCGGCCAGTTTATAATCATTGTCGAAATCGGGTGTACGCAGGTCCACCCAGGCGATCACAGCCGTTTCAAGCAAACCCTGGATGCCTTCGAAAGACTCGACGTCGGTGGTATTGATGCTTCCATCGGCCTGCAAAGCCCGGCAAAACCAGTGCCTGCCTTGAGCGATGTCATTCAGGTTGGTGTCTTGCATAGTATTTCATCCTGCTTGATTAATCATTGTTAATGCGCTGTGTAATTTCCGTAGGTGATTGGCCTGGCTCCATAGTCAAGCTGGCAAATTTTTCGGTTAGAACTCCTGTCGTCCTTCGATAGCGCGGCTGAGGGTGACGTCGTCAGCATATTCCAGCTCGCTGCCGAAGGGCAGCCCGCGCGCCAGACGCGTCACGCGCAACTCCAGCGGTGCGATAAGGCGCTTAAGATACATGGCGGTGGTTTCGCCTTCGACAGTGGGATTGGTGCCGATGATGACCTCGGCGATGCCCCCGGCTGAAAGCCGCGCCATCAGCTCCTTTACACGGATATCGCCACCGCCCACGCCCTCGGTAGGCGAGATGGCTCCGTGCAGCACGTGATAATGCCCCTTGTAGATGCTCATGTGCTCCAGCGCCAGTACGTCCTGCGGCTGCTCCACGATGAGTATCTGGCCCGGGTTGCGCTGCGGGTTGCGGCAGATAGGGCATATCTCACTATCGGCGATGTTGAAACAGGAAGCACAGAGCTGCGTCTTCTGCTTGAGCGCTAGCAGAGCATCAGCCAGCGCCTGTGTCTGTTCTGTAGAGGCGCGCAGCAAGTAATAGGTGAGGCGCTGGGCGCTCTTGGGGCCAACACCGGGCAGCTTGGAGAACTCCTGAATCAGACGGTTGACCGCATCGGTTGCCAGCGGGATAGTGTTTTCCAAGGTTTGCTCCGTTTAGTTTAAGTTAGTCCCGGTATCTTGAGCCCGCCGGTTATCTGATTGAGCTCCTTAGCGGCCATGTCCTGCGCCGCGTCCAGGGCTTCGTTAACGGCCTTGAACACCAGTTTCTCCAGGTCTCCCGTTTGCTTGGGGTCGATGGCTTCGGGGGCGATTTTGAGTGATATTATGCGCAACTGGCCGTTGGCCACCACTTTCACGGCGCCTTTGCCGGCTTCCACCTCGACCGTCTTCTTGGCCAGTTCTTTCTGCGCCTTTTCCAGCTTGCTGCGCATTTCCAGCGCCTGTTTCATCATTCCCAGGTTCATTTTTCCTCCACCTCAATTATCTGAGCGCCCAGTTTCTGGGCTTCGCGTACTAGGTGATTCTCTTCGGGCTCGTAAACGCACTTTATCTGACAGGGACGCCCCATAAACTGGCCGAGGAGCCCCGCCACGATCTTTTTGTTTTCCATCTCCTCTATTTTATCGCGGTGATAGGGGTATTTGAAAGAAAGCACCACCGTATCGCCCTCGATGCCAATGGGCTTGATGCCGGCGCTCCTCAGCATGGCTACCGCCGCCGAGCGTTTCACGGCGTCAGGCACCTGCTGAATGATAAGCGCCCAGTTGTTCTTGAGTTGCTCCAGCGGGCTGCCCGCTCCATGAAGCGCCGTGACCCTCGCCGGTTCTTTAGGCGGAGCAGCCTCGACGGGACGGGCAATCGGTCTCGCAGTAACCGGATGCGGAGTTGAGCTTGCCGTCGGGACGGGTTTCGGAGTTACTAACGGAGTGGTAGTATTAGCAGCCGGTCGTGGAGAGGGATGAGCAGAAGCAGGAGCGGGAGGAGAGACCCTGGCTCGTGCGGGCTCCGCCTCGGCGCTTACCGCTGGCTTTGCGATTACAGGCTCGATGCAGGCGTCCACCATTGCCAGCTCCAGGGGCAGCGTGCTGTCGTTATCCAGCGTGCCCTCTATCTGCCCGAAGAGCTTGACCGCTCGCAGCACATGTTCCAGCGTGGCTGTTCCGGCCAGCGTTTTCAGTTCGGCCATCTCCTCTTTGGTCAGGCCGGATTCCTTGTCCATGCCGCTCTTGAGCAGCAGCAGCTCGCGCAGATAGCTCACCACCTCGCGGTCTATCTGTTTGAGGTCCAGGCCGTCGTCTGCCGCCCGGCCGATGGCTTTTAGCCCGGCGCCCATGTCTTTTTGCGCGATGTATTTCACCAGCTCGCGGGCGCGCTCATCGCCGGCCATGCCCAGCATTTCCTGCACCTGCGCTAGCGAGACCTCTGCCCCGTAATAGGTGTATATCTGCTCCAGCAGGTTCTCGGCATCCCTCAGTCCCCCGCGGGCGCTCC
>Ga0007800_10000791_pt1 | contig 11600 bp, 6 predicted proteins | sample CryBogmetaGMA14M_FD_60366 | JGI IMG/M metagenome (GOLD analysis project Ga0007800, IMG submission 60366) | Freshwater microbial communities from Crystal Bog, Wisconsin, USA - MA14M | ecosystem: Environmental > Aquatic > Freshwater > Lake | place: Crystal Bog, Wisconsin, USA | collected 2009-07-06 | reverse complement strand
CTTGCAAGAGTATATTTTACGCTGTCAGTATAGCAGATAAATGCGCTTTACAGGCAAGCCCATGGTATAGTGTTTTATATCAAGAGACGCTTTGTCACAGGAAATGTGTCATAACAAAGACAAAGATACATGGAGACCTGAAACCGATCAAACGTGCTTTACGCGTGGGCCTGGTATGCAATTCCGATTTTCAACCCTTGTGGATTCGGAAAGTCCTTAGTGATCTTCTTTCAGCCAACATTATCGAGATCCCCTTGATTGCCGTGCAAGATGTTTCACGTCAATCTTTGTTCGCTCGGGGTTGTTTCATGCTGAAAGATGTTTGGAGGAGTAGGTCCTCCTGGATTTATCTCTTATACAGAGCAGTTGACAGGGCACTTTCTCGAATGAAACCGGATGCCCAAACCTTGGGACAACTGGACGACATAGTGCCTTTGACTTCCAAGATTGTAATCAGTCTGCATGAAACTCATTTGGGCATTCGGCTTAGTGAAAAGGATATGGCTGCCATAGCTTCGTATGACTTGGACGTGGTGTTATGTTCGGGTCTAGTCATGGAAGGGATTGGCGAACTGAATCCGGCGAGGTACGGGGTATGGACTATTGAGCATGTGACTGATTTTAACAGATCCAGCCCAGTACCAGCCTTTTGGGAAGTGATGGAAGGGTACCCGATTCTCAAAGTGGAACTTAGACGCCAAAATCCCCCGTTCACCCAAGGACAGATTTTATGCCGATCCTTCTTGCCCACCCATTTGCCGGAAGACCTGTGGTCGGTCCACGGAGCATACAACAGGCTGTTGTGGGTAGCTGCCGCGTGTCTTGATCGAAAACTGAACGATCTCTATCTTAAGGGGACCCCGGCATTACTAGAGGTCATGCAGACAAAATCAAGGGAACCGCTTCTCTTCAACCCGCAGCCGCCTCCAGCCAACAAGAAGATGCTCAGGCTTGCCGTAAAACGAACTGCACAGCGTGTGCGAGCCTGGTGGGCAAAAAACCTGACAGGATTTGATCAGTGGGGCCTTGGGTATAGATTTCGCGAGTCTGTCGAGGATGTCTTTGGTATCAACGGTTTGACAATGATGACGCCTCCGAAAGACCGCTTCTGGGCCGATCCTTTTCCCGTGAAACACCAGGACCGATTCTTTATTTTCATTGAAGAGTTCCTGTATTCATCGAAAAAAGGGCATATCTCAGTCATCCGGATGGATGCCAACGGCCGCTGGCAGAAACCGGAGAAAGTCCTCGAAAGAGACTACCACCTGTCGTATCCCAGTGTTTTTCAATGGGAAGGGGAGTACTACATGGTCCCGGAATCGGGTTCGAACAGGACCATCGAACTCTACAGATGCGCTTGTTTCCCTTTTGACTGGGAGCTGGATAGAATCCTGATGGAGGATACTGAAGCGGCTGATCCCACATTGGCGGAGATTGATGGAGTGTGGTGGCTGTTTGTTGGAACCAGACCTTATCAGGTTATAAAAGACGACAATTACATGGATTTGTCCATTTTTTCTGCCGAGACACCTTTGGGTCCGTGGAAGCCGCACCAGAATAATCCTGTGAAGTCGGATACTCGGAGCAGTCGGCCCGCGGGTCGGCTGTTTTGGTGGAATGGGAGCCTTTACAGACCGGCCCAAGATTGTTCAAGAGACTACGGGTACGCCGTATCCATTAATAAAGTGCTGAAATTGACTTCTGAGGAATTTGATGAAGAGGAAGTTGCCGGAATGTTTCCCGAATGGGTCACCGGCTCCAAGTGCATTCACACCCTGAACGTGTGCGACGGTTTAGAGGTTGTGGACCTGATGCGTACTGTTTCTAAAGTGTGATTCCGGCTTTGTTCAACTTCTCTATTGTCACTTACGGTTGTACGAAATGGAGCCCAGCACGTCCAGGCCCAAGTAGCGGGTAACCTGGTCCGGCCGATTGATCGTCTGATCAAAATAGGCGCTGATCATCACGAGCCCAAGGCCGATAACAATACCTCCGAGCACACCGAGCACCAGGTTCAGGACCTTGTTGGGCCTCACTGCTTTCAATGGAGGCACAGCTTTATCTATGATGTAAATGTTGGCGGTTTTATGGACACTCATTTCCGCAGCTATCCTTGAGCTTTCAAGCTCTTCCCGGACTTTCTTGTAAATTGCCGACTGATTGTCCACATCCCTGCGTAGCTTCTCGTAGGTGACGCGATTCTCTGCTATGTCGCTTAAGTCCTTATCAATCTCCAGCACCCGCTTTTCCATGAGATCGAGTTTTTCCTTAGCAGCCAGTTTCTCCACGTTCCTGGATTCGTAATCCTCAAGAACCCGACCTTTCAGCATGTCCTTGGTAAAAGACACCTCGTTCTGAAGCATACCCACATCATCGAACTTCTCAGTCCTGCGCTGTTTCACATGGGTCAGTTTCAACCTGAGATTATCCAGATTGTCCCGCAGATGGATCAGCGAAAGATTCTTGGAACTGCTTTCCAGGGGAACGAATCTATCACCGGTATCCCGCCGAAGGTCTTGAAGCAGAGCAAAACCCTTGGCCCTCTCTGCGAAGTCTGAGGCATATAGGAAGTATGCCCCAATGAAGCGGTATGCCTCAGAAAAGCTGGCAGAGGTCCCCTGTTTGATCAGTTCAATCAACGGAATCAGCTTTGGACCGAGCTTTATCTCGAAATCCTTGAGTTTTTGCTCGCTCTCATCGAGAACCAGCGCAACCTGGTCGCTCTGCGTTTCCAGAAACTTATACGAATCGTGTGCGCTCTTGCTCTTAAGCTCGTAGTAGTATTCAATATATTTGACTGCGAAAAGGTTTGCCATTTGTGCAGCCAGGGCGGCTGTTCCGGCCTTGACCTTCAGTAGGATGAAACTGGACCCTCCCTCCAGAGAGCCCGGATCAATCTCAGCTTCAACATTCTTCCTTAGTTGGGCTATTCGCTCGGCCTGTTGCTCCGCAGACAGGTCGTTCCACGACTTATGAGCCCTCCCCGTTGCCGCCTCAGGTGGAAGAGACTCCAATACGCGGGACATGACCAGGTTGCTCAGAATCAACTCCTGCTGATCCTTGAGAAAAGACAGGCGGGTCTCTTCAATACGGAAAGGATCACCGGTACGCTGTTCTTTGGCCCATATCTTGGTGGAGGCCTGGTAGACCTTGGGCACGAGGAAGCTTACCGTGAGCGCAATTAGCGGGGTGATGACAAGGCTGATAAGGAAGAGCTTTTTCCGGGTATAGAATGTCTCAACATAATCCCTAAGGGATAAGCTACCCTTCCTGTCACCATTAATATTGGGCGTTGCCACCGTGGTAAAGGTTCCAGATTTCCGCTTGAAGTTTTTTCTTTCTGTATACAGATTCCCAAATGTCCATGTAAAAGTCAAGAGGAGAATTGGCCGGAAGAAGAGCGTATAGTCCCTTGGTGAACCACTGATCTATGAACACGTCTACATTTGCTATCCACTTCTTGGGGACATAAACCACATCTCCGGCTGCCACCATGAAATCGTTGCTTCCTCCTGTTTTCAATATATTGTTCAAGTCCACCAGCACTGCGGGAGGTCCCTTGTCGGCCTGTTTCCGCATCACGAGCAGTGATTTCCTGCATGCTGTATCTTTTAAACCACCGGCCAATGAAATGGCCTGTGTAATTGAAGCAGCGCCATGCACTTCGTAGGCACCCGGAGTGACCACCTCGCCGAAAACGAAAACCCTTGGTCTGGCCATTTGGGGTACGTAAACCACGTCATCCATTTGAAGCGGAAAACTCCCTTCTGGACACCCGGCGAGCAAGGTTGGGACCAGGTTGACGCGATACGCCGTTGGCTTTGGGACACCCTTGGTCCTAAAAATGAGTATTCCGGAAGCGTCGGCCAAATCAACAGTTTGCCGAATATCTAGTTTCTTGAAACCTTCCGCCATTGATATTGCCTGGGCAAGGTTGACCGACGTTTCATACGTGTACACTCCCGCTTTCTGTACGTCCCCCATTACAAAGATCCTGCGAGCACTCAGTTTCTTGAGAATGCATGTGACCTCCGTGTTGATCCCCATTTTTTTGTAATCCAGCTCAAGCTCCTCCTTCACCTTATCGAGTGTTTTCCCTGCAACTCGGATCTTGGATATGAAGGGAACAGAAATGTTCCCATCATTGGGAACGAGGAAATCTTTGAAAGGCCCGTTCACATTCATAGTCTTTATGGTTCTCTTGCGACTTTCGGCCGCTTGGTTGAACTCTTCCAGCCGAATCATGATATGGGGTTTAGTGACGAACTCTCTGAACTTGTCCCGCACTCTGATAATCGCCTGGTCCAGAGTGAGTCCGCCGACTTTGACTTTTTCCACGAGCGGCAGATAGATATCTCCGGCAGAATCAACCCGGATATTCACATCAAATTGGGGATCGAATACGTGGGAAACGTTGAGCTTGTCGTCAGGTTTCAGCTTGTATTGGACTGAAGGAAATTCTTCTGTGATTTGGTAAAGTATTTCGACGACATCACCCGGTGTAACCACGGAATTTACCTTGACGGCGCCGGGTATCTTTACGTCTTCGAGACGATATCCTGAGAGACTTGTGATTAGTTGTTTTTGAACGGTAGCCAGCCCCGCCCCTCCCGGTGGTGGTGCCGGAAAAGGGCCTATTGGTTGAGAAACGCCCGCCGATGGACCAAAAAGAGGCGGCCACGGCATCATGCAACCCTGAAGGTACAGCATTGCCGCCAGAATAAGCAAGCAAGGCAGATATCGTGTCCTTCCAACAGAGGATTGCAACGTTTGGATCTCCAGATACCGAACATACACCTCCCTCCATTAGTACATAATAAGCACTTGTTTTATAACATTGTTGACTGCATAGTGTCAACTAACAAATTATGCATGATTAAGGAGTTACATGAATAGGAGAAAAGGGAAAGGGCACACTCGAGCCGCTGCGGGTCAACTGAACGAAATGAATGTATTCATCGCCGTCATTGTTGGAATGAATCAGAAGATCAATGGGGGATCCTTTTAACAAACCGTCAAGTGTGAAATCGGCCCTCAGCCATCTGCCGGTGTTGTGTTTTTGGACGGTTCTGCCTCGGAAGAGTCCTTTTGCAGCCATGTACATGGGGTACCAGGTGTCTTCACCTAAGTCCGCATAAACCACGGTGAGCACAGGTTCAGGGCCGGGATCAAACTCGCTTGAGATTCTGAACACCATTTGGTGGAAGTTCTCATCGCTGTTCGTCTTTCTGCAGGGTAGTCCGTTCCACCTGTCAAGTGCAGATGTTTTTCCGCGAATTTTCAACTCGCTACCATCAAAACAAGGTGCAACGAGGGCCTGCAGTTCCACCTGCTCCAGACCGAAATCGTAATTCTTCTTGCCCGTTCGCACCGCCTCGCCGGGGTAGGTCTGCCTGAGCAGGGTCCAGACGGCATCCGCATTGAAAGGGGTCCGTCCCAGGAAGTGCCGGGTAAAGGCAAAGATGGGAGCAAGAGACGCATTCTCCAGTAGTGAAGTATGAACAGAAAGGAACGAAGCCTGTTCGCTCAATGCGTTCATGCAGGAAAGCCTTGGATCTACTTTGTCACTGGTCAGTTCGAAGGAAACAGGAACCTGAGAACTGAATTTTCTCAAGATGGAAATTGCCGACGTCGGGTCAGGCCGGTCAAGAAGCCCCCAGAGGTATGAGTTATCCGGAGAAAGGCCGTTGAACTGGAGGCCCACCCCATGGGTTGCCGCGTACTCGGCCACCTGCTGCATGGACTCGGTTCGGCGACCGTCAGGGAATTCCTGTGACATGATCATGACGAGAAGAGGCGTCTTCTTGAAATGTTCCCTGTAGACATCAATAATGGCACGACAGGTGTCTGTCCAAATTGACGGTGAAAAACCTTTGGCTGTCCAGTCCCGCCCCCCGAGCAGCATCTCGCCGTACGTCGCGATCCCGATCTGGATAGCGGCTACAGATGAGTCTCCGTCGAGTTGTTGGGCAATCTTCCGGACAAGAGCGTTCAAACGTTGCAGGTATTCAGGATGCCAGTAAAGAGGAACCGACCTGGGCTGATCGTCAATTTTTTCAATCACGCGGGGAACACCGAGACGATACAACCAGGCGGGGGTATGTTCAGCGGTTACGACCCTCAGGATGAAGCGTTTCCCTTCTTTCTGCACACGAGTCCGTACACGTAAGATGGGCTCCATGTCGACTTGTCCCGGCTCTCGTTCCAGGACATTCCAGTGAAAGTAAGCCACCACCCCGTCCACAAAGGGAGCAGACACAATCCTGTCATCCGACCGCCACACACCGTATTGGAAAAGACCTTGGCCGTACGACACATTTTCAGTGCAAAATATAAACATCACGCTGAGGAACGATACAACCAAGGATTTCGTGCCGGGCCGAACAATGAGCAAGGCATCTGGAAATGAAGCCGGCTCAGCCTGCCGGAAAGACCTCATTAGTGCACGCTCCCAAGTATGGTGTCATAAACCCGTTCAATTTCGCGCTGTGTCTTTTCCGGGTTAAACTTTTCAATGACTTGTTTTCGCGCATTGGCCCCCAGTACGTCCCTGAGAGCTGGATTTTCTATGAGCTGCATCATGGCCGAGGCAAGCCCGGAGGCGTCCATTTCTGCCACCAGCTTACCGGAAATGCCGTCCTCAATGGCCTCGGGAATTCCTCCGACGGGAAAAGCCAATACTGCCCTGGAGCATGCCATTCCCTCCAGAACCGTGTTGGGAAAGGGATCAGGTTTTATGGAAGGGACCACCACCACGTCGCAGGCGGACATGAGGCTGCTGACATCATTCCTGAAGCCGGTGAAAATAAGGTGATCGGCCAGACCACCCTGTAGTGCCCGGGAGCGAAGCGCTGCCTCGAATTCCTGGTCTTCGTCGCTCCAGGCTTCACCCACCACCAGCCAGTGGGTTGAAAGATACCGCCGGTTAACATTCACAGCAGCTTCAACGAACTGTTCATGTCCTTTCCATGGGGTGATCCTTCCAAAAATCCCGAACACGACGCTATTGTCATCCCAGCCGAAACTATGCCTGACAGCATCAGCCACGTCCGGCTTGCGGCAGAAAACCTGGGACGATATTCCGTCGTACACTGTTGAGATACGTGACTGGTCGGAGAACTGCCCGCGGCAAGCGTTGGAGACCGATATGATTCCTGCAAGGTTTCGGTTTGCCAATTGGTCGTAAATCGAAAGCCATATTCCGGACGACAGGATGTCCCTTATGTGCCAGATGACGGGGACGCCCGATAGCTTGCCGCCAAGGTACGCGGGTATCCTTGCAAGCAGGGTGTTGGCATGGATGAGGTCCACCTTGGACTGCCTGGCGATCCGGCTCAGCCGCCTGCCCATAAGAGTAACCCTTGTAGAGTGGATCAAGGCAAGGAACGGATTAGGCACTGATCGGCCTACCAAGTTTGAGCGGTTACTCTGGTAGTCCGGGAATTCCATCCTGATCACTGGAGTGCCTCTGAATTCGGCTTCCCTGGCCAGGTCACCTTCGGGACATACAAGGAGCGGCTCGAAACGGTCCCGATCAATGTCGTCAAGTATGCGGATCATGCAGCGTTCGGCTCCGCTTATTTTCGCAGCATGGTTCACGTAAAGGATCCGGGCTTTAGTTTTCATAGGGGAGGACCTTGCTGGTATCTTGGGGATCGGCCGATCCCGTCTCGATCCGTTTCCGGCGAAGAATGTCATCCATAATGACCACAACAGCAAACTCAAATCCTATGACGGGAGTCATCTGAAAATGCCAGAGCGTTGGCTGTAATATCCCGGTAAATACAAACGTAGGCATGGTGGCCAGGATCCCCAGAGCGATGCCTCTGAAAAAGGGATTTCGCGGATCTCTTACTATTGAGAGCGCGAGAGCGGAGGCTCTGAACATGAGGAGCAGCATCAGAATTGTCCCGACCGCCCCCATCTTGAAAAGAAAATAGAGCCAACTGCTGTGGATGTAGGTTGGGTCGAGTTTGTACACAGTGACCCACCTGGGGTCGGAGGACCATTTTGAGCCGAAGCCGTTACCTATGACGGGATGCTTAAAAATGCCCGGCCAGATTGCTTCACTCTCCATTCGACGACGCTCCAACGACTGATCAACATCCGTCTGTTGCTTGTAGATCCCCGAAAACCTCTCAAGTATAGGATCAATAATCTTTTTCTGTCCTGATTCCGTCTGGGCCAAGGAAAAGATAACCACGGCCATAAACATTGCCCCGGCGAATCCTGCTGCAATGAGCTTAATCCTTTTCAGACCCGGCGCGAGGATCATGATCGGGGTCATGCCTACGAATAGAGCCAGTATCTGGGTCCTCGCTTGTATCAGAAGGAGGTTGAGCACCAGCAGCGCGCTCAGCATGACCAGGAATATCTTGTACCTCTGATCCCTTAGGAAAATTATCAGACCGATGGACATGAAAAGTAGCGTGAGCACTAAATCGGAGGAAACGAAAGTGAATCTGGGCAGGATAGACTGGCCTGGATCGATCTGTCCCATTGTGAAATACTCAATGGCTTTTCTCCCCTGGACAAAAATGGCGAATCCCAATGCGAAAGTCGCCAAGTAGGCAACCACAAAAGATTTTATGACGAGGACAAGGGTTTGCTCGTCACGAACGAGAAACACGGTAAGGTAAAAGATGGAGAGGTAGAGCAGCGGACGCCATTCTATCATGCTCTTCTTCACCTCGTTGCCGGAAGTGATCCCGATGAATAGGCAGATTGCGGCCCATGCGAGGAGGAGAAACAAAGGGGTTCCCAGCCTGTTTCGCGGATAGCAAACGTCCTTGTCCATGGTCCATTTCCAGATGACGCACGCTATCATGAGACCATACAGGAGATCGGTTGCGCTTATGGTCCCTCCCGTCACCGGCAGCGTAAACCCTATGCGCTGCATTCGATCAACGACAAAGAGAACATTGACCACGAAAAAAATCCCCATCAGACCATACACAGGACGAGCCAGAATAAACATTGCCAAGGGGAAGGCCAAGATGGACCCAAAACCGATGAGTGATTGGGTTCCTATGAGGACCCCACCTATAACTGATGCGGTCGCAGCTACCACGTTCTGAACTACCTGGGAATGAGACCGCTCAGAAAACTCAATAGCTGATGCGTAAGCACCGTTCATCGGCACAACTCCAGGTAAAATTCTTCATACTTACTGATCATGGTTTCCAGGCTGAAGTTGTCTACAACTCTTTTTCTGGCCTGTCGGCCCAACTGTTCTGCCAGGGCCGGGTCTCGCAACACTCTGTTCATGGCTGCCGACAGGGCTGCTGGGTTGTTCGGCTCAACCAGCAGACCCTCAACACCATCCGTGATCAGTTCAGCCAGACCGTCAACATTAGTAGCCACTATGGGGCGGGCCATGGACATGGCCTCGATTACGGCTATTCCCAGTCCCTCATGGAGTGACGGGTGGACGAAGATGTCCAGAACGGCCAAGAATTCTCTCACATTCCTTATGGAACCGAGAAATCGCACGTGTTCCGTCAGATTCAGATCGTGGGTAAGGACCTCAAGCGTGCGGAGTTCTTCGCCGTCTCCTGCAATGAGGAGCTGCGCGTTGGGCCAGTCCGATACAAGCTGGGAGAAGGCTTTGAGTAGCACCGGATGACCTTTCTGCCTGGTGAGCCGTGCCGCTATGCCGATCACGGGTGAGCCGTCTACACCAAATTCCCGGGCATAGGCAGCATGCGTGGTCGGGTCAATGAATTTTGGATCGAAGTAATGGGTGTCGATCCCATTGTATATTACATACAAGGTTCGGATCTGTTTGGCTATGGCTCGTGATACGGCCACGATTCGGGTAAATATGAGCGGCAGAAACAGTCGCCACAGCCTGTCCCTCTTTCCTGGCTTGCGTCTCGGATCCCTAACGTTGTGTTTGGTCCTGACAATTCTTTTTGCACCTGCCAGGAATGCTGCCAGGGCTCCGAAGCGGCTTGCATGGAAGAGGTGAACATGAACAACGTCCGGCGAGAGTTTTCTTATGACTCGTGAAAGTCGCCAGATCTCCCGTAACGTCAGTTCGCCTCCCTTTACCGGAAAAATGGTGCAGGGGATGCCCGCTTGGCGGTACTCAGACAGCATTTGCTCATCACGATGGAAGTAGATTATCTCGGGCCTGAATTTCCGTCGGACCAGGCCCTTGCACAGATCGAGGAGGTGGCGTTCGGCGCCGCCTATCCTGAAGCCGTAAATCAGGTAAAGTATGAAAAGAGGGCGATGATTCGTAACTGGTCTGTTGGACATCAATTCACTCCCAGGAAACCACACAAGGGTTTTAGCGGAGTTTTCCCGAGCAGTTCGGCAATTACCCGTCTGTCCTCCACATCAAGTACCGAGGACTTGAGAATCAGTGTTCCAGCAAACAGGCTGTAAATGGAGCCTGTCAGGATCAGGACCAGCAGGGTCTGGAGGAAGCTTCCGGCTACTGACCACATCCAAAAGGCAGGAAGAATCGGCGCCGCAGAAACAGTGCTCAAGATTAATACCCTGGCCGAATAGCTCCAGGGAAATGAGACCCCGAAAAGCCTACGACATATTCTGATCCCTTCGATACATGCGTATGCGCGGCTTGTCACACTGGCTGTCGCTGCTCCCAGTATTCCTAAGAATGGTATGAGCGCAACATTCAACACGACATTCATTATGGCTGAAACGACCCCGAGGCGCGCATTGATCTCCGGTTTGCCGGTGCTCATGAACAGTACCCCGGCCGGCATTGCGGCCCAGGCAAGAATAAGAATCGCCAGAATTCGGGCCGGTGTTGCGGCTTCAAGATAGTCCGGCCCAAAGAGAAATCTCACCATATAGGGTGCCATAATGAAGGAATAGACTGCCGCGGGAAAGGTAACGATACAGAGCAGTCGATATCCCCTCTCCAGGATTCGGGATTCCTGCCCTCCCTTGTTTTTCTCCAGTGACGATGACAAGATGGGAAACAGCGCAGTCTCAAGGCCGCTGAAAAGATAGAGAAGAGAGTGGACGAGCACGACGCCGGCGCTGTATATTCCTACGAACTTGACGGGCATGTAGTAGCCCAGGATTATTGTGTCTGCGGAATAGTAGACTGTGCTGGAGAGAGTGCTGAGGAAAACCGGGATACCGAACACCGTCATATCTCTCATATCCGGCAGCATTGAGCTGGATAAGTTCAAATCGGTACGCCGGGGATTTGTGAATCTCTCGAGAATCAAAAGGCCGGGAATGATCCCTACCAGCAGCGCGGCTGCCCACCCCCAGACTATTCCATTGAGTCCCCATCCCTGGTAGAGCAGAACAGGTATCAGAAGCACCCTGAGCAGGTTGGTAATAGATTCAGTGATCGCATATGCTTTGAAAAATTCGGAACTTCTCAACGCTGCTGATGACACCATACCGAGGCTGGAGAGGAATATGTAGAGGAGAAACCACCTGAAAAACGGTATGGCTTCAGGGAGGAGATCCGCTCGAATTTTAAAAATTCGCTCGAGGACGGTGGGCATGAGAAAAAAGGTGAGTGAAAAAAGAAGTATTGACATGACAACTACTGAAAGAACACTGGCTTCAATAGTCGAACGAATCCGGTCCTTGCGTAGAGAAGACAT
>Ga0007800_10000781_pt1 | contig 11657 bp, 6 predicted proteins | sample CryBogmetaGMA14M_FD_60366 | JGI IMG/M metagenome (GOLD analysis project Ga0007800, IMG submission 60366) | Freshwater microbial communities from Crystal Bog, Wisconsin, USA - MA14M | ecosystem: Environmental > Aquatic > Freshwater > Lake | place: Crystal Bog, Wisconsin, USA | collected 2009-07-06 | reverse complement strand
GTTCTGGAATCATACGTTTTCAAATAAATTAATATTTGCTTGAATGATTTGCTGGTCAGCCTGATATTGATGCTGTGCAGCGGCATAAGCCGCTTGTCCCTCCTGGAGTTTTTTATCAAGCTCTACTAACGCTGTATCTAAGGACGCTCTTTGATCTTTTACCGCCAGGATTATGCCGAGCCGGGCATTTTCTACATTCTGTTTTAATAAAAGACTTAAATTGGTTTCAACGTTGCCCACAATTTGCGGGATCATTCCCAAAATACTTTGACGAATACTTTCACGACGTTGTGCATCTTCAATTTCTCTATTCGCTTTATTTCTAAATAAATTAAATAGTTCATCTAATAAGGGCATTAAAAACGGAATAAGTAGCCGACCAATAGGATACTTAGTTAAAAGAAAAACAATGCTATACAATATTGATTTTTTAAGTTTATCGTCCGAGTCATCGGTATTAATTTGACGACCTGTGGGTAATCTAAGATCCAATTGGAGATCTTGAGGTAAATCACTACTGATCTTTTCAAAGTAACTTCGTATTTTGGGGTCAAATTCGTCTCTGATGCCTTCGGTGACTGCAAGGCGTACGATAGATTCAATGGGATTGTGTAAATCTTGGCCAGCTTCGGCTTGGCTGGTAAGGCTGTCCAATTGTTCTGTCAGGCGATCTTTTACGTGCCTGAGGATATTGGACAACACCGTGGGTAAGCTGGCATCAAGGCGCTGCGTATCCTCTTCAAGCTTTCTGTTGAAGTCCTGCATTTCTTTCGCTTTACTCGTACGTTCAGCGGCAATCTCTTCGCTAGTCAGGTCGTCTTTATTGATCAGTATATTAAGAAATTGAGAAAATAACTGTAATTCCGACACAAGGGGTTTAACAACATTTTGAACAAATAAAGATTCTGTTTGATTTTCTAATTTTGCAAGGGCTGAGCTAAGATCCGCCAACTCATATTTTCTAGCCGATACTTGCACAACAGCTAAGGGTGGCATACCCAATAACTTTTCAACTTCTGCACTCACCTGTTGGGTAATAGCATTGGCATCATCAAAGGTTTTTTTATCGCATTTGCTGATGATGACGATAACAGGCATATCATAGAGTCTCAGTTCATTAAGAGCCGCACGCGTGCTTTCATTCAAGGTGCCTTCATCGGTACTAACTACCAGACAATAAGCCAAACTACGAGGGCAATAATTATCAATAGCCCGACCATGTTTATTATTACCTGAGCCCCACCCAGGCATATCAACCAAGCGTAAATGGGGGAGTTGGGCTAACTCAGTTACGGAAAGGAAAACTTCTATCCAACCGTTCGGATGCAGGCTACTTAACTGATTGTTTGTGATTTCATCACGACTTAAATCGACACGTTTGCCATCTGGGTAACAAGCTATAAACGTTTCATCTGAACTGTAACCTAACTCTGCTGGGACAGCGGTTTCTGGGTCAATATTGGTCGCAAAAAGATTTTCGCCAATCAAGGCATTCAGGATAGTCGATTTACCCGAGCTAAACGCACCTATCAATGGAACTCGGACAATAAAATGGCGAGTGTTACTTTCGGCAGATTCTAACCACTCTTGGGGGCGTTGGTATTTTTCTAATAGCTGCTGTATTTCAGGTAGCTTATTCAAAATACGTTGTTGTTGAGGAAATAAGGTTGTCGTTGTAGAGGATTGCATTTTAAAATCTCCTATCTAAAATGCTCCAAAAGTCTATTTGTTCCAATAAGACTTTTAGATTGTGCTTAGCAAATAAAGCGTTATTTAAACAACTTGTTTAATAAGCCTAACCCAAGTTCAGTGATCCCCTTAAGTTTTTCTTTGTTTAAAGGTCCAGCACCGCATTTTGGGCAACAATCATAATATTCTCCGGGAAACAAAACGTCACTATCAGGGAAAACAGATTTTTTCCATCCACAGGAAGGACATGAATAAGTGAAAGGCTTAGGTTTAACACACATAAGGCTATCCATTAATTAAGGTTGTTTAGGTAGGGATCAAAGTGAGCTTTTTAAAGGCATTAGCGGTTATCAGATCAGATTTGTTCATGATAGCGGATCCCCCTTATACAAGCGTTGAGGTTAAGTCAGTTGCAAGGGCCTTTATGGGATCATTGAGCATAATAATACAGAATCCAAGTTTTTTCATTGTTATTATTCCTCGTTGAGTTGGATTTTGATATCGGTGCCTATTTAAATCCAAACAAGTCAGCCAATTCGAATCATGTGGGTTGTGCGTCCGCCGTTATGTCCACGCGAAACAAATACTGGCTCAAGGGCTTGCTTGGCTGGGTTGCATCCGAATATTGTCTAGCATCAAATTTGAAGGCTCGCTCCTGGCAGGAAGTGCCAGTTGGTTCACTAAACTATCCGCTTTTCGTAGGGAAATTGCCATTCGGAAATCTGGCTCCAATGTCGCTTGTGGTTCGCAATCATTCAATGGCGGTCGCTGAATGATTGCTTTCTGCTCGCATGCTGCATTCCGTTTTAAACTTTATAGGGAATCGTCATCTGAGTCAATCAAGCCTTTTTGATATTCTTCTCGCAATTCGTCGGCAATCTGCAAAAATTCCTCGTCGCTGCCGTCAGTCTCGTCGTATAAACCATAGAGTACACCTCCCCAATCCCAATGTTCACCAGGTGCCATTAACTCATCTGACGTTACCTCGGGTGGCACACCGATTGCCAGATAGGTTGCCTGCATTAATTCCGTTATGGGGGCGAGTTTGTATAGGTCAATTCCGAATTCCTCAAGCTCTGCTGCTCGTTTACTATATTGGTACAATCCTCGCATTAATCGAAGTACCACATTGTAGTTGGGGTCTTGTTTAAGTGTGTCCATTGCTAACTTCCGCCTATTTACTCTAGCTTAGTCAAAGTACTAATCGTAATAGAATAATCCGCCACTGTAAATTCACAAAACCCTTTACCCCCAGCCAGGTGGGAAATTAGCGCGGTGGTGTGTCAGAACTTTCTACCACTTTGCGCGGCCTGCCAAGCCTGATATCAGATATTTCAGGAAAATCGCCTCTGCGAAATAGTCGCACATTGGGACCCCATTTAGGTCTGAAATACTGAGCCCCTTTAAACATATATCCCACAACATATTTTTTAAGATTTGATCGCAACTCAGTGTTGTGCCAATTGATGACACCGATACCAAGCCGTCCTAATTTGTCATAGTGATCTGCGTTATTATTGATATTCCTGTAATCCCCCCGGCCTTTGGTAATGACCGTAACCCAGTATTCACCAATTTCTTTTGCCAAATTAATATGGCTATACCCTTTTTTCTCTGAACCATCAAAGAACAAGATGACATGCCAGTGGAGTCCTTTTTCGATGCCGTATTCCAGTTTTGCAATATAACCGGTCATGAAATCAAAGAGAGAATTGCGACGTGCATTATTTAACAAACGGTCAAAGTCATTCGTCATATCAAAAACGTCGATGCTGTTGGCATGTTGTTTTTGATAGAACAGATCAAGGCGCTCTACCACTTGTCTGGCCCTAGCATTGAAGAGCGAATCGACATAATAGCAATACTCCGCATACCGATCGATGTTTTCTTTTATCCTGGCATTGACTTTTGCCTGGCGATTGTTTATTTTCCAATCCCAACGCAGGGTATTGACCAGCGTATTGAATATGTCGGCGCCTGAAAGCCATTCAAAGCAAAGCCAGCCAAAGCAAGGATAGGTTTTTTCAGGATCAACATCCCAGTTTTGTTTCCAGTCAAAATGCTCACTCAGCAAGCCCATAGACTGACAACAATCAATCATGGCATTAACGTGTTCACTGTATTCATACTGTGATGGCAATCTCTTGACGACTTCAATAAAATCGGGAAATGATCGAAAATATTCAATTTCCAGCGATGTGGGGGTGTGCCATTTCCCAGTTTCAGCGCCAGGATATGTCCGGATGGGCAACTCATTAGTTAATAGCACATCATTAACAAAGCACTCCACTTTATCTAAATCTGACATGTCGTATTTAGAATTAAACGTAGCGCTCTGGAGTGGTATATGATCATAAGCTGAATCGTAAAGCCTTTGACCAGACAATTCAGAAAAAGCGGTATCTGGTTGATGTTTTTTTTCATAGTTGTTCATAGCTATTCCTCATTGCAAAGATCTAATAAGCCGAGATCCCAAGCGTTCTGGTTTTTAGAATCTCAAGTCAAATTAGATCGGTGTTATCGCTGATTAATCAGCTGCGTTGAGTGAACGTATTACGGGTAGGCGGATCATCAGATTAACCATTACAAATACTGTTAAGCCTTTACCCAATAAACGTCTGGTGATGTCGGAGTTAACTTAATTAAAACCCTGTCAAATCCTTTGCTTTAAGGTCAGATAGGATTGGAATTTCAGAGGTTAAGTCCGTACATATAATGAGGATAATTTTTATTATTAATCCATTAAATAACCTTAGGTATTTAGCGGATAAGTAATAACTCAGTCTTACTATTTATACTGTTTTTAATTCTGGTTATTTATATGATTAATTAATATCAATCAATTAATTTATATCAACAGCTATAAATACAATCATTAATAAACAGTAAACAGTAATGCGTTATCATTGAGCTATGCAGTAATCAATCAATCAATCAATCATTAGCTTACTGTAGTGAATATTTAATTAATAAAATAATACATAAATAGAAATCAATAGCTAACAGAGCAACAGAGCTATGGGTTTTAGGACCCATAGCTCATGAAAGCAATAGAGAAATTAAAATATTAGATAGATATTGATTATGACTATTGAGCTATTGATGAGATAAATTATTACTTGGATTATGATCTTTACTCTTACATTGAATAGCAGGGGTTAGTTGAGTCATTGTTAAATAGCTAGCTTTAACGATGACTTATCTGAATTAGCTTGGATGGATAGATGAATGAGTGAATGAATGAATGAATGAGTGAATTTGTACTGGAAATAATGCAGCTATTAGGATTCAAACTGGTAATGAGAAATGCGGGTAATGAGATTAGAGATAATCATTCCTGGAGAACTAATTAGTAAAATCATGCTTGAATACTTTGCTTGGTCATTTGCTTAACATTCCTTGGTTCTAGTATTGAGATTTACTCTTACTTTAAAAATGCTTCTGATAGTCTCTTTCCATCAGTGAATTTACTACAGGTAGGAGTAGGATTAGTAAATTAATTTAAATTAGGACTGGTAGTTTCTGGTTAATCACATCAGCTAATTCAGGTTAGAGTTAGCTAGGCTGGAGGTCAGGTAGTACGGCTAGTACAGCCAGTGAACATTGCTCTGTTTTAGCTGCATTAGGTAAATGCATACTTTCTCATCATTGTTTTCTTTCATGAGTCTGCTATCAATTACCTGGATTGGCTTTAATTAAAACAATTTGATTATTTCATAATATCTGCTTTTCATTTGCATTAAAACAGCTTATTATCAATAGCCTTATTATTACAGCTAGTCTAATCGTTTTAAGTGGCAAAATTAGCCAATTTAAGCCACCTTAACGACGAGAAAACAACTTAGTAATGACTCCCTAAGTCTTTTTGTTTTCTAGGCTAGAATCGCATGAAAACGGCCTTCCTATAAATAATGTGCTTTAGCGCTTGTTTAAGTAATTGCTGCTGCCAATTAAATGCATTTACTAAAGCAAAGTTTATCTGGTGAATGAATAACCAGATACTATTGGTTTTTGAAAATAATAGTGAATAGGGGATAAGTCTGCTATAGACCCTATTAAAACAGCTAATACGGATATTATTTAGATTGCAGCTAACATACCCATCAATAATGGCAAAATTAGCCAATTTAAGCCACCTTAACGACGAGAAAGCTATTTAGCAATAGATACCTATACCTTTTTTGTTTTCTAGCCTAGAATCGCATAAAAAGAGCCTTCCTGTGCATTAATATGATATAGGGTTACTTGCAGTATTAGCTTTTCCATGGGATACCTCTTTAAACAACCTTATATCCTGTAAATTTCAGTAACTCTGCAAAGATGATATTGATTTTTACAAGAGCAATTATATGGCGTTTGATAGTAATATAGCAAATTGAGACAATCAATGAATCGAGTTAAAACAGCTAGAGACTGTCAAATAAATTACTTCCCTTTATCGTACCAAACTTAATTAATCTGAAAGACTTTTAACTGATGAATTTGGCAATTTAATTTTTGAAAGACGCTAGCAGGGATATTATTTTAAATACAGCTAACCTAATCATCAAATATAGCAAAATTAGCCACCTTATATACCCGTAAAGACGAGTAAAACATTCGGCAATACAATCTTTAGCTTTGTGAATTATTGGCCTAAAACGCAATAAAAACTCGTTAATAAAAGATCATGCTATTTTGCTGGAAAATGTTTAATGTAGGCTTGGGATCATTCTGAAAATCATTTGCCGGGATTAACTAAAAGTGCGCATAAATGACTCACTTCAATACCGATGTTTTTGTTTTGAAGTTTCGGGGATTTGGGTTTAGCCATTAGAAATGAAAGCTTAATCTCAGGCAAAGGGTAGTAAAATACCGCAGGTAGCTTATAATTCCTACTTTCAGGATTTGGTTAAACAATTTGGCAACAAAGTAAAAGCGATACTCGCAGCAGAAAAATACGCAATGAATAAAAAAAGGTCGAAGTTTGATACTTGTTATTGCCCAGTGTGCAAGAAACCACGCCAAATCCCAACTCAAATGTGAATTTAAAACAACATGTGACTCTTGTGATTGGAGCGTGGTCATCAAGCACCGTAGCGATGCGATTATCCGTCCACGAAATTGTTAGCGCTATGGTAGCGAGAAATTGACCCACATTCACATTTCTAACACTTCTACAGGAAAACTAGAGAGTGTGTTTGCAAATTTACTGACTTTTCTCCAAGATACTCTTCGCGGCAAATAAATGCGGTTGTGATTTTGTTATTTATAAACATTCATCGGCTTTCCAAACTCTAAAGCACGAACAGTTGACAAAGAGCGGCTCGTTTAAAAAAGGCGATCTATAAAAAAATTAGATTATCTTCTGAAATCAAACAAATTTTAGGCCTGGATTAATGATGGACACCTTCAACAAAAAGAATCATGAAGATACAGAGGATGCAGAGCTAAATTATCTTTTTCTTTTAGCAACGCATATGGTGTGTGCTGACGGCCAGATTCATAAGGATGAGGTTGATGCTCTTCATGCGCTTGGGCAAGAAGCAAAGATCCCTAGCTCAACGTGGGATGCCATGGAGGAGATTTTGTCTCAATCTTCAAAGCATCTTTTGGTCGACGATGTAATCCAAAGGATTAATCACTTCGAATACGAGCGAGCTTTTTACCTGATTTGTTATTTGGCTGCCATAGATGGATACATTGATAAAGCCGAACTAGAATTGATTGATCGTATCCAAAAAATCTGGAGGATCGATTCTACTACCAGGGAGTCTATTTTTCTCCTCGCTAAAGCTGAAGCAAACACTGTTAGACAGCAGTCCAAAAATAACGAGCAAAAAGCCTTCATAAGTAGAGCTGCAATAATTTTACGCGGGGTTGATTCAATTTTCTCAACTCGACTTGTTAACATTGTTGTCAACACAGTTGGATCAGGCAATTTTAAAAATAGAGTCAATGACTATAGAACGCAAGCACTTCTATCCGGTTCTGAATATGAAGACGTAATTAATATTTGTAGAACAATTGGCGAGCAGGATATCGCTGTGGCAGATCGATGCCTTGCACAAACCGAACTTGCTCTTATAGCGCTTGAAGCTGGGCTTGGAGAGGCTATTGAAAAAATAACTAAGAAAATTGGAGAGATTTCAACAGGTTCTGCGCGAGAGGTTCTTGAACATCTGAAAAAAGATAGAGATACACTCAACACAGAAACATCTTGTCAGTTAAGAAAAATTATTGATTTGCAAGATAAAAAATGTCATGCAATTAATTTCTTCACAATATCTTTTATGGGGAAAAGCAAAGCAGGGAAAAGCACACTTCACGCTATCATGACTGGTACTGGTTGGGATGCAATAGGTGAAGGTAAACAAAATACGACCAGATTGAACCGAGTTTATGAATGGCATAACATTCGTATCATCGACACTCCCGGTATAGCTGCCCCTGAAGGAGCAGAATATCAAAAAATTGCTGAAAGCATTATTGATGAATCTGATTTGATGTGCTTTGTGGTAACCAATAATAACCAACAAAAAGCAGAGTTCGAGTTTTTAAAGCGCCTAAAAGAGAAAGGCAAGCCACTACTGGTTCTAATGAATGTTCATGAGAACTTGACCAATGAAACGCGATTACGCAGGTTTCTTGAAAATCCAAATGATATATTCTCGGATGACAAAGCAAAACTTGGTGGACATTTTGACCGAATACGGCGAGATGCACAAGAGTACTATGGCACATCCGAGTTCCCAATTATACCAGTACAACTTATGGCTGCGCGTTTGGCCCGGCAGGAGAATGATAAGAGAAAATCTATTGCGCTAATGAAAGCTAGTCGACTACAGAATTTCATGGATGCGGTTCGACTTTCTCTCATGTCTGAGGGGGCTATTCGGCGAAGTCAAAATCTTCTCGGAAGCACTGTAGCAGATATCGAACTGCCTTTAGTATTTCTCAAAGAGCAGGAACATTACTACAAATCCATTGTTAATATCATGGGTGAAAGGAAGTCCGAAGCTGGTGAAAAAATTCGTAAAGCAGAAGCAGAAAATCGAAAAAAACTTAAAAATAATGTTCAACGCTGTATAGAAGATTTACGTAAATTAGTGCCTGATTTTGCCGAAACCTATTGGGACTCAAGTGAGTCCTCACTTAATTCTTCTTGGGGAAAGTTGACCGCTGGCTTAGATCCAAAGCTAAATGAATCCGTTAAAACTGCAGCAACCGTCTTTTCATCTGATGTTAGAGAGATACTTGATGAAATTGGACGGGACATACAACTAACAAGCCAACTAAATGCTGAGAGATTCAGATTGTTTGAGCAAGACTCAAGCGAGTTTGGTCACAAATTAACTAAGTGGGGAGGGGCAATTTTAGGAGCTGTTGGGTCAGTGTCTTGGTTTATTCCCCCTCTATTGCCATTTGCGCTTGCGATATCTATCGCAAGCGTAGTAATTGGATTGTTATCATCTATTTTTGAATCAAAAGCATCTAAAAAACGTAAGGCTGTTGCCAAAATTTCTGAAACATTGGAAGCGCAAATCGATAATCAGGAGAAGGAAATTATTTTTCCCATAATGAATAGCTTTGATGAACAGTGTAATTTGACTATACAATCCGTAGATGAATATTTTCAGCACATCATAATGGGTTCTATGGATATAGCAAGCATACTTGCAAAGTGTATTTCTTTGATTAAAGAAGAACGAGATAAAATGAATATTTGTTTCGCCTCTAGGGTTCTTGACTTCGCAGAAGGTCAAACTAGAGAACTTGACGTCAAAACGGCATGTCAAAGAATTTACAAAGTTAAACGTCAAGTTGGACATTCATTAGAGATTACGCTCACCAGCCCAATAAAAAGAAAATTAGAAATTGCTTATATTGAAAAAACCCTACAAGAAAAAATAACTCTCATTATTAAAGGAGATCAAGCATGACTCTTAACGCAGCCGTATACGGGAAAAAATTTGACCAAATATGTGATGCAGTTATTAACCTGCTTGGATCAACTGAATTTCACAATAGTGAGTATAAAGATAAGTTTATCAAGGAGATTAATGCATTTAAAGAGCGTGGTTTTCTTACTGTTGCTTTTGTTGGTGAGTATAGCGCTGGTAAATCAACTATTATTTCTGCTTTGATAAATCGCAGAGACCTGAAGATTTCAGCAGACATAGCCACTGATTCAACTACTGAATATCCTTGGCATGGCATCAAAGTTATCGACACTCCGGGGCTTTGGACCGAGAGAAAAGATCATGATGCCATCACGCTTGATGCAATATCGAGGGCTGACCTTTTAGTATATTGCCTGACCTATAGTTTATTCGATACAACGACGCTGGACAGCTTCCAGAGACTCGCTTTTGTCCTAAACTACCAAACAAAAATGATGCTTTTGGTTAACAAAATGTCGGCAGAAGCTGGGGATGATGAAGAAAAAATTCAAAGTTACACTGCCTCATTAAAAGATTCACTATCCCCGTACCAATTAGAGAATTTCCCAATTTTTTTCTGTGATGCTCGTGATTATATTGAGGGTACTGATAACAAGGATCCTGAGCTAATTGAGTTAAGTCGTTTTAACAAACTTATTGAGGGACTTAATCAGTTTGTGGCAGAAAAAGGGGCTTTGGCACGGCTTGATACCCCTTTGCGAATTGTCCTTTGTTATCTTGACCAAGCTTCTGACATTGCAGCAAGAAGTGATTCGGAGGATGGAGCCTTTGCTCAGTTGCTTTCGAACATGACCAAATCAACTGAAAAAAATCGCCAGGTATTGAGAGGAGCTGTAGATGGACTTCTGTTGGAATTGGAGCAGCAAGTATCCAAGCTTGGACGCACTCTAGCACAACAAATTGGTATAAGCGAATCACTTGAAATTGATCTAAAAAAGTCGGAACTGACTATTCAGGAATACTGCCAGCAAGCTTCGAAAGCATTCCAAGAAGCCATTGAAAACAGCGCTAAATCAATTAAAGAGGATCTTGGTAAAGATTTTAATTCATCGTTAATGGATACTTATGTTAATTATGCCACCGCTAAACTTAATCATATTGATGTCTCTCAGCCCGATGTTGCAGTGGGGTTGAAAAGAAATCTAGACTCCCTCAAGGGCATCGCTAGTAATGTTGGTATTCCCATAAAGGAAGCCTTGTCGCATACGATAACCGGAAGCGCATCAAACTATGCATCCGCAGGGGGAGGACTCGCAAAAGCAACTCAAGTTAGTGGTTCAGCGCTTCATTCTGTAGTTTATTCAACTGGAAAAATGGTCGGATATAGCTTTAAACCATGGCAAGCCATAAATCTTGCAAAAAATATAGGTAATGCCGTTGCAGTTGTTGGTGTTGTACTTAGCATAGCTTCAATCTTTATGGATGTAGCCTCTGAGGTTGAAGAAGTTAATAACGAAAAAAAAGTATCCGAAGCAAAGCGTGATCTAATTAACGAATATGAGAATATTGCTCAATCTTTAGTAAAGAATTTCCGAGATGAGCTTCAGGCTGTTGAAAAAGAACGAATTGGTCAGGTTGAAACCATGATCTCAAATACAAGGATCAAGCAAGAGGAAGATTTAGCCGTATCAAATGGAACTATGGGAAAAATTGTGGCTATCAGAAAATCATCCAATGAACTTCTGTCTGATATCTCAAGCCAAAAGATTTAACAACTAATGCTCAAGGAATATCTGATAAAAAACCGGATATTTAAACCTGAGGTGAAAAATTTTCAACGCTTTTTCCCTCATTTTCAGGAGCAAAAATAATCAGTTTTTGTTTCTGCCTCCAGTCTTTCGCATCCGCCGCGATTAGCTGTTAACTGTTAATGTGCGGAAACAAACAATGTTCGATGGGGTTATCTGATTAAGGATGCCGCCTGAATTGCACGATCGCCGAAGTCATTAAAACACTCATATTGTTGAGCTGAGGAGATTTATAAGGATTACACTTTGGTTTTGTTGCCTGTAGCAGCGTCTACTG
>Ga0007800_10000776_pt1 | contig 11707 bp, 10 predicted proteins | sample CryBogmetaGMA14M_FD_60366 | JGI IMG/M metagenome (GOLD analysis project Ga0007800, IMG submission 60366) | Freshwater microbial communities from Crystal Bog, Wisconsin, USA - MA14M | ecosystem: Environmental > Aquatic > Freshwater > Lake | place: Crystal Bog, Wisconsin, USA | collected 2009-07-06 | reverse complement strand
TCAGGTCACCGATCACCGCAAGAGTGCCGGCGCCCCGTTTGGGAACACCGTTCTCCGTCCTTGGTGCGCTGGGATTGTGCTGAGTTCCGTTCCATGCTACGTACCCCGTACCGCCGCCGAGGAAGATGCGTGTACCTATGCCAATAGTCTTGTAGTAAGGGTCGTTCAAAAGCGGAGAAAGCTGGCCGGCACTGCAATAATTGGCGTTACCCATACGCGGTTTGAGTATACCCATATATGTGTAAATCGTTTTATCCGAGACGTTTACGGCTACATTGTAGTTCTGATATGCATTACGCGGGTTAAACAACACGGCCTCGTTTACGTCTTTTATATTTATTAGGGTTTCCAGCTGTTTGCGTGGATAACAATCAGTGCCATAAGCGCTGGCAATCAAACGCACATCTTTGCCGTCTACCAACTCTTCGATGACGTGACCGCCCCCATAGTTAAATTCACCCGGATGGACCCTGTTACGCGGGTCGTCATCAGGAAGGGCGTTGGCTCCGATCATGATATCCGCTGCGGCGAATCCGGTATAGGCTGGCACATCATTGAGGTACACCTTGCCACCGCCAAGTTTAATGCGCGGTTTAGAGTGTCCAATATTAAGGTAGGCACCTGATGAACACATCGGGCCAAATGTCCCGGTAGTCACTACATCAACTTCGCGCGCGGTGCGGGCTAGACCCTTGTCGCGGGCGATATTGATTATTTCCTCTGCTGTGGCTACTACGGCTTTGCCTTGCTTAATTTTTAGATTAATTTCGGATATTGATTTAGCCATTACGTGCTCCTGATATCCATATAAAGGTAAGTGACAAGATACCGTTTCTATGTTAGTATCCCAATAATATATTGTCAAACCAAACCAGTACTAATATATGGACCAAATAATAACGTACAATTTATATATTAAGGCCCTCAGCAGTTTGTTGAAAAATGTATGCGGATGCCGCATAATCAACGCGAACGCTTTAAGGGGAGGGATTTTCCCTCGGCTTTGCGAGAAAGTATTTTTCTATTAGCGCCGCCATTTGAATGTTGGCTATGCTTTCGACGCGATAATGATGGAACATTTATATCACTCTTATATTAAAGTGAAAGGGGTCAGGTTCAACTCGGAAGAATGTTATTCTGAAGATACATAATATTTTGCACTTTAGATAGCAAGGGATTTGAATAAGGAGGTAGGGGTAGGCTGATGGTTGATATAAACGATCTCCTTCGGCGTGTCACGGCCAATAATGCTTCCGATCTGCACCTTCGTGTGCCCAGCCCCCCGGTATTGCGCATTGATGGTGAACTAAAGGTTCAGGAAGATCTGCCGGCACTCAGTGACAAAGATACTGAAGCTGTACTGGAACAAATAGCCACACCTGAACAACAAAACGTGTTTTCACGTGATATGGAGCTCGATTTCGCCTATGGTATTCCAGGGCTGGCGCGTTTCCGCGTGAACGTAATGAGACAGCGCGGTACGCTCAGTTTGTGTTTCCGTCTAGTGCCCACTGAAATCGCTTCCATAGAAACCCTGGGGCTGCCACTCATATGTAAAGAGCTTATTTTAAAACCCAGAGGGATGATACTGGTTACGGGTCCCACAGGCAGCGGTAAGTCCACTACAATGGCTTCGATGCTCAACTATCTTAACGAAAATAGCGCCCGCAATGTCATTACCATTGAAAACCCGATCGAATATCTTCACAGCAACCGTAAGTGTCTCATAGCCCAGCGTGAACTTGGAGACGACACCCATTCTTTTGATATTGCGCTCATTCATGCACTGCGCCATGACCCGGATGTAATAGTAGTTGGAGAGATGCGAGATCTACCAACCGTTTCCACCGCATTACGAGCAGCGGAAACGGGGCACCTTGTCATGGCAACCCTGCATACTGTTGACGCGGCTCAGACTGTTGACCGCATTATCGATATGTATTCTTCAGATCAGCAGCCACAGATACGCTTGCAGTTTTCGCAGGTTGTGGTCGCCGTTTTATCACAAACCCTACTCCCCAAAGCAACAGGGAAAGGCCGTATCGCAGCTTTCGAGGTGATGATAGCCAACACAGCTGTAAGGAACCTGATTCGCGATGGCAAGACTTATGAACTCAACAATGTAATGCAGCTTAACTCGAGCGATGGAATGCAGACACTGGACCAATCTCTGGCGAGGCTAGTGCACATGAAAGTTGTTACTCCTGAAGAAGCATTGACGCATAGCAGCCACCCTGATAGACTACAAAAACTGATTCAGTTCGAATATAAAAACAAGGCGTCTATATAATTTTTGATAAACGAAAAGGTTATATGCCTTGTCTAAGAATAAAATCATTATTAGCTCATTATTAACGTTGTAAAAAGACTCGTTGAGTCTTAGCCGCGTTTCGATAAGTTCCGCCCTACCGGGCGTTAACCCTCAGGGGTGATGTATGCCGCTTGAGCCGATTTCAGCCGAAACAATACTTACTCGCCTTAATACGCGTGAAATCGGGCGTAACATTAGACTTCATTCTAAAGTGTCTTCAACTATGGATGTTGCTCTGCAAGAAGTGTTAGTGGGCGCGCCGTACGGTACCACCATAATAGCTGAAGTCCAAGAAGAAGGCAAAGGCAGGCTGAACCGCGGCTGGATATCTCCGCTTGGCGGCGTATACGTGTCTATCATCCTTTATCCCCCGCAGGCACTACTTTCATCGCTTACCATGATAGCTGGTCTGGCAGTAACCGATTGCATTGAAGAAGTCAGCGGCATCAAGGCCACCGTTAAATGGCCGAACGACGTCCTCATAGACGGGAAAAAGGTAAGCGGCATCCTAGCGCAGGGTGGCAGTTCCCCCACAAAAGGCTGTTATGCCATAATCGGGGTTGGGATAAACGTTGACATGGATTTATTCATGCATCCGGAGATTGCGAATATTGCTACCTGTCTCTCAGCCGTGACCGGGAGGCCGGTATCGAGCCTTGAGGTGATATGCGGCCTGCTGGAGAGTTTTGAAAATCGCTACCTGGCGCTCCAATCGGGCGAACCCTTGTGGAAAGAGTGGGGGGAACGCCTGGTTACACTGGGTCAGCAGGTTTCGGTAAAATCGCACAAAGCCGTCTTTGAAGGTATCGCCGAGTCGGTAAGCTCCGATGGGAGTCTGTTGTTGCGGCAAGACGATGGAAAACTCATCGAAATACCTGCCGGAGACGTGACGCTTAGAGTTTAGGCTGAACGGTGTCTCCGGCAGGTTCGTTTTAAATCACATCTCGATTATTTCGTGCCTTTATTCTTGTCGTCCGAACAATCTTCCGCCTTATTCTTGGGTAGGAACATGGATATAAGGTCGATGGGGATGGGGAAGATGAGGGTGTTAGTCTTCTCGGTGGCGATTTCTGTCAACGTTTGCAGATAGCGTAATTGCAACGTCACCGGCTCCTGGGCGATGATATGCCCGGCTTCGCTCAGTTTCTGTGAAGCCTGCAACTCGCCTTCTGCATGAATGATTTTGGCACGACGCATGCGCTCCGCTTCAGCCTGGGCGGCCATGGATCGGCGCATCGTCTCGGGCAGTTCGACGTCCTTGATCTCAACGATGCTGACCTTGACACCCCAGGGATCGGTCTGTTCGTCGATGATACTCTGGAGCTTCTGGTTCAATTTTTCGCGCTGGGAAAGCAGTTCGTCGAGCTCATGCTGGCCGAGGACGTTTCGCAGCGTGGTCTGCGATATCTGGGAGGTGGCCTGGATATGATTGATAACTTTAACTACCGAAGCCTCAGGATTGATGACGCGGAAATAGACGACGGCGTTAACGCGCACTGTGACGTTGTCCCTGGTGATGACGTCCTGGGCGGGAACATCCATTGTTACAACGCGCAAGTCTATCTTGACCATGCGGTCAATGAAAGGAATGATCATAAAAAAGCCGGGGCCCTTGGCGCCCATAAGCCGTCCCAACCTGAAAATCACTCCGCGTTCGTACTCGTTAACCACCTTAATGGACATCGAAAGGATAATGATTAGAAGAATCACGATGATGGCAGCAATAATCAGATCCATATAAAACTACAATCCTTTCTTCGTTACGAATAACTTCAGGCCTTCAAAGCCTGTAATAATGACTTCTTCGCCGGGAGAGGCGCTGCCTTTGTCGAGCGCTGCCTTCCATAATTCCCCGTGGAACAACACCATTCCCTCCGGATTAAGAGCTGTGCGTACCACAGCCTTACTGCCTTTGAATTCCTCGCGTCCTGTAGTAACGAGTTTGCGCTGTGCCGTTACAACTCGATTGGCGATGAACACCAGCACGGCTGAAATGACAATCGTTGTTCCTGTGATTAAGAAAGGGTTCGCCCTGTTAGCTGCTCCACCCTTAAACAGGAAAATCGAACCGAGGACTATAGAAATCAAGCCGAAAATGGTAATCAAACCCTTAGAACGCACCAGTGCTTCGGCAATGAAAAACACTAAGCACAGGAGTATCAGAACAAGGCCTACGGGATTTATTGGGAGTGTGCTCAAAGCTATAAAAGCGAATATGCCTGATAAAATGCCGATCATGCTTGGAAAAATCAATCCTGGAGTTAGGATTTCTATCGAGGTGCCCAGGATAGCTAGCATAAGCAAGAAATAAGCCAGATTGGGGTCGCTGAGGGCTGACTGGAGACTGTCGATAGCGCTCATTTCGTAAATCCCATCTCCGCGATATTTTGTCTCACCGTTTGAATGAGTCTCTTTGATTTTAAGTATAACTACACATTGCGTTTGGCGCAACATTTGAATAGCCTGAAGCCAGTAGTGTAGAATTGTGCCATTAATGACTTAGGACGGAAATATGCAGATACAACGATGCAAAGGATGCAGCGATTTCACCGCTGAGGATATGCTACGTTTTCGTAGCGTGGAGGCAGCTTTTCAGGAAACTTCCAAAAGCTATGGATATTCTGAAATACGCACCCCTACGCTGGAATACCTTTACCTCTTTACTTCGGCCGGCACGCTGACACCGGGCATGCTACGCAGGGTTTATTCTTTTCTGGATTGGGACGGCTGGAGCGGCGAGCGCGTGGTTCTCAAGCCAGACGCAACCATTCCTGTTGCGCGACTATATACTGAGCGCCTAGCGCGAAAAGGCTATCCGGCACGCCTGTCTTACGTCACAAACACCTTTATTTTTGAAGAAACAGGTACCAAGGCACGTGAGCGCTGGCAGTGTGGTGCCGAGCTAATCGGTGTGGGTTCATCCTTGGCTGATGCCGAGCTTGTGAGCTTCGCTTGCGACAGCGTCAAAAAGATGAACTTGAACAATATCGAGTTGAAGCTGTCTCACGCAGGCCTGATACGTGGCATACTATCGAGCTTGGGATTGAACAACAACGAACAAGACACTGTTTTCGACCGCATACTAGACGGCAAAATGGAGACGCTTGACAGCATGCAGGCGGGAAAACCGCAAGCCGTGGAAGCCCTCAAGCTGTTGCTAGGGACAAAGGGCCGCTCTTCAGATTTCCTCAAGAACATGCGCGCCCTTTTTCCCGCGGATATACCCGGTATACAGGATGCGCTGGCAGACTTCATCGCTACCATAGAACTGCTGGAAGCCATGGGCTTGCCGTATCAGATAGATTTCACTTCAGGCAAGGGCTTCGAATACTACACTGGATTTATATTCCGCCTTTTGGCCGAAGGGGTGAACGTGGGCGGCGGAGGCCGATATGACCTCTTGGTGGGGATGATGGGTGGGCAGGACGCCCCGGCCGGCGGTTTTGCCTTGTATATCGACAGACTAGCTGCTCTCATCAATATAGATAACCTTTACAAACCCGTGTCACAGAGAGTCAGCCTGGACATCGAACCATCTGCTATGAAGGAAGGGGTGGAGATGGCAGGCCTCTTGCGCGAGGCGGGATGGATAGTGTCTTTCGCTCTGCAGGGACAGAAGGCGCTGGATTGCGGCTGGGAGGTGGAAGTCAGAAGCTCGGCTCCCAGGCTCAACGTGCTCAATTGCGGCAGCGGCGAAAGTAGAGTTTGTGAAAATCCCATAGAGATGCTTACGATAGTGGGGTGTGGGTGATGCAGCTTAGAGTGGCGCTACCCAAGGGCAGGCTACTAGCGTCTACCGCTACGCTTCTAGAGAAGGCTGGTTGGGCGCTTGAAGACTACAGAGAAAAGGCCAGGCTTTACCGCCTGAAGTCGAACACTCTCAAGGACTTACAGGCGAAGATGTTCCAGGAAAAGGATATTCCCATCCAGGTAGCTATTGGAAACTATGATCTGGGTATCTGCGGGCTCGATTGGGTTACCGAGCAGATAGTCAAATTTCCAAGTAGCGCAGTAGTCATATTGAAATTCCTTGGTTATGGAGAAGGCGCGTTATATGCGGCAACCTGTCCAGAGTCTATCGAAGGCGATGAGCTTGTGACACATGGAGACAGCGTACGACTTGCGGGTGAATATCCGAACTTGGCCGAATCGCTGGCGCAAAAACTCAGGCTGCGGCGCTTCAGCATCTATCCCCTCTGGGGGTCGGCGGACGCTTACCCACCAGAAAACGCCGAAATTATAATGTTGTCACGCAGGAATGAGGCAGAGATTGATTCTCTAGGCCTGCGCTCGCTTGGCAAAATTGTGGATTTCAAGGCCTGTTTGATCGTTAATAAGGAGAGCTTGCGTATTAAAGATATGTCGTTGTTGCTCGCCTCAATCAACTCACAGTTGGCACAAGTTGCGACAGGTGCTCCTGAGACGTATTTCGATATTAAGCATATTACTCAACGAGTGGAAAAAAAATCCTTGCCAGATGATTGCCAGGTAAGGCTGGCACTGCCTGACGGGCACCAGCAGGATCATGTACGCCGCATTCTGGATGCCGCAGGCATAAAAATCGAGGACTATCCGTCTGCCACGGGTAATAGGCGACCGAAGAGTTCACTCGATGGCTTCTTTATTAAGGTGATACGTCCGCAGGATATGTCGCTGCAGGTGGCCAATGGTAATTTCGATTTGGCTATTACAGGGAGGGACTGGCTAACGGACCACCTCTACCAATTCCCCCAGAGTCCGGTATGTGAGCTGCTGGATTTGAAATACGGCAAGGTGCGCATTGTGGCGGTGGTAGCCAACGAAGTGCCGGTGAGCACTAGCTCCGAGTTGCAGCAATTACGCCAGGGCCAGCAGGCCTCCTGCCGTATCGCGACAGAGTATATCAATATCGCAGATAATTATGCCCGTTTAAATCGTTTGGGGGCGTACCGCATCGTGCCCACCTGGGGTGCTACTGAAGCTTTTTTGCCGGAAGATGCCGATGTGCTCATCGAGAACACAGAGACCGGCTCCACTATAACCAGTCATAATCTCAAGATCATCGAAACTCTCTTTGAATCGACAGCTTGTGTCATTGGAGGCATGCGTGAGGCAGATAGCAAACTTAAGGTTGAACGCATGGCCTCTTTTGTGAGCCTGTTGCGTAAGGCTAAGGAAACGATGATATGCGAATAATAAAGGATTTCGCAGAAGCCAGAGAGGTGTTGTCGCGGAACGCTCATCCGCAAACGGTTAACGTTTCGCCTCGCCTGGCTACCAGCCTGAAAGTCATGTTCGGAACTGAAGACCCGCAGGCAGCCGTCATCATGATTATAAATGAGGTGAGGCGCTCGGGCGACGCGGCTCTGAAGGAATACAGTCGCCAGATAAGCGGAGTTACTCTAGAGTCAATCGAGGTGTCGCGGGACGAAATTGCGGCAGCCTGTAATAAGATACCGAGAGAGCTATTGTCCGCTATAGAAACAGCGGCAAGCCAAGTAAAGCTATTCCATCAAAAACAGTTCGATGCCTTCATGTCAGGAGTCAAAAAAATGTCTCCAGGAACGGTGGCAAGAGTGCTCGATCAAGCCGGGTTATACGTTCCTGGTGGCACTGCGAATTACCCATCTTCGGTTCTTATGACGGCCATACCCGCAAGAGCGGCGGGCGTCAAAAAAATTGTCATTTGTACTCCTCCAGGTGAAGATGGGCACATCCCCGATATAACGCTGGCGGCGGCTTTTGTTGCCGGTGTGGATCGCGTCTTCGCCGTTGGCGGGGCCCAGGCTATCGCGGCTATGGCTTACGGCACGCAGTCCGTCCCTGCTGTTGACAAGATATGCGGCCCTGGCAATATCTTCGTAATGCTGGCCAAGAAGCTAGTGTATGGCACAGTGGACATTGATGGTTTACAGGGCCCCAGTGAAGTGGTAGTTATCGCCGACGCGAATGCCAATCCCGTGTGGTGCGCTGCTGATATTCTGGCCCAGGCCGAGCACGACGGCATGGCGCAATCCATATTCATAACGACGTCTGAGGCAATATCAGTGGCAGTGCTAAAAGAGATCGAAATCTGTTTGAATACACTTTCACGCAAAAAGATAATAGAAGAGTCGCTGGCGGCTTTTGGCATTACTTGTATCGTCGAGAATATGGGACAGGCTGTTGATCTTGCCAATCTATACGCGCCCGAACACCTGTGCTTATACGTGAAAGACTATGACAAGATATTGAGCCAGATAAAAAATGCCGGTTGTGTATTTGTGGGGACTCACCCTACTGTCGTTATAGGCGACTATGTGGCAGGCCCCAGTCATGCCCTGCCCACAGGCGGCACCGCGCGTTTCGCCTCCCCACTCAATACCACTGATTTCGTGCGTTTGATGAATGTTGTGGACGTAGGTACCAAAATGCTAGCCAAATACGGTTGGGTTGCGGCCACTCTGGCTAATGCGGAGGGGCTCACTGCTCATGCTAGGGCTGTTGGAATTGCGGCAGATAACAGGAGATCGCGGTAGGGAAACAAGGATACATGAAAGAGTCAGAAGGAATCGAACGTTTTACACGGCCCGAATTGAGGGGTTTTCGCGGTTACTCGGCATGCAAATCGCCGGAAGTAATCGGCAAGAGGCTTAACATACCTCCCTCCAAGGTTGTGAAGCTTGATGCCAACGAAAATAACTACGGCCCTTCACCACGGGTAGCGCTTGCCCTTGAGAAATATAATGGTTACCATATCTATCCGGATGCCGCTCAGACGGAACTGCGCGAGCTCCTATCCGGATATACGGGCATGCCAGCTGAGCAGATAGTAGTTGGTGCCGGCAGTGACCAGTTGATCGATCTTATAGTGAAGTTGTTTGTTGCACCAGATGATGAAATCATCAATATGGTTCCCAGCTTTGCCATGTACCGTTTTTATGCTGACCTTAACGGAGCCAAAACTGTCGAAATCCCGAGGGACAAAAATTTTCACATAGACACAACAGCAGTCAAAAAGGCCGTTACAGCAAGGACCAAGCTTGTATTTCTGGCCAACCCGAACAACCCCACGGGGACGATGACAACCCGAAAAGACGTGCTGGAATTATTGGAAACCGGGCTACCCGTAGTGGTAGACGAAGCCTATTATGAGTTCACCGGCGAATCCGCTATCCCGCTAATTGCTGAGCACTCGAACCTGATGGTGCTACGTACATTCAGCAAGTGGTCCGGCCTGGCCGGTCTTCGCGTGGGTTACGGCATTTTCCCAATTCGCATAGCGAACTACCTGCACAGCATCCGCGACCCGTATAATGTTAATGTGGGGGCGCTGGTGGCAGTACTCGCATCTTTCCAGGACATGGACTACCTCATGGGAAACATCAAGAAGATCATCGCCGAGAGGGAAAGACTATTTAAGGAACTTGGGGGCATAGAATGGCTCAAACCCTATCCCTCGAAATCCAACTTCATCCTGTGCGACGTGCTCAAGGGCAAGGCCAAAGATCTGCAACAGACATTCGAAGACAGGGGTATACTAGTACGCTACTACGCCGAGCTGAGGCTCAGCAATTGCCTTCGCTTCAGCGTGGGCAAACCCGAAGAAGACGATATATTGATCGCAGCGCTCAAGGAGATTGGGAGGTAAAGCCATGTCAGACCGCAAAGCTGTCGTAAGACGTGAAACCAATGAGACCAGCGTTAACCTCAAGCTCAACGTGGACGGAACCGGCAAGTACGAAACCGTAACTGGCATACGAATGTTCGACCACCTGCTTTCGCAGGTGGCCAGACACGGAACCTTCGATATCGGTGTATCCGCCACTGGAGATGATGCGCATCACTTGGTGGAAGACGTGGCAATATGCCTGGGGAAGGCTTTCATGGAAGCGCTAGGAGAGCGGCGAGGCATCGTGCGCATGGCAGATGCCACCGTTCCCATGGACGACGCCCTTTCGATGGTGGCAATAGATATTAGTGGCAGAGGGTACTCTGTGCTCGATTTGCGCTTCGCGGAAAATGATATGATGGGCTTTCCCAGCGATCTGATACGCCATTTCTTGGAAACCTTTGCCAGCGAGGCGCGCTTGAACCTGCACGCGCGCACCATCTACGGCACCAACGACCATCACAAGGCCGAGGCTTTATTCAAGGCGCTGGGAAAAGCGCTAGAAAAGGCCACGCGTATAGATGAGCGTAAAGCGGGTGAGCTGCCGTCCACCAAAGAGTGGATGGAAGGATAAACCTTTAATTATACATTCAAGTAATCAGACTCGAAATAGACCGACAATATTCTAAAATTATTAGGGTGAAAACGGTTGTACGTGAACCGCGGTGCGGTCACAATTCAGCGGCTCGTCAGTTCCATTTGCGTGTTGGACGGCACTATAGCTGAAACTCCGCAACAATCGGTGCGTGGTCTGAAATGGCGAACCACTCGTCTGTGGTCAATGGCTCGCATGATACCAGACTTGATGCCATCCTCGGCGATGCAAACAGGTAGTCGGTCTGGTACGGCACGGCTGGGTGCCGAGGGTCTTTTCGCGTTCTAACATGAGCGCAGTTCTCACCTTCAATACACTGGCAGTCGACGAGCCGACCAGGTGCACGCTTCGCTCTAATGCAATCAACGAGGCCAAGAGCTTCGAACCGATCAAGCAAGTTGCGATCTCGCCTGTAGAACACCTCCCCTTTCGGCCATTGAGTACCCGTGTTTAGATCACCTCCAAGGATGACCAGTTTGTTGTACTTTGGGTCATCAAGCACCGGGCTCAGTTCCGAAAGCGACCGGTGAACGGACGCGTCTGAAAGCTCATCCATCAAACCGTACAGGGCCACTGCACTGACCGGACCGAGTTCAGTCTCGACTCTTGCTGCAGCCCATGAACCGGGTCGCGAACAGTCGAACGGCACGTTGCGCTTGCTCTGTCGCCACTGAGGCCGGGCGTCGGTAATGGTTGATGACTCAAAACGACTGACGACAGCAGCCGTCCAGCGCCGCTTCGCGCGATCACGACCGACCGTTCCGTCCATACTCCACACGCCTCGCCGGTCGGCCGGAACGAGCGCCTCGTTGAGCAGGCAAATGTCGGGCCCAAGCCGATCGAGTGCGGCCCAAGCTCGCTGATTGCGTGCCATGTTCCAAACGACGACTCTAAGTCGATGTTTGGATGAGATGTCCAGATTGGCCATTGAAACTACGACTCGTTCGTGATATCCGCCCAACAATAATAAACGAATGTCGCAAGATACGGTATTGTATCGAAACTCAAAATCGTAATATTCACTATTTCCTCACAATTGTAAAAGAATTTGATTAATCTTATTAGGGTCTAATTCCCCGCCGCTTGCGGCGAATCCGGTAAAATAGGTGCATGAGTGTTTACATTCATAAGAGTCACAATGTAAGTTTGCTTTTGTATCATTTGGTATTAC
>Ga0007800_10000767_pt1 | contig 11789 bp, 9 predicted proteins | sample CryBogmetaGMA14M_FD_60366 | JGI IMG/M metagenome (GOLD analysis project Ga0007800, IMG submission 60366) | Freshwater microbial communities from Crystal Bog, Wisconsin, USA - MA14M | ecosystem: Environmental > Aquatic > Freshwater > Lake | place: Crystal Bog, Wisconsin, USA | collected 2009-07-06 | reverse complement strand
TCTCCCAGTTGTTTGCCCGTTGCCGGGTCAACTATTTCGACAATGTATTCGTCCATGAAATGCAAGCCGTTCTTCTGGCCGCATTCATAGGCGATGGCTCCGCCCGGCTCGCTCACAGCATAAGCCTGGTATGTGTCTATACCAAAGTTCCCTTCAAGCGTCGAGCGCATGGATGGCGTCAGCATCTCGCCGGTAAACCAGGCTTTCTTTATGTTAAATATTTTCCACGGATAGCCTGACTCTTCAGCCTTTCTAATAACGCTCAGCAGGTAGCTGGGTGTGCCTACAAATGCTGTGGCTTTCAAATCCAGCATGGTGCGGATGAGTATTTCGCTGTTGCCTGTGCCCATGGCCACGGCGGTAGCACCGCAGCCCCTGATAGCCTCGTGGAACAGGATGCCCGCCGGAGACATGTGATAAGTGAAAGTATTCACCACCACGTCACCTTTGCGGAAGCCCGCTGCCCAGAAGGATTTGGCAAACCACTTGATGCTTTCGGCATGCAGGGGTTCATAAATGGGTCCGGGCGAAATGAAGATACGCTCCACATCTTCAACCTCAATGGTAAGAAATCCGCCGAAAAGCCGCTGTTTTTCCAGGTCGATGAGGTCGTTCTTGCGCGTGATGGGGAATTCCTCCAGGTCCGAGAAAGTCCTGATGTCTTGAGGTTTTACACCAGCCCTGTCCAGTATTTCTCTGGCGGAAATGGATTTAGTATAAGCTCGGGCGACAGTGTCTGCCAGGGCTTTTTGTTGATAGCTCCTGCGAGCTTTGGCAGACATTATCTCCAGCTTGTCAAAAAATGCGTCATCAGATTTTGAGGTCATAACCACCTCTTGCGCCTCTTATAATGCTTGACGTCGCGGTAACTCTTTTTAGCCCCCATGGCCGAAAGGCCAAGGTAAAACTCCTTCACGTCCTCGTTGTTCTGCAAGAAGTCGGCTGTACCATCAAGCACGATGCGCCCGTTTTCCATCACATATCCATAGTGGGCGATGCCCAGAGCTACCCGCACATTCTGTTCCACCAGCAGCACCGACGTCTTCTGCTCTGTATTGAAGCGGCGAATGATGTCATAAATCTCCTCCACCAGCAGGGGAGCCAGACCCAGGGAAGGCTCGTCCAGCATCATCAGGCTGGGACGTGCCATCATGGCGCGCCCGATGACCAGCATCTGCTGTTCACCGCCAGAGAGGTAACCGCCTATATTGCGTCGTAAAGCCATAAGCCTGGGGAAATAATCATAAACCATCTGGATGTCACTTTTGATGACGCCACGGTCCTTGCGGTTGTATGAGCCCACCAGCAGGTTCTCTTCGACAGTAAGGTGACCAAAGACCCGCCGGCCCTCCAGCGCCTGGATAATGCCCATCCTGCCGATTTGCTCGGCTCCTTTGGTGTCTATCCGCTTATCGTTCCACTCGATGCTGCCGTCGGTCACTTCTCCCTCTTCTACGTGGAGCAGCCCGGATATGGCCTTGAGCGTGGTGCTCTTGCCCGCGCCGTTGGCTCCCAGCAGGGCCACGATGCTGCCGTTCTCGACGCTGAGGGATACCCCGTGGAGCACGCGGATGACATTCAGGTAGGCGACCTCTATATTATTCAGCTTGAGCATTACTTTATATTGGCCAGAGCACCAGTAGTTACTCCGATGCCCCGGCAAATCCGTTACGCCTTGGGGAACCAGGAATAGTCTTCGTATTTGATGTAAGGCGAGTCGACGTAGTCCTTGACCAGCGAGATACTGCCAGAACTTATTTTGTAAAGCCGGACCAGCTTGTTCAGACGGTTATCGCCTCCGCCGGCATAGCTTACGGCACCCTGCAGGCCATCGACCGAGTAGTTCTTGAGTTTCTGGATACCTTTAGTCTCGACCGCATTCCAGGCAGTCTCATCGCCCTTTGCTAGAACATCGTAGTCCACGGCGTTGGTAGTCAGCCTAAGAATCTCGGCGATGACCAGGGCAGCGGCCCAGGTCGCCACGTATTCCGCAGTGCCGGTGTCTTTCGGATTGTACTTTGCAGCGTATTCGGTGATTTTGGCCATGCCTGGAATATCCTCGCCCCAGGCTACCGTGGGCCAGGCGCCGTAAACGCCCTCAACAACATCGGCGCCCGCCAGGTCAACCAGTGCCTTGGTGAAACTGGCAGCCGCGCAAGCCACCGTCATGCCGGGATACATTCCCAAGCTATGCGCATCCTTGAGAATAACAGAGGTGGGCTGCGGCGTGCTGGAGATGAACATGACATCCGGGTTATGGGCTTTAATACGCGTGAGGCTTTCTATGGCCGATGTGATGGTGGAGGGATGTTCTTCGGTAGCTACTATTTGTATACCCAGGCTGTCAGCCATAGCGTCAGCCCCATACTCGGCCCCCTTGCCGGTAGGATTGTTTAATAGATGGAGGGCCATCTTTGGCTTGCCCGTGCCCTTCCATATACTCTGCATATAATATTTGGCGAAGGCTACCCAGTCATCTCCATAGTCCGGCCCCTGGCCGTAGATGTGCTGCGGCGGATGGTAGTTGGTCTGTGAAGTATAGGTGGCCATACCGGGAAAACCGGCTGGATTGGCGATGGCCTTGGCGTAGTTCATCTCGGTGGAAGAATGGGTCATGAACATCAGGCAACCAAGGTCCATGAATTCATTTACCACATTGGGGACAATGGCGGCACTGTATTGGCTATCGCGATAAATGGGTTCTATCTGGTACCCGTTGACTCCGCCACGCTCGGTATTGATGTACTTGAAACAATCCAGCAGGCCGTCCCTGCCGGGTTGGCCCTTTTCCGGTATGGGCCCGGTGGCCGGCGTCATCAAGCCGACCCTAAGCGTCTGACCCGGTTTGGCCTTGGGGCCGCAGGAGGTGACCAGAGGTAAACTGCCGCCCACAGCTGCAACAAGCCCTAGGGCGCCGGCAACCTTTAGAAAATCTCTTCTGCTAAACGATTCTCGGGGCATCTCTTCCTCCTTGTTTTTCTATATAAATCGACTCGGCTGGGCATCCCTAAGATGCTACATATTCACCCTCCACGCGCTAATACGAAAACGGCCAGAGCCTGTAGGATGCCTTGAACAACGCCCAGCGGTGCGCCAGTCCTCTGGGTTCGAATATCAAAAAGAGAATGATCGCCAGGCCGAATAGTAAAGGAGCAATGCCCACCGTAAAACCGCTGGACAGGTTGGGAAACGCAGACACGAGAGTCGGTGATACATGCCTGACGAACTCGTCCAAGGATTGTACAAATATGACCCCGAATATAGGGCCAATAGTAGTGCCCAGCCCGCCGATAATAATCATCCCCACGTACAGGATAGAATTGGTAAAAGGGAAGCTCTCCGAACTGATGAACCCGGTCCAGGAGGCAAACAGGGCGCCAGCAATACCGGCAAAGAAACAACCGATAAAGAAGGCCAGCAGCTTATATCTGAAGGGGTTGACCCCCATCACCTCAGCCGCCAGGTCGTTATCTCGGATGGCCACGAAGGCGCGTCCCGTCCTGGTGCGCACGAGGTTCTTAGCCAGATAGATGACGATGACGGCGATAACGAGTATCAGGTAAAACTTGCTCCCCTGGCTGCGGAAGGTCAGCCCGGCTATTTGCGCGGGAGACACCGCCAGGCCCATAGTACCGCCGGTAACGCCCGTCCAGTGGCTGATAACCCACAGGATAATGAACTGGGCCGCCAGCGTGCTGATGGCCAGATAAAAACCCTTTACCCGCAGGGATGATATGCCGAAAAGCATGCCCACCAGACCCGCCGCGATTCCGCCGCAAAGAAGTCCGATGAGGAATGGCACATCGAACCTGCCGCTGAGGATGACCGAGGTATAAGCGCCCACGGCCATGAAGCCTGCGTGGCCGATGGAGAGCTGCCCGCAATACCCCGTAAGAATATTGAGGCCTGTGGCGGCGATGATGATTATCATAATGAGATTGCTCACACCCAGCCAGTAGTTGGCCAGATATAAGGGTGCCGTGAACAGGGCGGTCATCAGGAGCGCCAGCAAGAACCAGTGGGTTTTGGTCCTGAAAATGGCCATGTCCCGGGCATAGCTGAAATTGCGTATACCAGCAGGCAGGTCCAATGCTCTAAATCCTCTCTATTCTTTCTTCACCGAAAAGCCCGTAGGGTTTGATGAACATGACTATAATGATGATAATGAAGGGAATAACCTCGTTCACACCGGGCCAGGTAAGAGGTGTCAGGTAACCCCCACCCACCGTCTGGGCCAGTCCTATTATCGGGCCGGCCACCATAGCCCCCAGGAAAGAGTCGAGTCCGCCGAGTATGACCACGGAAAAGCTCCTCATGCCCGTATCTACCAGCCCGAAGGTGACTCCTCCGATGCTGGCCATGAGGACACCGCCCGTGGCCGCCAGCGCGCAGGCCAGCATCCAGGAACGCGAAAAGATTCTGGTGACGGGAATGCCGCAGGCTTGCACCGCCTTTTGGTCGTCGGCCGTAGCCCGCATGACGATGCCGGTGCGGTTATATTTAAAATATATGGATAAAAAGGCAAACAACGCCAGCGAAATAGCCGCCGCCCACAGGTATTCATGGGATACCACCGCCGTCCCGATGTGTATAGTTTCCTGAGGGAAGATACGGGGCAGTGCCGCCAGTCCCTGCGGCCAGAGGATGCTGGCCAAACCCTGTATGACGAATGCCACTCCCAGTGTGACCGTGATGAGCGAGAGTATGGGCTGCGCGATGAGAGGACGCAGAATCACCCTCTCCATAAGCCACCCCACGACGAGGGAAAAAATGAACACCAGGATCAACCCCACCCAGATGGGAAACCCTGTCTGTGCCAGCATGCTGTAAGAAAACCAGGCAAAGAGCAAGAGCAATTGCCCCTGTGCCAGGTTGGCTACGCCGCTGGACTTCCATACCATCACGAAACCCAGCGCGATGAGCGAGTAAACCAGCCCAACGGCGATACCGGTAATGACAAACTGCAACAGTTCTGCCATGCTATTCCTGAGGGACCTCCCTCACCTTGATGCTGGTGGTCACCACACCGCGCCGCCCGTCGCGGTAGGTCACTGCGGCTTCCACCTTGACCTCGGCGCTCGCCGAGTACATGCTTTCTATAAGCTCTTTATAGCGCTTCTCCATAAATTCGCGCCTCAACTTGCGCGTGCGCGTCAGTTCGGCTTCGTCGGGGTCGAACTCCTTGTGCAGCAATACAAAGCGGCGGGCGCGGGATGCAGCCGGCAGAAAGCGATTCACGCGCATCAGGTCTTTCTGGATAAGCTCGGCCACCTCTTTTTTCTGGGAAAGATCAACGAAAGTGGTATAGGCGATGTGTTGTTTTTCGGCCCACTTGCCAACCTGGGCGAAATCCATGTTGACGATGGCCGAAACATAGTCTCGTTCGCGTCCGCCCACAACCATGGCGTCCTTGATATAGGGGCTGAAGCGCAGGCGGCTCTCGATGTACTGCGGGGTGTATTTGATGCCCGAAGACAGCTCGCCCATGTGTTCCAGTCGATCGAGGAAGATGATGTGCCCCTGTTCATCGATATTGACGGCATCTCCCGTGCGGCACCAGCCGCCCGATACCGTTTCAGCCGTTTTCTGCGGGTTTTTATGGTATCCACTAAACATAGAGGGGCTTCTTACCAGAAGCTCTCCGTCGTCCGTCAATCTGATCTCGGTGCCCCTCACCGGCCTGCCCACGCTCTCGAAACGTATCTCACCACATCCATGTGAGGAAATGTAACCTGCCTCGGTGCTGGCATAATTCTGACGCAATTCGATGCCAATGGCGTGAATGAAGCGGAAGGTATCCAGGCTTAAAACAGAACTACCGGTTACGGCAAAGCGGACGCGGCTTAACCCAAGCTGATCTTTGAGCGGATGAAAAAGCAATGTATCGGCCAAACGGTACAGCAAACGCCATGCGAGGTTGGGTTTTTGGCAAGCCAATTTCATGTCCGCTATTTTGTAACCCACCGGCATGAAAACATGATAGGTAAAACGTTTTAAAAAATGTGCGTCAATCATTTTTATCTGGATATCGCTTACCAGGCTCTCCCATTGGCGCGGTCCATAGATTACGAAGTTAGGGCCGACTTCGCGCGTATCTTCGGCAATGGTTTCCGGCTCTTCGGGAAAGTTAAGGCGTGCACCCGATAACAAATGGGGTACGGTGGCGAAAAAGCTGTCACCCACCCAGGCCGCCGGAAAGTTGGAAATAAGATCATCTTTTTCAGTCAGCGGAAACCGGTCGAGAAATGCCCTGGCCGTCGTGATGAGCGCACGGTGGCTTAAACACGCCCCTTTGGGCAGGCCCGTGGTACCTGATGTATAGTAGATAAAGGCGATATCGTCAAGCCTGAGCTTTGAAAGGTTATCTTCAAACACACCTGGATGGTTTCGTTCGTATTCTCCACCCAATTTCAGCACGTCGCTAAAAGAGATCAGCACTGGCTCGTCGTAGTTCTTGAGACCCTTGGTGTCCCAGTAAATGATACGCTCGATGCCCGTCAGTTTGGTCCGCAGTTCCAAAAATTTATCGGCCTGTTCCTGGTCGTTCACCAAAGCGAAACGCGCCCCGGAATGGCTGGCGATATGTTCTACCTCTGAAGGAACGGAGTCCACGAAGACACCGGTAGCGATGCCCCCGGCTGCCTGCACCCCGAACTCTCCCCAGAACCATTCGGGTTCGTTATCGCCGATGATGGCGACCACGTCTCCACGTGCTAATCCGATACTGATCATGCCTAATGAGAAGTATTTCATTTTTTGATAATACTCGTCCCAAACGTAACTCTGCCAGATGCCCATTTTTTTCATGCACAAGGCGGGGGTCTTCGGCCATCTCGCGCGGTTCTCTTCTATTAGTTGGGGTAAAGTCCGTACTTCTGACATATTCGAACGCAAATCCTCAAATAATCAAAAACCTCCCTTTCGGGAGGTATTCTGAACAATCGGCATTTTTAATAGCCCATTTTTTGCCTTTAGAGTCCAACACTCCCGAAGCGCACCTGTATGCGCCGGATAAATGTGAACTTTAAAACAAAGCCAGGCAGATAATATAGACTCTTCATGAATCATCCAATAAGATGGTGGCGGCATTGTAACATGATAGAAAATGGCTTGTCAAACCAAAACCGTGTTGTTGTTTCGATCAGGTCATACGCGACAATGCACTCCCTTCACCACGCTGACCCTAATGTGTTTCTTTCGAAATAGTGGAACCACTGGCACGCGCAATGAGCTTGCCATCCTGGTTGGTGACACTCACCTCAGCCACGCTGATGTACCTCCCACTCCTAACAACCGTGCCTTCAGCGGTTAGCACATCTCCAGCGCGGGCGCTGGCCAAGAAATAGATATTGAACTGGGACGCCATGCTGGGATAGGACAAGGTGTTCACGGCGTAGCCAAAGGCCTGATCTGCCAGCGACATGATGACGCCGCCGAAAGTGACACCGTGGAAGTTCAAATGCTCGGGTTTGACGCGCATGCTCAACTTCGCATAACCCGCTTTCAACTCGAGAACCCGCAAATCGAAAAAAGCAGAAACCGGTTCTACCCCATTTTTCACGATGGCCTCGAAAACCTGATTAACACCTTTTTCAGACATATTTCCTCTAATGGTGGCAGATGCAGCCGCCATCTTGCGTTTTGGGGGCACAGCCGCCTTCACCCGGCATTCCATCCAAAATCCTCAGCATTTCGCGTCTCCCTAACTCAAAAGCTGATAAATTTATGTGTAGTATCCTGGGAGACAATCGATGCGCTATCACCGTTTCCCACAGTGCAGCGATAAATGGAGTCAGCAGGGAAAGCGCCCCCAGCATGAATATATTGAGCACCCTGGGATTACCAGTCTCGGCGGCGCATCGCGAACCATCGATCAGCGTTAATTTAGTAGCGCGATGACCTAATATGTGAATTATCTGGTCATCTTCAGGATAAGACTGGTTGCCCAGGCTGACGGAAAGTGGAGGGATAGACAGGTCGTTTACGATGGCAATAGCTCCATTTCTAAGATATCCGCTCCAGCGCGCAGCCTCCACTTTTTCAAACGCTAAAAGAATGTCGGCGTCTCCTTCGCCCACTAACGGAGAGGCCACTTTTTCCCCTATTCTTACATGGGCTATCACACTGCCGCCGCGCTGGGCCATGCCAAGCGTATCCGTTTTTTTTACTTCCAGCCCTGCTTCCAGAGCTACATCTCCCAGTATGTCGCTGGCCAGCACCACCCCTTGCCCTCCGACACCCGCAATAAGTATGTTTAGCTTAGCCATTTGCCGCCTCCTTCCCCGAAGCAAGGCCGATGGCTTTTTGAGGGCAAAGCTGCTGGCATAGAGTGCAGCCAATGCCCATACATTGCTGAGTGTCAATTAAGAACCTGCCTCTTTCTTTGCGTATGGCAGCACAGCCCAGCGTAAGGCATATTCCGCACTGGTTGCATTTCATGGCATCTACCGCCAGAGCTTCTCCCTGCTTGTGTGTTATAGCAGCACAGGACCCGCGCACCACCAGCACGGCCAGTTCGGGACTGTCAAGAGCACGTTTGACTGCGGAGCGCAGCCCTTTAAGGTCAAAGGCTGCTACTTCCTGGACGTTGTCCGTACCGCAACTCCTTACCAGACCCATGATATCGACAGAGGTTGTCGGCTCACCCTGGGCAGTGAAGCCTGTGCCCGGGTGCTGCTGGTGCCCGGTCATAGCAGTGGTGCGATTATCCAGAATAATTAAAGTCATAGCTGACTTGTTATACACCGCGTTAATCAAACTTGTGATCCCGGAGTGTAAAAAGGTCGAATCGCCGATTACGGCCACCACTTTGTCATTAAGACCGGCCTTCTCCATACCCAGCGCCTGCCCTATGCCCGCTCCCATGCAGGCACAGGTATCCATGGCCTCCAGCGGGGCATAGGCCGCTAGCGTATAGCAGCCTATGTCGCCTGGGATGACCAGCCCTCCTTCGTCGTTGGCGCGGTTCTTCCTGCGAATGCCGAGGCTGCTCAAAATGGAGAAAATGCCGGTGTGCGGGCAGCCGGGGCAGAGCAACGGAGGACGCCTGGGTAGATCTCTCAACTCATCCATGAGACCGTCTTTGATGGGCCCTCCCGACGAGCCGACCCATCCTGCTTCCGCCGCAGAGTGGCTGACAATATCCTGATTCAGCTCGCCCACCCTCGGAATGAAACTTTTCCCTTCGACTGCAATACCCATAGCCCGAATCTGTTCTTCAAGAAATGGCTCGAGTTCTTCGATGACCACCAGTTTTTTAACCCCGGCGGCGAACTTGCGGATGGTTTTCTCGGGCAGGGGATAAGTCATCCCAAGCTTGAGAAACGATGCCAGGGGTATCGCCTCGAAAGCGTATTCGAAGGCAATCCCGCTGGTTACTATACCCAGCTCCCTGCTTCCACTTATGTTTATATTGAGAGCGCATGAATCAGAGAACTCTGCCAGTTTAACAAATCTTTCTTCAACCAGAGGGTGCCTCAGCCTGGCGTTCACCGGCAGCATGACGAATTTAACCGGGTCTCTTGAAAATCGGGCGGGAAGTAATGATGCGGTTCTCTCACCCGTTATTTCGACTACAGTTTTGGCATGGGATATGCGTGTCGTGGTGCGCACCAGGACCGGCGTATCGAACCGCTCGCTGATATCGAAAGCCAGCGCCATCATGTCGTAGGCTTCCTGGCTATCAGACGGCTCCAGTAGAGGCACCCTGGCGAATTTGGCAAAGTATCGATTGTCCTGTTCGTTCTGCGAACTGTGCATACCGGGATCATCGGCAGTAATAACCACCAGCCCTCCCCGCACGCCCGTCGAAGCTACCGCCATGAAAGGGTCGGCGGCCACATTCAGTCCGACATGCTTCATGGAAACCAGCGCCCGCACACCCGCGTAACAGGCACCCATCCCTACCTCCATGGCCACTTTTTCGTTGGTGGACCACTCTGCATGGATGTCTTTATATAGTGCCAGATTCTCCAGTATTTCAGTGCTGGGAGTTCCCGGATACGCCGCAGCGACCTTTACTCCGGCATGGTAAGCGCCTAGCGCCAGAGCTTCATTGCCGGAAAGCAATTTCTTCATAAATGGCATTATAACACAACACCTGATCTGAGATAAGGAACGTAAATATGCCCTGATATACACAATATTTCAACAAGTAATCGGTCTACTCTTCATAACGCCATTAGTCACCGGTGAGGTTCCATATTGCATATCTCTGGTTAATACTGCTCATCCGGACAAATAACCCCGTTAAACTTGCGCGCTCCATCATAGTCGAGAACTGCGATGGATAAGTTTCTTGCAGGGGGTCAACTCGCCTCTACAGTGGAAAACGGTGATGAAAACGCAATTGAATTCAGCGAATATCTGGAAGGTCAGGACTACGATGCACCATAGCGCCCGCTCTCTTAAATACCCGTTCCCGGTGGAAATGGAGTTATACAACCGATGATCAAGTTGATCATACAATCGCCGGACGGACGTCTACCTAATAATCCCCAAATCGGACCAATAGCTGGTTCCCTTGACAACTATTTCATCTCATAATACTATCAGTGTAATAGTAATTGATTACGGAAGCGCCAACGAAAGCAATTAAGGATGAGAAATTGAAAAAAAGTGCAGTCCTGGGAATTCTGGCTGCAATGGTTGCCTTGGGCACGGTGCTAGCCACGAGTGGAGGGGTCTATGCCATAGCTGGACCGGGAAGCGTTCATATCACTAACAGCGTTAATGCACCGGGGTCTCGTTTCTCAGATGTGACTAGCGGTAGTGCTGAAGGTGTAGCATACGCGGACATGCGCGGGTCCAGTTCCGGTTTGGCTACCAGCAGCGTTAATTCGGCAGCTACCAACGGTGGCGAATCCGGTGCTTGGGGGACAGCTGAAATTTGGTGGTACGGTGAGGGCACAGTCACATCTACGTCCAGCGCCACGGCAAACGGAACCTCTGTTGCTCAGAGCAATGCCGACTCCGAAATCGGTTCGCACAGTTCTGGCACTGTTATTGGCATCGCCAATTCCACAGCGGATGGCGATGATAGCTATGCCGATACACAAGCCGTAACCGTTCTTGATGACGATTCTTCCGGTGCTGCTAACTCTTTGGTCAATGCCAAAGCCATGAATGGCGGTATCGCCCGGGCTTATACCATTTCCGAGGTTGGAGACAATGCCAATGGGACCGCCAACACCGTAGCCAATGCCACTGCTACAAACGGCGGTTTTGCGCAAGCTTATGCCGTTTCGTATATCGAAAGCGACACCAATGATAACGTTACCGCCTACGCTTACGCTACCTCTACCGGTTCTGTCGCTTATGCTAACACTATTCTTACAAACGTCTCTGGTGCGTCATCGACCGGTTTTTTCTGGGGTGTTTATGTGAGTGGCGATAGTTACGCTCTTGCCTTCCTCTATATACCAACCCCTGACAATATAACCGGTTTCACATTCGCAAACGCCGGCACTACAGATGCTTATGCCGACATCGAGGTACATGGTTCCGACATCACCGTGATTGCCAGTGGAGTATTACCGCCATAAGCGCACTGATAAGCAGCGGCAATATTGCCCTTAAAAGCCCCGGGCGGATAACCGCCCGGGGCTTTTCTTTGCCTTTATCTGCTTGAAATGGACTATTGTAATCAACCAGGGCGGAATTTTGCCAAGGATAATGACATTCTCCCCGACGCAAGCGTCGGGGTATCACAATAACCTTAGTTGATCTTTGTGAATCTGGATATATTCAATGCCACAACCTTGCTCTTTAATATATTTCCCAATGACCGT
>Ga0007800_10000764_pt1 | contig 11815 bp, 9 predicted proteins | sample CryBogmetaGMA14M_FD_60366 | JGI IMG/M metagenome (GOLD analysis project Ga0007800, IMG submission 60366) | Freshwater microbial communities from Crystal Bog, Wisconsin, USA - MA14M | ecosystem: Environmental > Aquatic > Freshwater > Lake | place: Crystal Bog, Wisconsin, USA | collected 2009-07-06 | reverse complement strand
ATCCGGGCGTCATTCTCTGCCTCAGCACCAATGGCCTGCTTCTGCCGGACAGGATCAAGGAGCTGGATGCCTTAGGCGTCTCCAACATCACGGTTACTATGAATGCCATAGACCCGGAGATCGGCCAGCAGATTTACGAATATGTGACCTATCAGGGCAAGAGGTACGAGGGCCTGGAGGCGGCAACCATTCTGCGCGACCACCAGCTCAAAGGCATAGAAGAGGCCCTGTTGCTAAAGAAGATCGTGAAGGTCAATACGGTCCTCATTCCCGGCATCAACGACAAACATGTCTTCGACATCGCCCGCAAGATAAAGTCTATGGGGGTCTATATCCATAATGTCATGCCCCTCATTCCCCAGTACAAGTTTGCCCACATCAAGCCACCCTCGCCCGAAGAGAAACGAAAGATCCAGGAGGATCTCTCCAAGATCATCAAGCAGATGAAGCATTGCCGGCAATGTCGCTCGGATGCCATTGGACGGCTGGGATGCGATGTGCAACAGGAGTTTCAAAGCAGAACCAAGGAACAGGGATAAGCTTCAATCTAAATCGCCAAAAAAAGCGCTTTCCGGCGCACTGTCGTCCTGTTGCGCCGGACCGATCTCTTTTGAAATATCCGTCAGTGTTTGAGCATCTTGCTTATGCTGTTTGTGGCATTGGAAATGCTGCTGGAAATGCCGGAGATGAAGCTCTTTTGCTCCCCAGGCTTTGTCTGGGCGGCAGATTTCGTCTCTGTAGATTTCTTCTCCTTTTTCTTGGAGACGGAATTGCCGTTTTTCATCTGATAATTGCTGTTGCGATCTTGGGGACCCTTGCTCTTCTTGTTGTCTTTTGCCATAATTACCACGTCATCCGTTTATGTCAGAATTGATATAGATTGCGGCTACGAGACGCCGGCGTTCAGGCCAGCGGCAGCTTCCTTCCCCTTCTCGTTTGCAGAGCCTTTTCATAAACGGCAAAGCCTGCAGCCACATCCTGTATGCCAAGGCCGGTGGAGTCAAAGATGGTGATCTCCGTCTCGCTTTCCCGGCCAGGTTTCTTGCCTGCCAGGACCCAACCGATCTGGGCATAGATATCTTCCGGCAAGAGCACACCTTCGGATATCGGAACATTCACCTCGCCGGAGTGCACTGCCTGGGCTAGATCGTCTACAAAAACTTTGGCCCTTTTGGTGAGATTTGACTCCAACTCTTGCTTGCCTTTGGCATCGGCTCCGATGGCATTTATATGTGTTCCGGGCAAGATCCAGCTGTCTTTGACCACGGGCCTGCGCGAGGGAGTGGTAGTAACCAGAATATCGCACTCACAGGCCTCCTGGGGCTTTGCGGAGATCAGGTATTCGCAGTCCAAAAATTCTCTACTATCCTTTTCCAAAGACTGGGGTCGCTCTTGTGATGTGTCGAAAACTATCACCCGCTCAATCCTAAAGTGCCTGGACAGGCCCAAGAGCTGGGCTTTTGCCTGTACTCCGGCCCCAATCATTCCCACCACCCGAGAGTCCTGCCGGGCGAGGTGCTTGGCCGCCAGGGCACCTGCCGCTCCCGTGCGCATGGCCGTGAGAAAGGTCGCACCCATAATAGCCAGGGGGGATCCGTTTTTAGCAGAGATCAGAGTCAATAGGGCCATGACGGTGGGAAGACCGATTTTTGTATTTGCTGCATGAACATTGACGATCTTCACACCCGCCAGGTCTTGTCCCTCCAGATACGCGGGCATGCTTCTCAGGTCGCCGTCATATTTTGAGAAGTAAAGGTAGGACTTGGGCGGCATTTGAGTCCGGCCCATTGCATGGTCATAAAAGGCCTTCTCCACTGCGGCAATTGCCTCGTCCATGGTTAAAAGCGACTTCACTTCTTCTTCCGTGAGCCAGAGTACCTCCATTAAAACACCCTGCTATCTTTGCGGCTGTGAAGAAGAAATAGGCTTTGGTAATATCGCATATACCTCAGGCCTCTATTCAGCGACTAGAGCTGGAGACGGTCAAGGAGATACTGACGGAGTGTTCCACGCTGGCCTGGAGAGGTGAAGGCGATGATTCGGAGGAGACTGGTGGAGGGGAGCTGGGGCAAGTCACCTCCGGATGGCAGTCCAGATTCCTGCACTCTCTTCCACCCCCAACATTTAGGCACACACATAGGCCATTTATTAAGGAAATCCCAATTTAGCCAATGACTGAACCGCAAGTTCACATGGGATCTCCGTTATTGTTTTGTCCCCATGCCGACTGAAATCTACATACTCTGCATATCCTGCGCTATTCACCCTTAAAGTAATCAAATACCCTGTATTTTTATCCAAATACATCAAGATCTTAGCGTACTTCTTAATTGGAGAACTCTTCACCCATTTCTTGTTCGCAGCATTATATACTAATTTGATTTTATCGACATCGATCGGCCCAATTATAAGGTCCTTGTACTCATCTTCTGTCATCTTCTCGCACAAGACCTTCGGACCGCTCGTGACACTTATAGCAGGGCCTTCATCCCCAATTAAGAGAGCATCTCTTGCCCAGAACCGATAAGCATAGTCATTTCCAGGTTCTGATAATTCAATGGGATAGGTATAGATTTTGCCATCGCTGTAGATTGTATCGGTTGATTCTTCTGCGCTCATTACAAATGGACTACCCTGGATTTGCTTGCCACCCTTCAATATGTAAAGTCGTGGATAGCCTGGTGCAGGTGCATGATCATTCAGATCCTCGTACTTTACTCTGAAGGTGAACTTTGTGCCGGCATTTCCCCCATCTGGCTCAACACCATCAGTTGTATATCCACTACTACCGGCCCAGTCGAGGATTGGAGGGTCATTCACAACTACTTTAACATCAACTCCACCAGTTGTTAGGTTACCTTTTTTTGCTGTAAGCGAGAATGTTTCGTTATATCCAACACTTCGGTTTGCTGAAGCATTGGGGACTAATCGAAGTGTTACATCCCCTTTCGAATCTACAATGGACCAAGTTATATCAGAGGTCCATAATCTTCCTTTCTTCGGAGAGGCATCAACTGTAATTCCAGTAATATTAGTTATAGGAAATGAAAACCTAATAGTCTTATCGAGTTCTGATGTTTTACAATTCCTGACATCGCAGTTTTCTTGTCCCCGATTATTCGCTGGATTAGAATCAGCACTGATGTTTTCTATGATAGCTCTCACACAGGCGTGAACGACATTCAAACCTGCACCAGACGAAACTACACTTGTATCCCACGTTATCCCATTTCCCACCACTACCTCTTTCCCAGGCGGGACAGTAATACTTGCAATAACGTTTTGATTTGTACCCGTTCCTCCGACGAATCCGTTTTCTTGGTCCTTGTAATTTAGGGTTTCATTGCTCCAAGTAAATCTCACATTGATTTTGGCATCGTTGCACCCTTTATTGTAAATTTTTGCCTGAATCTCGTAGACATCACCATAATCAAGGTTACCAGAAGGCACAAAAATGTCATTCTGATAAAGCTCAATGTCAGGGTTGTCCCACACGGGAGGCAGAGGCGCTTGAGGGTCAGTCTGGGTGTAAATCGATGGATCGGGATCGGTTCCCAATGGACTGCGAACCTCAACGATCGTGATTGATCCATTAGGATTGTCTTGGGTGGTTACAGAATAATTATTGTTTACCGTTATAGCGGGATTCAAATCAACATAGGGATTTTTGTCCAGGCGCTCTGCTAATGGAAGTGGACTAGTCGAGGCTATCACTTTGATAAGGGTATCAGGATTAATCGCGGTGTCATTCCAGCTCATATTCTTTGCATGATAATGCCCTGCAAACCACTGATAACTGAAGTTGTGGCTTGAGTTAAGCTGATTGAGGAGAGCGACGAGATCGTTGTACTCAGCTTCACTAAATCCATAAGAATTCTCATCCGATAAGTTCCAGGTTATAAGCTGAGCAAAATAACTTCCCGTTCCACTTAAGTTAAATACTGGTCCCTGATGGCTGAGAAGGATTATGTTTCTGCTTCTCTTGTAACCTCGGTCGTATCCGCTAGCAGGATCAGAATAGTTCTCAAGGTGATCCTTAAGCCACTGAATTGTACCAGCACTGCCATACTCGTTCTCTATGCGCGCATAGCCAAACTGGTTCTTTGGAACTGTAACCTCACCAAGCCTATTAGTGTTCATCTTCCAATCCTCAGGGTTAAAATCGTCCCTTGCACCAAAATCCAGACACACAAAATGATAGTCTCCATAATCAAACGCAAAGTTCTGGAAATAGGTATTGGGGTAACTAGCATTTGGATTGGCAATCGGCATTCCCTCTTGCTTTTTCCAGCCAGCAAGGGTATTCGCGAGCGAACTATATACAGGACTAAAATGATCGTTAAAAATTTTTTCGGGATACGGCGATCCTGTATATTGAGGAATAATAGTTGTATCATCCGGAAGCGTAATTGTTTCGCCAGCAAGGTTGCACCACACATCATGATTGCCAATCATGGGAATCCAAGGTACTATAAGTTTACTTAATTCAGTTTCAGCAGCGGTAAACTCAGCATCATATCCCGTACTGGAAGCCTTTTCTCCCTGTATAAGATCGCCCAACACTATCACAAACTTTATATTATATGTTGGGGCATTGGCATTCACCCAAGCTACTGCATTAGTTAAGTTACCAGTATCTGACTGAGGATCAGCAAAAATAGCAAAAGAATAGCATGGTGATGATCCCGTCCCAATGCTGCAATTCTCGATATCGATGCCCTCCGCCGCTGATGATAATAACAGCATAAGCATCAAGCACAAGGGCAATTTTAGCCTCATAATCACATCTCTCCCAAATCGTATGTTTAGTGAGCATTCAATATAAATCTGACTCTCGCTTTTTATGTAGATGGCCAAGACCATCTTGCCTGGCTGGATTCTAGACAAGAGTCTTTCTATAATAAAATAGACCTTCCGGCACAAAAGAAAAGGAGCAATGAGATATGCCGCCGGAAGAATCTGGCCGGAAAAATCTCATTGTTCAGGCAAGAATTTTCTACAGCTCTTCCAGCTTCTCGACGCCCATTTTCTTTACTCTCGGCTTCCAGATCTTATCCGGCATCCAGGCAGGCGCTCCTTTGGGCTTCGTTACCTGAACCCTTTCCCCTGTGAAAATATGCACCTTCTTTGTGCCACGCTCCCTGAGCCGTATATCAGTGACGCCTCGGTTGGCCGCTTTCAAGGCTGCTTGTCTTGGTTGCTTTCCTGTAAAGACCCCAATTTCATTGCCTTTATCGTCCCTGAGGGCGAAATTTCTTGTCTCAGCCATCAAATTCCCTCCGTGCTTCCCATCATACAGAATGTTATTTGAATAGTTGTTATACAGAATACCATTATATTAATTTTATCTAGACGGCAAGAGAATCCGCAGGATTTTTATCTCTTAAAAAGGGGTTGAAGCCTCTAAAACAGCATTAATCTGCGGCAGGCCCCTTCGGCTGCGCAGAATAATTATCTAGAAAACGCTGTAGTTACTTATGGGCAGTGAACGCTCCCTGCCCTAAAGGACGGGGCTTCTATCGCCATTGCGAAGAGATTGCATCCCTAATCTCAGAATGTTGATCGCTGCATTGAGATCTCTATCAGAGAGATCTTTTTTGACTATCATTGTACTTGGGATCTACCAGAACAACCTTAGAGCCAGCGTATGCTGCTTTGCTCTCAGTTGCTTTTACCAGCATCCCCCATGCAACGTCCGAGATAGATTTTGCCAGGTGATGGTTCTTGAGCATGTTCTGAATATTAAGAGAATAGACTTCTTTAAGGTCTGGTATCTCCAGCTTCAATTGAGGTAATCTTTCCTGAGTCTCAAAACGCGTTACTGCTCTTTGTTCATTCTCCCAAGCATTCTTTTTAGTTTCGACTTCTCGTCGAAACTCTCGCTGACCCGCGGTCAGCGATATTCGTCCTTCGCAATCCTACAAGTTAAAATACTATCTTATTCAGCTCCTCCCTCTAGCGTAACCTTAAACCCTTTTAATGAGCATTGCTCCCAGGATTATCTTGACCACAGATTCCTATGCCAAAGCCGTCATCGAAGCCGCCCTCTTCGCCTCGGGCAGAACCCTCACTCCACGGGAGCTGGCCGATCTCTCCGCCCTCTCTGAGGAGCGGGCGGGCGCCCTTGCGGACGACCTGGCAGCGGAGTACGCCGCCCGCGATTCAGGCATCGAGATCAAAAGCATTGGAGAGGGCTATTCCATGCAGGTTCGCTTCGGCCTGGCCGGGCGCGTCCTCTCCTTTGCCCCCAAAGAGATCGAAGCTCCCCTCATCCGAACCTTAGCCATCATCGCTTACAAGCAGCCCATCAAGCAGAGCGTTCTGGTGGAGATCCGGGGCAACAAGAGCTACGATCACGTGAAAGAGCTGGAGCAAAGGGGCCTCATCAATGCGGAAAAGTTCAGCCGCACCAAGCTGCTCACCACCACGCGCGGCTTTGCCGATTACTTCGGCATCGTCTCCTGCAATCCCCAGGCCATTAGAAGAGCCCTTCTCAAGGACAAGAGGCTGGTGGGCGTCTCTCCCATGTACGAAAGCCTGGCTCTGCGCCTTGCCCTGGACTACATAGTAGTAAATCCCTACAAGCCCGAGGCGGAGGACCTGGAACGCTTAAAAGAGATCGAGCTGTTGGTGCTCGCTCCCGGCTACGCGGAGAGGGTCAAGCAGCACTACACCGGCCAGATGCTGGAGGCGGGCGTTGCCACACTTTCCCAGCTAAAAGAGAGCGCGGAGAGAATCTGCCAGGAGTCGGGCTGCGGGGACGTCGAGCCCCTGGCCGCAGAGGTGGACTCGCTGCTCAAGAGATTCCGGCAGAGGGCCAAAACCGCCCGGGCAATCAAGCCGCTCACCCCCATGATCGAGGAGATGGCCCGCGACCTGCGCCTGATCGTGCAGGAGGGCGGCCTAACGGTCGCGCCCGACTCTGCCGGAATGGAGGCGGATATATTGGTACCCGCTCACCAGCCCTACGAAATGGACATCCTGGAGAGAATTGTGCAGCGCTACGAAAAGATCCTGGGCGGGAAGGCCTGATGGTTAATGAAAAGCCATCAGGTGGATAATAGTAATTGACAGTCATGCACCGCAGTTCCGATCGCCCTTCCTGGCCCATAGGTCCGCCCCCATGCAGGAGGATTTCCGAAACAGATCGATCTGATCTGCGCAAAATCCGCCCCTGAAATTTCCGACTTCGCCTACTCGTGGTAAAAAATCTTTAGAGGCTAACCTTTCCTTTAATTTGGGAGATGTCGGATTCTATTCTCGTCAATCTATCATCAACGCTTTCCTTTAGATCAACGCGAAGCTCTCCAATCTCGCCGACAATAGCGTCGCGTGCCTCACTGACTTCTCCTGCCATTACGTCGTTTGATGCTCTTATCTCGCCAACAATGGCATCACGAGAGCTTCTATTGTCTTCACGTGAGCCCCTAATTTCTTCACGTGAGCCCCTAATTTCTTCACGTGTTTCCTTCAATTCTTGATGAGTGGCTGTGATTACATCCAATATTTTTTCGTTTACAACAATAAGTTTTGTTAGCAAATACGCAGCTGCATCAAGCCTCTGATCCGTCTCGCCTCCGGATACTGCCTTGAAGAAGCTATCAAAATCACCTATTGCAAGAGAGTACTCTTTCCGGATATCGGTTACATTAATAAGGGTGTTCTTGATATCAATAGCCTTAAGCAGTTCCTCTAAATTAGCGGTCTCTCCCTCAGCCACAACTTTGACCAGTCCATTTTCAAGGTTCTGCACATATCCTTTCAGCCTTAAATTCTAAGCGATGGTGACAACTCTGGTCCTGTAGCCGGTCTTCTGGACCTTGCCGGAGACGTAAGCGTTTAGCCTTTGCATCACATTTCTCGTAGCTCTCTTTTTATATAAATGTTTAACCTCTTGGCAGGTTCGAAAGCATTTATTTCTCAAAAAAGATCATTCTTCGCTATCTGCGATGTCTCTGGCTATGGCGGGATCAAGCTTGATTATGCCTTTTGTACTTCTAACCGAGTTGCCAATCTCGATATCAACCTATTCGCCCGGCTGGAGATTAAGATCCGTTAGCGGCTTTAGAACACCATTTTCGTAGATAGCCCTCGTCCTCATCTTTATCATACCATCATCATTGGAATTGAAGTTATAAATGGCTTTGGAACAACTCAGCTTAAAAAGGCTGAAGAATCTGCATAACTGTCATGCAAAAGCTTTTTCCCGTTTGCCACCGCTAAGCCGTCATCGGGAGGATAATAGTAATTGACCCTGAGCCTCAAGTCCCCAAATCTCATTTTGAAGTCATGCGTCGCATTTCCGATCGCCTTCATCAGCCCCGGCCCGGAGCCCCGTCTTCATGCTTGACCCCGTTCGCTTTTGCCCGGACAATCCCCATCCTCTCTCCCAGATGAGGACGGAGCTGGCCACGGATGGCAAGTACGATGAGTACGGCAACCGTCGCAGCGTGGATTTCGCTGGCAGCGCCATGCCCATGCAGAAGGTCGAGACGGTGGACATGCCCATGAGCGAGGCCCTTGCCAGCGGCCAGACAACTCTTGGCGAGCTGCAGACTACCATGCATGATGATTTCCAAAACAGGCTCATCTGGGGAGATAACAAGCTGGTGATGGCCTCGCTACTCAAGGAGTTTCGTGGCAAGATCGATCTGATCTACACAATGACTTCGTCCTCTAGACCCAACTCACGTAGAGCTGCCCTCATATCCTCAACTTCTTCCAGAGAGGCATCCAAAATATCCACGGCTACCGTCAGCTTCAGCCCTTTGCGAATGGCAAACTTTGATAAAATCCTGTTATAGAATTGGGTCCATTTTTGATGCGGTATTTCTCCGTCCCAGTGGGGTCTTAGCCACCCAACTTTAAGAGACGACGAGCCATTAGCATCCCCCACGACCGCAGTTACCTTGAAGATGCCCCCCTCTTGCCCAGCTTGGAAGACCCCTTTACCATCAATTGTGCCGCCTGTCGCACTCCAATCGATCTTAACTAATGGTACTTCAAGGCCATCTTTGTCTAACCCTTTTGCAGTAAATATTTGTGTCTTGCTAGGTCCAATATGCGAATCTTGAGGAGAGACTATCACACGTTTCAACGTTCGGCCCACGCCCACAACTAGGATGGTGACATAAGCAGATCCCTTGACATCACCCGCAATTCCATCTACAGAAAAAGTTCCTTCGTTAGTTCCTGCCTTGAAGACGCCGAGCGCATCGATAGTGCCGCCTGTTGCACTCCAGTTTAGTGCATCTATCTTTACTTCTAAACCCTGCTTGCTTAGCCCTTTTGCTTTAAATGGTACTTCTTCACCTGGCGTAATGCTGGTCTGACTCGGAGTTACAACGATCGCATGAAGCTCTGGAGGTTTAGGCTCCTTCACAATGAACCATTCCTCAGATATCTCTACCACTTCTGGTAGAAGGCCGGTTCTGTAATAGATGGGATCATATTCGCCAGTTTCAGACTTGCCAACGTATGCAAAGATCCCGTTAGAAACACCTTTGGAGATGGCTTCTTTTACCGCTTCCGGATTCAACAACCTCGGAAATAGCGGCGATGCGAAAAAGGCGTCACGGACCGACTTGGTGGACCAATCCAAAAAGGCCGGCGGCCAATTCTTGACCAGAAAATTAGGGCTGATGCTGCTCGTGATGATGTCCTTTTGCCTCAGTTGCTGAAAATAAAGGTCCACAATGGTCTTGGCGGCGCTGGAATGAATCAAGCCAAGATCCATCAAGAAGATCCCGTTATCCTTCCCGAGGTAAGCTATATTCTTGTAGCTTCTCCAAACCGCCTCCCTGAGATCTCGTTTGGCCTTGCCGATCTTCTCGTTTACTTCTCTATTCTGCCTCTCATTGAGATGCAGTTGCTCTGCTTCATCATGGATCTTTTCCCAGGCAAGAGAATTGCGAGCTTCGCTTGTCAGGCTCGCATCATTATCGACCATAGCCCAGATCAGAGCACTTTTGTACGTCCGGGAGGATGTCCCATGATCTCTGGTCATGGACTCAACCAGGTCCATGGTTGCACTGTCCAGTCTACGGTGATCTGGATACAGGACAATGAGGGCCAGGGCAGGATTATCCTGGATATCGCTGCTCTTCTCCGGGAAGAATACCGGCTTTATGATATTGCCTTCATTGAAGACCCTGATTATGGCATTCTTCAAGCACTCATCAATTTCCAGCTTCGGGACACTTGCCTTGCGGTCGGCATGGATCTTAGGGAGCTGTATCAGCAGACCGAACCTGTAGCTTGTCCCGTAGGCCTCCAGGTAATAACAGTTGCTGGAAAGCGTATCTAAGACGGTCTCGATATTTCCGATATCAAGATCCGGCTCGGCCACAGCCAGGCGTATTTCCGGCAGAGTAGCTTCGGTGCCATGTGTCTGGCCGCCATTGGACTCAAAGAGAATCACCGTCGCAACCTTCCGGTGCAGGCGGGCCTTCTTGATAACAGAACTGGCCTCACTGTCCAGCCTTACGGCGTGAGCCTCTTTTCGTCCTGCAATATCGGTCGTAACTGATCCTTCCAGGCGATCCTCACCGAGCTGCTCAAAGATGGCGGCACGGAAAATTGGATCTTCTAGGGGAGCAGTGCCAAGGCCGATCAGGGCATCCGAATGAGCATCTGTATAGTTTTCTTGATAGACCCTGGAGACCCAAAGAGCAAGAAGACGGAGAATGCCGCGTGTCCTCTGGAATCTGGGAAGGGCCTGCCATTTGGTCTCAAAGACGGAGAGGACCATGGGGTGAAATGGATAGGTTGCCTCAAACATTTCTTCGGCATGATCGACAGGGAACCATCCTGGAACTTGATGCCGGTGGGCCTTAACCCAGGCAGCGTAAGCTTTGCAGGTCTTTTTAGCTTCCGTGCCGAGCAGGATCTTTCCGTCAGAGGATATTTCTTCAGGACCCCACTCGAACAGTCTTCTCCTAATGATCTCTGAAGTCTCTGCTTCGGCGGATATCATCACCGCTTTGCCATGCTTATCCATGATTTTCTTGAAGCTGTTGTAGTCAGAAAAATCAGCCTCGTTCATCTCCATTTGAGATCCGGGTATGGAGACCACCAGGACCACTCTGTCCTCACCGCTGGCGACGTTTGTCAGGTTCTGGAGAAAGTTGTAAAGCTGATCGGAGAGGCCGGATTCGCGATTTCGGCTGACGTAGTTCATCAGCTCGTCCATGAGGATGAGGCAAGGCCGATCTTTAGGCAGGAAGCAACGGATCACATCGCCGCCCGGCGCTATCTTCTGCTTATCATGTTCCTCGACTACAGCGAAGCCCTGCGCGCCGTTCAATTGGAAGGCAATCTCGCCCCAGGGCGTCTTTCTCAGAGGCTCACCCTTTCAGTTGCCGCCCTTTCCAGTAATGGAATCGAATTCAGTGCCCACGAAGACGGCTGTAGCCGCCTCCGGCACACTATCAAGTCCTGCCTTGGCCAGGATCTTGTTAACGCCTGACCACTCATTAGCGGCCGGGCCATTTCTGGCCAGATGGTAGAGCAATGTGAGAGCGTGAGTCTTTCCTCCACCAAACTGGGTGGCCATGTTGAAGACGGCTGAAGTTTCCGTCCTAACGCCGGAAAAGCGGCGCTGCACCTCCGCCGCCAGTGCGGTCAGGTTCTTGGTGAGATAAGTTCTCTCAAAGAACTGTTTTGGGTCCCTGTAATCATCAGGTGCTTTGCCATCCCTGACTCGATCCAGGTTTACGGCGAATTCCGCCGCGTCCATTGGCTTGCCTTTGCGCAGGTCTTCCCGCGGCGTGGCCGATTTATGCCAGGGTGTAAGTGTCATTCTTCCCAATCTCCA
>Ga0007800_10000762_pt1 | contig 11819 bp, 11 predicted proteins | sample CryBogmetaGMA14M_FD_60366 | JGI IMG/M metagenome (GOLD analysis project Ga0007800, IMG submission 60366) | Freshwater microbial communities from Crystal Bog, Wisconsin, USA - MA14M | ecosystem: Environmental > Aquatic > Freshwater > Lake | place: Crystal Bog, Wisconsin, USA | collected 2009-07-06 | reverse complement strand
TCATTACCCAGCATGTTAAAGAGCGCTATTCCGAGAAGCCCGTCTACGCCATGGCGGTGCTACCATTCGATCACGAGCAGGAGAACGAGGAACGCACCGTCTACAACAGCGCCGTCTGTCTTAAATCGGTGTACTCCGTAGCGGACGCCGTTATACTGGTGGACAACCAGAGATATGTTAAAAAAGGCTATTCGCTGCGGTACAACCTCGACCTGATTAACTCCTTCATGGTCGAGCCATTCTACGACCTGCTGTGCGCCGGCGAAGAAAAGAAGGCCAACCGCGTGGGCGGCAAGACGCTGGACGCCGGCGATATTATCCAGACATTAAAAGGCTGGACGGTCATAGGCCATGGCACCACAAAAGTGGGCGGATTCAGAACCGGCAGCACCCACTTCCGGGATAAGAGCGCCGAGACGCACAAGGGCATTCAGGCTATGGACGCCGCCATCGCCGAGCTTTCCACCAAAGTGGCTCCCAAGGACGCCGGACGTGCTATGTACCTTGTTTCCGCCCCTGTGAAAGAGATCAATATGGACCTGGTGAAGGAGCTGGGCGACTGGCTCAAAGACCTGGCCCCCAACGCAGTGATAAGGAACGGCGATTATCCAATAGGCAAGACGCTGGATATCACACTCATCATGTCAGACCTCAGCGACGTGGAAATCGTACGCAACTACTACAACAAATCCACTGCCATGGTGCCCATCATGAAACTGCGCCAGGAAGAGGTCATGGCCAAGCTGCAAAACATTGACAAAGCTGGGAAGGACATACCAACAGTTTTATAGTCCAGGCAAGTGCTCAATCAAAGGAGTGTTCTCCCCAAAAAGGGGGAACACTCCTTTTCTTTATGTCGTTGCGAGGAGTCACGATCGCAACGGGATGACTAAGCAATCTCGTACCTCCCCTTTTCCCTTGATGGAAAATACGGAAGAGTGAGATGTAACGAGATTGCCGCGCTCGTTGCACTCGCCCGCAATGACATGGGTAAAATGTTGTCGTATAATAATCCGTAACATGCACCACACGCTGAAGCTCTACAACCGCAACCGCCCGTTTGTGCTCAGGGCATACATATTCTTTGCCAGATGGACGCGCATTCCCATCATCGGCGGGTTGGTGCGATGGGTGGCCAACCTTTGGGGCGGCAATATGACATCGGCTTACGCGCTGAACCTCGCAGAAGCCTACGCCATCGTGGACGCTTCTAATGGGCTGGCGCTCGGCCCCTGCACATGCCGCGAGACTTTCCACAACTGCGACAACCCCGTGAACGTGGAACTGATGATAGCTCTTAACCACGAGTTTGCCTCGGACCACGGGAAAGAATTCCGAGAGGTGAGCAAGCAGGAGGCCAAAGACATCATCAAGGAATGCCACGAGCGAGGTCTGCTGCATACCATCGTCAAGTGCAGGCAGGACTTTTACGCCTTATGTAACTGCTGCCGCTGCTGCTGCGTTCCACTGCGCCTGAGCAAGGATTACGGCATAGGCAAGGCGCTGACGAGGGATAAAACAATCGTGGAGCAGTTTAAAGAAAGCTTGGAATTGTGCGAAACGGGAAAATAAAGTCAAAGATTTTCCTAGAGGTGTTCTCACTCTCACGTGTTCGTCCTGATGTTTGTTCTACCATTGCCTCAGTGCCATTAAAACGTCCGTCCCGTTTTATGCTTATGCCCAAAGCCTGATGCCTGATGCTTGATCTCGCCCCTCAATTAGGGAACCTTAATCATCTAACAAAGAATGGGTTTGATTGAGCGCTCATTAAAATCTATACTACTGGTATGCCTAACCCGAAGATCATGGTTGTGGAAGATGACCTCAGCCTGCAAAGTGCTCTATCTTACAACCTAACCAAAGAAGGCTACCAGGTGACCGTCGCCAAGGACGGTGCAGAGGCGGTGAACCAGTTCCGCTTAAAGAAGCCGGATCTGGTTCTGCTGGACATCATGCTACCCGTCATGGATGGTCTGGAGGTCTGCCGCATAATACGCAAAGAATCACGAATCCCCATCATCATGCTCACAGCGCGTGCCGAGGAAATGGACAAGGTTACGGGGCTAGACCTTGGAGCGGATGATTACGTTACTAAACCATTCAGCATGCGCGAAGTGATGGCGCGGGTGCGCGCGTTATTGCGCCGGGAAAGCAGCAGGGGCGTCACCGAAAAAGTCATCAGTTTTGACGACACAGTTATCGACACCGCCCGCCATACGGTTCAAAGATCCGGGCAGCCGATAGAGCTCACACCCAAAGAGTTTGATCTTTTATCCTTTCTAGCTAATAATAAAAGCTTGGTCTTCACTCGCGAACAACTCCTAGAAAAGGTGTGGGGCTACGATTTTGAAGGCAACACACGTACGGTGGATGTGCATATCCGCTGGCTCCGCGAGAAAATCGAGTCCGACCCTACTACTCCGACGCATCTGATTACAGTGCGCGGCACAGGTTATAAGCTGGAAGCATGAAGGTGCGTAGCCTCTTCTGGAAAATTGTCATACCGATAACCCTCATCATGGCTCTCGGGATGATAGCTTTGGGGCTTTTCAATATCAACTCAGCACGAAATGCTCAACTGGATGAGTTGCGCTCATATCTCATCAACGAATCCCATCTGGTTGCGGATGCCAGCAGTGTCGATTTCGCCAGCGGTGACGGCCAGGCTTTGGACGGCTTGGCAAAAACAATTGGTCAGCAAATAGGCGCCAGGGTTACGCTAATTGCACCCGACGGCACTGTGCTGGGCGACACATGGGAAAATCCAGTGACTCTTGAAAACCACTCCAACCGGCCCGAAGTGATACAGGCGCTGGCCACTGGTGTTGGGGTGAGCACACGCTACAGCACAACGGTCAAAGAAGACCTTATGTATGCTGCAGTTCCTGTTAAAAATAATGGGCAGACAATTGGCATCGCCAGGGTAGCCCTGCCTCTCACCACGGTCAAGCAAACAATCAGCAGCGCGACACGCACAATTATTTTCACTCTGGTAACGATAGCGGCACTCATCGTCGCGGCTACCCTTTTTATCACCCGGCGTATAACGGCACCTCTGAGACAGATTACCCGGGGAACCGAGGAGATAGCCAGGGGTAACCTGAACCAGAGCGTAAGTATCAGGACCACCGATGAGCTAGGCAAGCTGGGGCAGGCTTTTAATGCGATGGCATCACAGCTAAGTCAAACTACGGCTCAGGCTGGGGCAGAGAAGAGTCGCCTCGAGGTCGTTCTAGCGAGTCTGGCCGATGGCATTATCATGACTGATGTCACTGGAAAGGTTGTTCTGGCCAATCCCGCGGCCTCGCGCCTGTTCGAATTCCAACTCACCCAAGCTAAAGGCCGTTCGATAATCGAAGTTGTCCATGACCATGAAATCTATGCTTTATATAAAAAATGTGTGGCTTCCGGGCATGAAGAAAGCGGCCGCGTGGACCACGGCGCCTTTTTCCTTCATGTCATTGCTGCGCCTTTGCCGTCTGACAGGCCTGGCGGGGCTATCCTGCTTTTCCAAGACCTCAGCCAGATGTATGCCCTGCAGACCATGCGCCAGGAGTTCGTGGCCAACATCTCGCACGAGCTGCGTACTCCGCTTGCCGGAATCAAGGCCATGGTGGAGACCTTGAAAGAAGGAGCTCTCAAAGACGAAAACGTCGCTGAGGATTTCCTGGAGCGCATTAACGGCGAAGTGGACAAGCTCACCCAAATGGTGAGTGAGCTCATGGAGCTTTCGCGCATCGAGACAGGTGGTATAAAACTGGGAAAGGAACCAACAGACCTGAATATCTTCCTGGAAGAGGCGGCCAGGCGTTTTGCACCACAAGCCGAGAGGAAGAAACAAAACATTATTACTCGGCTTGATCCCTCGATAAACACAGTTCCGGCTGACGCCGGTCGCGTCATCGAGGTAGTTAACAATATCCTCCACAATGCCATCAAATTCACGCCCGAAGGAGGGACAATTACCCTCAGCAGCCTATCAACCCCTGATTCCGTAATTGTCAGTATCGCTGATACCGGAATCGGAATCAGCACGAAAGACCTGCCGCACGTATTCGAGCGTTTCTACAAAGCCGATAAATCAAGGGCGCAGAGTGGCACAGGGCTGGGCCTCGCTATTGCCAAGCACATAGTACAAGCGCATGATGGGAAAATCTGGGCAGAGAGCGAACCGGACAAAGGCTCCGTTTTCAGCTTCAGTTTGCCATCAAACCCACAAATTTAACATTTCCTTAACAATTCTTTAATCTACCCTTAAAGTAGCCGCGTTATGCTCAAAGGAGCATGACAATAGGGCTGTTGCTGGTGCTTCTTCTAGTCTTGGCGGCTGAGTTTACCAACGGGCTCACCGACGCTGCCAACGCCATCGCCACTGTCATCGGCACCCGCGTTCTTTCTCCTGCGAAGGCCGTAATCATGGCAGCCATCCTCAATATGGCCGGCGTGCTTGTCACCGGTACTGCAGTAGCTACAACAATAGGGAAAGACATCGTTCGCCCTGAAGTAATTACGCTTGAAACCGTTGCCGCCGCCATGCTCACTGTGGTCACCTGGACCACTCTCGCCTGGTTCTTCGGCATCCCGACTTCTGAAACCCATGAACTGCTCGCCGGATTGGCCGGGGCTGGTTTGGCGACTGCCGGCCCAGCGGTCTTGCTCTGGGAGGGATGGCGCAAAGTCCTCATCGGGCTGGGCATGTCCACTGTTCTGGGATTTGGCCTAGCTTTCGTTATCATGGTTGCCATCTACTGGCTCTTCCGCAGAGTACGCAGGGGTACCGTCAGCTCGCTTTTCGGCAGGCTCCAGATTCTTTCGGCGGGCTTCATGGCGTTTTCCCACGGCTCCAACGACGGGCAGAAATTCATGGGGGTATTCTCCCTCGCGCTTTTCCTCGGCGGAGTCATTCCGACATTCCAAGTGCCCCTGTGGGTGGTGTTCCTGTGCGGTGGTGTCATGGCTATCGGCACCGGCTTGGGGGGATGGCGCATAATTAAAACGATGGGTGTCAAAATCACCAGGCTCGAACCGGTAAACGGTTTTGCGGCTGAAACGGCCGCCAGCACCGCTATTTTAATCGCCTCGCGGTTCGGAATCCCCCTTTCGACCACTCATACCATCGGCACTGCCATCATGGGTGTGGGTTCTGTCAAGCGCATGAGAGCCGTCAATTGGGGCGTGAGCCGCCAGATCGTCAACACCTGGCTGGTGACGTTCCCGGCGTGTCTCTTCCTCGGCTACGCATTCACCTGGTTGTTCAAACTACTTTTCGCGATTTTTTAGGAACATCCTCAATAAACCATGCTCACCGTGCTTTTCGTTTGTACTCAGAACGCCGGCCGTAGCCAGATGGCTGAATCTTTTTTCAATCAGATGGCTCACGGGAAAGCCATGGCTATATCAGCAGGAAGCCACCCTGCAGCGCATGTGCATCCGGCCGTCGTGCATGTGATGGAGGAACTCGGGATCGATCTGAGCGGCAAAACTCCACAAAAACTCGCACCCGAGTTAATATGGTTAGCTGACAAGGTAGTCACGATGGGCTGCGGGGAATCTTGCCCTGTAACTGGGCGGGGTACAATCGAATGGCATATAGACGACCCAGCCGGAAAGTCTCCGTCCGAAGTCAGTCACATCCGCGATGAGATCCACAATAAAATAGCCAGTCTGATCGAAGAACTCGACATTTAACGTCCTTTTCCGGCTCGAATAACGATTGATCTTAATCTTTGCATCTTTAAACTTTTACATTCCCTTAATAAAACCTTAAATCCCCTTTAATGTCCGGCTGTTATCCTTAGATTGTGATAAATGGAAAAGGAGAAGAAATGGAACAAAAACTGACACTCGCTCTCATCGCTCATGATGGTAAAAAGGACGAAATGGTCCGGCTGGTGCGTGAGCACCGGGACAGCCTGGTAATGCTTTCGCTCGTAGCCACCCGCAGCACAGGGCAGTTGGTGCGTGAGGGCACCGAACTCCCCATCACGCTGGTCAACAGCGGTCCCATGGGAGGCGACCAGCAGATAGGCGCCATGGTGGCCAGCGGAGTGGTCAAGGCGGTCATTTTCCTTCGCGACCCGCTCACCGCCCAGCCCCACGAACCCGACATCGCCGCCCTGCTGCGCGTCTGCGACGTGCACAACGTGCCGCTGGCTACCAACATGGCAACCGCGGAGGCGGTAATGCACCTGCTTTTCGAACATCCGGAAGTTCTGGTTGAGCACAAACTGGAGGCAGCATTTAAAAACGGCTTGGCTCTGGAGATCTGCAAATAACCTGGGTTTCTTAACATAAATAATCTAGAAGACCAATAATAGAAAATAGGAGATCGAAAAAAATTGAGTAAATTCTTCAAAAAATTAATGCCAGTGTTAATGGCCTTAACACTGGCTGCCGTCATCGTAGTGACCGGCTGCAACTCAACTCCCACAACCATCACTGCTACAGCCACCAAGACCACCAGTTCAACGGCGACAGTAACCGCGACTCTGACGACGAACATCACTTCACCATCTACCATCATCGCTACTACCCCTCTGCCGCCAACAACGGTTGTTACCACGCTCCCCCCCATCACCCAGGCTACGAGCTTGACCGGGTCAGGCGCCACGTTCCCTCAGCCGCTCTACAGCCAGTGGTTTGCGGAGTATGCGACGCTGACCGGCGTCAAGATAAACTATAACGGCGTGGGTTCAGGCGCAGGCATCACCGCCATCACCAACGGCACCGTAGATTTCGGGGCTTCAGACGCTTTGCTTACCGACGCTCAGCTGGCCGCGGCTCAGGCGGCTTACGGCACACTGGTCACCGTGCCCATGACGGCGGATGCCATCTGCATTGTCTATAGCCTATCAGGTATAAGCTCGGGCCAAGTGAAGCTAACAGGCGATGTGCTGGCGAACATCTACCTGGGCACTATCACCAAATGGAACGACCCGGCCATCGCCGCTCTCAATCCGACCCTTACCCTGCCCAACGCTTCCATCACTACCATTCATCGCTCCGATAGCTCCGGCACAACCAATATTTATACCAACTATCTGGCCAAAGTCAGCCCCACCTGGGTTAGCACTATCGGCGGAGCAGGATTCGGCACCGCCGTGTCCTGGCCGACCGATGCTAAAGGCACCGGCGTGGGCGCATCCGGCAATGCCGGGGTAGCCGGCTCCGTGCAGAGCACTCCCAACTCGATAGGTTACGTGGGTCTGGCATATGCCATCCAGAACAACCTGCTCTATGCCCAGATGAAGAATGCTTTCGGGGCTTACGTCTCGCCTAGCGTCGCCTCAGCTACCATGGCTGCCAATGGCTTCACCCTGCCCAACGACATGCGCATCATGGTCACCAATTCGGCGGATGCAGGGGCGTATCCAATCACTGGGTTCACCTGGCTCCTAGTCTATCTTAACCAGAACGACCAGGCCAAGGGCAAGGCTATCGTCAACTTCCTGTGGTGGGCTATACACACGGGTCAGTCGGATTGCCCAGCTCTGAACTATGTGCAACTCTCTAGCACCGCAGTGCTCAAAGCGGAAGTTCTGGTCAAGTCCATTAAGTTCCAGGGTGTGTCGCTGTACAGCAGCTAAGCCCTTGAGTGTAGAAAAAACGAAGGGAATATGGGGAGGAGACACCTCCCCTATTCTCCGTGTTAGAGAAGAAATAATCGACAGATGTTGAAAAGCAATTCCCGCAATGTGTCCGGACTGGGCGATTTCGTATTTTCGAGATTGACCCTGATTTGCTCTTTAGTCTTAATCGCAATTCTGGTCAATATCCTGGTCATCTTAATAATCCAGGCGCTGCCGGCGATAAAAGAGTTCGGCGCCGCCTTTCTGGGCAGTACCACGTGGAACCCGGTTAATGACCAGTATGGTGCCCTTCCTGCCATATACGGGACGCTTTTGAGTTCGTTCTTAGCCCTGATCGTAGCCGTTCCCATCAGTATCGGAGCAGCCATCTTTCTAACCGAGATTGCCCCGGTGTGGCTGAGCAATATAGCTTCATTCGTAATCGAGATGCTCGCAGCCATACCCAGTGTAATCATCGGGTTGTGGGCACTGTTCGTGCTTATTCCGGCGGTGCGAGATCCCATTGAAAAATGGCTGGGAAACACTCTTGGCGCGTTGCCATTTTTTCAGGGAAACCAGCTAGGGTTCGGTTTTCTGGCCGCCGGCATCGTGCTGGCCTTGATGATAATCCCCATCATCACCGCCATGAGCCGCGACGTACTGCGCGCCGTGCCGCAGGCCCAGCGTGAGGCCATGCTGGCGTTGGGCGCAACGCGCTGGGAAACCATCCGAAAAGCTGTCTTGCCTTACGGACGCTCCGGACTGGTGGGAGCAGTGTTACTGGGGCTGGGGAGGGCTATGGGCGAGACTATGGCGGTCGCTATGGTAATTGGAAATGCCTACCGAATTACGCCCTCGCTCTTCTCCACAGGGACCACGGTTCCCAGCAAAATCGCCAATGAATTTGGAGAAGCCTCGGGCATTCAGCTTTCAAGCCTGCTCGAGCTGGCATTGATACTGTTCGTGATAACTCTTCTCGTGAATATCATAGCGCGGCTGCTTGTGTGGCGCATGACGGCTGTAAAGACTGGCAAAGACTGATCATGTATAGCTCCAATCTGGTTGCACGGAAATGGTTTAACCGCTTTATGCTGGGGCTGTGCGCCCTGGGTGCTGGCCTTGCTATCGTATTCGTATGCCTGATGCTCGGCTATATACTCATTCAAGGCGTATCTTTTTTCAACCTTGATTTCCTTACTCATACTGCGGCCCCGATCGGGCAGACCGGTGGCGGTATGCGCAATGAAATCATCGGCACGCTCATACTGGTAGGGTTGGGTTCTCTTATAGCCGTTCCGTTGGGCATGATGACTGGGATCTTCCTTTCAGAATTCGCTAATCCGCTGGTGGCTTCAGGGGTGCGCTTCGCGGCCGATATCCTGGCGGGTGTCCCGTCTATTGTGGTCGGCGTGTTCGCTTATGCCATTATTGTGCGTCCTCTGCATTCATATTCCGCGTTTTCGGCGGGAGCAGCTCTGGCTATCATCATGATTCCCATAGTTGCGCGAACCACAGAGGAATCCATGCGCCTCGTGCCGAATTCACTTAGAGAAGCGGCTCTGGCGCTGGGTATTACACGCTGGCGTTCCGTCCTGTCGGTTGTGATACCGGGGGCGATCACAGGAATCGCGACGGGCATCATGCTCGGCGTGGCGCGCATAGCCGGCGAAACGGCGCCACTCATCTTCACAGCATTCGGAAACTCGTTCGGTTTTGACGGCCTTGGCAAACCCATCGGTGCTTTGCCCCTCCAAATCTATCGGTACGCCATATCCCCGTATAAAGACTGGCAGCAGCAGGCATGGGCTGCGGCTTTCTTATTATCTCTTCTCGTGCTTGTAATCAGCATGGCAGTCCGCTGGCTCAGTCGCAAACGATCTTCGTAGACCAGACATAGGAGAAAAATAATGGACACTATGACGCAGACGATGAAAGCCATCGCCAATACCACGGAACATAAGCACATCCTCATAACAGAGAATCTGCGAGCGTATTATGGGTCTTTTCTGGCGGTAAAAGATGTGAGCATGGCCATCGAGCCGCGCTCCATCACCGCCATCATCGGGCCTTCGGGCTGCGGCAAATCCACACTGATACGCTGCTTCAACCGCATGCACGAGGTGGTGCACGGAGCCAGGGCTATCGGAAAAGTCCTGCTGGACGGGTCCGACATCTACGCGCCCGGCGTCGACCCGGTGAACATCCGCACCCGCATCGGCATGGTTTTCCAGAAGCCGAATCCCTTCCCAACCATGTCTGTTATGGAAAACGTAGTGGCCGGACGCAGGCTATCGAGCGTGTGGAGCAAGCGCTCGGAGATGGATGAGATTGCTGAAAAGAGCCTCAGGCAGGCGGCTCTGTGGGATGAAGTGAAGGACAAACTGAAGCAGTCGGGGGCATCGCTCTCGGGCGGCCAGCAGCAGCGCCTATGCATCGCGCGAGCCCTAGCGGTTCAGCCGGAGGTCATCCTTATGGACGAGCCGTGCAGCGCACTCGATCCCGTCGCCACTCTCAAAATAGAAGACCTGATGCGCACACTGGCGAAAGACTATACCATCGTCATCGTGACACATAACATGCAGCAGGCCGGCCGCGTATCCGATATGACGGCCTTTATGATGATGGGAGCTGACCGTGCGGGAAGCCTGGTGGAATATGGACGCACCCAACAGATATTTACTAATCCAAAAAACAAACGCACCGAAGACTACATCTCAGGCCGTTTCGGTTAAAGGAGGAAATATGCCACGACTTGATTTCGAACATCATTTACAAAACCTGCAGGAGGAACTGCTGATTCTGGGAAGCATGGTTGAAAAAGCCATCACGCGTTCGACCGATGCCCTTAAAAACCGCGACCTGGCGCTGGCCCGGCAGGTGATTGCCGAAGACCTGAACATCAACCGTAAGCGTTATGACATCGAGGAGATGTGCATCCAACTTATAGCCACTCAGCAACCTTTAGCCCGCGACTTGCGCATCATCATCGCAGTGTTGAACATGATCGTTGACCTCGAGAGAATCGGCGACCATGCCGAAGGGGACGCCAAAATCGCTATCATGATTGGGGATGAGCCGCCGCTCAAACCCTATATCGATATTCCCCGCATGGCTGAGAAAACCAACGAAATGCTCCGGGCAGCCCTTGATGCTTTCATCAAGCGGGATGCTGAGGCAGCCAGGAGAGTGATCGCCCAGGACGATGAAGTCGACAACCTTTACGACCAGGTCTTCCGCGAGTTGCTGACCTATATGGCTGATGATCCCAAGACAATCAGCCGGGCTACCCGCCTGATCTGGGTGGCTCACAACCTGGAACGCAGCGCCGATAGGGTAACGAACGTCTGTGAGAGAACGATTTTCGTTATAACTGGCAAAGTTGAGGAACAGGGAGTTTCCAAGTACTAAGTTCACTTCAACAGGGATATGTCGTTATAAAAAAGGAGTGGGATTCAAAAAAGGTTGCTGCAATAAGAGACCATGCTCTTAGTTGGCTAACATACGCATGCAATGGCAGACACTCTTTTTGCGCCCTTAGCGCTCTTCGGCAGGTTCAAATAGAAAAATCGAGTCCACTCTACCTAGTAACTGCAATTTACGCCCGGCGAGTCGTTTCGTTTATACCAACAGCATTTTCTCCAGCTGAATCGAATTCCCTCTCTGGGAAAAATCCCGCGCGTTAGGGTATAATAGTCCCCACACATGGCTCAAGTTTTCTACCGCAAATGGCGCCCTCAAACGCTGGCCGAAGTGGTCGGCCAGGAGCATGTTACCCGCACCTTGCTTAACGCCCTCTCCGGCGGACACGTATCGCACGCCTATCTATTCTGCGGCCCGCGCGGCACCGGCAAGACCAGCACCGGGCGCATACTGGCTAAGGCCGTCAACTGCGTCAAGCCCACCACGGGTGGCAAGGGCGAGCCGTGCAACAAGTGCGTCATGTGCAAGTCCATCACCGAGGGACGCGCACTGGATATTATCGAGATTGACGCCGCCAGCCACACCGGTGTGGATGACGTGCGCGAGATTATCGAGCGCGTGAACTACGCCCCGGCTCAGGCCAAGTATAAAGTCTACATTATAGACGAGGTTCATATGCTCTCTGGCAGCGCTTCCAACGCGCTCCTCAAGACGCTGGAAGAACCGCCGCCGAAAGTAATTTTCATACTGGCGACCACCGAGACGCACAAGGTGTTGCCCACCATCGTCTCGCGCTGCCAGCGCTTCGATTTCCACCGCCTCAGCCAGAAG
>Ga0007800_10000759_pt1 | contig 11862 bp, 14 predicted proteins | sample CryBogmetaGMA14M_FD_60366 | JGI IMG/M metagenome (GOLD analysis project Ga0007800, IMG submission 60366) | Freshwater microbial communities from Crystal Bog, Wisconsin, USA - MA14M | ecosystem: Environmental > Aquatic > Freshwater > Lake | place: Crystal Bog, Wisconsin, USA | collected 2009-07-06 | reverse complement strand
AGCAGTTTGTAAACCACCTTGTTGAGTTTGGCCTTGTTGCCGTAGTAAAGCGGGTTGCGTTCGAGCACTAGCTGGCTGCCCGGCGTCCACGAACTGAGCCTGAATGGGCCTGTGCCGTTGGGGGACTGCCACCAGGAAGCTCCTTTGGCGACATTGTTCTTATCCACCACGAAAGCGGTGGGGTAACTGAGTTTGGCTAAAAAAGCGGAACTGGGGCTTACCAGGGTGACCTTGAGCGTGTAATCATCGACCACCTGCACACCGCTGAGGTTCTGGGCTGCACCTGAGAGCATCTCAGCCGCACCCTGTATATCACCCAGATAGGTGGAGGCCGTCTGGGAGATGGTGGTCGGGTTGCAGGCACGCTCCCAGGAGTATTTGAAGTCCCCAGCCGTCACCTTGCGCCCGTCCTGAAAGGTGATGTCGTGGCGTAGATCAAAGGTATAGGTCAGCCCGTCAGCGCTGACCTGCCCACCGGAAGTGATGTCTGCTACGGGTTCGAGGTTGGCATCCAGCTTGACCAGCCCGCTAAAAATCTGGGTGACATAGCTATTGGAAACCTGATCGCCAGTGAGGGCAGGGTCCAGCGTGAGCGGGTCATTGTTATAGAGGTTGAGTGTACCAGAGCCCCCAGCGGAGGGCAGAGCCGTGCTGCTGTGATTGCAGCCGATTAGAATGATAACAAGTACCAGAGAAAGCAAGAGCGAAATTATCTTTTTCATGCGGACGCTCCAGCCGTGGCAGAGAGGTACTTCAGTCTGGCAAACGGTAGCCACAATTTATTGAGTCCGTCCATGTCGAAACCATAGACCTGCATAAGCGCTCCGTCGTAAGTATTTCCCTGGTGGAAGGCCTCCAGAAGAGCTAACATTTTAGCCTCGCCGTATGTGGATAGCAGAAAATCGACCAGGCTGTAGCTCTCGGCGTATTCAAGATAGGACAGCGCGGCATCGGTTGAAAACGGGCTGGCCATGCTACGCACGGTAAAGAGATTTCCCTGCGCCGTTGTTAAAACGAGCGAGGTCACAAAGGTGGAATCCAGCGGGCCTTCGGAGTACATGGCCAGCCCTTCGTCCAGCCATGTGGGCAGGCCACCGTAGGGGTTATTGGTCATCTGATAGTTCACCATGTGTGTCAGCTCGTGCACCAGCGCTCCCTCACCCCAAACCAGGTTGGATGAGTTGATTCCTATCACTATCGTGCTGTAAGGCGGATAGGTGGCGCCCCCGGTCCACTCCTGGGCGAAGATCATGGCTCCCTGCATGTCGGTTGAGTTGTTATATATGTAAATCGAGACCGGGCGGCTTAGACTGGCGCCGGTGTTCATCTCCAGGTTGGCCAGGCCACTCTGTGCCGTATCTATCAGAGCCTGGGCCAGGGAGGTATACCCGCCATACCAGTAGATGGTGATGTTGCTCCTATTGAGGGTGCGCCAGTTAAAACGCGTGTCGTTAAAACTGATTTTCTGCTCCGAGGTGGTAAGGCTTTTGCCTGCGCTATCCGTGATGGTCCACCAGAAGTTCACCACCGTTCCAGTGGGCAGTCCGCCGCTCAGGCGCATGTCCCAGTTATAAACGGCGGTGACGCTGGTGGAAGGGCTGATGCCCGGCTTTTCCTCGGTCACCACCTTCACGAAGCTGTCGCGCTCCACGGTAAAGTGCAGGCGTACATCGGTTATATTAGCGCCGCCGGTGGCCTGCAGGCTGAAAGACAGCGCCGAGGGGAACTGCGGCGTCGCCGTGCTGGAAACGACAGCGATGTCTCCCGCAGCCAGTGCGAGCCCCGGCGATAACCCCGACATCAGTCCGACGGCGAGAGCCAGAATAACTATCAGAATACCGATTTTTTTATACATTCTACTTCCCCATGCCAGATCTTAGATATGCATGTATAAGGCCATCCAGGTTACCGCTTAACACGGCGTCGGTGTTGCCCGTTTCGAAACCTGTGCGGTGGTCTTTCACCAGGCGATAAGGGTGCAGCGTGTAGCTGCGTATCTGGTTGCCCCATTCCGCCGAAACGTACTTGCCTTTGAGCTTGGCATGTTCTTCTTCGCGCTTGGCCAGTTCCAGCTTGAAAAGACGGGCTTTGAGGATGCGCAGAGCGATTTCTTTGTTCTGGTGCTGTGACCGCTCCGTCTGGCTGGTGACCACCAGTCCGCTGGGCACGTGGATAACGCGCACGGCGCTGGAGACCTTCTGCACGTTCTGGCCGCCCGGCCCGCTGGAACGGAAGGCCTCCACTTTAAGGTCATCCGGCTTGATAATTATGTCGACATCACCCTCGGCTTCGGGCAAGACCTCCACCAGAGCGAAGGAGGTATGGCGCGCGTGGTCCGAATCGAAAGGCGACAGGCGTATCAGGCGGTGCACGCCGTGCTCGCTCTTGAGATAGCCGTAGGCGTATTCGCCGGAGATTTCCAGCGTTACGCTCTTTAAACCGGCTTCTTCGCCGGAAGACCTGTCGAGTATCTCAACCTTATAGCTGTGTTGCTCGGCCCAGCCGAGATACATGCGCAGCAGCATCTCGGCCCAGTCCTGGCTTTCGACGCCGCCGGCTCCGGCGTGGATGGACATTATAGCATTGCGCAGGTCGTAGGGGCTGGCAAAGGCCAGCTTGAACTCCAGGTCATCCAGGTGGGCAGTAAGCTGAGTCATCTCGTCCTCTATCTCGGCGCCGAGCGTGGGACTGGGTGAGTCCTCTTCCAGCGTAATCAGTTCCGCCAGCTCCGCCGCCTTGCGCTCCAGGATCCGCCACTGGCCGACTGTCTTTTTGAGATCGGCCAAGCGGCGCATCTTTGCCTGCGCCGTAGCCGCGTCGTCCCAGAAATTCGGGGTGACGATGGCTCTCTCCATCTCTGCTATTTCTCTTTCTTTAGCGGCTACGTCAAAGACGCACCAGGTCGTTGCCAATTCGGCGTTGTTCGTCAATAAGTCTCTCGCGTATTTCTGACATTTCAACTCCTGCTATTTTTATATATGACGTATAGTAGCGATTTACTGTGCGGCCCACGCTAAAGATTTTTTAGCTCGCAACGTGTTTCCTCCGGCGACAAGATGGGCCAGCCGCGATGGTTCTGGTAGGCGATAACCTTTCGTACATGCCAGCGTCCATCGGACTGATTGTTCAAGTCCAATCTTATGGCCCGGCGAGATGTAAAGCGGCTTCGCACCCGCACGCGTGCGCAGCACAGTGCCAACGACCTCGCCCTCATGAATCAGCCCAGCCGCTGAGCCGGCCTCATATCCGACTTCATCGTGTTCACCGCAGAGACGGGACTTGGCACAGCCTATGGTGGGCAAATCCAGCCAGAGCCCAAGGTGTGAAGCAATGCCCAGCTTCCTGGGGTGTGCTATGCCCTGGCCATCGACGATAAACAGATCGGGTTTATGACTCAGGTTGTTGAATAATTCGAGGATTACAGGCGCTTCGCGGAATGACAGCAGCCCCGGAATATAAGGATAACGGAGCTCCGCCACACCCATCTCAACCTCAACAACCTCCAGTTCGGGATAACTCAAAACCACAACGGCTGCCCTTGCCATTCGACTGCCCCTGGGCACCGAGATATCGGCCCCGCCGACAAGTCTCACAGAGTTGACCTCACCAGATGCCACGATGTCGCGGGCAAGCTCTTTTTGCAATGCCATAGCATGCGAGGGCGACAGGTCCCAGCCATGAAGCATTTTAGACGTCATGATATTCCATTATAGGCGATAGGGTTCAGTCGAACAAACGAAACGACCGGAGAGTGTTTATGTTAAACATAAATCTTCATGGCTCGTCCGCTATTGACAGCCACTACCCAATACGGCATAATTAGCTTTTAGAAAGGATATTTCATGGTAAAAATAAGATTACGCCGTGTTGGTGCTCCCAAAAAGCCCAGCTACCGCATCGTTGTAGCCGATTCCCATGCCTCCAGGGGCGGGGCTTTTATAAGCATAATCGGCCATTATGACCCGCTCACCAACCCCGAAACCGTTACAATCGAAGAAGGTCCCGCCATAGAGTGGCTTAAGAAGGGCGCCCAGCCCACTGAAACCGTAGCCCGACTTCTCAAGAAGGCCGGCATCATGGACAAGTTCAAGGCCGCAAAGGAGACCAAATGAAGGAACTAGTTGAGTACATCGCCAAATCCCTGGTAAATGCCCCCGACGCTGTCGTGGTAACCGAAGAAACCGACGCTGAGAACGGCATCGTCCTCAAGCTCAAGGTAGCCGACGAGGACAAGGGCCGCGTCATAGGCAAGCAGGGCCGCATCGCGCAGGCTATCCGCACGCTCATCCGCGTCAAGGCCGCCAAGGCCGGCACCAGAGCCAGCCTCGAGATTATCTAACAAACGAAAAATAACTCAGAGCGCCCCATCAAGCTCAACGCCTTTTGAGCCGGTGGGGTGTTTTGTATTTAGAGGACTGAAATGGCCGAGAAAAGCCGAGAAAATAGCCCGGCGGACGAACAGACGGGATACATCACCGTGGGGGAAGTGCTGGGGGCGTGGGGTCTGAAAGGGGCTTTCAGGGTTAGGCCGCTGACCGATTTCCCCGAGCACTTCAAACCTGGTGAAGTGGTATTCATCGAAGGCCTTCCCAATAACATCCAGAGTGCAAACTGGCAAAAGGACGGTGTGATAATCACACTGGCAGGAATAGATACTCAGGAGGCAGCTTCTAATCTGCGCCGCAAGACGCTGGACATACCTGCGAACGCATTACGTCAACTTCCTGAGGGACAATACTACCAGTTCGATATTATCGGGATGGAAGTACAGACTGTAGGCGGAGCCATCCTCGGCAAAGTGACGGGCATTTTGAATTGTGGCAATGACGTTTACGTGGTGAAAGGGGAAGTCAAAGAGATTCTCATCCCCGCCACCAGGGACGTGGTCAAGAGCATCGATCTGAAAACCAAAAAGATGGTGATTGAGCCGATTGAGGGGCTGCTTTAATATCGCTGGTTATTCTCATTTGTAGTGCCAATTACGCACCCCGGTTTCTGCCATAAAATACCCTGCCATCAACCCAACCGCTCCACCCACCAATGAAGGTAACAGACTGATGAATGTGTTAATATGGTGCAAATCAAGCTAAGGGGGAGCAAAATGGTTGAATACGGGATCATAGTGCAGACTATCGATATCAAGCCTGATATGGAAGATTCAACGGCAGACCAGTTGAGCCAGAGTATGGCAATCGCGTTGAATAAGATTGTCCAGAGCGCTTCTAAAGGGTTAGGCAATCTACCGGGTGGAGGCCAGGGTGAGATTATATCTCATAATCTGACGCGGATAGGCGGGCATCTGGTTGCATCGTTCATGTTTCGCCGTTAACGGCACTGATTCGACGGTTTTATGAATTAAAAAAGAGGGAGCTTGCGCTCCCTCTTTCAATAACCGAGTGTGCGGTTCTAGACCGGTCTCTCGCGGCGGCGGCGGGCTACCTTGAGGCGCGCCAGGGCGCGCTGGAGGGCAGCCTCCGCGGCTATTGAGGCTTCGGCACCCGCCGGTGCTTCTGCCCTGGCAGCTTCGGCACGCTTGCGGGCTTCTTCGGCCCGGGCAAGGTCTATTTCTTCGGCCCTCTCCGCCGTGTCAGCCAAGATGATAACGCGATCGGGGCGTACTTCCATGAAGCCGCCGGAAACCGCCAGCGAGACCTCGCTTCCCTCCTGCTTGACCACCAGCTCGCCGGGCTTAAGCATGGTCATCAGCGGCGAATGGTGGGGCAGAATACCGAGCTGCCCGTCCACTCCTGGCGCGATTACCTCATCCACGTCCTCGGAATAGACCTGGCGCTCGGCGGTGACTATGTCCAGTCGGAGTTTTGCCATAATATCCTGTTTTTAAAGCTTCTTAGCCTGTTCGGCTACTTCTTCGATGACGCCCACCATGTAGAAGGCTTGCTCCGGATACTGGTCGTACTTGCCTTCCAGGATCTCCTTGAAGCCGCGCACCGTCTCGGACACCTTGACGTACTTGCCAGGGCGGCCGGTGAAGACCTCGGACACGAAGAAGGGCTGGGTCAGGAAGCGCTGTATTTTACGGGCGCGCGCCACGGTAATCTTATCCTCTTCGGAGAGCTCTTCGATGCCCAGGATGGAGATGACGTCCTGCAGGTCCTTGTAGCGCTGCAGCACCCTCTGAACTTCACGCGCGATGTGGTAATGTTCTTCGCCCACTACCTGGGGGTCTAGGATGCGCGAGTTTGAGGCCAGCGGGTCGACGGCGGGATAAAGCGCCTGGTCGGCCAGTGAGCGCTCGAGTGAGATGACAGCGTCCAGGTGGGCGAAGGTGGCTACCACGCCGGGGTCGGTGTAGTCGTCGGCGGGCACGTAAATGGCCTGGAAGGAGGTGATGGAGCCCTTGCTTGTGGAGGTGATGCGCTCCTGCAGAGCACCCATCTCGGTGGCCAGCGTAGGCTGATAACCCACGGCCGAGGGCATGCGCCCCAGCAGGGCGGAGACTTCCATGCCGGCCAGGGTATAGCGGTAGATGTTGTCGATGAACAGCAGCACGTCCCGGTGCTCGCTGTCGCGGAAGTACTCGGCCATGGTGAGGCCGGTGAGGGCGATGCGCAGGCGCACGGCGGGCAGCTCGTTCATCTGGCCGAACACCAGTGCCATCTTGTCGATAACGCCGGAGTTTTTCATTTCGTGCCACAGGTCGTTGCCCTCACGGGAACGCTCGCCGACTCCGGCGAATACAGAATAGCCGGAGTGTTCCGAGGCGATGGAGCGGATGAGCTCCTGGATGACGACCGTCTTGCCCACACCGGCGCCTCCGAAGCAGCCGATCTTGCCGCCGCGTGCGAAAGGCGAGATGAGGTCGATAACCTTGATGCCGGTTTCGAGCACCTTGGTGCTGGTCTCCTGCTCCGAGAAGCCGGGGGCAGCGCGGTGGATGGACCAGCGCTCGGTGGCCTTGACCTCGCCGACGTTGTCCAGCGGCTCGCCCAGAACGTTGAAGATGCGCCCCAGCGAGGCCGCGCCGACCGGCACTTTGATGGGTGAGCCCGTATCCACGGCTTCCACGCCGCGCGCCAGGCCGTCGGTGGGCACGAAAGATAGGCACCTAACCCAGTTGTTGCCCACGTGAGCCTGGGCTTCGAGCGTCAGCTTGGTGCCGTCGTCCTTGTTAATTTCGATGGCGTTGAAAATCGCCGGCAGGGCATCCGACGGAAACTCTATGTCGACTACCGAACCGATAACCTGAACCACTTTTCCTTTGGCCACAAAATCCTCCTAAGTTAGAGCTGCGGCTCCCCCGATGATATCCAGCAGCTCAGTGGTGATGGACTCCTGACGAGCCTTGTTGTAAACCAGTGTTAAATCCTGGATAAGTTCGTTGGCGTTCTCCGTCGCGTTACGCATGGCGATCATACGGGACGACTGCTCGCTGGCGATGGCTTCGAGGATGGCGTGGTAGACGCCCATCTCCACGAAGCGCGGCAGAAGAGCTTCCAGAACAGAAGCGGCGGTTGGCTCGAAAATGTAGTTGGGGGTCTGCTCACCCTCCTTGAGCCTGACGGGTGTCACCGGCAGGATTTTTACGATCGTTGGCGTCTGCACCATGGTGTTGACGAAACGGGCGTAGCAAATGTAGACGGCATCGACCTTACCTGCACAGTAATCGTCGATGATGACTCGTGAAATAGGTAACGTTTCCAGCAGGCCCGGCTTATCACCCAGGTTGATGAACTCGGCCGTGAGATTCTGGCCGACGCGGCGCATGAAATCCAGCCCCTTGCGCCCGACGGCAATAACCGAGACCGGCAGTCCCTGCTCGATGATGAACGCCGCCGACTTGCGGTTGAGGTTGGACACCAGCCCTCCGGAGAGGCCGCGGTCGGGGGTAATGTGCACCAGCGCGACGTTCTTCACTGGGCGCTCCTTCAGCAAAGGATGCTGCGCCCTGTCCTGCGGGTTGGAGGCCAGCGCCGATATCACCTGCGTTATCTTTTCGGTATAGGGGCGACCCGCCAGGCCGCGCTCCTGGGACTTGCGCATCTTGGAGGCCGCGATCATCTCCATGGCCTTGGTAATCTTGGCCGTGCTCTGAACGCCCCGAATGCGCCGCCGTATCAGACGAATGTTAGCCAAAGCTTATTTCCTGCCTAAAATATCTTCTTGAATTCGCCGATGGCCGCCTTGAGCTTTTCCTCGGTGGCGTCGTCCAGCACTTTCGTTTTGGCAATGGTGGCGCCGATATCGGTATGCTGCGCCGCCATGAACTGATGGAAACCCTTCTCGAAATCGATGACCTTCTCCACCGGGACGTCGTCGATGAAGCCGTTGATGGCGGCGTAGAGAATCGTGACCTGCTTTTCTACCGGCATGGGCTCGTACTGCGGCTGCTTGAGGACTTCGGTGATACGCCGGCCGCGGTCTATCTGGGCACGGGTGGACTTGTCGAGCTCCGAAGTGCCGAACTGGGCGAAAGCCGCCAGCTCGCGGTACTGGGCCATAGCCAGCTTGAGCTTGCCGGCCACCTTCTTCATGGCCTTGGTCTGGGCGTCGGAGCCGACGCGCGACACCGAGGTGCCAGCATTGAGGGCCGGACGGATGCCGGCGTTGAACAGGTCTCCCTCGAGGTAGAGCTGGCCGTCCGTAATTGAAATAACGTTAGTAGGGATGTAGGCCGAAACGTCTCCGGCTTGGGTCTCGATGATGGGCAGGGCCGTTAGCGAGCCGCCGCCGTGTTCCTTGTCCAGCCTGGCAGCGCGCTCCAGCAGCCGGGAGTGCAGGTAGAAGACGTCGCCGGGATAGGCTTCGCGGCCGGGCGGGCGCCTGAGCAGCAGCGACAGCTGGCGGTAAGCCCAGCCGTGCTTGGATAAGTCGTCATAGACCACCAGCGCGTCGCGGCCGGCTTCCATGAACTCCTCACCGATGGCGCAGCCTGCAAAGGGGGCTAGATATTGTAGTGCGACGGAATCGGAAGCGTTGGCGGCCACCACTATGGTGTGCTCCATGGCGCCCATCTCGCTCAGCTTGCCGACTACCTGGGCCACCTTGGAGGCCTTCTGGCCGACGGCAACATAGATGCAGATGAGATCTCCGCCCTTCTGATTGATAATAGTGTCGATGGCGATAGCTGTCTTGCCGGTGGAACGGTCGCCGATGATGAGCTCGCGCTGGCCGCGCCCGATGGGAATCATGGCATCCACGCACTTAATTCCAGTCTGCACAGGCGTATCGACTCGGTGTCGCACGACCACGTTGGGGGCGACCCTCTCCAGCGGGCGGTTGTGGCTCGATTTGACGGGCCCCTTGCCGTCCAGCGGGCGACCGAGCGGGTCGACAACGCGGCCGATGAGGCCGTCCCCGACCGGGACCTCGGCCACACGGCCCGTAGCGAGCACCTCGTCACCCTCTTTAATGCCCGAGTCGTCGCCCAGGATGACGGCGGCCACGCTCTCCTCTTCCAGGTTGAGTGCGATGCCGATAACATCCCCGGGGAACTGCAGCAACTCGTTGTACCGAGCAGCCGACAGGCCTGCGATGCGGGCGATGCCGTCGCCGACCTCGGTGACGTTGCCAACGTCTACCATCGTGACTTGTGAGCCGAAGTGTTCTACCTGCTGTTTAAGTCGCGAGACGATGTCTCTTTTAGCTTCGTTTGGCATTAGATGAGCTCCTTGCTTAGCGTCTGCAGCCTATGGCGGACGCTGCCGTCAATCAGCTTGTCTCCGGCGCGGATAATCAACCCACCCAGCAATCCTGGGTCGACGCTTATTTTCAGCGTAACTGCTTTACCCAGCATGTCGCTGAGGCGTTTGCCCAGCCTGAGTTTTTCCTCGTCGTCCAGGGAAATAGCGGTGGTGACTTCGACGACCTCAGCCCCTTCAATCCCATATTGTGAATCGACCATCTGCTGATACTCTATGGATACTGCGTCCAGTTCTTTGAGTTTGTCTTTATCCAGAAGCATCCCCACCAGATTCAATATCTGGGAGTCCAAGTCGCCTATTCTATCTTTTAGCAGCTTGCTCTTTTCTTCAAAGGACCTGCCGGGATTCTTCAGAACAGCGGAAACAGAGGTGTCTTTAACGAGGTCGGAAACCTGACGCAGTTCGCCTAACCACTTGATCAGTTCATGATGCTTGAGAGCATCCTCAAAGAGGGCTTTCGCCAAATTTTTTGCGTACACATCAGCTGCCATGTCGTTCTCCCCGAATGAGGATAAGTTTTACTGCTTCAAACTGGAAACTTCTGTTAAAGCATTGTCGATTAGCTTGCGCTGCGTCTCTTTATCCAGAGAAGTAGCAATAGCTTTGCCAGCTACCATCACGGCCAGGTCGGCAACTTCTTTGCGTAATTCCGTCATGGACTCCTGCTTCTCCCGTGTTATCTCAACCTGGGCCTTGGCGATAATACCATCGGCTTCTTTCTTGGCATCCTGTGCCGCCCGGCGTTTTACCTCTTCGGCTGTCTTGACAGCCTGGCCGACTATCTGCTGGCCAGAGGCACTCGCCTCTTCGATCTTCTTGGCGATCTCTTTCTCGGCGCTTAGCGCCTCCTGTTTAGCCCGCTCGCCCGCTTCCAAGCTCTCTTTAATCTTGATTGCGCGGTTATCCAGCATTTTCATGATGGGTTTATAGGCAAACAGCCTTAGCAACAGCAGCAGCAAACCGAAGTTCACCACCTGTGCTATCAAAGTCGGCAAACTAAAGCCAAGTTTTGCTAAAGGATTCATTTCTTCCCCCTCCTGGGTCCAGAATTGCCCGGGTGCCTATCTAAAGATATCCGGTTCTCAAACCTAAGCAACAAAGATTAACAGGATAGAGACAACCAGGGCATAAATAGCAACCGCTTCGGTAAGGCCGGCCATCAGGATCATGTTGGTAAACATGCGTCCCTGCGCCTCCGGGTTACGGGCCACGCCTGAAAGCATGGCATTGCCAATGAGACCCAGACCGATACCAGGACCAAGAGCTCCCAGACCAATTGCCAAACCGGCGCCTAACAATTTCGCTGCTTCAGGATCCATTTTTGACTAAGCCTCCTTAATAATTTATCATCCGCTGCAAATAATCTAAGCCGCCTTGTGCTGCTCCTCGCTGTGATGTCCGGCCACTGAAAGGGAAATATATACTATGGACAGGCTGGCGAAGACCAAGGCTTGTATCACGCCAAAGAAAGCTTCAAAGCCGTAGAACACCACCGGGACGACATAGGGTACGACATAAGCGATAACCAGCAAGACAATTTCACCGGCCAGCATGTTGCCGAACAACCGGAATGTCAGCGAAACAATACGAATGAGTTCGCTTAGAAGCTCGAGCAAACCGACGATACCCATGATAAAACCGGAAAACAAGCCCATGCCATCGAATTTACCCTTGAATATCTTGCCGAATGCCCGGCCAAAGTCTCCCCAGGTTATGAACTTACCTAGATAGCCTACACCCAGTCTTTTGAACCCCATGAATTCAACGGTGAAAAAAGTGATTATGGCCAGGGCGAGCGGGGTATTGAAATCGGTATTGGCAGCACGCAGAATATCAAAGCCCGTCGCCTTCACATAAATCGTCCCGAAGCCGGGAATCAATGCTAGAAAGGCGTTAAATAAAACGAACAGGAAAATGGTGGCGACAAAAGGGAAGAAACTACGTCCATCTTTTTCCCCGGCCGTGCTGGTACACAGGTCGTAGACGAACCCGAAAATACTCTCGGCCAGCGACTGGGCTTTGCTGGGGATGATCTTCGGTTTTCGAAGTACCAGGACAGCGAATAAAACCAGAACCAGCATGGTAATCCATGTGGCCAGTATGGTATTGGTGACCGGAAAGCTAAAGATATGAAAAACCACGTCTGCCGGTAGTTTTGGTTCGGGGAGCTTCAGGGTCATCCAGCCGGGCAGGCCATGGA
>Ga0007800_10000756_pt1 | contig 11911 bp, 6 predicted proteins | sample CryBogmetaGMA14M_FD_60366 | JGI IMG/M metagenome (GOLD analysis project Ga0007800, IMG submission 60366) | Freshwater microbial communities from Crystal Bog, Wisconsin, USA - MA14M | ecosystem: Environmental > Aquatic > Freshwater > Lake | place: Crystal Bog, Wisconsin, USA | collected 2009-07-06 | reverse complement strand
CCTCAACACTCATAAATCCTTGGCTACTAGTGGTCCATCGTCTCTTGATCAGGTCGCCTGCCGATTGTTCGGCCACTAGCTTCCATGGTCCGAGAAGACGTTTGGTAGTGACCGGCTCGCCGGCACCTTTTGCTGCGCTTTTCGTCGTTCCTGCGGCTATTTTAGGCGAACTCCGTATAATCTCGGGGGAAGATCGGATGCGTCGAATCAGTGGAGATGATTCAGGAACTTGAAGAGGTTTAGCGAAGTCCTTCGGACGCAGGTTGATTCCTCCGCCTACCGATACTATAGAGCGCATACTATATTGCAAATCCTTTCTGGATTCATTGTAGTAGCTTACTGAGTTGTTGTAGGCATCTTTAAGAGAGTTGAACTCATCTATCATGGCATTGAAACGTTTTATCTCGTACTCATTGGATTGGTCGAGAGTCATTCGTTCACGTTCGATTCTCGTTTGCACGGATTCTAACTGGGCCTTCATTCTATCAATCTTTCCATGGGCATTCTGGACACCAGATGGAATGAGATCCGGGTCTTTAACCTTATCAAAATGCCTTGACGCAAGATCAAGGATGTCATCATCATTAATCGACGGGCTCATATTTTCAAGCAGTGCGTCGAAACTGTATACCTTTCGCCGTTCGCCCGCACTCTCTTCTGACCCACCACTTGCATAGGCCTTTGCCGTTATGGCAAGGAGCTTTTTCGTTCGTCTCGGTGTCTTAAAAGGAGAAAGTTCGACAGCAAGGAGGGCATCGAAGTCAACCTGGTTTCTAGCAGTGCTTTGCTGGAGCCATGTTACAATGGCCATCATACGACCAGCTGTGTTCAGTTCTCGGAACGTAGGAAGAGCCCTTGCGTAGTCGGCAAAGTTTTCGTTCAGGTGATCAATTGTGTCCCGTTGTGCGCGATCAAGGGTAATTTTCGTGTCCATCCGTTCAGCATCCGCCAATAACTGGTGGCGCTCAATAACGCCAATGCGATTGTCTGTCGCACACCGAATATTGTCGGGATAGAACCAGTAGCGGATTTGCATACGACCTTTTTCTTTGCTATTTTTCTCATTCAACGATCTTTCATGTGCCGTCAAGAATTTGGGCACCTCTCTTACGATTCTCCCTTTTATGAATGCGCGAGAATTGGGATCAAGACCAGTGCTCATCGTTTTGAAAAGTTTATCCGCTTCCAGGACGACACTCCCAACGCCTGTGTCTTCAAGGAGCCCTCCAAAATTTACCTTCGCGTACCGATTGTCCTCGTTACGGTCAAGGCTGATGTAGGGTGCATTGTTGCCATAGTGGAACATTGAGCGGTAGACGACCGCAAAATCTTCCAACGATTGCGGCCTGTTGGCAATAGTTTGACGCGCCGAAGGAGTACCATAAAGATAAAAGTTAGAACTCCCGTCGATCTCTGCGGCTTCAAGCGTGATCCCCCGGTTAAAAAAAACTGCAAGGTCGTCAAGCTGTAATGGTTTTGATTTTGATGCAAGTTGCTCCGCACCAACCTTCAAGATATGGGGGTTTAGATCCAAACTGATTGTCCGGGAGGTGTAGTCGTTTTCAAAGGCATATACTTCTAAAGTCATTTTGTCTGCCCCAGTTGCGACCAAAGCCTCCCTGAGTGGATGGCGAATGACGCTGTAGTACGCATTAAACAGGTTCACCGGATTTTTTCCTTTTAAAAACAACCTTGCCTTCCCGGCGCCTACAAAAAGCTTGTAGCGTCCTTCTCGGAAAAGGGCCGCCCAAGCCGGCTGTCTCGATCCTGCAGGGTAGTCTGCCACAGCGTCAAGGTGTGGCATAACATCGCCCGACTTTGTTGCGTCCACGATGTCATTGCATATAAAGTTAAAAGGTTCGAGGTAAGGTTGAAGTTCCGCAAAGATTCCCGTAGGCTGAGGGGGCTTAGATTTTGAAATCGTATCGAGAAGAACTCCTATGGTTTGCCCACTGTGTGTGATTGTTTCTTTATCGACCAGATCATCATAGCTGATTCTAACCCATTGGGAGTCGTGTTTTACACTCGTGGGGGATAAATTCGGCTTGGGTGACGGGCCTTTATCTCCTATCGAACCTTCGAATAATTGCAAGAGAGTAAAACCTACAACCAAAAGACCAATCGCAATAGCTATCTTAAACCAGTGCGGCCAGCTCTGGCTTCTAATCTTGAAGTACCCGGCTTTTAGTTGCTGAGATATATTAGGCTTCCATATAAATTTGGTTTGGCAGTCTGGACAGCGGATTTCTAACGCCCCCCGGTCTGCGGGAACCCTTAACGCTCTGTTGCACTTCTTGCAACGGATGATAGCCTTATCGTCCATAAGCGATACTCTCCAACCAAGGTTGCCCGAGAACTCTATTTATATCGAACCATGGGTCGTGGTGGCTATATTCGATTGGGACTGTCTGGCTTACCGGTGGTGCTAATATATTAAATTATTTACGTTTGCAATCTTGCACGTTTTTAAATTTTCGTCAACCGAAGAGTTCCGAAGGGACACACACTTTAACGCACCTTCTCGCTACTTCTTAACCAAGGCAGCAAAGGTTATTTTTTCAGAGCCGTGCTTGTTCCTTATTTTGTCCATGGCCTTGTCAATTCGTTCATTTTTATCGTTCTTCACGGTGTCTTCCAACTGATCAAAAAGTGACATCTGACTCGAAGAGCAGTCTTCATCAAATCCCGAGAGGCTGATTCCGACTAATCTCACCGAATGGAGCCTGTTCCAATTTTGCTCAAGCAGACCGCAACCTGCCTGGTATATCTCCTTGGTGGTACAGGTTGCAGAAATGGTAGCCTGCCTTGTGACTATCTGAAAATCAGAATATTTTAGGGTGATATGTACAGTGCGACCCTTTTTGCCATGCCTTCTTGCAGTCGTACCGACATCATCTGCAAGCTCCATTAGAACCAGCTTTGCTTTCTCGATGTCGGAGATATCCTCCGGCAGTGTTTTTGAGCGCCCGATTGACTTCATTTCATCAGACATGTGAGCGACAACAGGGGAATTGTCAATCCCTTTTGCATGCTGATAAATTTCATTCCCCCATTTCCCGAAAGTTTTGACAAGGAGGGTTATATCAACTTTCGCAAGCTCGCCAATCGTCCGAATTCCCATACGGTTCAGCTTTTCAGCGGTTTTACCACCGATGCCGTACATTTCTTTCACTGAGAGCGCCCAGAATTTTATCGGAATATCATGTTCCCATAGTTCGGTGATGCCGAGGGGCTTCTTCATTTCAGCGGCCATTTTTGCCAGGAATTTATTTTCAGCGATCCCGATTGAGCACCAAAGCCCGAGCCTGTCCTTGATTTCAGCCATTATGCGTTTTGCAGCATCAAGGGGTTGGCCAAAAAGCCCTTCACACCCCGTCATATCAAGCCATGCCTCATCGATGCTGTTTTGTTCCAGAATCGGCGTATAGTTCGACAGCAGGTCCATGACTTCTTCGGATTTCTGCCCATAGAAATGATGGTCTGGCGGTACAATGATTATTTTAGGGCAAAGTCTCAAGGCTTCATGAAGAACCATGGCAGTCTTGACCCCACGTGCCCTTGCCTCGTAGTTTGCGGCGAGGATGATGCCTGTACGCTTCTTCGGATCACCGGCAACAGCGGCTGATACTCCGACAAGGGAATGATTCCTCGTCATTTCGCAGCTTATAAAAAAGGCATTCATATCAACGAGAAATATGACTTTTTGCATGGAACACCTCTCTCGGCAACCATTCACATTATGGGGGAAACTCAACATTTGTGCAATCAGGTATCTTTCCCGATAGAGATAGGGTCGGTGCCATAGAAGATTTTTTTGACATTGACGCCGTTTACCTAAAACGGTAAAAGGTCGCGCCGCTGTCCCGCAAAAGAACGTTATGTGACCTTGGCCGGCACTTTCAATATACTTATGGCCAGAGCGTTGACCGATAAAAATTAAGAAAAAGGAAAATCATTAACATGCCCCCCAAAGACAGCCCTTACATCGACCCTACTGGAACCATCATTATTCCCTTCGCTGCTGACCAAAAATATCATTACTGGAACGGTGGCCAGCCGTTATCAGAAACCCTGAGAGAGCTGAATACCACGAAGGACATTTGGGGTAATCATACCGAAAAACCATATCCGGGAAATACAGCCTCAGCTGAGGATTTGGCTTAATGAAAGGAATTAGAGTGAGATCGTAGGTCTCTTCAAGCAAAGACGGAAGCTTCTGGTTCGTGCGACAGTCATGTGATCTGGTTTGCGAAAGCAAGCGCCACGCCGGTCCACGGGGCAGAGAAAGTGGACGGCGTGGCGCTTGCCTGTGCACGGCATCGAGAAATGCAGGCCCCTTGACAGGGCTGGATCAGAAGAATGCCCTGGCGCGGGAAATGCTTCCGCTTATTTTCTTAAAGAAACAATAGACATGTCAATAAGATTGATATAGATTTCGAATCATTATTGAAATGAAAAATAAATATGGGATGTGACTAATCTGTGAAGTGTCCCTGATTTTCCAAATGAAAGAGAAATATCCGATGGAAATAACAACCCAAACAACGCAATCCCCATCCGGTCATAACTTGGGCCACATACGCGTTGGTGATATTCGCGGTACTTTTTTTGTCCACCACTACCAGCGAGGCTATCGCTGGGATGCTGACGATGTGCAGCGTTTGCTTGACGATATTTGGGACTGTAAGGGTCAAGACTACAATTTGCAGCCAGTAGTCGTGAAACTCGACAAAAAGGGGAATGACGAACTGAGCCACGAATGGGAACTGATTGATGGCCAGCAACGACTGACCACGCTTTATCTGATTATGCACTACATGCAGCAACAGGGCTGGAAAAAAATGGGCGCCCCCTATTCAATCAGCTACAAAACCCACCCCAGTAGCGCGACATATCTGAGGACGCTGGATCCGGTAGAACGTACTAAAAACATCGACTACTTTCACCTCTACCAAGCGTATGAACGCATCGGTCAGTGGTTTCAAAAACATGGAGATGAATTTGCCCAAGAAAATGTGGCCAGCACATTTCACAGTTATCTGTATAAATCCGTGCGAGTTATCTGGTACGAGGCGCCTGCCAGCGAGGTCTCGACTGAACTGTTTACGCGCCTGAATGTGGGACGCATACCGCTGACAGATGCCGAACTGATCAAGGCTCTACTGTTATCGGGCGTGCGCAAAAACTCCTCCAACCGTGCTCAAGAACTAGCTGCACAGTGGGATAGTATCGAGCGTGATTTGCATGATCCCGATGTGTGGGCTTTTGTAAGCGGGGTGGATGCGAACAATGATGCTGAAAAATACCCGACCCGCATCAGCCTTTTGCTGGATACGCTCGCCGACGCGAAAGCCAAGCCAAGTGGAAAACGTCCCCGGTATCACACCTTTGACAACCTGCGCGGAGAAATTGAATCGAATTCCAATTTTTGGAATCAAGTCGTTGAGCTCCATGCACTGATTCTGGGTTGGTTTAGTGACCCCGGTCTTTACAACAAAATCGGTTATTTGGTGGCTTCGCATATTCCCTTTGGCGATTTGGTGAAGTTGGCCAATGACAAGAAAAAAAGTGAATTTAACCAATTGCTCACAGGGGTTATCCGCGACGACGTTATCAAGATGCGCAAATCCGGTCTGTTGAATTTGAGCTATGAGGAGAAAAAGAGAGGCTACCCCAAGCTGTTACAACTCTTGCTGCTGATGAATGTTGAGACTGTTTCTCGGACAGCGCAGCGATTTCCTTTTTGGCGACATAAAGGAAAGACATGGTCGCTTGAGCACATACACGCGCAAAACGCCGAAAGCCTTACCACGGTCGAGCAATGGAAATCGTGGCTGGAGTCGCACAAGCAGGCGCTGCTTGCACTTCCTGATAACCACGATGCACTCATACAAGAGATCGAGGCGTCTCTCCAAGGGATAGCCACGGCGAAAAATTTCGGCGACACATTTCGGCGCCTGTCTGCCCAAGTCATAGCGGTGTTTGATGCGCCAGTGTCAGGTGTTACAACAGATCATGGGTTGCATTCCATCAGCAATCTAGCCTTGCTCTCCAGCGGCGACAACAGTGCATTGAGCAACGCGGTATTTGAGGTCAAGCGCAAAAAGATTTTGGAGATTGACCGGAATGAAGACGACAAGAAGGACGGTTACATTCCGATCTGCACCCGCAACGTCTTTTTGAAGTACTACGCCGATGCGGATGCGCAACAAATACATTTCTGGAGTCCGCAGGACCGAGAAAGCTATTACAAAGCCATCATTTCTATCCTTGATAAGGATTATCTCCAACCCGAAACCAAGGACGAGGAGGCATTCTAATGAACGAAATCCCTACACCTTCAGAGACCTCATTTTCCTATACCGGGTTGTTTGGTCGGGAAATTTCTGGATTGGTGATTGATCGTATTGAAATCCCATTGATTCAGCGGGACTATGCTCAAGGCAGGCAGGGAGAGGTGGTAGAACGTATCCGCGCCAACTTTCTCGATGCCTTGTGCGCTGCCATCATGCCGGATAACAAAGCTATTGGCCTGGATTTTGTCTATGGCGATGTGGAAAATAGCGCGTTTTACCCTTTGGACGGACAACAGCGTTTGACCACACTATTTTTACTGCACTGGTATTTGGCCTGGCGCGCGGGCGTGCCCATCCAAAATCAACCCTGGACAAAATTCACCTATGCCACGCGCTCCGGTGCTCGGCGATTTTGCGAACGCCTCGCAGAATTCCAGCCGCCAGCGGATGAAATCGTCGGGGACAAAAAGCTGTCTGCCTGGTTGACGGATCAGGCCTGGTATTTGTACACATGGCAGTATGATCCGACGATTCAATCCATGCTGGTCATGCTCGATGCCCTGCACCATCGTTTTTACGACTTGAGAGCTGTGGATTGCACTGCTGCATGGCATCGCCTGACCAATGCACAGCAACCCGCTATCAGCTTTCATTTACTGCCCATGACGGCCAATGGACTGACGGATGATCTCTATTATATCAAGATGAATTCACGCGGGAAGCCATTGACGGCCTTTGAAAATTTCAAGGCGCACTTCGAGGCGCTGCTCAATACTGCACATACCGATAAGGCGGATGATTTTGCAAAAAAGGTCGATACTGATTGGGCTAATATCTTGTGGGAGTATCGGGGTGACGACAATCTCATTGATGACGAATTTATGCGTTATTTCCGCTTTATCACCGAGGTGTGCGCATGGCAATGCAGCGTTTCACTTGAAGATAAACCCCGCACCGGTGACTTGGCTGAGCAAATATATGGTGCAAACAACGCGAAGGCCCCCGACCATCTTGAATTTCTGTTCAAGGCTCTAGATGTCTGGCACCAGAAAAACATTAAGGCCGAGTTTGAAAGCCTCTTGACTGCAACGCCCGGCGGTGCATCTACCCCGCTCATTCTGTTCAATGCGTTCCATCGTCTCCCCAAAGATGAGAGCCCCGTGGACTTATTTGCTGCGTGTTGCCGATTCTACGGTAAATCAGAATGGACTTTGGCCCACACCCTGTTGCTGCATGCCGTGCTGCTCAATCGCGTCAATAACACCGCCAATTTTCCACGACAGTTGCGCATTATTCGCAATCTGATCGAAGCATCAAGTGGTGGTGAGATTCGTGACGAGAAAATGCCTGAACTTCTCGCGTTCGTAAAACGCATCGTGGTTGACAACACATTGCAAGGAGTTACTGCGTTCAATCAGACACAGATTACTAACGAAAACGACAAAGGCGAGCTGCTCGTAAAACATCAAGTGCTTCAGGCTACGCTATATCGACTTGAAGATCATAATCTGCTTCGTGGATGTCTTGCCGCATTCGAGCTTGATCCGTCAATCATCCCTAATATTTTCATAAAACGAGCCGATGCATTTCACGCACTGTTTGATAACCCAGTTTGCTGGTCGGAATTGACTGGGGCACTGCTGGCAATTGGCGACTATTCGCGTAAAGAGAACCGTTGGACGGGGTATAGCTTTGCCCATTTTGGTGTGTCAAAAAATGAAGCACCATGGCGAAATTTGCTGGCGGATAAAAAAATGCCAAATCTCATCACCGCACTGATGAACCTGCTTGATCATGTTGCTGCGGCCAATAACAATCTGGTTTGCCTGCAAACAATTCAGCAAAACTACTTGCAGCAATGCGCAACGAAGAAAGAAATGGATTGGCGTTATTACTTTGTGAAATACCCGGCTATGCGCGAAGGTTCTTCGGGCCGATACACCATCAGCCCCAGCGGATACGACGTTTGCATGCTTAATAACCCAAGCATGCGTGGCTATTACCGCGACCCATATCTGCTTGCAATTTGGCATGTAAGCGGTGTTGGTAAGGCAGTCGCTGATCCGTGGCCATGGTTTGACGGATATGAAACAGAATCCCGGCGAATGGTTCTTAAAAACAGTGGGATCCGAATCCAGTGTGTGGACAAAGGTTGGCAGATCACCGAAGCGCCCACTGACCCAACTCAAAAAGCCACCTTCGATCAAGTTTGCTTGAAGCATGGGATTGGTCAAAACGGTTTGTACACTGTGCCGCAAAATAAGCACATAGACACCAGCGACCGCGTGGACTTGGGAGCGAAATATTTGAGAGACTTGGTGAATGCAGGGCTGTAATACGTACTATATGGAATCAATAAACCGTAATTCATTTAACTTTCACAGTTAGTAACATTGCATGACTAGGTGTCCGTCTAACGTGAGTGAGCTCAAAATTCGACAGACTTGCAAGGGCTTGCCCGGGCATGGGAATGGTCATTTAGAGTATATTCGCCTGTGTTCAGAAATGACACTCCAACTTTATATCCCTGGTTCTTCACACCAAGCTATTAGGGATTACTAAAACAAGATTGGCCTTGATTAAAAATATTACATAAGTCACTTCTCATATAAGCAAGATGTTTTCTGAATGGCCTTTTTCATCTCCTCACGCTTGTCTGCTGGTTCCAGAAGCTCGGCATCGGCCCCAAAAGAGAGAAGCCATCTTTTTACATCAAACCAGCCGGATGTGGTCATGGTAAGGATGATGGAACCATCCTTCAGCTTCTTAATTTTCTGATCCTTTGACCAGCGCCGTTCTTCGATATATCGGGCCTGATCGGCGGAAAATTGTATTATTACGGTTATCGGATCGTCATACACAAGGCCGAAAGCCCCTTCCAACAGCGAATCGGGGTCAAAATCATCGGGATATTCATATGTTTCGTTGCTAAGCGACAGGTTGATAATACGTTCTGCGGCGAGCACGCGGATATGGTCATATTTTGTCGCTCGCACAAACAGGTAAAGGCCACCATTCCATTCAAAAAATTTGAGGGGATCAATTTTAAACTTTTTGATCTCATCATCTCCGAAGGAGTGATACTCGGCCATACAGGTTTTTTGCTGCAAAATGGCTTTCGTAAGATTGTCTATGATCTCGTCTTTTCCTTTATAGTCCTTAACAAACTTATTTGCCGTGACTAAAAGAGTTTTTATCCTCTCCAGCCGGTCCGCCAGTCCTGAGGGAACGAATACGTCAAGCTTTGCAAAAGCCCTTTCAATATTATCCTCAATCCCAGTTCCCTGATAGAGCCGGGCATGTCCTTTGAGAAAGTAAAGGGCGATGATTTCGGTCAAAGAAAGGTTCAGATCAGCCACCTTCATGTCCGAGAGCCGCTTGTATTGATCCCTGTCCAGGTAATAGCGGACCTCTCCCCCTACCACAGCTTTTTCCTTATCGATCAAAAACTTGAAATCGGATTGCAGTGTTTCAAGAACGCGATAGGCTTGCCGCTTGTCGATTTCGAGACATCGACACAGTGAAGAAATTGTGGTTCCGGTCGGCTGTGCGAGCAGAGTGATGGCATCAAGCAACTTCTTCAGATTCTTGCCACGCATATGTCCTCCTAAGAAATGGATCCTGACAGTATTAAAACATCGAAAAACATGAGTCTTTCTAAATCATTCTACATGAATATTTCAACCAATTAAAATTTATTTTAAAAATGTCCAAAAATGACACTTCTGGGGTGTATCTCATAATCAAAATTTAAAAAGGGAGGTACACAACATGAAAAAACCGGATCAACAGCGGGAAGAAAACGGTCTCAACGAATACGGCATCATCTATCTGTCCGGAGCGATCAATGAAGGCTCTGCCGAACAGATGTGCAAGGAGATGATTGAGCACAACATTAAAGGGGATGTCGGCCAGATCCAGATGATCATCAATTCCCCCGGCGGGACCTGTGCATCCGGGTTCTCCATCATCGATATCATGGAATGGTCACGGATCCCCATCTACACAACGGGAATCGGCCTCGTCGCCTCCATGGCCCTCATCATTTTCATGACCGGAGAAAAAGGCCGCCGGGTCTTGACGGCCCGCACGTCCATTCTTTCCCACCGATTCTCCGGAGCCAGTTTCGGCAATCACAGCCAGCTTATAGCGGGGCGAAAGGAGGAGGACATGGCCCACGACCGTGTCATCCAGCATTATCTGACCTATAGCGGAGTGAAAGACCGCGCAGAGCTGGAGAAGTATCTTCTGCGGGATGTGGATACATGGCTGACGCCGGAGGAAGCTGTCCAAAACGGTCTTGCAGATGTTGTCGAGCCGCCGCGCAAGCGCAATTAAGGGAGGGACAACATGCAATCATCTCGATCAATAAGTACAGAGCATTCGGCATCAGCTCAGGCGGCACAGCTCATCCCGTTACATTCCGTTCGGGATCACAGGTTTTCCGATATGCCGTTCACGGACAATCTTGATTACCTGCAGGCTTTGGAACAGGAAGCCAAACTCGTCCTGGCTCACTGCCTCTTGCGTCGCAGCGGACCCGACTGGCAAAACAATCCAGAGTATGTGAGGGCAATCTCGCTTGCCGGTTTGTCCCAGGACGAAGCAAGCCCTGAAAAGCTGAATGACCTTCTCGTTGCGATGGAAAAGCGGAATCGATCCCGGCTGGAGGCATCCGACAGGACTGGTGTGAATATCTTTTTCCCAAAGTTTTGCCTGGAGCATGAAGTTGATAGCTTTAACAGGACTGTTGTGATGTTGCTCCTCATGCTAGCCACCAGCAAGACATTTGCAGAAATGTTCGGGCTGTGCGACTTCGGGAAGGTACAGGAAAAATCCGAAGGGATGAAGATCGGATCAGTGCTTGCCATTATATGCCGTGATTATCGGGAGCAGCTTACCTGTCGCAGGCACTTCAGCGTGGATGCGCCTCTTATGCTGCAGGAGATCCTGTATGTCCCAAGTTATTATAACGAGACGTCAAATATTCTCGATGAAACGGTATGTCTGTATGATCGATATGTTCGCTATTTCTTGGGCGACAACAATTTCTACAATAACAGCCTTCGCTTTATCCGGCGAGAAAAGGGCTCCGTCAGTTTGGATCAGGTTATCATGCCTGAGGACATAAAGTCCGAACTGGTGTCACGCATTGATAGCTTTTTCGCTAGCAGAGAAAAATTCCAGGCAGCCAAGTTGGATGAGTTCTATGGATACGGGACAGCCCTTACGCTGCTTTTCTACGGACCTTCCGGGACAGGAAAGACCATGATGGCACAGGCCCTGTCATGCCACTTCAATCGGCCGTTGTTTTCATTGAAGTGGGGAGATATTCAGGAAAAGATATGGTTTTTTGAAGACGTCATCAAAAACTTATTTCGCGAAGCTTCCCTGAATGGCGGGATCGTCTTTTTTGATGAGGCCGATGACCTCTTCGAAGACAATTCCTCGATAACCCGCTCACTTTTGATTGAGATCGAAAAAGCGCGTTGTGTTGTGATCCTGGCCACCAATAAACCGGTAGATCTGGATCCGGCCATGGAACGCCGTCTGGCTATAAAGGTCTACTTTCGCCTTCCCGATGTTGAGCTGCGTTACAGGATGTGGCAGGCGCT
>Ga0007800_10000752_pt1 | contig 11953 bp, 21 predicted proteins | sample CryBogmetaGMA14M_FD_60366 | JGI IMG/M metagenome (GOLD analysis project Ga0007800, IMG submission 60366) | Freshwater microbial communities from Crystal Bog, Wisconsin, USA - MA14M | ecosystem: Environmental > Aquatic > Freshwater > Lake | place: Crystal Bog, Wisconsin, USA | collected 2009-07-06 | reverse complement strand
TTGCAAAGTAACGGGCCACACTCATTTTCGGCCTTTTTGCATTTCTGAAACATTAGTGACCAGGAATCGAAATCTTATCGTTATGTAAGTGGTTTCTGTCACTTCAATCTGGTTCGGGGGTTCACGATCATGGCTGCGAAGAAACAAGTCCAGAAGGCGATCACGGTTACGACCAGCGGGGCCAATGGCCAACAGGTTCTCGCTCTCGCGCTCAAGGCTTTGGGGACCAAGTGCAACGGTCAAGAGGCGGCTGCCATCGGCACCGATTGCGATGAGGCCCGCGACACGCTGACGGCTGGCGATTTTGAAGTGACGGGTACGATTCAGTTCATGGCCAAGGGCAAGATCGGCCTTGACACGACGGCGAACAAGGCGTATGGCTTCAAGTGGATCGAAATGCTGAGCATGGCGCTCGCCTATTCGGGCATCACCCGCAAAGCGGCCCGCCGTATGCTCGCCGCGATGATTCAGGCCCGCCGCGATGAGTTGGCGTTCGCCAATTCCTTCGAAGCCCGCAAAGCGGCCTTGCTGACGACCATCACGCAAGAGTTGGGAGAAGTTGCCAACTGCGTCCGATTGATTGCGGAAAAAGTTCAAGCGGCCTTGGACCTGCAAACGCCCACGTACAACGCGATCACGGTCAACTTGGGTGACGGCGAAGAGACGGTGCCCGCCGCCGAGGTCGAACGGCTCGCCAAGCTGGCGGCTGAACGTGTGGCGGAAATCGAATCGGACGGAAAACAATTCGCCCAACTGCTGATGGAAGAGCGGCCCGTGCGTGGCTCTGTCACCTTTGCGGAAGTGAACATTGTGGCTCTGGCGGTGGAAGCCGAGACGACTGCCCGCCAAGTGGCCTGACAATACAACCCCCAGCGCGTGAAGCGCAACGCCCCCCGCCGCTGAGGAACGGCGGGGGGCGTTTCCGTTTTAAAGCATTTTTGATGTTTTTGACCAGGAAATGAAAATCAATCGTTACTTTGTTAGCTTTACTATTTCCTTGTGAGGTTCGCCATGTCCAAGCCCGATACCAATTGCGTCGTGCTCCGCATTTTCAATGACCCGCTGGACGCAAGCAAGGGAGTGCGGCATCAATTTGCACCTAAGTTGTGCGATGCTGCGGTGTATAGCCTGCGGCGACGGTTCGCGGCCCAGCGATTCGATTGGGACAGCGACACCAACGAGATTTTCATCAAATGACCCGCCCCCGTGCGTGATGCTTGTCGTTGAATCGTGGCTCGATGGTTGGCTGACTCGCGATGAGTCCGCTTCGTGATGACGCGGTCTTATTTTGTAAAAGTGACGCACATGGCGTCACTTTGTAGAAAGTGGGGCGGCGGCTCACTTTTATAAAGTAAGTAATTGGGTTGTCGTGTACTAACACATGGGCCGCTGCGCGGCCCTCGCGGGGTGCCCGAAAACTCACTTTGAAAATGTGACCAGGAATCGAAATCTTATCGTTGTGTAGCTGCCAAGGAAGGCGTTTCGGTGGGCCATGTATGGCCTTGGGTTGTTTCCTGTTTGTTTCGCTACTACCTATACCCACCCATAGTGTGTACTACCATAGTGCTATGCCTACCCACCCATAGTGTGTACTACCATAGTGCTATGCCTACCCACCCATAGTGTGTACTACTATGCTACTACCTATACCCACCCATAGTGTGTACTACTATGCTACTACCTATACCCACCCATAGTGTGTAGTGCTATGGTGTACACCATACCTATGGGTGGTATGGTCATACCTAATACTTGTTACATAATTGGATATTAAACTATTTAATTCAAAAAAGTTTTTTGATCGGGTGCCCTATCCCCGCCTTCGCGGATCATGACGTTGGCTTTTCTTTTAACATCCCTATTTCAAAAAATTCTCCCCAGAGAAAAAGGTCCGTTTCAATACACCTAAAAAAATCCCCGAAAAACCCAAACAAAAAAATTCGGGGAAAAATTTTAGTATTTTTTAGAGAAAGGTTGATGGGCATCCTGCGGCTGAATAACAAAACATCCTAGACCACATCAACCTTTCAGTATTTTATAGTTGGCGCAATCAATCGAATAATGCATTCCATATTCCTTAAAATGTGATGGGCAATGTATCTACGGATATCATGGATATCGGGGCCACATCATTAACTCTCCTAAGTTTAGATGATTCCGAATTAGTTGTCAACAAAAATCTCAATTTTTTACTAATATCCTTTTAACTCTTAATTTTGGAGGTTTATCTTATGGGAAACAAACGTTTCGAAAACAGTTCTTCCCTAGTCGTTACGAAGAAAGATTTTGCAGCCGCCGTTTTGCGTTACAGGATTCATCGAAGCGAGGGTCATACTAGAGACCTAATAATACTGATGCGGATATTGGCGAGAAACATTTTAGAGGTTGCTGGGGTTCCCAAATACGCACCTGAAGAACGGGAATTGGTATATGCGGCGATGGAACGGGTTCAAGCCTATGACAAGAAGAAAGGTGTATGTTTCAATTATTTCACGACCATCATGTTAAATCATTGGCGAAAGGTTTACAGGGCCAGAAAAGAAGCTCAGAGATTGAAGGATAAATATGACCCATTCTTCTAGATAGGATATGTTAACTTTCGTACAATTCTTAGAAAGAGAAGATAAGACGAGCATAGAGCGGACTTCTCGTATTGCAGAGAATATGTTTGAGCAGTTAAAGGTTTATTATTCAAACATATTTGTTGTTTATTTCCCTAAGCCGAAAGAAGTTGACGATCACGAAAAGTTTATGAATTGGCGGGAACGTTGCAGGCGTTATGAGTGGAATTTACCTCAGTATGAAGGGAGGAAATTTTCCATTCAAGGTGAAAAAGGAAATCTTGCTGGGGAGTATCTTGACGACAGAGTATATCTTTATGATGGGAAGTTTAGCGAATTACATCAAGACTTAAGAGATTGGCACTTTAATTTTGAATATAATTTAAGGGCAGACTACGGCAATTCTAATGCTCGCAAGAATTCTGGGATTAAGAAGGATGCTAAGTTAGTTCATGAGAAGATGATGCAAAGAATGGAAGAAAAGAGAGACGACTATTTATCTTCATTATTTCACGAGATTGTTCATTTATTAGATCACATAAGAATGGGAGAACGGTTTAGGAAGGTTACTGACAATTCATCGAGTCAATTGACCAAGACAGTTAATGAAAAGCCGAGGAAACTGAGGACGAAAGATTGGTTCAATAGAGTTTATTACAGATTATACATGAACAACGATTCAGAGACGAATGCATATTTCTTAGCGAATACGAGAAAGGCTTTTAGAAGTGAATTTTCTAGCTTTGAAGAATTATTACAAGATTACAAATCTCATTTTGGTGATTATTGGACTTTTTTATCAAAGGAAAATCAAAGAAGGATGATTAAAAGGTTATATCAAGTATATTCAGGCACATCATGAAGACATTTAAGCAATTTTATATTCCAACAATTGAAGACTTAAAGCCTTTTGCGGCAACTGAAGAGTGTTATGAGGTAGTAGCTCAAGTGGCGAAGAAATTTCCATCTTTGAAGGTAGACTCAGGATTTTTTGTTAAAAAGAATGGAGAAGCGGGGGATCATGCGTGGCTTGTGGCCTTAGATGGCACTATTATTGACCCAACGTATGGTCAATTCAACAAAAGGATACCGATACTTATTGCCAAACCTAATTCACCGATCCAAAAAAGATATCATTCATGGAATACTCATCATGATCCAGAATGTCTTTGCAGAAAGTTAAGAACTAAACAAAGTTGTCAGGTATGTGATTACATAGGAAGTGATTATGACATTTAGCGATTGGGTTATAAACGAGATAGCATTTCCCAACTTTTTGAAGAAGAAGTTCCGAGTTCACAAGGACTATTTGGAGCTTTATTGGATATTAACGGAAGCTGGTAAAAAGCAGATTGGCGGTCGGCCAGAGTTATTAAGGAAACTACATCATCAATGTGTACAAGAAGGGGAAGAAGTTAAGAAGAAGTTTGGTGGTATATCTATTAGGGTAGACACAACGGAGAGCATGGTATCATCGAACAGGGTGGAGGTTAAGATTAGTTTCGAGCAAATGAATCCTCAGATTAGCGATCAATTACAATTGGCGGGGTGGGATGTTAAGATTTCGTAACTTCATAGAGACAGTAGACTTATCGAAAATTAATACTACCAAATTATTACGATTAGCGATTAAAGATTGTGATTGGGGTGGTGGCGATGGAGATGGCTACAGGGACATGGCTAAGATTGAGTTATATGGTGATTTAGATCACGACTACAACAGGGAGATCGAGCGTGCGGCGGTGAGGATAGCGAAGCGGGAGATGGAGGATAAGTTAAGTGAATTGATATGGATGTATGAGAACTTTCAGGAGCCGATTAGATTATATCGGGAGATAACGGTTCAGGGCAAGAATTTTGAGGAAGTGAAGAAGAATATTGTTTTGAAGAAGATTGGGGTTTCATGGAGTTGGGAAGAGGCGAGTGCATGTGCGCATTGGGGGAATTTCAACACAGGTTACAAGAAGATTATTTTATATGCAGAGGTTCCTTCGGTGCATGTAGACTGGGAATGCACATTAATTTTGAACATACATCCGAGTTTAGGCGAGGAAGAGAAGGAAGTTAGGTTATATGATGGGCAGCCGATTACGATCAAAAAGATTGAGTATGGTGAAAATGGCAGATGTGGCTGGCACGATGTTAAATTACAGGGGTTAACATGAGATTTAGTGAGTGGATCATAGGCGAATCAATACAAGAGAAGCGGGACCGAGACGATCCTGTATTTCAGCAGATGTTATCGGGTTTTAGAGAAGATTTTCTGAGGGCATTATGAGCGGCGACTAGAGATTGGTGGATGGTAGGGGGTTTAGGTTGTGGCTTGGGTTTAGGTTGTTCTAAAATAACGGGTGCTGGGATTGGTTTTAGGGGTGGTGCGGTTGAATGTTTAGAGCAACTGAGGAACAGGACGAGCAACAACAAGTAGGCGTAATTTTTATTCATCTAATTTCTCCTTTAGTATCTTATATATTACATGAACTTTAAAGATTGGATGTTGTTAAAAGAAAGTATTATTGTTAAGTGGTACAACGATGATTGTCCTTTACAGTACGTATCTGCGGATCGTCATTTAACAACTGAGTTTTGTTATCAATGGGAAGAGGGTTTTTCCACATATTTTATTGCTACTCAGCAAGCTACTCGTCCTGGTTATGTAAGTTTTGGGGAGCGGGCCACGCACGTATTGATTACCAAGACTGATGCAATTCAAGCTGGTGAGGGGATTGACGTATCATTTATCAAAAGTTTATATGCGGCTTTGAGCAAGCAATTTAAGCCAGTGCCTTATAAGGAAGGCGATTCTGGCTGGGTGAACATGTTGAATAAAGCTGCGAAGCAAGAAGACCCAAATTTTGAAAAGGTGCCTCAGCCGCAGAGTCAATTTGGTCAATCGGAGGTTCCTGATTTTTCACAAGGCGCGAGTAATGCTGTGAAGATAACTGGTGGGATAAGTGCATCACGGGCTAGTGGTTCTTGGGCTTATATTATTCAAACGGATTCAGCGAATTATGTTATTAATTGGATATTAGAAGAGATGAAGAAGGCTGTTCAACCGTTATTAGACAAGAGTTTAATTGATTATTATGAGATTATTAATCGGGAATCTAACAAACGGGTAGAGATCAAGTATAGTGCAGAAGGCAAAAAGAGAGATGATGATCGGAGCAATGAATTTAGCAGAAACATTGCTTACTTGAAATATTTAGCTACTTTCTTTGGTCCGCATACGATTGCGGCGGCGGAACGGGCTTTGAGTTTAGATGCTACAGACAGGGCGGTGAAGGCTAATAACTACAAGATACCATTTGCAGAAGTTATTAAATGGATTAATAACGCTCGTTCGGAGAATGCTTTTTTGAGGCTAATGATTTATGCAATGCAGCATTTTGATGAGAAAAAGAATGCGGTTGTCGAAAAGATTGCAGAATACGACAAAACTCAAACTGATACTTATAAGAAAAAGAATCCTACGAGCAAGATAATTCCCAATTATTTAGAATCAGCGGCACATAGCGTAATAGCTTTATGGGATGAAAAGATGGAGACTGAGTATGGTCGCAGTCTTTGGAAAGATTTAGATGATGTAGAAGAATTCAATTTCATGGCTCGTGTAGGCACTGTTTTTGATTTATGTAGGAACATTAACATACTTAAACAGTTGGTGCCAAAAGAGTTAGAAACTTTTATGGACATGTTTTCCAAATCAGTTGGTGAGTATTTAGATGCCACATTTAAGGGTCGTTTGCCAGTGGAGCCAGAGGCGAGAGAAGACAATTTGAAGCAATTGCGGGATGCATTTTCTGACGCAAAGAGTCACGCCACATACGGTTACGACAGTTTAGTAAAGATCAAGGATTATTTATCATTAGACAGGGACCACAAGGACATATTAGATGCGATAGCGGAGGGGCTTGGTGGGCGAGACGAGCGGGTGAAGAAAGAGCGAGGAGAGCAAGCGAGGCGAGCGGAGGAAACGGCTCAGGAGCGGAGTTTTCTATTAGATGGCGAGGAGTACAAGTATTTAGTAATGCCTGATGTGAGTCATTGGACGAACATCCCGACGAAGTATTTAGATTATCAAACGGGCGGGAAGTACGACATCAATGTTGGAGAATTTGTGATGAATGATTCGAAGGTAGGGATACCGCACGACATTGAGCACATTCGTTATGCGGCGTTAGAGCAAGCGGAGGAGGAACTGCAAGCGAATTTAGAGTCTAAGCCTTCAGAATCTTACGGAGAGGATCAATCGCAGGTAGACGAGGACATTGACGATAATTTGAATGATTTCTTAGATGCTTATGAATTTGATGATATTGACGAGAGCACACCTGAGTCTCAGGCATTAGAGCTTGTGAAGAAGAATTATCGGGATGATTTTATAGAGTGGTGGAAGAAGGAATTAGAAGGGAAAGAGGAGCGGGAGAGTTGGAAGTACGAGATTGATTACAGTGATTCCGACTATCAAGAGAAGGTAGCGGATACAGAGCGGGCGATAGCTGAAGAAGCGGCATGGGATGAAGGTTTGGTGACATTAAAGAAAGAGGAGCCAGACGAGGTAGAAATCTGGCTCCACAAGAAGTATTACGAGGCTTTTTTACCTTGCTTGAAGAAGATGTTGAAGGCCAACATTCAAGCGAAGGACGAGGAGTTTAGTGAGTCATTGTTGAAACACCATTACATTGTAGAGGTTTATTTTGTAGACCAGAACAAGAAGATCAGGAAGACGGTGGGTGATTGGTTAACAGCGGTTTAAAAGTCAGCGGCATTTAAGCCTAAGCCTTCGATCTTTTTGCAAAAGGCCGCGACTTTTTTGATATTTTCTTTGAACAATTGACGGACAGTTTCAGGGACTAGTTCATAGATTGGTTCATCGGAGTTAAAATCATCGAATTGTTCTTCGACAACTTCTTTAACAGTTTGTATTTGTCATTTAGTGATGGGGGCGGTGGTGATGCATATACCATGTCCATTTTTTGTAGTAACTAGGAACTGCATTTCATTAGGGTTGAGGATAGTGGTATCAACGATATGGTCCCACAAATCCATTTCATCCAATTCATTCCAATAGATATTGGTAGGTGGTCCGTCGATAAAAGTGGTATGCAGAGTGAAGCGGAGGGTGATGGGCAGGTCGAAGATATACTTTTTGGATAATTGTTTACCTTCTTTTTTAAGGGCATTCCATTCAGCTTTGAGTTCTTTCAATTTGCCAGAGGCGGTTAATTCTTTACGTTTATCGGCCCATTCAACATCTTCTTTTACGAGTAATTCTTTTTCAGCGGCGGTAATGAGGTTGCGGAGTTCTTTGGCGGTTAAATCACCAACGATTGCAGATAGTTGTTTAGTGTTCATTATCTTCTTCCTCTATTTTATCTTCTTCCCAGAGTAAGTGATCGAGACCTAGTTTTTTGATAGCTGCCATAATAGCTTCTCTGGGGATGGGGCCGAGACTTTTATGGTAGCGTGGGGCTTCTTTTACGATAGCATCACGGATGTTATAGCCGATACAGGCCATGAGGAGGATAGCTTTGCTGGTGAAGACAGGTTTGCCATCATCTTCTTTTTGGGGAAGGGGTGGAGCATTAGCCAGAGTTAGTTTCTTTTTTCTACCCATAGTTTCCTCATAGTATCTAAAGGGATATTTTTTGTCAAGGGTGATATATAGGGTATGGAATTCAAGCAATGGCTATTAGAAAGTGCTTCCCGTCCAGGCAGCAAACAGGGGTTATATCCGATTGGTTATGGTGGGATTGGGTTATATCCGCCCCCAGACATGATGAATTGGGGTGCGGATGCGATAACCTACATGCCCGAAAAGGATCGGAAGTTTAGTATTGGTGATACTTGGAAGCCGTGGACCAGCCCGAAGTTTTCTATGAAATGGGGTGTGTGGAAGAATCCCTTTCCTAAAGATTCTTAAAGGGTCCAATTTTCAGCCACATTCTAATTTGATTAAAGACTAGCAAAGGCCAAATGAGACCTGCGGCTAGGCCGAACCAAAATCTGACTATATTTGGTCCTTTGTTGAACTTATGGTCATCGCCATGATTCAGGAACAGGACGAACAAAAAGAATCCAAAGAACCCTATTAAATAGACAGCGAGAACTGTTAGCAAGTAGATCATTTAACCCTCTACATAATCTTCGGCTTTGAAACCAGAAGGTTCTTCCGTGCAGCATTTACCTTGCAATTCGATAACAGCGGTAATGCACATAGCGGCGACGGAGATTAATTCAGCATCATCGGGTTCATCGCGTTTAACGGAATCCCACCATTCATCAAGTTCTTCAAGTATAACTCCGTAGGCTTCGTGGGTTGAGTGGAAGGGCGGGTGTTTAGCTCTAGCGCGGCGGTATTCTTCTTTGATTTTGCGGCAGATTGCGTCCGCGCAAACATCAAAGTTATCGGCGGTGGCGTAATATTTTTCTAATCGGGCGAAATTTTCATGGATTCGGTCATTGATTTCTGTGTTCACAGCTTTTTCCTTTACAGGGTTTAAGTTTAGGTTGGCAGGCGTAGCGTTTCATAATTAGCCCTAGCTCTTGGATAAGTTCTTGGGCATTGTGGAGCGTTTGGATATTTTTTATAGCGAATTCATGGAGGTCATGAGGTCGGCCATTAAGTTTTTCAATTTGTGTTATAAATTCTTCTAGGTTCATAGGTAGCACTTGATAATATATCCGAACAATAGTGTGATAAAAGGTGCGAGATATAGAACGGCCACATCACCCCAAGCGTTTTCTTTTTCATCTTTTTCGATATCTTTTTTAGTTTTGGTATAGGCACTAGTTTCTTTTTGGACTATTAGTACAAAGATTAGATAGATGCCGAGGCATACAGGGAAGGACAGGGCGGGTAATTGGAAAGTTGGCACTATGAACCAGAGCCACAGATTTTGCAGGACGTAGGCATAGATGCACATTAGGGGTAGGATAAAAACGGTTATTAGGATTGTACCTAAGATTATGCCGAATACGGCTCCAATAGCACCTATGAAAAAATCAACAATTGGTGTTTTCTTCTTAGATTCTTCTTTTTTAACTTTTTGGTAAGTTGTCCAATTCACATCGGCGGTCATGGTTTCATTTTCTGAATATTTATCATCTTCGAAAGGCATAGTAATTTACTCCAAGAGGGATTTGATATGTTGAATATCTTCTAAGTTATAATATTTTCTAATTTTTCCACAGGGTCTAGTGGGTGGTGGCAAGGTTTTCTTTTCGCGCAGGTGGTAGTAGAAATCTTGCAGGGTGACGCCGAGCATTTGAGCGGCATCGGTTATTGTATACAATTTATTTTTTAGTGCAATACGTTTGAGTCGTTGGGTTTTACCGACAATGAGTTTCTTTTTCACACACCAGATACAGGGATGTTTGCAGCGGTAGACGTTATTAAAGCTGGCGTGATTAAGATGGCCGCAGACATTGCAGCGGTATTTGAGTATATCTTTATTGCACTGATAGGTACTGAGGAGGGTGCAATTGAGTTTAGCGAAGAATTTTTTAATATCTTCTTGGGAGTGTGGGGATTGTCGTTTACGTTTCATAGATAATAAAAAAGGGATTGGTTAATACTCGGTGCCGAGATTCCGAACTGTGTTAATAGGGGTTAAACTTAGAAAGCAAAGATTTTGGTCAAAGAGCGGTCCAAGAATTCAGTGGAAAAAGGTTATGTGAGTGGGCCGCTGACTCAATAATAGAGAAAAAATAATACTATGTCAAGAGAGTTTAGGCTTTGGTTAGAGAAGAATTTTACAGGGATTACGCCTGATACTCTTGAATGGTGGGCGAAGTATGCTCGCCACATGATATTCAAAACTCCAGAGGAAGCTCGCGAGTGGGTATTTAACAGGCGGGAGAGAACGGATCGCGACCCATCACAAACTGCTTTATTTGGTGTAGACGGACCAGAGTACAATCGAGCGTTTGCGAATGCATTGCCTTTATATCAATCGGGCAAGAGTTGGAAGATTGGAAAGCGTATTAGGAATGACAATCGTTTAAGATTAGGGCATTTAGAAGTGAAAAAGCCCGACATGGAAGAATTGCACATGGTAGCCACATCGAACACATCATATGATTGGGATTATGGTGGGATCAAATGGCTAAGAATATCAGATTTGATTGGCGAGGGCACGGACGATTATTATTTCAAGCAGGAGATGGGTAATTTGAAGGATTTGGCATGGCGGATTAAAACGAGCATGTGGATTGAGGCGGTAATTGTCGGGATGGATGGCAAGGATGTAGAATTATGGGAAGGGCAGCATCGAACGCGAGCGATGCGGCTATTAGGATTTTCCACAGTGCCATGTTATGTGATAAAAATTCTTTAGCACAATCTCACGTATAAATCTTGATCTATTTCACTTTGAGGCACTTCGGTAGGATTATTAACACTAATTAAACCTCTTTCAAATGCTGTTTCAAGAATTGTGCGATAAACCAGCATATTAGGTGCATAGCGTTTGAAAAACTGCATATCATCTTGGTAATAGATTTTAGCGATAGCGGCACCGACTGCTGGGGAGCGTGAACTACCCGCGTAGCAATGAATCATTAGTGTTTCGATTTCATCCCAATATTTTTGAACGAAATCGAGGATTTGATGGGCCTGAGCCACTTCAAAAAGTTTCAGATGTGGATGTAGTTCTTTGAATTCAGGTGTGAGGCAGTCTGCATCTGCGAATGAAAGTTGAAGTAGTCCGCGTTGTTGGCACTTATTGAGTTTAGGCCATTCATCAGTTGTAGTGATACTGATTGCGGCCCACGGTTCATCGCTAGTGAACTGTTTGGCACCCGACATGGGAAAGATTTGGATTTTGCCAATTTTGCCATAGGTACGTTGATGAGAGCAATCGCGATAAGGGTCGGTAATCATTGTTCTAGTATTTCTATAGCTTTTTTTAGGGCTTTGATAAGAGTTTCTTTATCCAAGGTATGGGTTAGGTTGAATTTTCCATCATTGGTTCTTAAGACAATTCCCTGAAAGGCTTTTCGATCAGAGAGTTCTTGGATGATTTCTTCGACGGTCAGATATTTGATGCAACGGACTTTATCGCATGGCAACATAAGGTAAGTCCTTATATCGTAGGGACTTGCCTAAAAGCCATCCAAATCAGGAAGCCGAGGATAGTCAAACCGATAGTCCACAAGCCATTACGGACGATAACACTGATACCCAACAGGGGCATAATCTCACCTTGGAACAAGGGAGGGATACCGTAACAGATGACAATGAGGAGGTTAATGACAGCAAAGAACCAACAGGGGTATGCGAGCCATTGCAAATTGATCGTTACCATGTTATTTCCCTTAGATTTTCAGGTTTTCCACATCGGTTTCTCCGATGAACGCAAGGCCATTATACTTAACATAGGTTAAGG
>Ga0007800_10000749_pt1 | contig 11958 bp, 19 predicted proteins | sample CryBogmetaGMA14M_FD_60366 | JGI IMG/M metagenome (GOLD analysis project Ga0007800, IMG submission 60366) | Freshwater microbial communities from Crystal Bog, Wisconsin, USA - MA14M | ecosystem: Environmental > Aquatic > Freshwater > Lake | place: Crystal Bog, Wisconsin, USA | collected 2009-07-06 | reverse complement strand
CAGGTAGAGACGCGCTTTATCGCGTCTATTTGTGTCTATTTATGTCTATTTATGTCTATTCGTGTCTATTCGTGGTTCCGGTTTTATGTGAGACGCGATAAAGCGCGTCTCTACAAAGCAAAAATATCCAACTGACGGTCAATTCTGACCGTATTACAAATCTTGTTCACCTGCCGCTCGGTGATGCCGTGCTCCAAGGCCATCGTGGCTTGATAGACCCCTAGTGAAAAGTCCTTCAAGATTTTCTGGTTGCGCAGCGCCCGGATGGCTACAGCGGCGCGGGGTATCTGAATCACCTCGTTACCGTACAGGGTACACAATTGTACAAAAGCGGCAAAGCCCAGCAATTCAGCCAGTTTGTGGGTAGGGACAGGGTTCTTGGGGATGGCGACATGCACGCCGGGATAATGCAGCAACAACACCAGCGCGGTCTGTTGTCCGCAATAACCGGCTATTTCCTGCATCCGTTCGGGAATCAATTCGGGGGGTAGATCAAACAAGGGTAAAGGGGACATGGCACGACTCCAGAGGGGATGACTGCCGGTATTATAACAAATATGTCCTTAACATAAAAAACCCGTAGGGGCAGAAGATTTTCTGCCCGTACAGGTGACCTTATCGGTGGTGGTAACGCTATGGTTTACTTTCTCATTTCATCGCCCCCCTGATCATCGCCTTAATCCTGATTAAATTAGCCGCTGCCTTCTCTTTCGGATACTCAGGCTTGGGCAGTTCCTTCAACAGATACACCCGAGGCGGCAAGTGCTCCCGTAACTGACTAGGACTCGGCCAGCGTGTTGACCTGCCTGCCAGGGTTAAGAACGCCGTGGTTAAACGCGGCCTGTCCAGGGCTTCATCCCAGACGATAGGCCAGCCTTTCAGCACCCGATACCAGATGGCGGCGGTTTGGGTGACTGTCTCACTGGCAGGCCCCCCGTCCAAATGCAACAGCACCAAGGCGGTCAAACCCTTGCTGACGGCCTGTTTTAACCAGTTAAAGGGGATTTTCCCGGTGGCTTCTGTGACGGAATCCGTGACGGCATCACACAGCACGCCTTCAATAACAACCCGTGCCACTTCATTCATTACCAAACTCCTTCAAGGCTTGCACGGCCTGCGCGGTTTTAGACCGGGGCAAGCCGATAACAATCTCGCCTGAACGGACTGCATGGGCAGTTGTAGAGGTATTAACCGTGGTATCTTCCAGCACCTTCTTTAAATAGTTGTGGTTGGTTAAGGGTCGGTTGCCGTGTCCCTGCAAGTTGTCCACGGTTTTACGCATGGCCTCGCCAACCAACTCCAAAGGCGCTAAAGCCAGCACTTCTTTAGCCAGTTTTAACGCTTTGGCATTCGCCAGATCACGACTTGCCGACCTAAATAAACCCAGATAACCGACCAACGTACTACCGGCATCCATCGATAGCCTGGACAATACCCCCAACAATTCCCGTCCCGCCTCATCCTGCACCAAGGCTTCAAGACCGATACGGGCATGACAGACCGGACACCTAGTCATTTGCATAATCTTTCTCCCAGTCATCACGGCACAGGCTGTTGCACCAGCGCCGGGATAGCGGCATCACCACTTCCCCGCAAAACAGGCATTCCCCTGTCGGTACGGCGGATTTTGGCACCCAGCGGTGACTATTCGATAAATTTGCTTTGTTGATCATCTCCATTGAACGGTCAGTCGTATCGGCATCATCCATGGTCAACCTCCTGTGCTTGCGCTGAGCGGAGCCGAAGCGTTGTCGATAAACTCATCGCTCTTTCCTCCCTTCGCGTACCGCGTTTTTGGTCAGCCCGGCAATGATTCCGGTCAGTTCTGTGCTATTGCAAAATTCCAGCTTGTCTTTTTTGTACATGTGTTTGGCCATAGTAGCTGCATACGCCCACGGCCTGCCTGCCTCGGCCAGCAAGGCTTCAATCTTGCGAAGTGCAGGTGCTGTACCGGAGGTTTGGCTATCGGTATTGTGCGGCTTGCCGGGATAGGCGGCCTTGCCGGAAAAACCCGACGCTTTTAAATGTTCCAGCACGGCCGCACGCCCCAAGGCCGTTAAATATTTTGCAGAAATAACGCCCTCAAAGGCTTTGGTTTTACCCAGAGCCGTGAGGTGTTTGGGGTTAAGGTCAATAATCTTGCGCAATAACGCACGATAGGTATCGTCATCCAGCCCCAGTTGTTTATTGGCAATATGGATTTTCGCCAGTTCTGCCAGTTTTACTTTATCGGTTTTAATCATAAGAGTCCCCTGTAGAGACGCGATTTATCGCGTCTGCAATCTGTAGTCTGTAGCCTGTAAAGACGCGATAAATCGCGTCTCTACGCCAATGGTTTAATGGTTGCTTTGTTGCCTGCTTGCGCTGAGCCGAGCCGACGTGATGGCCTTGCCGCCCCGCCGCCAGCCGCGACAGATAATCTGCCTGGCCATGGCATTGTCCAACGTACTGGTTGTCCGGTCTCGTAGTCGGGGTGGGACTTTCTCGCCCTCTACCGGGTTATTCCGGTAACCGACCAACCAGGCTTCAACCGCCGCCTTTGACCATAACGCCTTGCCTTTGCCGGGGCCGCCCATCATCTGCCGGGGAAACGTAGGATTGCGCCGCTGTTGGGTATGGGCAAAGTAGGGATCTGTACGACCTGCCAGTTTGGCAACAGCCAAGCCGTCAATTAATTTATAAGCGCCTGTGCTGAGCCGTTCGACTTCGCTCACGGGAACCGTAGTCGAAGTACTCATAACGCCGCCAAGTCTAAAGACAACTGCTCATACTTGCCGCCGGGCTGGGCGCGTCGGTAAATCCTCAGATACGCCTTGGTGCTCACCACCTGCATGGATTCCCGCAAGGCCTTCATGGCTTGTTGCCATTGGCTGTCCTCAATGTCCAGCTGTAACAGGGAGTAAATACGGGCGATGGAGATATTGCCTTCCTTATCGGTCTGAAAGGCGTGTTCTACCAGGGCTTTGATTTCAACACGGCTGCCTTCCGTCCATTTGTGAATACAGATGTCCACCAGCTCTTTGGCGGCATGGATGCGTTCATCAAAAATCTTGACATCCGCTTGTGACAACTTGATTTGATACTGGCCGTCAAAGCTGCACAAAGTCACGTTCCCCTTGACCCCGCCCAGCTTGACATCGTATTTTTCCGCCGACAATTCCACAAAAGCGCTGATATCCGCCAGGGTATCGGTTTTAAAATAGGCCATAATCTCGCGTAAATCACGGACTTTCTCGACAATCTCCAGCACCAGCGCGTCGCGGGTAAGGTCGATTTCACTGATCAAGTCCGTCGGCACCAAATGGCCTGAGGCGTTAAAGGAGTAGCCTAAAGGGACAGCCGTTGTTGTGTATGGTTTTTTGTTCATAACGTTCATCATGTTCTCGCTTATCAAAAGGTATGTAGAGACGCGATTTATCGCGTCTGTAATCTGTAGTCTGTAGTGGATAAAGACGCGATAAAGCGCGTCTCTACGTCAATCAATCGCCTGTTTTTGCCAGTGCCTCCCGTGTCCAATGACCCAAGGAATACAGCCCGTAGCCGGTACAGGCCAACGCCAACAACGCCAGGCCGAATACCAGACCAACCCCCAGGCATCCTGTACAAAATACGGTAACCAGGCCCCGATACAACCAACCCAAACCCACACCCACACCGACAAACGCGACAATCAACACCAGCCAAACCGCCGCCATCACCTCTTTCCTGAGCAAAGCTGAAGGATTAGCCATGATGTCTTACCCGCAGTTCTGTAGTAGAGTCGCGATTTATCGCGTCCGCTGTACAAACGAGATATGCGCCGTCTCTACGTGGTTTAATTGTATAAAGCCGTTTATGCCATTCCACCGTCCAATCACCAAACGCGGCAGCATAGGTGGTGTACCGAAACGCGCCGTTAAAGCCGAACCCCATCGGCACAAACTGTAACGGCACCGGATTTTCGCCTTTGCCTGTCCTGAGCGAAGTCGAAGGGATAGAGGGGGCCTGTACGGTGATGGACGCACAGGCACCCAGTCTAAAACGGGTCACGACAAAGCCCAGTTCCACCAGTTCGGCTATCGCTACCCGTGCCATCGCCTGATCCAGTGCCATTTTTTTCAGATGATTGCCGTGGCGTCGGTATTGGTAAATGTTCGGGGCTTTCATAATATGCCCCGACGTTCCAGCTTTTTGGCAGCATGCCGGGATTTCCTTAGCGACCTCGCCTGAGCCCGACCGGCAAAATAATCCCGGCAACTTAGCCAGAGCAACTCCCGCTCGCACGCCCGCAACAACTCGCACTTGCGGCGACCAAACAACCATTTTAAAACGTTCATAACACCTCCTCGCCCTTGGCGACCTTGCAGACATCCTGCAACAACCGCATAAACCTCAAACATTCATCTCCGCTCAGGATCGTTAAAATATCCGACTTCCCGTTCAATTGTCTAAACTCGGACACCCCGGTTACCCGCAAGGCAATTGCCCCCACGCCATAGCTTTGCACGGTCAAGGTGTTGGTGACTTCATCGTTGATGTCGATACCCAACTGCTCATCAACGGTTATACTTTCATTGAAAATTTTCATGGGTTGGCTCCTAATGGATGACGGGGTTAATGCTTGCCCTGAGCGGCGTCGAAGGGTCAGCAGCGCGACCAACAACCCGAATCCATTCGCTTGCCCGGCCGTAAGCGGTCTGGCTGAGCAAATCCCCCAAGGCGATAGCCGGAGTCTGCTTTTTGCCTGCCAAAAGTTCCGCTGTGGTTAATACCGCAGTGCCGGTAATCGCTACCCCTAGTGCGTTGTCTTACAGGGTAATTATGTATTTCGCCATGGTCTTATCCTTTATGTTCACAGGTCTGGCAGGCATCCCACCAGGCTAAATAAGCAGGCCCGCTAAACGGTCTGGGGGCAGTTGAGCGGGTGATACAGTCGGGCCGTTCCAGCAATCGGCCTGCGTAAGGGCAGGCGACTACGTTGATATACTGGCGGGCAAACTGGTTTAAAAACTTGTCGGGGTTGGGATAGTTGCCGGTGGCAATCATCCGTACCACGCTTTGGGTTAGCCCCAAGGAGTCCGCCAGGGCTTTGGTGCCCAGCTCCTCCCGTTTGGCTTTAAAGGCGGTCAATAACGGCATCGGTCGTCCCTCCTGTGGTCTGTACAGACGCGATTAATCGCGTCTCTACGATAACGGTGCCGCTGTTGGGGTCAAATACCGAACCGCCATTCCTGACGATCGGTGCAATCGGCCCCACATCCAAAACGACACGGTATAAATTGCTGCCGTTGCTGGTCGGTTTGCCATCATCGACCCGGCTGGTTTCCAAAATTCCGGCGGCTACCAGTTTGATCAACCAGCGGCGCAGATTGGATTCTGCCGACTTCTCGCTGCCGTCACAGACCGTGTTTTGAATATCCAACACGGTCATGCTCTTGTTTTTTCGTAACACCCACCAAGCCCGGGCGCGTAAACCGCCCGTGCTGCGTATCTTCCGTCTTTCCACACTTTTATCATGGCGCATTGCGCTATCTCCGGACTGTTTCTATCGTTATCGGATGATTGATTCCCTTGTAGAGACGCGATTTATCGCGTCTCCGATTTATCGCGTCTCCGATTTATCGCGTCTCTTTATCGGATCCTACTTGCCGTTCCGCAAAGATTTCATGGCATTCTCACAAAGCATCATGCCCTTCACCTCCGCACCGGTTAACTGGGGTTTAGGCCCCCCTTTGGTAGGGGGTTTATCCATCCCGGCGGCAATATCCTCCAGCATACGACAGGCGGACGCCATTAAGCGGTAACGGCCGCCAGACTGGGTTAAGACTTGCCGTGCAATGTCCTCATCGACCGAGACCTCGCACAACTCGGCCAGATACAACACACAATCGGCCAGATTAGCGGGTTTAAACTCGACTACTGCACTGATCCGGGTGGAAATATGCGCCAGCTTGTGTTCACCAAAACGGTGCTTTTCACTGGTATGTGTCACCATGATCAACACGCTGCCAGCCTTTTCACAGACACAGCGCAGATAATCCAGGCACTCCGATTTTTTGTTCAGTCCGAACTGGGCTTCATCAAAAATAACCATCGGCGCGCGTTCAAAAAACGCTTTTTTTATGGCCTCCTCCTGGGCAAACCGTGTCCCGCCGGGGCAGCCCAATCGATGCGCCAAAAATTCACGCAGATACGATACAGTTATTCCCGGCATTCCTTCTATATATATAGCGTTGCGTTGTGAGCCGATAAAATCCAGGGTACGGTCTTGCCTTCGCCGGGGCCACCATGTACGTACATGCTGCGACCCTCCATCGGAGCTTGACTCTCTACGGTAGCCAGCATTAACAAAAATAAATGGTAGTTGCTGGTTTTTACAAAGTGCTGTTTCATCGTTATAATCCTGTTTCTTTAGTTAAAAAATCCGTATGGCTATAACCAGTCGGGGGCTAAGGGCGGTTTAGCCGCCCTTATTCTTGTCGGCCATAGCTTTTTGCAGCCATTCCGCGGTCTCCTGCCGCGTCATCGTCTTCTCCTCTGATTCCTGCGTGTTAAAATTGCCCTCAAGCACCGGTCGTATTAACGGTGCTTCAGCCTCTTTGGGTGTCACTTGGAATCGTATCGATGGGGCTTCCACCGCTTTCGGTATCACCTCAATCCGCTGCAATACTTCCCCTTCAATCGCGTTGTTGCCGCGTTCGGCTTCTGCATCATCAATACCTTGCTGTTTCAGCTTGATCATGCCGTCAATACGCTGTTCTTTGAGGGCATCCACCTTGGAAACCGCAAAGCCTTTGACCTGGTTACCGTTCCACACCCCGATCCCGATAAACCGGCCTTGCAAGTCACTGATCCAGATGTGATCGGCGTTGTGCATGTCATAAGCCACGCGCACCTTGGTCTTCGCGGGATAACCCACCAGCAATTCACAGTGATACAGGTTGTTAATCCAGCGTATTTCCCCGCGATTGGGCGTGCGCTCAATAAAGGGCCGATACAGGTTAAGTTCCTCTTCAGGCGTCAACCGACACGCCCAACTCAAGTCAAAGTTGGCAAAATACACCGAAGCCGGTGGCTTGCCGCCATGCTTAACGTGCTTGTGTTCATGGTTGTACCAGTCAAAACGGGCTTCAAGTGCCGCCATAAATTCTTGCCAGGTGGGCACAAAATCCGGCACTTCGCCTTTTAACTTAGCGCTGTTAATCGCCGCTGTCACTTTGCGCAACGCCCCGCTATCCATGCCCGTCCCCTGAAAGGTTCGGAAGGTTTTCGCCACCGCAATGGCGGTAATGTCCCATAAGCCCTCAATCAAACCGCGCCCTTGCGGGTTGCCGGGGATACCGGTTTCATGGACTATGCCCAGCCGTGCCAACATGCCGCCTACCGGACAATCAATGGTCTTGGCGGTTTGCCCGGAACCGTTATCCGAGTAGTAAATCAGCGGCTTGCCATGCTTGATCATGCCTTGCCCCAAGGATTCCGAGACGGCAATCTGGTTTTCCGACAAACTAAACGCCCAGCCCACAATAAACCGGCTCGCCGCATCAATAACCACCGTCACTTCCGGGGCAAAGGCTTTGCCCGTCTCGGGATGCCTGACTTTGGCTTTAAAGGTATGGCCGTCACCGACCCATACTTCATTGCTGGCCCCTGACCAATCCCGACGGATAAATGACTTCATGGCCGCCAGTTCCGAGCCGGTACAACGTCCGGTTTCGCGGATCAGCCGTGGCACCCGCATCAGTAGCGTATTGATGACGGCATAAGACGGCAGGTCGGCGGTGTTAAAGCCCTGCATCAGCCAATCTTGTTCAAATTCCTGATAGGCTTCAGTAATCTTGGGCTTTTGCGGCTTGCGGTAACAAGACAAAAACAACGGCATCCACCACACGGTTTTTCAGTCGGTTTTTTGCCGGGTCTTGGCCGGTACACAATGGCCGGTGGTCTTCTTTAATTGCTTCCACTTGCTTAAAGTGCTGACCGATACCTTGCCCAAGCGCTCGGCATTGACTTTGTCATTGCACTGCTCAATGGCCAGCTTTAACTCGTCTGATAACGTGCCGTTGGCATAACCGGTGCTTAAAAACTCACAAGCCGCTTCCATTGAACCGGGATAACGCTCGGCGAACTGCAACAACTGTTGCCGTGCGCCGTCGGTCACGCGCTGGGTGTCGTCGCTGGCGCTAACATCATGCCTTCTGGATTCAACAACGCCTGGTAATCCGCCACCGTGCGCAGGTGCCAAATCACGACCAGATGACCCCGTGCCGTTAACTGCCATATTTCTTGCTTTACGGCTTTTTCGTTGAGAGTTATCAACTGCATCCGTTCCAGCTCCTTGCATTGCAGGAACTCCCGTAATTCCAGCTCCTCCAGTATCGAGGGTGCATAATAAATCGACAGCGTCTGGCTGTGTGCACAGGCCTCCTTTACTGGATGGCCCCACAACGGCAGTTGCCAATAGGGCTGCGTTGCTGCCTTCATTAACAAGTTGATCTGGTACATTGTTAAGTACGTCTCCAGCTCCAGCAGTTCGTCGATCTGCGTGTCCGTCATTTCTTCGACGGTCTGTATAGGTTGCAGGGTATGTAGATTGTCCGGTTTGACCGGCTTTGATGCTTTGGGCATGGTGTGTCTCCTGGTTAAATCTAAATTCAAATATGGCTTCCCGTATGGCCTTGGGTAAGTCTTTCAGGGCATACAGATGTTTCTTGTGGCGGCTGTGGCTTTCTGCAAAGCTGTGTTTCCAGGCCTCTTTTATTGACCATAACTCTATACAGCGTTTACTTTTACCCATCACCGTGGCTATTTCAGCCAGCGTGGTAGGGTCATCAAGCGTACTCATAGTCTCCCCCTACTGAGCGTGGCTTTAGAAAATATATCCGGTGAATAATTGATTCATGATGGCGCTCCTTCGGCCTGTGCTTGCAGGCGCTTGCGTCGACGACTAGACTCTAACTTCTGGAACCCCTGCAACTTTCGCGTGCCGTCTTCTTCATAACGACTAGGCCAAATGATCTGAGGCAATTCTCCGATTGCCTTGGCAATGTCGCGCTCTGCTTTTGGGTGACTGCTGGTTAAGGCTTTTGACAGCATCGACCCGCTTTTTAAACCCAGTTCTTCCGCCAAAGATGACAGGGTATAACCGGCTTTATTAAGTGCGCCTTTGATGTCGGAAGGATGCCAATCTTGCACGGTATCTTCCGCGTCAAAATCAGCTTTTTTAGTGCTTTTTTGGGTCATGCTTTATACTCCAAAGTATTAATCTAATGTGTGTCTATTAGACACCCAATAGTTAGTAATGTAAATAAATAAAAGTATAACAATAGTTAGTTTTCAAACATAACAATAGTTAGTTCCCTATGAATATTCAAGTTATCTATAAATATCAATATGTTATTGTTGCGAAACTATTTCGCAACAACTACATTAATATTTCGCAACAGACGGCAATGGTTGCGAAATGAGTATAAGCGACAGATTAAAGAAATGGAGAGCTTATAAAAAGCTTACACAAAAGAATGCAGGCGAACTATTGGGTATATCTCCCGGTGTATATCAAAAATATGAGATGGGATTAAGAGCTCCAGGCGCAGAGGTCATGGATACATTTTTACGAGCAGGGATTAATGTGAATTGGTTATTATCAGGGGAAGGCCCCATGTTGGTAGCTGACTACAGCACAAGGCCGTCAGAGAGGGATATAAAGCCTGTAGAGAGGGAGATAATGCCTCAGGAAGCGATTGCAGCGTCGTCGGTGGATGTCAACCGCCTGAAACTGGCGATAGAACAGATAGAACAGGAGCTGGTCAAGCGTGGGGGCATGTTGGAGCCAGCGGCCAAAGCGCGGGTTTTTGTCCTCGCTTACCAGGTGTTGGAGGATGAAGATAAAGAAAAAGACCGTGCATCGTTTGAATATGCACAAAAAATGATAACTAAATTAATGAAAACAGTGGTTTAACAACAGTGGGGAAAGGTTTGAAGTTTAACAAAGAAATAGAAGATGAACTGAAGTATAATATGAAAGAAGTTCAGGCGGGTTTTTTGACATTTAATGTTTCGCTACAAAGTGGCGCAATATTTAATTTCTACCAAAAAGAGAGTTTACCCGTAGAGCTTAAAGAGGAGACCGTTAAAAACGGCTGAAGCTGAAAAAAATTTAACGCCAATAAAAAAAACGCTATGCCAAATATCTCCGATATAATTTGAAATTGTGCCAAATATCTCATAAATCTTAAAAAATCCAAAAATTGACCAAAACGGCCTAAGCCCTTATTCCGTATAGTCCCGCGCCATTCTCCCTAGTTCCGCCATTCATCCAAATATCTCAGGTCTTCACATGCCTGAATTATTGGCAAGTGTTACAGTTTGTTATGGTTTTTTATTTTCAATTACAACGTGGTTACAACGTGGGGAATTTTAGGCATAAAAAAAGGACTGGGTTTACACCTAAGTCCTTGTTTTATTTGGTGGCGATAGGTGGACTTGAACCACCGACCCCGGGGTTATGAATCCCGTGCTCTAACCAGCTGAGCTACATCGCCATTTTTACTGCTCTTCGTAAAGAACCGGAATTATAGATACCTGACGTTACTTTGTCAAACGTTGAATCGAAAATGAACAACATCGCCATCTTTAACGATGTAATCTTTACCTTCAAGTCGCCATTTTCCAGCATCTTTTGCGCCCTGCTCGCCTTTATAGGTAATAAAGTCCTGATATGAAATAACTTCAGCGCGAATAAAGCCTTTTTCAAAATCACTATGAATAACACCGGCCGCTTGTGGTGCGGATGCTCCAACAGGGATAGTCCAGGCTCTGACTTCTTTTACGCCGGCTGTAAAATAGGTGGCAAGATTCAGTAAAGCATAGCCCGCCCTGACGACCCTGTTTAAACCAGGCTCTTCCAGTCCCAAGTCATCCAGAAACTCTTTCTTTTCTTCTTCATCCAACTGGGCTATTTCAGATTCTATCGCGGCGCAGATAGGTACAACCACGGCTCCTTCTTTTTCAGCAAGTGCCAGTACTTTATCCAGCAGGGGATTATTTTCAAAACCATCGTCTTGGACGTTGGCTATATACATGGTCGGTTTAAGCGTCAATAAACAAAGATCTTTTATGAAGACTATTTCATCTTCAGTTAATGGCAATGTGCGGGCGGGTTCGCCTGCATTTAATTGATTTAAAACCCGTTCTAAAACCAGTTTTTTTACCAATTCGTCTTTATTGCCGGTTCTGGCAATTTTACTGGCTCGTATTAACGCTTTTTCAACCGATGCCATATCGGCAAGCGCCAATTCAGTGTTAATAACTTCAATATCTGAAATGGGATCAATTTTTCCTGCAACATGAACCACGTTATCATCTTGAAAGCAGCGTACCACATGAGTTATCGCATCGGTTTCGCGAATATTCGCCAAAAACTTGTTACCCAAGCCTTCCCCTTTTGAGGCGCCCGCGACCAGTCCTGCTATATCAACAAATTCGATGGTGGTCGGCAATACACGCTCTGGCTTTACAATTTCTGCCAGTTTTTCCATTCTAATATCTGGTACCGGCACAACGCCGACATTGGGATCAATTGTGCAGAACGGGTAATTTTCAGCGGCAATTTTTGCTTTGGTTAAGGCATTAAACAGGGTCGATTTACCTACGTTGGGTAAGCCAACAATTCCACAATACAGCGCCATAGAGTTCTCTTGAGAGTTTTATATTAAAAAGTAAGTTTACAGGGTCAGCAAGATTATCAAGCTGCCACATTGCGGCAATTATACTAGTTATCGCCTCCCAAAGGTCTGGAAGTTTTTATATTTTTATTCATGGCCTTCCCGATAAAAATAAAAACAGCTACTTTTTATGCAGCAATTCTCATTATGGCCAAAAGTTACTCGGTTTCAGCTTTCGGGGAGCAAGCGATTCGATTTTTCCGGTACATAAGACCAGCCTTCCAGCATGAAATCGAGCAGGTGTTCCCAGCTA
>Ga0007800_10000747_pt1 | contig 11989 bp, 10 predicted proteins | sample CryBogmetaGMA14M_FD_60366 | JGI IMG/M metagenome (GOLD analysis project Ga0007800, IMG submission 60366) | Freshwater microbial communities from Crystal Bog, Wisconsin, USA - MA14M | ecosystem: Environmental > Aquatic > Freshwater > Lake | place: Crystal Bog, Wisconsin, USA | collected 2009-07-06 | reverse complement strand
GGTTCGTTGCCATTGTTTGTGCCAGAGTGCCGCTGCTTGTTGAAATGTTTGTTCTGAGCCTAACGTTTCGGCAATCTGTTGCAGTTTTTTCTGTAACTCGTTTTTCCGTACCTGCAAGCCTCTTTGTTCCAGTTGTTCAATAATATGCGCTGTTGCCAACGCCTGTATGGTGGCTTCCAAGGCGGAAAATTCGTCTATTTGCACCCCTTCCGCACAGACTGTTTTAAAAATAACGGGCTCTACAAAACCCGCTTTATGTAACTGCCGGTTAAAATCTTCATACTGCGCTAACTGCCCCCTGTCCCACTGGTTTAACACAAACAGCCAGGCATGGCGTGCGCCTTCTGCAAGCAGTAATCGCCACGCCTTTTCATCGCGGTAACGCTCGGGGCTAACCACATAAATAAGGACATCAATATGGGGTAACCACTGCAAAACCAGATGCTTGTTACGTTGCTCGGTACTGTCAAAATCCGGCATATCTATCCAGACGATATTTTTTTTGGTCTCATCGTCATGTTGCGATATATTAATTTTAGCCAGCGGCAGGGCTTCTGGCAGATTTTGCAGGGCCACACTGTGATGGTGATATAAAGTCACTTCCCGTGAAGTCGGTCGTTCTATCCCTGCTTTGGCTATTGCCTTGCCTGCAAGACGATTAAGCAATGAACTTTTACCCACCCCGGTGCCACCCATAAAAGCCACGATAAGCGGTCTTGCCGCACTGCCCGCTGGCACACCATAACCTGAAAACAAGGCTTCTGGCGTTCGGGTATCCACTTGACTTAAACCGGCCGCTGCGTCGGCATTAATCCAGCCTGACGCGCTCGCCTGTTCAGCCCAGCGTTGGGTTTTTTCTACTAAATCAGAGTAATCGTAAGCCATGTCGCTTTTCTGTAAGTTGGTGTTCAGCCGCCTGTAGTTGCTCAGGAGAAATATTAAAATGCGCTTGGGTCGATAATTGCTCAGGCAGCGCCAACAATTTTAAGCCAATACTTTCAACAAAAAGCGCTTGTTTTACCGTATTCAGTTGCTGTTGTTTTAGGTCATGCTCTATTTTGTGCATATAACTGCCGATAGCGCTTTCGGCTAATAACGAGGTGATTGATAACATCGCCGGGGCAAAAATTAAATCATGCACGCCAATACCGCCCAAGTGTATCGTCAGCGCAATAGCCGCTGCATCGGTGGTTACGCGAGTGGCGCGTAAACTGTTTAAAACCAGTGGCTGTTCTTGTAGTTTGCCATATAAGCGCTGTGCGGTTTTTTCAACCTCTTGCTGAAAACCCAAATGATAATTTTTTGCCGCCCCACTAAAATCCTGCAAAATACCCTGTCGTTGAAGGCGTAATAAGCGACTAAACTCTTTCCACCAGAGTCGTTGACTGCCCTCTTCCGTTTTATCCAGCAGCTTGTCTGCCAGTTGAATCAATAAATGTTCAGCTATTTGATTCAATAAAATGATTTCTTGACTGCTATCAGCTACCGACCCTCTTTTACGCCCCAGCATCAGCATTTTCCGTACCGGCCACGTAAGCACCTTACGAGCTCCGGTTAAAACACCGGCCAAGCCGGGGACTTCCAATAACGTCAGTAACTCTGCCAACGCCTGTTGAAAGGTTTCATAATGGCGTGGATGATTTAAGTAATCACGCTGATAATGCTCCAAGGCCTGCTTGATTGCCTCATCAACCCATACCTGCCAAGCATGTAAAGCCTGATGTTCGGCAATAACCGGCTCCAGCCAGGCTTGCCAATGTTGTTGCAGTAAATCCTGCTCATAACGCACCTGGTTTTTAGCCGCGACTTTAGTTGCCAACCGCTTAAGCAAATCCTGTTGCGCGACCGGCCAGACCGGCAAGCCTGTTTGTTTTTGATAATACAACGGCACAACGTCAGGAAAATTATCTTTTCGGGCAAGTTGCCATTTCTCTTTTAAGGACTCAATCAGTAACGCTTCCGAGCCTTCACTCAACTTGTTTAAACAAATAACCGTTGGCTGATGCAACGGTTCAAGCGCCGCCATCATGTCCCAGACGGATTGATCGGCATATTTTTCTTTGCTGACCACAAGAATAATAATATCAGCCAACGCCATCGTTCTGATAACCCCTTCCCGATAAACAGCCGAATCTATTGAATCAAAATCCGGCGTATCCCATAAAACACCGTGCGGTAACAGCGCAGCTTCCAACATTGTTTCAGTCAAGGAATAACAATCATGCCGGTCTCGTGGCATCTGTGCCTGTTGCAACTGTTGAAAACGACCAAAATAACGCTGTAAACCACTGCAATCATCCATATTTATCCCTAAGCAAAAACCCTGTGGATGAATGGTATAGCCCGCTAAAGGGCTGACCCCTGCAACATCACCATTAAGCAATACATTAACCAGTGAACTCTTGCCAGCCTGCGTAGGGCCTACGATCGTAATCTGTAAAGGTTGCTTGGGCAAGGTATTATCAAGCTGACCTTTGCGCAGAAAAGCTTCCGTTAAAATCAGCTGATCGATGCGTTGTTGATAGTCACTTTTGCCGGACTCGTTACCCGGTTGATTTAAAACTGACTGGTAACGCTGATTTAGCAGTTGAATAAATTGCAGCATATAAGCGTGGCTCAGGGTTATAATAATTGACCATTTTACTTTGTTTGGTGATCTGGCGTTAAAATACCATAACATGAACCCGTACTTAACTTCGAGGTTATCTTTAATGAAGAAACTACCTGTACTGCTGCTTATACTCACCTGTACCACTTTACTGGCTTGCAGTAAAGGGCAAGAAATAAATGGTCATAACACCGCTACTGCTTATCGATCAGTAAAGGCACTTAAAAACCGCTTGTCTCCGGATAATCGTATTGAATTTGAAGTCTCTTTCTGGACGATTAGGGATGCAAAAAAAGATGATAAAGAATTCTTGGATGTCGTTGATGGTAAAACGCCTGAGGAAATTATTGCAACCGGCAAGGAAATCTATCAAGAACGAAAAGCAGCCGGCTTTAAAGCTTATGATCAGTATTCAAGCTGGGAAGAAATGATTGCCAAATTTGGCAAGGAAAGAATGGATCAGGACAACCGAAAAGGCAGATCTAAAGAAGATGATAAAGCCAATGATGTGTTATACAAGCTCTAAAATAAGACCCTATTTAAATAAAACTTATCGGGCATAAAAAAGTAAAATTCTAAAAAACCCAGGTTTGTGTAAGTTCGCAATACTAAATCACCCCTTGCAATCAAATAATTGCCAAGGGGTTTTTATTATTTCAACGACCCGGCAGGGCTTTCTGATTGATAACTTTTTGATCCACCAAAGCAGAAACAAACTGACTTGCTTCGGCGATGGTTTGTTCCATTGCCAAAATGAGTTGTGAAATATCAATACTGATTTCAATAAACTCATGCTGCAAAGCCGCAATAGCACGCGCATTGAGATTGTGTTTAAGATACAAGACCTGATCTTTAAAGGCGGCCAGCACCGGTTGAATTTTACTTTCAGCACGTTGCATCGCCTTAATCAGTCGGGCATAATTTTGTCTGGCTAACTTTAGTTGTTGCTTGCTACTGTTACGTAAAGCACGATTAGTGTATTCATTTAATTCACTTTCCCATTCCACAAATAACGCTTCACTGACTTCTTGTATCGCTTTTATTTTAGCGCTGACCGCATCCGATTTAGAGCGGCAGAACTGATATTGTCTATTAAGCCGGTTATATTTATGCTCCAAGCCTGCTTCATTAACATGCACCAGATTTTTAAAGCGCTCCAGAGCATCTTCAAACTCATCTCGCGTTTCTTTAAGGCTGATGCAAGCTTGCTCAACCTGATAAACAACAATTTCCCGTTTATGCTCACCAATCGATTCTCTGGCGCTGTAATAAACTGTTCTTATTTTTTTTGAAAAAAAACGGCTGATTAAATTTAACGGGGTTAATGATTTGTCAGCGTCAGCCATTGGATATTTCTGCTTTAAAGGTATTGAGTTGCGGTTTATTTAAAATTATTATAAACGTTTACGGGTTTGTGACCAATGATATAGAACCCTGAATTAATTAAGTAGGCAGGGCGTGCCGTGCGCACCTTAATTTTCAAGGCGCGCACGGCACGCCCTACAGAAAGTAATGTCGTTTAATCAACGAAGATCTCTATAAGGTTGCTTCCACCCAACAGGCAAATAACTGGCCGGAATAAGGTTTTTCTAGCGTAAGCGAGAATAAGCGTTTCCGGCACTCTGTAAGATATGCCGGAAACGCCACCACGCGCTACGCTTGGGTGGCCTTATTCCGGCCTATTGCTTGTTATAGCTGTCTCGCCAGAATCAAGCATTAAAAACTTGAAGATTGAATATTCGTTGGTTTTAATGCGTTTGCCCTGCTTGGCACAGGCTTGTCGACATCGACGATGTCTAACTGCGGTATAATAATCAGTTATTTGCGGTGCCATTACTATTCCATGAAAGTCATCTTAACCGAAAAGCCCTCCGTTGCTCGCGACATCGCCAAGTGTTTACATATAAACACTAAACGTGACGGTTATTTTGAGGGCAACGGCTATCAAATTACTTGGGCATTCGGTCATTTGGTTGAACTAAAAGAACCGGATGAATACCATCCCGAATGGAAACGCTGGTCGTTGGACGCCTTACCCATCATTCCGGAACAATTTGGCCTGAAAGCACGGGGTGATGAGTCTGCGCAAAAACAATTAAATATCATCAAACGCTTGTTTGAAGCAGCCGACGAGATTGTTTGTGCGACCGATGCCGGACGCGAAGGCGAGCTGATTTTTAGGTATATTTTGGCATGGACACAGTGCTTGCAAAAACCGTTTACACGCTTGTGGATCAGTTCGTTAACAGATGAATCCATCCGCAAAGGCTTTGCCCAATTACAAGAGGGCAGTGTCTATGACGGGCTTTATCGGGCCGCCAAATGCCGCAGTGAATCGGATTGGATCGTGGGTTTAAATGCGACGCGCCTGTATACTCTTAAGTTTGGTCAGCAAGGGTTATTATGGACTATCGGTCGTGTGCAGACACCGGTACTGGCGCTTATCGTGCAGAAAGATTTGGAGATTGCCAAATTTATTCCCAAGGATTTTTGGGAATTACATACCCTTTATAGAGCGGCTGATTTTCAGTATGTTGGTGGGCGCTTTGATCAAAAAACGGATGCCGAGGCGTTATTAAGCCAGATTGAAGGTCATGATTTTGAGATTACCTCGGTTAAAGGCAAGCGTGAATTGGTCAATCCGCCGTTATTGTATGATCTAACGGAATTGCAAAAAGACATGAGTATTCGTTATGGTTTGACGGCCGATCAAACCTTAACGTGCGCCCAGCAATTATACGAAAAAAAGCATATCACCTATCCCCGTACCGATAGTCGTTGCTTAACCATCGACATGAAACCGGGCATAAAGCCCTTGCTGGAAAAATTACGCCTGCGTTTTGATGCACAAATAACCGCGCTGGATTTTGACAAGTTGCCCTTGGGTAATCGTTATTTTAATGATGCCAAAGTCAGCGATCACCATGCCATCATTCCTACGACGACTCTGCCAGGATCATTAGCCCATGATGAAGCTAAAGTGTATGAAGCGATTGTCTTGCGTTTTATTGCAGCTTTTTATCCGGCTTGTGTCAAACAGATCACGACCGTATTGGGCGCCGTTAAGCACATAAAATTTAAAACCACCGGCACGATTATCGAAGCGCCCGGTTGGCAGGTGCTGTATAAAAACGATTCACCCGGTCAAGCATCAAAAGGTGACGAGACAAAAATTTTGCCCAACTTTGTACAGGGCGAAACGGGCCCCCATCAACCCACGATTAATCAGGGTAAAACCACGCCGCCAAAACCGTATAACGAAGCCAGTTTATTGGGCATGATGGAGTCTGCCGGAAAAACCTGTGACGATGAAGAGCTTAAAGAAGCCTTAAAAGAAAAGGGGTTGGGAACACCTGCGACCCGCGCATCCATTATTGAAGTGCTAATCAAGCGAAACTATATCCAGCGGCAAAAAAAGCTGTTGCTCAGCACCGAATCAGGACGCCACCTTATTTCCATTATTGCGGATGACCGTTTAAAGTCGGCGGCCATGACCGGTGAATGGGAAGCCAAGCTAAAAAAAATAGAACACAACACCTACAATCCCGATCAATTTATGGCCGAGATTATTCAGTTTACCCAACAATTAAAAGATGAATCGACCAAGCCGCTTTATGATGACAGCAAGCTGGGCGACTGCCCGCTCTGTCAGCATCCCGTTATTGAAGGTCGACAAGGTTATGGCTGTAGCCAATGGAAAGCGGGCTGTAAATTTGTTTTATGGAAACAGGCCTTCCATTTAACGATTACCCGGGACATGGCCTGTCAATTACTGCAAAAGGGTCGAACCTTAAATGCTTACGCCATTAAAATAAATGATGATGTTTTTAATGCCCAACTAACGCTGAATACCTTGGGCGAGATGAGCTATAACAAACTGCAAAATCAGCCGGTGCAAAATATAACTGACGCGCTTGCCGATTGTCCGTTGTGCAACGGCAAGATTATTGAAACCAGCAAAGCTTATAGCTGTAGTGAATGGCGCAACGGCTGCAAAGCGGTTATTTGGAAAACCATTGCGCATAAAACAATCACCCAAGCGATGGCTAAAAAACTGTTAAGCAAAGGCGAAACCGGCGTTTTAAAAGGCTTTAAATCCACTAAAGGCACCGAGTTTGAAGTCAATCTAAAGCTGGTTGACGGTAAAGTTGAAATGGATTTTGGAGCGGTGGCAAGATGATCTATTTGGGTTTGACAGGCTTTTTCTTTGCGATGATCAATTGTAGAGGTAAAAAATATTTTTTATTTTTGCCATAATTTGAAAGCAATGGATAATAACCTCCTAAAAGGGATAGTTTATGATGGAAAGTGATAACTCTACACAACAATTCTTAGTTTATAAGCACACATCACCCTCGGGTAAATCTTATATAGGACTAACTAAAAATTTAACAAAAAGAAACAGTAAGCATAGGCGGGATAATGGGTGTATAGCATTTCATACGGCGATACAAAAATACGGATGGGGCAGTTTCACTCACGAAATTTTGGCAGAAAATCTTTCACTTAAAGAAGCTAATGATTGGGAAAAGTTTTTTATAAAAATAGGAAACACGTTAGCGCCGAATGGCTATAACTTAAAGGATGGTGGCAATAGCTTTACGCATTCCGCTGAAACTAGAGCGAAAATATCTCATTCTTTGAAAGGTAAAAAAGCCTCATTATAGACAAGGGCTAAAATATCAGTAGTTCAAAGAGGTAAGGTTAATTCACCTGAAACAAAAGCTAAAATGTCAGCCTCCCAAAAAGGTAAAAAACGCTCTGCTGAAGCTAACATTAACAATTCAAATGCCCAAAAAGGCAAAGTATCACCCAAAAAAGGAAAGCCCTTATCCGACGAACAAAAAGCTAAGATGTCGGCTACGATCAAAGGAAGGGTTTCACCTAACAAAGGGAAGACGGCATCAGAGGAAACAAAAAAGAAAATATCTGAGGCAAAAAAAGGAAAGCCATTATCTGATCAAGCAAGGGCGGCATTAATAATAGCAAATACAGGAAGAAAAATGACAGAGGCAAATAAAGCTAAGTTAATAGCCATAAGCACAGGAAGAAAAATGTCAGAAGAATCACGAGCCAAAATGTCAGAAGCACACAAAAAACGCTTTGCCAAAAACAAAATAAACCAGTTTTTACAACACAACTTACTTTAACTCAGGAAATTAATATTTATGTCAAACGTATTTTCAGGTGTATTTACTTGTGGGGCTGATGCAGAAGTGCGTTATTTGCCCTCAGGGCAAGCAGTACTTAACGTTAATTGCGCCAATCGAACCGGTTTTGGCGATAGGCAACAAACCCTATGGGTTCGCGTAACCTTATTTGGAAAACGCGCTGAAGGATCACTAAAAGATTATCTAAAAAAAGGTCAACAAATTTTTGTATCGGGTGAATTAACCCAAAACGAATATAAAGCCAACGATGGCACGACCAAAACCAGTCTGGAACTTAACGCCAATATTATTGATTTAATCGGCAAGAAAAATGAGTCCAGCCAGCCACAACAAAACTATCAGTCTTCCGGAGCTGGAGCACGCGAGCAGGCACCGGTCCGGCAAACAACCAGTAATGAAAATTTTGATGCGCCTTATGATGACGATATTCCGTTCTGAGGTTACCTGAGAGGTTTGTTATGAATAATTACGAGAATAGCAAAAAGCCAAGGCGCGTTGCTTCGGTTACTTATCTTTTAATCATGGCGGTGATTCTTGGCGGGACTTATTTGTCGAATCAAAAAAAAGAATTGGCAAAAAAAGAATCATCCCAGGTTATAGAAACACCGGCTATTTTTTCTGATACATCCGTTCAGAATTAAGTGAGCGAATGAGTTGACGAGTAAAAATTAGGGAGCTCTCCGAGCGTTTAAGCCAGGTAGGGTAATCTGTACACATCCTACCTGGCTTTTTGCTGAGCCCCGCTTGAACGTTGAGTTGGACGAAGCCGCTATCCCGGAGAAAGCGGGCTGAGTCGAAGCCAAATGTGCAACATCCAGATTATGACTTTAAACCCTAAACGAACTATCAGCGCTACCTATTTGTAGAGGTTAATCCCATGAACACCGCAGACCGCATTTATGAAACCGTGAAAACATTACCCGAGCAAAGTGCTTGTGAAGTCTTGAGTTTCGTAGAAAAATTAAAAGCCAAACAAATTGAAAATGAGCAAAATCGCAAAGCACTGGCGCTGGCTAAATTAGACAAATACCGTGGTCGCTTTAAAGCCGAAAAATTTAATCGCGAAGACTGTTATGACCGTTAGAGTCTTCGCGGATACTAATCTATTTATCTATGCAGAATCCCAAGATCAAGATAAAGCGGCTTGCGCCCTGACTATTATTCAAAATAATCCGGTCATTAGCTCCCAAGTGATCAATGAAACAGTCAGTGTTTTAAGTCAGAAAACATGGTTTTTTGTTGTCAGAAGCGCATGAAATAGCCGAAGGTTTACTCGATTTATGTGAAGTGGTTGCTGTTGATGCGAATACGATCCGTAAAGCCATAGACCTTGCAAAACACTATTCGCTCTCACACTGGGATAGTTTAATTATTGCGGCAGCATTACTTGCTGACTGCCAAACATTATTTTCCGAAGATATGCAGCACGGACAGGTATTTGATAAACAATTGGCGGTAGTTAATCCGTTTATATCAATAAAGTAACCACCCTTACTGCGGGGTTACTTAGTCTCCGGATGATAACGTATACCGCTCCTTGAAAGATAATGAAAGATAGCGATGTGATCTTTCATCATTACATTAAAATATGACAAGGGAAAATATGTTGATTAATTTTACCGATGCCGATGAAACCTTACGCTGGCTTGCTATCAATGATGGCGTGATGGGCGGTATTTCGCAAAGTGGCATTAAACCATCACCTTTGGCTACCGGGCTATTTAGCGGGTACTTGTCGCTGGAAAATAACGGCGGTTTTGCCTCAATACGCAGACGTGCCGATGATTACAATCTTGAGGGTTCTATGGGCGTCAGGCTGAACGTCAAAGGCGATGGTCGAACTTATCAATTTCGGGTAAAAACTGATGAGCAGTTTGATGGCATCACTTACCGCTCCCTGTTTGCAAGCGATGCGCAGCAATGGCAGACCATCACCCTGCCCTTTGCCGGTTTTTGTGCAAGCTTTAGAGGCAGACCGGTTCCAGACGCACCGGCATTACGTCCGGAACACATAAAACAACTTGGCTTTTTATTGGCTGATAAACAACCTGGGGCATTTTGTCTTGAAATAGCCAAGATAGAATCTTACCCCGAAAGCGCTGATTTGTGATGGTTTTGAACGGGTTAATCTGTAAAAGCGTCAATCCGCTAAAAATCAGGGATAAATAACTCTGGGTTTAAAGTAAGCCGCCGGATATTTGGGATCGGCTTCATCTTGAGCTTGAGTTTGATCGGCTAATGCAGTATCAACAAAGACAACGATAGGCGTAAAGTTTGCTGCGGGGTATTTGGGGTCAACTTCATTTTGAACCGGGTCACCACCCACCTCTTTAGCACTGTAAATAACACTGGGCTCAAAATCTGCGGCCGGGTATTTGCTGTCAGTTGCAGCGGATACATTCAGTGAATTTAAGGCCGCAACAGCCAATCCTAAGACAATCATTTTCTTCATTTTTAATAATCTCCACTAGTTGAAAAATCGATCCGTTTGTTAGTTTTAAACGGTGACACAACAGAAAATCAAAGAACAGTCGTGTTAGCCCGAAGTATCGAGTATTTTAAGTTATTTCGCAACTGCTTTTAATGATACCCGGCAACAGATTGACTGGTAGCCCATATCCCATATTAACCATGCCTATTAATCTGGAGGTCAGGCTTTGCCTGACAGTCAGGCAAAGCCTGACCTCCACAAATTTATCAATCTTCCTTGCTGGTTTAAGACCTCGGCCTTTAGGCCGAAAGGAGTACCCCGTAACAAGCGAAGCGACGTTGCTTTATCGTGCGCGGATTGGGGAGGGTATGCAGACCCCTTCCCAATCTTTGGCTTCATCCCGACGGGATGTTTCCTTATTACTAGATAAGGGTGCAAATAAAACCGTTTAGTGGATGCGATTTTAGGTGCGCGATGCGGCACCCTACCACTGATTTTTTATTAGCGCCTATAGGTAGTTATACGTATTTTTCTTTTGTTCAAAACAATGTAACTTATGATTGGCATTTGGCATTAATTATCAATTTTTTATCTGATAATACATAAACCGCTACTTCGGACAGTTTTGACAATGGGTATTTTACGAACAACAAGGTCGGTGGCGGTTTGTCGAAGCATTACATCAAACCCATGCAACAAATGCAGAGCATCACTACATAACTTTTTATTTTAATTAAGTTAAAGATGACCGACCGAAGTATTACGGTAAGGACTTGGATATCAATGTCATTAAGTTAAGCCGTTCGCTGAGCGGAGTCGAAGCGATTTTGCCGTCTTCGACTCCGCTCAGCGAACGATTTTACTAAAACAGGAATTGACGCAAGCCGCATGCGCACTTACTTGAACACATAAGGCATCGAAGGTATTTAGACCTAACTAATTACCCCAAGATATATCTTTCATCAGGTATCAAACAAAAACCAACTAGCATGACAGCACTTATAGATCTCTTCGGACTTAAAGGCTTTATTCCTCATGGCTACTGCTTATTATGGAGTCCGGCATTACTTTGGTTGCATGCCGGCTCAGATTTTCTTATTTTTCTGGCCTACTTTACTATTCCTACAGCGCTTATCTATTTTATTAAGCAACGCAAAGAGACGCCCTATCCACTACTCGTTATTATGTTTGCCGGTTTTATTATTGCCTGTGGGACTGGGCATTTATTATCCGCGCTTACTATCTGGATACCGCTCTATTGGTTGGAGGGCTGGGTTAAAGGCTTTACCGCTCTTATTTCCATTACCACCGCAACCATGATGTTCCGGGTTATTCCAAAAGCATTAGCCTTGCCAACCATCAAGCAACTTCAAGAGGAGATACACCAAAGACAAATAATAGAAAGTCAACTGGGACTCTTCGAAAATATGTTTAAACTGACATCCGATTGCCTATTTATGATCAGTCCTAAACAGAATTTTAGGTTCGTATTCGTTAATGATGCCGCTTGTCGGCATTTTGGTGAGGAACGCGACCAATTATTAAAATGGCGCATCCCGGATTGGGATCCTAACTTCAAAACTCAAAATGATCTTGATACTATGTGGCTAAATGTTAAAGCCAAGAAAGGCATTTTGTTCGAGAGTCGCCATCGTTTGGGTTCCGGCATAGAAATACCTGTCGAGGTTTCCGCTAATTATCTATCCTACCAAGACGAAGAGTATCTGATCGGTTTTTTCCATAACATCACCAAACGTAAACTGGCTGAAAAAAATCTAC
>Ga0007800_10000746_pt1 | contig 11995 bp, 15 predicted proteins | sample CryBogmetaGMA14M_FD_60366 | JGI IMG/M metagenome (GOLD analysis project Ga0007800, IMG submission 60366) | Freshwater microbial communities from Crystal Bog, Wisconsin, USA - MA14M | ecosystem: Environmental > Aquatic > Freshwater > Lake | place: Crystal Bog, Wisconsin, USA | collected 2009-07-06 | reverse complement strand
GGCGGTGCTGGCGGATTATGTTTTCTTTCAAAACCAAAAGAACCTGGGTGATTGCCTACGGGTACGCCAGGGCAATCAACCCCGTGAAATGGCCAAGCCCAACGCATTTTCTTTTGAATGGCCGCTACGATATCTTCAATATTGGCCATAGCACCAATACCAGTATCGCCGCAGGCCAGCTTTTTGCTGATTGGATCAATGCAATGGAAATTCCTTTGATGTTCCAATCTATTGATTTGTTCGTCAGTCACAACCTTGTCCCACATTTCGACATTCATTGCGGGAGCGACGATTAGCGGGAAAGTATCGGGCCATGCGCGGACAATGCTGCAAAGAAGATTGTCGCACATACCATAACAAATCTTGGCCAAGGTATTGGCAGAACATGGAGCGATAACCAGCACGTTCGCCCATTTGCAGAGGTCAATGTGTAGAACGGGATCATTTTTTCGGTATTTGTCGCGATACGCTGGTACGCTGAAAGCGGGATGGGTGCTTTCATCGCCCCGCGTCCTCCAAGTCCATTCGTCGTTGTCTGAATAAACGACTTGTTCAAATTTGGGACCAACGGGTTTGGGCAACTTGCTTTCATCAATAAAAGGTATCGCCGCTTGAGTCACAACAATATGAACATTGCCCAACCTGCTCAGGGCTTCGTAGAGTTTGTGATGCAAAGTAGTAGCTACGCTGCCAGTCAATCCGAGAAGAATGTTCATTTCGCTTTCCTTAACTTAAGACGTTTAGCCCCACACCGTTGGCATTCATTATTCTTCCAAATGTGTCCATTTTTCTTGCAAGTTTCATAGCCAGTGGTCGATGTTGTGTTTAGATACTTTTACTTCGGCTTTGAGCCGTCTGCGCTTGCCTCTGGACAATCCTACTCCGAAATCGTGTTGCCAAGGCATTTTTAACTCCTCCGCAAATCGTCTCGTACTAAAGTAATATCAACTACTTTTCTGGCGAGATAAGTTCTATCTTGACCTTGAGAAGTCCATGTTGCTACATTGCCATTGGGCAACACAAAATGAATCGTGTGATTGTCAGCACGAATGCTGGCCAGATCATTTGCCACTACAACATCGCACTTATTGGTTTCAATACTTTTTCTGGCGGCTGCAATCAACTCCAATAACTCGGCTTTAACCAGTAATTTGAAACCAACTAATGTGATATCGGGACACCATTCTTTTACGCTACCAATCAGCTTGGGCAACGGAAACATTTGAATTTGTAATGCGTTGCCGCTTCTGATCTTCTCAGTATGTTCCGCCACCCCATAATCGCTGGCAGCCGCCGCTAAAACAGCAATATCAGGCTTCCAGCTTTCACGGAATACACCAGTTTTTCCTCGTGTGACAGTTCCCTCTTTCAGGATAAGTTCCAATTTCTTGGCGTAGTCGTCAAAAGTGTCATACTCGATCTCGGCGTAGTTTTCACCAAATTGTCGGAACAATTTGCATACATGGAACCTATCGGTTTCAAAATTAAACCAATAGTCATGTTCAGACATACACCGTCGAGCGTCGAAGGGGACGATATACGGTCTTTTGGAATGCTTGGCGCAGAGGAAAATGACTCGCTGGCCATATTTCAAAAACTCTGTGGCAATCATAGAACCGAATGTTCCATGACTCATATTTTTCAGGCCGATGGGGTCGCATTCTTCTTCGGGCCACCAATTTACGAAATGGCGAACAGGATCAATCTGAATCTCTGTTCCACCACTGGTGATGAGTACAGTTTTCATCGGCTATCCTCACACGGCAACTTTTCTTTTTTCGTATCGTTTTAGATTTTTTCCACTCCACAACACCACGCAATCTTCCAATTCTACTATGAATGATTTAAGATCATCCCACTGAATTGCGCGGCTGTCTTTGGGACAATGGGATTTAGAATCGGTGTGGTAGTAAACTGTCAAATTCAACGGTTGTGGATGTTGTTGTAAAATGTTTGCTAATTCTTCTTTTCCGCTCATTTCTTTCTCATGGTCATGGAAGACAATATCTTGTCCTTGGAGAACAAAACCTGGGCACCGTCATGGAAAAGTCGAATGTCACCATCGAGGGCAGGGTCTTCGATCACTTTGACGGAGCCTGCGTTCATCTTATTAGAGAAAGCCTCGATCTTTTCTTGCTCGTTCATCATAACACAAATTCCAGCATCGGTCACGGTGAAATTGAGACCTTGATAGTCAATGTCTTCAATCTTCCGCACATCGTACTTGCTGTAATCGTCGTTGAACCGCATTACGAACCGATCATACTTACCGCCCTTCTCAGCCACGATAACCAGGACGTGGTTTTCGTACTTTGCTTCGATTAAACGGTAGCCGTCGATTTCCATGATCTTGAATTGCTTGCAAATACCCGCTTCGGGGAAAATGGAAGCATAGTAGCGGCCCGAAGCATTTTGCAGAATCACTCCATCGAACATTTTGGTTGCTTCGGGCAAATCCAAAACGGTGGAAATGACTTTCACAGTCGCCCTTGTCATTTGGCCGACTTCAATGAACTGGACTTCGAGAACATTCAAGCCCGCACGGATGTAGCAGCGACCATCGTAGGTCATTACACCATCTGCGCTGCACTTGTAGATTTCGCGTCCATTTTCCAAGTCGGTAATAACGGCATGGCCATTATCCTTATGCAATGACACGGGCCGATTCATTTTCGGCGTAAAAGCAACTTTAGCATCAGGGGAACAAAGTACACGACGGGTGCCAAAGTATGCTCCATTTTCGGTAACAACAACTCGCGTTGCACCAGAGACGCAAACACCAATTACTTCGTGAGTGAATTTCTGGAGTTCTTGAATCATAAACAGGTTGCTCCCCTTGATTTGTTTCACAACCTGGGTCACGATTTGTTGTACCATTCCTTCGTAGTCCAAAGGAGGAGGAACACGTTCCCCATTTTCAAATGTGCGAAACATCCATGCCCGCAGTCCAGGAGGAATAATATCTACTGGTAATGCGGCCCCTGGCAAAGTTGATTGTGGATTCAAAGCGGATTTGTTAGCTTTCATCCTCGCTAACAAACGCTGATCGGGAGGCAAGCTGGCAAAATCAGGATGACCGCCCCTGTAAGCGTGCATTCCGATTATCATACTAAAAGCAATGATACCCCAACTGTACCAATCAGTTCCCTCCGAGAATGCCTTGCAATGCGGGTCTCGGATATTTGGCATAATTACAGGTGCGGGGAACGACGGCGTTTGATACGAGTTTACGTCGATGCCGTAGATTTCAGAAAAAGCCCTATTGACAAGCCAATTCAATTCGTTCAAGTCCACAATCAAAATGCCGCTGGCGTGAACCTCAGCGACCATTCTTTGGAACAATTTGACAAGTATCAATACCTTGTCGGGCGTGAGCGAATGCTTTTGCTTGAAGATTTTTGGGAACATGATCGTCAGCGGTTGAGCGTCCTGAATGAACCTCGCTGTATGACCAATTGGTTTATTGCTTTTCTTGTCGAGAATCAAATTCCCTGGTTTGATGATGTTGGGATTGGTAAGAACAGTGAGTTCTTTGATTTTGGCAGGGGAGATCATTTTGGATGGGTCAATATGCCAACCCGTTCCTGTAGCCGTGCCGTAGATGCAATAGGCAGCATCCCCATGAGCATAGATTCTTTTTTCACCGCCTTCGGCCACGAACCAAGAATCGGGAATATTGACTTCCCCAACGCCTTGAACGGTTACTTTCCCTATGTCTGTCATTGCAGTCCCCTTTCACTGACATAACGCCAAGACTAGTTTCCTGGTCACGCAAAAGACAAAACTCCCACGGAAACATCATCGCTGGGGCGTGCGCCTTCACCTATGCGGAGTTTACCATCTTGCGTAATCTCCCATTGTAACTCTGCAATTTCTTTCATTGCTCGCAAACACCGTCTTTGTACAAACTCGCCTTGAAACCCTTTGAATCCCAATAATTTTCGAAGAATCTGATCTTCGGGAACTCTTTGGGCTTCCAAACTTGTCTCAGTCTGAATCATCGTTTGGAATTGCTCGGCACCATCACTCAAAAGGGCAATCCATTCGTAGTCAGCGATATCGTTCTGTTCAGCCACGCACATGGGATGATAGGGTTCCAACGGCGTCCCTGTTCCCGTACCACGAATTTGATATTCCAAACCAAGAGGCCCAGGTTCAATTCCTTTTTCGCGTAGGAAGTAATCCTTGATATGCAATTCGTGTCCGAATTCGCTTCTGTAACCTTCCCAAGCAGCGAGACTCAAACAATAAGATAAATACGGCGGGGCGTTCTTGGGTTGCGAAATGACATGGACGCGAATACCTTCTTTTTTGTGTTTGCGGACAACGATGCCATCGCCAAACACCGCCCAAGAAAATGTTTTCTGCGATGCATCAATCTTGGCAACCAATAAAGTTGCACGAATTGCTTCTGAACTCAAGGCCAGCGTTCGGCAAACAGCACCCGCAGAAGCAACCACGCGACTGCCGAAGATTTCGGGCCGATTGGGGTCGAATGCTCCCAAGTTTTGAGCCGCTGTCCGAACCAGAATGCGACTACCAAAATCAGTATTCACGGCGGAAGAACAACCATCAGAGACAATCACATAGCCGTCGTCGCCAGCTTCGGCGTAGTCTTCGCAAATCTTGTGCGTGATACCTTTGTCAAAAAATACGTCACTGTTCATTGGTGCTCCCTTTCTTTTGTACAGCAACTCCTAAAATCCAGCCAGACAGAAAAATCGCAATGTATAAGCAGAGGTTTCGCATGAGTAATTCCTCCTACAGGGCAATAAAGGGGGTGTCCATCGGAGCATCGAGAGGGATGCCGCAGTGGACATAACGGGCGACACGGATAGCGTCAGGGTGCCCGATGGCTTTCTTAATATCGTCGCTGAGTTTCACAACGTCTACGCCGTCCAGTTTCACCAATTTAATCACCATGTTCAAGGCTTTCAGAATTCCCTCGAAATCATTGGTGAAATGTGTACCAATTCCGAAACTGCAACGAATTCCTTTTTGTTTGCAGTAAGCGGCGATTTTGATTGCCAAATCCACGTTCAGGCTATCCGAGAAAATGATAGTTTTACTGGATGGGTCAATCTTCAACTTTTGGTAGTGAGCGACAACTGCATCAGTGAACTTGAATGGGCAACCCGAATCATGACGCACACCATCAAATAAACGCGCCAAGTAGGGATCGAAATCGGCAAAGAAGGCAGGTGTCGTGTAGGTGTCGGTCAGAGCGATTCCCAATTCGCTACGATAAACCTTGACCCACGCTTCCAAAGCTCCACGGTTGGCATGACGCAGCGAAGATAGAACACTGTGCGCTTGAATCCATTCGTGAGCCATCGTGCCGATAGGCGTGGTGTTCATCATCATCGCCAGCAAGACGTTGCTGGTGCCGATGAATTTTCCCGCCCAAGGTTTTGCAGCTTGGGTATTCAACGCTGTGTGAACAAACAATTCCTGAACTTCAAAAGATCGGCGGCGACGAGTACCGAAATCTGTCCAATTGCAACCCGCCTCCAAGAGCAATCTCGCTTTTTCACTGGCTTTGAATGCTTGGCCGTCCATGTTCCATTGGTCGGCCCGATTGGCGAACCAGATTTCCGAAATCGCGGCCATCAAAGGGACTTCATCCCAAATCGTATCTCGCCACGGACCTTTGATCCGCAGAGATAGATTCGCGGCTTGTCCAGAGACGTTAACACACTCGATCTTAACATGGTCGGGATTGAAGCGATAGTTCCGCAGGTATTCAACGTAGCTGGGCTTGAACCACGGAATACTGCGAACATACTTGTACTCTTGATCGGTGAGCCGAAGATCGGCCATGCCGTTGATAGCAGTTTGCAACTGGTTGCAGAAATCGGCGTTGAACTCATCCTTACCCGCACGGCGATTCACAAATACATATTCCGCTTCCACGTCGGGGTATAATTCCAGCACCCCCTGTTGCATCGACAGTTTGTAAAGATCATTGTCCAGAATCGAGCGGTGTTGGTAGACCATTGGGGTTCTCCGTGAGGGTTTTGTGGGGTTCTGACTACCAAACGGGGATTGTTTCATTCCTGGTCAGACTTTTTCCTAGATTTCAACATGGCTTCCACAAAAGCAGTTCCGCCAATAGATTCCATCCATTCTCGACGTTCCGCTTCGGTGGCATTTTTCCACCAAGATTTCGCTAAGTCCCTGCCGCGTATGGTTTCTTGGAGCAAGCCGTTTTTTGCGAGTAAGGTATTTACTTTCCCTACTACATCGGGCGGTGTGGGCCATTGGCCTTTTGGATTATACCCCCTCCTGAGATGTGCTACTAACAGAAGATTGGCGACTTCTGTGCCATGTATTGCGGCTACGGTGTGATAGGCTTCTACGCCATCTGCCTCTATCTTACGAGCGGCGTCATGGTATCTTGCAAGGTCTTCGTCTTTAATCATCTTTCTTCCCCCTTTGATCGAACCCTTCGTGCCAACCGTTTTCGTAGGCTACACGGTAAGCGTGATGCACGGTAAATTCGTCTACTCCCATTTCTTTGCACAAATCGTACCAACCGTTTTCTTTGCCTTTGCCTTCCAACCCATCAATACGGCCATTATCTTCCAATAATCGAAGGGTTAGACCAGCTTGTTCAATACGTTTTATTATTTCAGCATCGTTCATTTCAAAGCCTTTCTCAAAAGAGCCAAATCTTCTTTTTTGGCACCAATGGGATGTTTTTGATCGGGTGGGCCTTCGGGGTCGAGTACAAACACTTGACCTGTTTGCATATCAACCATTGCCCATTTGGGCCGATGGGTTGAAATTGGTAGATGATATTGTTCCTCGAATTCTGGAATGCCTTTCATATTATCCTCCAAAAGAAAAACCCGTGGGCAAGCTGCTGCCCGCCCACGGGTCACCCTCGGACCAACCCCAACCCACAGCTTACCACGTAACCGCTTGGCTCGGTCCACCCGTTCCCAATGCCTGCGACTGGCTGGACACGCTCTTGCTGATGAACGCCGCCAGCTTGGCAATGGTGGTATCCTTGGCGTCGTCCAGTTCGACGTACTGCAAGAAGCCCGCTTCGGTCTTCGTTTGCTTCAAATAGTCGGACGTGGACTGATAGCTACCGTCTTGCTTGTCCACAACTCCGATCAGGATGGACTGCAAGGATTCCAGGTTCTCGCCCTTGACGGCTTGGGCAAACGCGGCCTTGACTTGCCGCATGTTGCTCTTGCCCTTGTTGTTCATGCCATCGGTGATGACCACGACCAGCCCGTTCACGCTGTAATCGTTCTGCAACAGGTCGTGACCGAAATTGGCAGTCGCTTCGATGCCATCAACGGTAGCATCGTAGAGGGCCGTCATGCCATCAGGAGGCAGGCTGCCATCATAGTCGCCAGGATTGCATTCCGACAACAGCTTGAACCCGTGGACCTCGGTATGAGTGTCTTCAAACGTCACATACCGCAGCATCAAATTGTCCTTGCGAGGCGAGCGCTGGCACGCCTTCAAGACCTCTTTGACGCAGTTTTCCATGCGTTGCTGGAAACCAGCGGTCGAACCGCTGCGGTCGATGACCAGGGTCACCAACGTATACTCGGTGGCACCCAACTTGCTCAACTGGACGGCAGAGAAGCCGAACGTTCCAGTATTGTGAGCCTGCATTCCTTCTGTCGCTGCGAACTTCATGGGGTTCTCCTTTTCAGAGGGTTCGTTACCTGCGGAGTTTCATATCCGTAGTAACTAGGGTTGTGGCAGCAGGGCGAGGGTCAAAAGCCAGTTCTGCCAATTTCTGGCCTTTGATAAACACGGTCTTCGTATCAGTTAACAATTCGCCATCACGGAAGACCTGGGCATGAATGACGAATTTGTAGCTTTTGTCGGGCCGCACATCAAAGATATAGGTTCGAGTTGTTCCTGTACTTTTGGTTGATTGGCCATTGATCGTGAGCACTGCGTCTGTTGGAACCCGCACTATGATTTTACTTTCCATCGTAGGTGAGGGTTCGGGGTCCATTGGTTCGATTGGTTGTGCGTTGGGGATAGTAAACGTTTTCGTTGGCTTGGTTTTCGTTGGCGTGGTTGCTTCATCATCGTAGCAACTGCCGTAGTTGTAACTTTCGCAAGTGCCGAATGTTTGACCACAACCGTTGAACGAGGTTTGACCACCACAACCGCCGAACGATGCACGTCCACCACAACTGTTGCCACGTCCACTACCACAACCGCCGAACGATGCACGCCCACCACATTGCTGCCCGTTCGCTTCACAAATCAAACACAAAACCAACAGGATTGAAAAACCGTACTTCACAGCCATGTTCCTTTTGTTTGGAAACATCTACTTTATCTGGGGCCACGCGCCCCAGATTTTTGCCTACTTTTTCTTAGACGGCCAGATAGTCCACAGTGGTCGTCAGCTTCATACCGCGAGCCTGCATCTTGCTCACGAAAGCCGCTTGCAGCCCTTCGAAGCCAGGGACAGCGGAAGTCGCGTCGGTCAGCAGAACCAATTTCTGAGTGAAATCGTTCACGCCCGTACCGAAGAAATCAGCCATGTCGAAGACCGTGTTCGCCAAGCAGTGGCTTCCCGCTTCGCCGCTCAGCAAGATTTCATCCGCTTCCATGACTGCCGTGATGAAATCGGCGTTGATCTGCGTCGAGGGATCGGACTTCAAACCCATATCCTTGTCGCCGTCGAAAGGCACTTCGGCCTGGACAGCCGAGAAGTGTTCCACGCACGGATTGCTGCCCTTCGTGATGAAGTTCGTGGTCTGGTTGACCAGATTTCCCCAATTCAGGAACGCTTCCATCAGAGCGGGAACGATGTTGTGACCCGTGGTGCCGATCAGGCAATGTTCGGGCCAAATGCAGTGCAGATACCGCTTGCGGGCGACCAGTTCCTTCAGGTAGTGCAGCGTCCACGGCAAAGCGTTGGGGACAAATGTGGTGTACTCGCCCAAATCGTGAACCACATTCTGCGCGTCGATGGAGTAGTTGATGATGCGTCCGCTTTCTTCCCGCATGAGAGTGAACGGGGCGGGCGACTGACCTTGACGGTTGCGATACCAGCGACCGTGGGCAATGTGCAAGCGTTGATGGCTGTCCATCGTGACCGAAACGTCGTCCAGCTTGCGACCCAAGCGGTCAATCAAATTGGGCAACTTCACGTTCATGTCGGCCCACGCCCCAGGCACACACAATTCGCCGTTGTGTACGAGTTGCTGATAGGCGAAGCTATTGGCGGGGTTTGTGGGATCAATCACCTCCTCGCAAAAGCTGCGCTGAGGGTCAATCACGATCAGGTGGATACGTCGGGGCATGGGGTTCTCCTTCCAAGGGGTTACGAGAGACTGAAAACGTTTTTGGGAAACCTTACAGCCGTATTATACCCCGCCCATGCCGAACGTAAACCTACTTCTGGTTTTTTTCCTTGAGTAGTAGTTGTAGGTCTTCCCACATATCTTTCTTAGCAACGGGGTTACGTAAAAGGTAGGCAGGATGAAAAGTACATAGGACTTTTGAATTTCCGTATTTGTACCACTTGCCCCGCATTTGGCCAATCGGCATCTTGTCGTAGCCTAATAAGTAGTTGGCTGCGGAAGCTCCCATACATATAATGTACTCTGGACCGATGACTTTTAGCTGTAAGTCTAGGAACCGCTTGCAGTTAGATGCTTCTTCTGGTGTTGGCACGCGATTATCGGGAGGTCTGCACTTCAGTATATTGAGAATGTAGACATTGGTTTTTTCATATGTTTTCAGGTTTTCCAATCCAAGCTGGCCGATAGATTCCGCCTCTAGTATGTGCGTAAAAAGTTATCCATCTACCTTCAGCAAAATCTTCAATGTGTAAATCGGACGCTTTAATTTTCATTGGAATTACGGTTCCATCACCGTAAGTTTCCGCAGCAAATTCTTTAGCCGATGTTCCTGCTACGAAATACACTCCATAAGTATCAGGGGTGTCAGGAGGCCGACGCATGACCTTTTCTTGGATTATTTTTTGTGCTTTTTCTTTTGTTGTAGCGTGATAAACCAAGATTGTACCATCTAATTCGATTTTACCGCCTGCGGCTTTTAGATCGTCTACCCAAAGCAATTTTGCTTCTACCAATTGTCTAAAGTTTCTCATATTTTATATACATTACTACTTTAGATTATGTATATTGAAGCTGTAACAACTTGCGTAAACTATTCGGACTTATTGGACCTAAGCATTGCTGAAAACAAACGGCACTTTGATCGTTGGGTTATCGTCACGACACCTAATGATACAAAAACTCAGGAATTGTGTCAAGCTCACGATGTAGAATGTCTACAAGCTGATGTTTTTGGTCCAAAGTTCAATCAATGTAAAGCTATTAACTTTGGTATCAAAAACATCAGTAAACAAGGCTGGATATTATCCCTAGACGCGGATATTTTGCTGCCTAGAAATGCTAAAGAGATAATAGAAAAGAATGCTTTGGAGGAAAATATTTTATACGGAGTGCCACGTATCAATTTAACATTAGGAGATTGTAAGTATGTTAATTGGATTACAAACTGGGCCAGTATGAGAAATGATGCTCCTGTCAATACGATGGCAGGTTATTTTCATTTGTTTCACAATAGTAGTTTTAAGCCTTATTATGAAGAATTGCCTACAGTAGCCGATAAAGACTTTTATTTTCAAAGCGCATTCGAATCTTGGGGAGTGATGCCTATGTATGTGTTTCACTTTGGAGAATCGAATTGGGCTGGTCGCGAAAGTCCGATCTATCCTGAGTTTTCTGTAGGTGAAAAAGAAGCTATCTATTATAAATTAGAAGAAGTCAATAAATAATCTTGGGTATTCCTCATACTCTCAGGTGTACCCATATCGCTCCAAAAACCATTGAGGAAACATGCCTTCGCAGTTCCTTTTTCGCAGTAGTGATTATTGATATCAGTAATTTCTAGTTCGCCACGTTTGCTGGGAACTAACGTCTTTGCCACCTTGAACACATCCTTTGTATAAAAGTACAATCCAGTAACGGCCCAATTACTTTCTGGTTCAGTTGGTTTTTCAACAATTTTGACTACTTTGCCGTTTTCTACGGTGGCACAACCAAATCGTTTGATATCAGGAACTTCTTTTAAGAAAATGCAAGCTCTGTCAAGATTAAGAATGAATTGGTTGACTTCATTTGTAAAAGTATCTGCGAAATAGTTGTCTCCCAAGACCACCGCGAATTGTTCATCTTTCACAAAATTTTCAGCTAGTTTTAGAGCACTAGCAATTCCTAATTGTACGCGATTATGATCTTGAATCTCATAAGTAAAAGAAGCATTGAATTCACTTCCGTCACCTAGATTCTCGATAATATTCCCACAATACTCTCGTGAGCTTACAATAAGGATATCTTTGATCCCACTATTAACGAATGTTTGAATCGGATAGAAGATCATTGGTACTGCCTGATCTTTGGTGTAGACAGGCAGCAAATGTTTATTTTGCTTGAGAGTCGCAGGCCGCATCCTCGTTCCAAATCCACCCGATAAAATTACGCATTGCATATTTCCTCCACATATTTTTTCAATTCTAAATATTTGTTGTATTTTCTATTTAACTTCAGTGTCGGATCACAATATAACCAATCAGCAATTTTAAGGGCTTGGAATCTTCCAGCATACCTTAAAGCATAATGATTTTTTGATTTTTTATATCTAGTTAATTTTGTTTTTTTAAGACCCAAATAATAAATGAGATAATTTTGTATAGATTTTAATACTTCTGATGTTCCAACAATTTGAAAAGTGAAAGTGTTTTTTTTCGGATAAAAGAGTAAACTGCCATCACCTTCAAAAAACCCTTTTATAAAACTTCTTATAATATTTTCATCTTTGGTCTCAGAAATTACTTTTGGGAATTTCTCTTTTTGGCTCTTTTTATTTTTTACACCAAAACTTTTCAATTTGCCAACTATCTTTCTTGAGTTCGATTTGAATTGGCTAACTTTATATTTTTTATTCGTTTTCTTCAAATAGTTCTCGTACTCTT
>Ga0007800_10000735_pt1 | contig 12110 bp, 6 predicted proteins | sample CryBogmetaGMA14M_FD_60366 | JGI IMG/M metagenome (GOLD analysis project Ga0007800, IMG submission 60366) | Freshwater microbial communities from Crystal Bog, Wisconsin, USA - MA14M | ecosystem: Environmental > Aquatic > Freshwater > Lake | place: Crystal Bog, Wisconsin, USA | collected 2009-07-06 | reverse complement strand
AGCATGTACTGCACCAGCTTTTCACGTGAGAGCAACGGAACACTGGCAGTCGCAGTCGGAGGCTTTGTTTGAGCAGGCGCAGTGGGCTTTGGTGCTTCGACAATGTCAGTGTTGGGGGTATGGAATAAATTGGTGGGTGTTTGAATTTTCCAATCAGTTGGGCTGAGCATCAATTTGGCACACCTGGGCAGATTGTCTCTCTTCACTACCTCAATTTCGTAAATACCTGATGTTTTGACTGTGAACTCAACAGTCTTTTTGATCTCAGCGTCGTTCAACGAAAAAACAGTGTTACCCTTCTGGTCATAAATATAGATACTCCACGGGTAGATAATTTTGGAATTGTAAGTAGAATATACCGAATCTGGAAGCCATTCCAAGGAAGCAGTAACCTTCTGTCCTGCGTTTAACTCGCGGAAATAAGTTATTGAAGCCGGGCCGGTTAGCTTGGCACCGCTGCCTGTTCCAGAGGCAACATATACTGGATAATAACTGTCGGAAAGTTCAAATGCGTAAACCCCCTTAGCTTCGAGGTGTGCTCCGCGAAAGCCATTCTTGTCATTAAAACACAGAGTTGTTGAATAAGTGTCTGAGAGGCTACCTGCTATTATGGGAGTCCCACGGTCAATTATCCTCCAGATACCTTTGTAATATTTCTCCACCAGCCAGGCATGGTCTTCTTTGGTTGAAGTTTGTCCAACGGCTACATAAACCTGATCAGCCGAAACCCCGTATGCCCTGAGCAGGCTGCAAAGCAAAATTGCATAGTCTTCGCAATCACCCGTACCCAGCGCCAGTGTCTCTGCCGGTAGTTGCCAGTAGTCAGGGACTCCATGGATTGACTGGTCAGAGACATCACTAACGTGTGAGCCCACCCAGTCGACAATACGATTGAAAACATGCGAGTACCCTTCAAAGCTTTGGTAAAAATTCTGTTCAGTTATTTCCGGTTGGGGTTGGTCGAGGATGTCTTTTAGAGTTTGAACCACGAGTGGATCATCCGGGGTAACTAGCAATTTCATTTGCTGGATGGTCTTTGGTTGATGTGACAATTGATTGTTGATGCAGCTTATTGGTAATAACCCGCACAATAAAACAATGATAACAAGGGCGGAAAATATACTGGTTAGCTTCATATGATGTTTTCTTCAGTCGAGCTATATTTCGAGCCATATTTATTAAGAATACCACCAAATGTCAATTACCACATAGAAACACAAACTTCAGTTGTTTGAGAGAAAGTTACTACTAAAGGACGAACATCGGGACGAACTGAACACCATAGGAAACTACATGTGCTTATTAGCGCAGAAATCCGTGGGCATAAATTGGCTAACCAGACGCTCTTACTCGCATGATTTCGTGATGGCAGTGATCTGCGCTTTAGAACGAACGGCTAATAGCACACTATTAGCAGAGTGAGTCATTGGTGCGCAAAGGCACAATCGGCTAGACATTGAAGCTGGTATATCAGATCAAGTGCCGTTTGAATGTCAACCGCAGAGAAGTGTTTGGTTTATCGATAGCTACGATCGTAGATGAGCCGGTTCCAGAGGATTTTCCAGATCTTGTTGCTGGTATTCAAGTCTTCGGTTAGCCCTGCCGTAAGTCGCCTGATTATTACTATTGCCAGCAAAATGATTAAGCCAACGACTATTTCGGTCGATTCCCCATGCCAGAAGGCTGCGATGGGTAGGATTAAAAAGCCCAAAATTACGCTGATTGGTAATGCATCACTCTGCCCCGAACCGGATTTGAGGCGGTTGTTTAAAGATTGGTCTTTCACCCCCAAGGCTCTCACTAGCTTGGACAGCAGACCGAATACCACCGGCACCAAGGCGATAAGCAGTGGCTGAATGGCCAGTGCCAAAGCCATGCCAAGACCTGTGGAGTTGCCTTTTTCACCATTGAACTTATGGAACACCGGCCACATCTGCCCGGCCACTGCAACCAACCCACAAGCAACCATCACTGTTAAATCAAAACCTAGACTCTTACTTAGCCAGACCGATACAGCGCCCTTCATAATGTCGATTACGACGGCGCCTAATCCCCAGAGAGGTCCAGCTTTCTGCCATATATTGATGTGCATATCGCCCGATGTCTCAATATGGCGCAGCTTACATAGTAAGAGTAGATGCGGGAAAGCACCGATGAAGTAAGAAAACGTCACTATTGCTAAGCTAGCTAATATGTAATAGAGGTTTAACCCGGGATTACCCATGTTAACTCCTGGTGGACGGGCACCTACTCCGATTACTATTAAGACCTGACCTATGGTAATCGTCCCGCTCCAGGCTGTCAATCTTCTAGTTTAAATCCTTCCACTAGAGCCGGGGTATCAAAAGGTAGAGTTTTTCAAATTATGTTTACGCTTCTGTTGCCTTGCTTATGGATTTGTGGAAATTACTATCAATATAAAGGATAATGGGAATTTTGCTGAAATCGGTCATGCGATGCACCATCAAGCTTAGCCATAGTTTTTGAGAATTTGATACCTGTTTGTGCGAACATTGCCTAGCTGATAGAATAGTCCCGTGAGAATAGGCAGTTTTGAACTTCCCGAGCCGATCCCCGAACTCAACGAGCCTCATGCACTGGCAATCATTCCTTCCTGGATGGATGCAGGCACATCAGCCAGTCTAACGCTATCGCTTTTGGAAGAAACATTTAAAGCGCAAGGTCTGGCCAGGTTGACCAGGCCGGGAGAGTTCTTCGATTTCACGCGGTATCGTCCCACGCTCTCCAAGAAAGAAGACGCCAGCGATATCACACTCACCAATGCCGTTGCCGCCTACGGGAGGCGGCAGGAAGGCTGTGACTTTATTTTCCTGCGATTGCCTGAACCGCATGCCATGGCCGAGGTCTACATCGATTCTGTAGTAGAGCTTCTAAAATACTTTGGCCTAAAACGTTATGGCCTATTAGGCGCAGTATACGACATGGTGCCTTACACAAGGCCACTTTTGGTGACTGGTTCTGGTAGCAATCAAGGTCTCCAAAACAGTCTATCGGATGCAAAGGTCGTAACCAACGACTACGAGGGGCCTACCACAATACTCCAAATCTTAGGACAACAACTACTTCAGTTGGGCGTAGAAACCTTCAATGTTACAGTTCATCTTCCAGGCTATCAAACCCCCGAAAACGACTACAGGGGCGAAAATAAAATAATGGAAGTAGTTGGATCACTCTACGGATTGCCGGTGCCTCAAGAGGTCGTCGAGAAAGCGAAAGAGCAAGAAGAACAATTCAACCGGATGGCCGAACAGTTTTTACTTCAACAGCCTCAATTGAGAGTCATTTTGAGCCAACTGGAAGAGAATTATGACTCCCGCGTCAAGGATCAGAAACAAGAAATACGCTTATCGCCTGAAGTGGAGAAATTCCTTAAAGAAATGAATGGGCGATTCGAGCAAGGATAGACTTTCATTATCTTAGGGCGGCCTATACAGATAGGCCGGGTTGGGTAATCTATTTTGCGATCGCGGGAGGGGTATTGATGGTGCTCAATATGGGCTTGCTGATCGGACGCGGAATGTCATTCAAACGCTTGATGTAGAAATTATATATGACTCAATATGATGATTTGCCTGAAGAGTTAGGAGTATTCTTCCCTGACGAAGACATTGTCATTCCAACGACAATCCGCATGGTTATCGCGGACGGATGGGACGTCATGGATCTCGAACAACAAAAACTACTTCTCGAAAAGATGATGGCGGTCAAAGAATCCATCAAGCGCGTCCTTATCGCAGTTTTTGAAACATCAAAGGTATTGCTCACCCAACCCCCTGAAGACATCATATATTGATAATGTGACGCGGATTTCATCTTTCGCATCTTGATCTCAGGCGCTCTTCGCGATTATCATCACATCCTCCACAGAACCGGTTAGATGGAACCAGTGCTGTAGGCGCAGTATATTTCGAGACACTATGAGCATTGTGTTTGTAGTGAAGACGAGGGAGAGTTGAAATCGGCCTGAAACAACTAGCCAATGAGTTAGCCAGACTCATATTAATCGGTAAGAAGGATAAGAGATTAAAGTGGGCAAGTGACGGATCAGTGCAAATCCAGAGTAGTCTGATTTTGCCAGGCGCAAGTAAACAGGCCACAGAAGGCCGTAGAAGGCGGCTAAAGAAAGCGCTAGAAGAACGCCTAGCTCTTCATGGATGGCAATTACATGGTTCATAGTGGAGCCTAGAGAAAAAGTAACCTTAAACGCTAGACTTAAATTAACAGAGTCGCGCGTTTACCTCCGATTTACGACCTATTATCCTGGTGTTATACTACCAGCGATCAGCAATAATCGAAAAGGCCTGATCTTAAAATTAATTGACTTTTTGCGGGTGAAGTAACAAATTATTCTGCTACAAGACTACGTTTTTCAGAAGGAAAGAATATGGAAAAACCTTTTTCCCTTATCGTCGCAGCGATTGTTCTGATATCAATTACCGGTTGTCAGAATAGTAAAAAGGATTTTCCCGTGTTGACAGGCCCTTACCTCGGTCAACAGCCTCCCGGGATGCAACCTGAAATATTCGCTCCGGGAATCGTCTCTGACCCCGGCCTCTTCGAGTGGTCTGGCACCTTTTCCCCGGACGGCAATGAGTATTACTTCTTGCGACTTTACGACGACTCACCGTCTAAGTTTTTATGCAGTAAATTGGTGAATGGAAAGTGGACAGCCCCGGAACAACTGGCAGTCGTAGCGGCGTATCAAGCTGGAGAACCGCATATTACCTTTGACAACAAGATACTGTACTTTATATGGCAACATCCAGTGCCCCCGGGACAGTATGGGATACCCCAGTACTACTTTGTGGAAAGGACTCAAAACGGCTGGTCTGAGCCGGAGTATGCCGGCCAGGGGATGTTTCTTAGCTCAAGCCGGGATGGCCAGCTATATACTACCGATATGTCGTCTCGTAACATTGATGGTAATACTTATCTGGCCAAAATCACCACCAATGACGGTGTTTTTATAAATTACGAAAGGCTGGCTATACAACCTCAACCAGGATTTCAAGCTCACCCATGTATCGCACCAGATGGAAGTTATATTCTCTTTGATGTAGAAGGGGGGGAGTATTTATTCGTTAGCTTCAAAAACCCGGATGGAACGTGGGGAGAAGCGATTGACTTGACCAAACATGGCTTCGATCCACTGGCCGGAGGAGCATACATTTCACCGGACGGCAAATACCTATTTTTCGCCCTAAACGAGGATATCTGGTGGGTGGATATTAAAATAATTGAAAATCTGAAACCGAAGGAATAAAAATATAAAAATAATATAATGGAAGGATTTTCCCCCATAACTCGATGAATGGAGTTATGCAGTTGACGGTCAAGTTGATTATACTATCGCCGGCCAGAATGCGTTCAGGAGATAAAGTGGAAGCTGTCTTATAACCACAGGACTGCACACTCCATCAGGATGGATTGGGGACATACCTTGCAATGCGCATACGTTCAGACGAACTTTCGCATCCAACCTACATCGAAAAGGTGTGGATGTGGAGCACATCATGAGGTTGGTAGTTGGGAGATGCTGGATTTGGTGGTCAGGTATACGAAGAATGTGAAATTCGAGGATAGCTTGAAGATGTATGAGAGGGCGATGAAGGGTTGATCAAGTCTCCGTGCATTGACATCGGTGATAAAATCAGTAATATAGCTAAAGTGAAAATATAATGTCACTGGTGTTGGTAAGAGAATAAAATTCCTAGGTACAAGTGAAGCCAATCTTAATTTGGTTGGTTAAACCGAAAATTGGAGTTGTTGATTGACCGTAAATAAAATAAACTCGCTAAGGCTTCTGCTAGCTCTCTTGCTCATTTTACCTCTAGTATTTGGGATTATTTGGTTTAAATACTCTTCTCGCACGTCTTTCTCTAGTTTATCTTGTGTTATCACTCAAATCACCGGCAACGTAACGGTGCGATACACAAATTCTACTGATTGGACTCAGGCTATTGTCGGTAATTATCTGAAAGCAGGGGAAAGAATCAAGACAGGTGCTAGTAGCTTGGCGCTGCTCACCTTTTCGGAAGGCAGCAGCGTTGAACTGCGGGCAAACACTGAAATAGACGTAAAAGAGATAAGCGTGGATTCACAGAAGGGATCCACGTATGTTAGCTTGGACCAAATTGTAGGTAAAACATTAAACCGTGTTGAGAAGCTCATAGACACCAATTCTCAATTTGAGATAATAACACCATCTGCAGCCGCTGGAGTTCGCGGGACAACATATACAGTAGAAGTACTTGCTGAAGGTACTACTTTCGTCACCGTCACTGATGGAACCGTGCGGGTAACAGCCGAAGGAACAACCATAGAAGTCAGTGCGGGTGAGGAGTCCGTCATTTATCCCGGCTCACCTCCAGGACGTTTGCTACCCGCTGGTTTTATATCCAATAAAATCCCAGACGTCACTTTAAAAGGATACTATTACTATTACATGATTCAAGAAAGTCCAATCATAAGCTCGTATCTAATGCAACTGGGGATTCCCCAACTAAACGCTACTTCTGTTCAAGTTTGGTTTGCAAATGATGTCTCCGAAATGGGGTGGGCAGCAGATTTCACAAATCAAGCCGATGCGAGTAAGGCGCTGGCCTTGATGACTTCGAGCGGACCTTTGGGGTGGTCTTTGAATAAGGATAACTCATTGTATGTAGTAAATGATGCTTCTACCGAATGGGCAACTTCACTAACAACAGCGATAGCTCTAAACAAGATGGTGGATTCTGCTTCTCGTTTTAGTGATGTTATGGGGTATTTCGATTATTTCCCCTCAAAGCCACCGTTAGCTCCACAAATTGCCGGTTTCATCGACCTAAGCGGAAACGTAGTGGATTCCATTGGCAACTTGGTAGGATTTCCTTTAACTGATTTTAAGTCGGCATTAGTCTCAGCCAAAATATCAAAGTTGGCATTTGTGGCTTATAGCGGTCAAGCATTATCGACGATTCCAACCGTTTTATCCGGATCAAATGCTAGTGACCAGAGTTTATGTTTGCTTGGTGTAGGTGAATCTTCATACTCAAGCATTTTACTTTCATTATTATTCGATCAGGAAATGAGTGATGTTGGTTTTTCTAAAGTTAACACTGGTGGTATAACCATCTACGAATTATCCTTCGATAGTTCAATTTTACTCATTGCTCGTCAGGGAAGTATGATATTCATGGTTACCTCTCAAGATAAAGGCAATGCAGAGAAATTGTTGCTGAGTTGCTTTAAATAATTACTCAATTAACCCAACAGGGAAAATGCATCCTACCCTCAGTTGTGCTTATTGGTGACGCTGAGGATGATTGGGATAAGTTATTCAGGGCCCAAGGGTATTTGGATATTTCAAATACGCAATAATCATGTATTTTGCTTCTGGCTATAAAGAACGACAGCGATTGGGTGTATAATACACCTGAAGACTAGCTTATTAAACTGGGTAATGTTCTGGTGTTCATGACCACTCCCGGCGAACGGTTGGAATTAATGCATCTGATTCAGAATTAAAGTGGGGAATATTTTTAGATTAATACATCGAAGTAACCTAAGCCGCAAGACCCAGAGGTTGCTGTCCCATATAATCACTGTTTTCGCGGGCACTTGCATTGTTGCCATCGGTTTTGTTTTTTTGCAACCATTCAGTGGCATTAGCCACGCCTTCACCAATACCCTCTTCGTCCCCACCACAGTATCTCAAAACATAGTAATAGTAGGAATTGATGATGCGAGCCTGGATAAATATGGAAATTATTCTGATTGGTCGCGCTTATTATATGTCAATGCCATTCAAAACTTATCACATGCAAATGCGAAGGTTATCGGCTTTGATATTCTTTTCACAGACACTTCTCCTAATGATCCTGCGTTAGCGCAGGCCATCGAACAAGCTGGAAACGTAGTACTGCCAGTTCTTGGTGATCAAGCATTGTCCTCAGACGAATCTCAAACAACATACGGGAATATCTTTTTACCTAATGCTCAGTTGAGCTCGGTAGCGGCAGCTTTTGGGCATGCCAATGTGTCAGAGGATAGCGGTGCCGTGGTCGGTCGCCTACCCCTTTTTGTTGGAGATGCCTCCGGCAATAGCTTTCCTTCCCTGAGCCTGGCAATTCTATGCAACCTGTTTGCTCAAGCGCCTCCTGTCCCAAGCGACATTCAAGATAGCAAATTACAGATTTTAGGGAGAGAAATCCCGGTAGATAGTCATGGCAATATGATAATTAACTATAGTGGTAAACCGGGAGCGTATCAACAAATAAGCTTTCAGGCGGTGGTCGATGGAGATTTTGATCCCGCGCTAGTCGCAAACAAAGTGGTGCTTATAGGAATGACAGCTAGCGCAGAACCTGATTTTTGGATTACACCGATTTCATCCCAAAAAATGAGTGGGGTTGAGATTCACGCCAATGCCATTGACACCATTTTGAGACAACGATTTCTAGTAGACGAATCTCTGACCAGCAATGTGCTTATCTGCCTTCTACTTGGATTCGTTTTAGCCGTTGCATTAGCCAGATTGGGATTACGCTGGGGGGGAATTGTTACCATCATGTTAATTGGCGGTTATATGGGATGGGTGTTCTATGCATTTGACCATGGGCACTTATACAATATGCTGTATCCTGTTGCAGTGTTGTTAATTGCTTATATAACCAGCTTAATCTTTCATACGGTGGATGAGCGGAGAGAGAAACAACGGGTAGAGATGATATTCGGTCGCTATGTATCTCCGGAAGTAGCAAGGGAGATAGTAAAGCTGGATGACAGGCAATCTCTCGGGTTGGGAGGTCAAAGGCGAGAGGTAACGGTGTTATTTTGTGACGTACGTGGCTTTACAACTATGAGTGAGCAGGAACAGCCTGAGACAATCATTAACCTGATTAACAAGCATTTCGCTTTAATAATTCCCTGCATTCTCACTCATAAAGGGATAATCAATAAATTTGCTGGCGACAATATTATGGCGCTGTGGGGTGCTCCTACAAACGAACCCGGTCATGCCAGGCTTTCGGTAGAAGCCGCCGTTGATGCCCAGAAAGCTTTAAAGAAACTGCATAACGATAATCCCGCCATGCATAAGATGCAATTTGGTTTTGGCATTCATACCGGCGAGGTCGTAGCCGGGAACGTTGGTTCAACCGGACGCATGGAATATACTGTTCTTGGGGATGTGGTAAACGTGGCAGCACGTCTTTGCGGGGCGTGTCCAGGGGACAAAATATGGGTTAGCTCGGAGGTTTACCAGCAGGTACAACCATATGTAAAATTTAGACCGCTAGAACCCCAATTTTTTAAAGGGAAGGAAAAGCCAATGGTTGTATATGAGGTTGTGGAGTAAAAATATTTATCAGCGCATATCAAGCGGCGGTGAGCGAAGAGTATGCTATGGCAGAGGCTAACCGTTTCTCAGGAACTCATGTTGTCAATCAGCGAAATGGGACACTTTTTGAATCGAACACTTTTGGCCTGATTAAGCGGCATTAACAAGCTCTTTGAGGCCATGGTAACAATCCCTCTGCCGGTTAGATGTTTGTATTCGCACCTCCTTTCTTCGCTCCAGAATTCCCTCTCTTGTGCCATATAAGACATCAGCGGGAGTCACGTCTCCAAGTGCCTTATGATAACGGCGATAGTTGTAGTATTCGACTGACCTGCCCCAAATAGTTGTACTCCCTACAGAGTTAGCGTAACGAGCATTTGGAGATGCCCCCGTTTTTGTACCATTTATAGTGAGACTCTTATGGCTTTTGGCTTCAGGCGCCTGTAGCTTGTAGCCCTTGGCGTTATGCGGTTTGCCTGATTATGTTCTTTCGCCGCTGTTCAATTAACAAACCCGATTTTGCACAGGGTATGTAACCCATCTCCCACCCCCGATTTCCAATGCCCTTGAGACGTATTAGAACATGTGTGTCACATGTTCTAAAAATATATAATCAGAGTGATTTCTACCCCCCCCCTCTTATCGGAAACAAGAAAGGGGGTCGCTCTATCAACGACCCCCTTTGATACCTATTACTTGTTGCAGGTAAAGCTAAAACTAAGCTCCGGGCTTTTTCCTCAACCTACCGATAATAGCCATAAGAGCAGCCCCCACTCCTAGAGCAATAATAACGGCAATGATAGTAACCCAAGGAGTTGGTGATCCATTATTCTGAGTTATTGGTGCCGTTGTGGTTGGCGATGCCGTTACGGTTGGTAAAGCTGCTGTGCTAGTAGTGGGTGTTACGGTAGTAGGCTTGGGAGGAGACACTGTGGTAAACGTACCTGTAACCCAGGCACTGGTAAGCGCAATTGCCCTGGAGCGGACTCTCCAGTAGTATGTTGTAGCCTGGGTAAGCGCCGTGGCCGGGGTATATGTAGTGCCTGCTGAGTTGCTGACATCCGCCAAGAGGGTAGCGAATGTGGCGGTTGTGCTCAGTTGGAAGTCATAATTAACAAAAGGAACTGACACCCAGCTTATGGCAGTATTGGTTGGGACATCTTTTACCCCGTTAGCAGGGCTGGCTCCTACCATTGAAGGGGCATCCGGTGCCTGTATAGCCAGGCTATGGTATTGTCCCGTGCCAATGGCCGCTATGCCACTAAGCCCGCTAATCTGGACCGGGACAGAGCTGCTTGTTGCCGCCAAATTGCTCAGCTGGCCATAGGTATTGTCACCCCAGGCCCAAACGGTGCCATCCGATTTCAGCGCCAGGCTATGGGTCCGACCGGCGGTAATCGCCGACACTCCCGTTATCCCGGTCACCTGAACAGGATTTAGTCTATCTGTTTTGGTCCCATCACCCAGTTGGCCGAAACTATTAGCTCCCCACGCCCATACCGTGCCATCAGACTTCAGAGCGAAGCTGAAGAAGTTACCCCCGCAGACGGCCACCACCCCGGTGAGCCCGCTCACCTGTACAGGAGTAAGTTTATCAGTGGCAGTGCCATCACCCAAGGCTCCATATTTATTACCGCCCCAGGCCCAGACGGTTCCATCGGATTTCAATGCCAGGCTATGGTAGTAGCCGGCGCTGATAGCCTTCACCCCACTGAGTCCATTCACCTGAATCGGGATAGGCCTGCCCGTTGTCGTGCCATCGCCCAGCTGGCCAAAGCTATTATCTCCCCAAGCCCAGACGGTGCCATCGGATTTCAAGGCTAAACCCTGGTAGTAGTTTACCGATATAGCTGTTATCCCGGTAAGCCCGGCTACCTGCTCTGGCTTAGACTTATTGGAGGTAGTCCCGTCACCTAACTGCCCGGAGTTATTACCCCCCCATGCCCAGACAGTGCCATCAGACTTGAGAGCTATGCCATGCGAAATTCCGGCGCCTATGCCGACCACTTCGGTGAGCCCGCTCACAATTGCCGGTTTAGACCTGTCTGTGGTGACAGTCCCATCGCCAAGCTGGCCGGAGGCGTTTTGACCCCAGGCCCACACGGCGCCGTCTGTCGTAATTGCCAGAGTAAAATAGAGTCCTCCACAGGCAGCCGCCACTCCGGTAACCCCGCTCACCTGGAGCGGTGTGGGACTACCTACCGGGATAAAAAAGCCCAACTGGCCAGAGCCATTGGTGCCCCAACCCCACACGGTGCCATCTTTCTTCAGAGCCAGCCCATAGCCATTACCCCCAGCTATCATTATTACGCCGCTAAGCCCGCTGACCTGGACGGGTTTGAGACTATCTGTCGTGTTCCCGGTACCGAGTTGCCCGGAGGCATTGCTGCCCCAGCCCAACACGGTGCCATCAGACTTAAGTGCCAGGCTATGGTCACTGCCTCCTCTGATTTCAGTCGCGCCTGTCAGGCTGTTCACTTGAACCGGGACAGACCTATCCGTGGTAGTGCCGTCACCCAGCTGACCATTGGTGTTCTGACCCCATGCCCAGACAGTGCCGTCTGACTTTACCGCCAAGTTATGGTAATAACAAACGGCTATTGAGGTTATACTGGTGAGACCGGTAACTTTAACGGGCTTATTCCTGGCAGTTGTTGTGCCGTCGCCCAACTGGCCAAATGAGTTGTCTCCCCATGCCCAAACAGTGCCATCCGACTTGAGCGCCACACTATGCACGCGGCCGCCACCAATGGCAACAACTCCAGTGATG
>Ga0007800_10000732_pt1 | contig 12148 bp, 8 predicted proteins | sample CryBogmetaGMA14M_FD_60366 | JGI IMG/M metagenome (GOLD analysis project Ga0007800, IMG submission 60366) | Freshwater microbial communities from Crystal Bog, Wisconsin, USA - MA14M | ecosystem: Environmental > Aquatic > Freshwater > Lake | place: Crystal Bog, Wisconsin, USA | collected 2009-07-06 | reverse complement strand
CGCTCTTCCCGTCCAAGGTCAGCCTCTTCGCCTATTCCTACCTGAAGGACAACATAGGCGCCATGGCAAGGGCATTCTCCATCTCGATTTTCGTCACCGGCATTGGCACGACGCTGAGCCTGCTCATCATGGCACTGATGGCGTATCCGCTCTCGAAGAAAGGAATGCCGCTCGCCAAATTCTTCACCTTCTTCGTGTTCTTCACGATGCTGTTCTCAGGCGGGCTTGTGCCGACCTACATGGTCTACACGAAACTGCTCGGCATGAAGAACTCGATTCTCTCCCTCATCGTGCCCTATCTCCTGGTCAGGCCTTTCTACGTCCTCCTGCTCAAGACCTTCTTTTCAAGTTCCATCCCGCCGGCCATCCTGGAGTCGGCCAAGATCGACGGAGCCGGCGAGTGGACCGTCTTCTTCCAGATCATCATCCCGCTCTCCCTGCCGGTTCTCGCGACCGTGGGGCTTTTCCAGATCGTCAATTACTGGAACGACTGGTTCAACGGAATGATCTTCCTGACCAACTCGAAATTGTTCAGCTTCCAGAATCTGCTGAACCGGATACTTCTCGATGTGCAGTTCCTCTCGACGAGCGCCATGGGCGACATCGCCTCGCAGGGCAGCGCCGCGATTCCGACGATGACGGTTCGGATGGCACTCGCCTTCATCGGCATCGTGCCGATCGTCGTCACGTATCCCTTCCTGCACAAGTATTTCGCGAAGGGGCTGACCATAGGCGGAGTAAAAGGCTGATCACGGCGATCCGGCACCTAGCTGCCGGACAGACTATAGAAGAGGCGATTAAGAAGGAAAGGAGGCTTGCGATGACAAGTAAAGGAAAGGCGATTGGCCTGGTTCTGATGGCGATGCTGTCGCTGGTGGCCGCGATCCCGGCGCAGACGAAACTGCCGCCCTACGAGATCGTGGTCGCGTTCCCCGGCGTGGAACAGAAGGACATCCAGGTAGTCCAGGACAAGATCAGCCAGCTTGCGAAAGAAAAGATCAACGCGACCGTCAAGATCGTGACGATCAGCTTCGCTTCGTGGGTGCAGCAGACCAACCTCATGCTGGCTTCGGGCGAAAAGCTCGACATGATGTGGACAAGCAGCTTCTTCAACTACAACACCTATGTGGCCAAGGGCCAGCTCAAGCCCCTGGACGCCCTCGTCGATAAATACGGGAATTCCATCAAGGCTTCGATGGACGCGTCGATCCTGAATGCCGCGAAGGTCGACGGCGAGTTGTTCGGCGTGCCGAGCATCCGCGATTTCGCCGCCGATCAGGGCTTCATTGTCCGCAAGGACCTTGTCGAGAAGTACAAGATCGATGTGTCGAAGATCAAGACGGCCGCCGACATGACCGCGGTCTTCAAGGTGATCAAGGACAACGAGCCCACGATAACCCCCTTCGCGACCACGCAGACCAACACGATCGCGGAGCTTCTGGGCCAGGGCGTGTACGACAAGCTCGGTAATTTCATGGGCGTTTCCGCGCTCAGCGACTCAAGCCTCAGGGTGGTCAATTTCTACGAGACGAAATGGTACGCGGACATGCTGGACCTCGTGCGCCAGTGGTATGTGGCCGGCTACCTTTCCAAGGACTCGGCGACGATCAAGGATACGCCCGACAGCCTCGTCAGGGCCGACAAGGCCTTCGCCTACGCCTATTCCGGCAAGCCCGGCATCGCCACCCAGGAAAGCAGGAAAACGGGCAAGGACATGCTGTGGATTCCGCTCACGGCGCCCATTTCCACGACGAGCGCGATCGCCAACGGCATGGTGTCGATTCCCGTCACCTGCAAGGACCCCGATCGCGTGATGATGCTCATAAATCTCTGGTACGGCGACAAGGACCTCGTCAACCTGTTCGACAATGGAATCGAAGGCACGCATTACGTGAAGAAGGCCAACGGCCAGGTCGATTATCCCGACGGAATCACATCGGCGAACACCAAGTGGATCCCGATCAACTTCCGCGTCGGCAACAACTTCCTTTCCTACATCTGGACGAGCGATCCTGCCGACCTGTGGCAGCAACTCGACAGGTTCAACAAGGGATCGACCAAGTCCAAGGCGCTCGGCTTCTCATTCGATGTTGAGCCGGTGAAGACCGAGGTGGCCGCGGTGACGAACGTCATCAATGAATTCAGGATGGGACTCGACACCGGAACGATGGATCCCAAGGTCGCCCTGCCCCAGTTCATCTCCAAACTGAAGGCGTCCGGCGTGGACAAAATCATCGCCGAGAAGCAAGCCCAGCTCGACAAGTGGGCCAAGAACTCCAAGTAACAAAACAGTTCCCGGGGGCCCGGCAGGGCCTCCGGGGATGCCCTTCAAAATGCTTTCCGGAGGTTCCAGAATGATCGACCTTAGGGCCAAGCCTTTTTACCTGGACGATGCAGACATCGCCTGGGTGAAAGACACCCTGGAAGGAATGGATTTCCTCCAGAAGATCGGACAGCTTTTCTGCGAAATCGCCTGGGAAGCTCCGGGCGCGGACATCGACGGACTCTTCGCCAACATCGAGCCGGGCGGCGTCATGTTCAGGATCGAGCCGGGGAAGGACATCCAGGGAAAAGCGCGCCATCTGCAGGACCGTTCGAGGATTCCCCTCCTCATCGCCAGCAATCTCGAGCGCGGAGGGAGCGGCGGCAACGGCGGCCTGAAGGATGGAACCTATTTCGGTTCGCCGATGCAGGCTGCCGCGACCGACGACGAGGAACAGGCGTACAGACTGGGAACCATCGCCGGCCGCGAAGGCTCGGCCGTCGGCATCAACTGGACCTTCGAGCCCATCGTCGACATAGACATCAACTGCAACAACCCGATAACCAACGTGAGAACCTACGGATCGGATCCGAAGCGAGTGCTGCGGATGGCGGAATCCTATATGCGCGGGGCGCGTGAGAACGGCGTGGCCGTCTGCATCAAGCATTTCCCCGGGGACGGTGTGGATTTCCGCGACCAGCATTTGCTGGCCAGCGTCAACTCCCTTTCCGTCGACGAATGGGATCGGAGCTACGGAGCCATTTACAGGAAGCTCATCGACGAGGGCGCGAATACCGTCATGGCCTCCCACATCCTCCTTCCCGCCTATTCCAGAAAGCTGAATCCGCGCCTCGCCGATCGGGATATCCTGCCTGCTTCGCTCTCGCGCGAACTCGTCACGATCCTGCTGCGCGAACGGCTCAATTTCAACGGACTCGTCGTCACGGACGCGACGCAGATGGCCGGATTCACGGTGTCCATGAAGCGCGAACGGGCGATCCCCCTCGCGATCGCCGCCGGATGCGACATGATCCTGTTCACGATCAACCAGAAAGAGGACGTGGAATACCTTCTCCGCGGCATCGACACCGGCCTTGTGACGCGCGAAAGGATCGATGAGGCGGTGACGCGGGTGCTGGCCTTGAAGGCAAGCCTAAAACTGCACGAGAAGAAAAAGGGCGGTTCCCTCGTCCCCGGGGAATCGGCGCTTCAGGTTCTGAAATGCGCCGAACACCTCTCCTGGGCCCGCGAATGCGCTGAAAAGTCCGTGACTCTGGTGAAGGACACCGAACAAATCCTCCCCCTTCCCCGCGGGAAATGCAGGAATATCCTCTTGTGCGTCGTCACGAACGAACCGGTGGACGAGTCGGGCCACACTCCGGAATCCCTCCTGTTCAGGAACAAACTTGAAGCCGAAGGCTTCGCCGTCCACACGTTCGACCTCGAAAAAGTGCCCGGCGGAATAAACTCCACGGCGAGCATCCGGGAATACACAGGCAAGTACGACCTCATGATCTATTACGCCAACATGCGGGTCGCCAGCAACCAGAACAGCGTGCGGGTCGAATGGTCGAACTTCCTCGCGAGCGATGCCCCTAAATACGTTAAAGACCTGCCGACCGTCTTCATTTCCCTCTCCAACCCCTACCACCTCGTCGACGTGCCGATGGTTTCTGCCTATATCAATGCCTACAGTTCGAACGAGTTCGTCGTTTCGGCCCTTGTGGAAAAACTGATAGGCAGGTCCGGCTTCCAGGGAAAGAGCCCCGTCGATCCCTTCGGCGGTCTCTGGGACGCAAAGCGCTGAACAACCCCATGGAGAACCTGTCGAGGAGCCGCCCGCTTCGCTTTCCGGTCGCTTCAACCCTTCTCAGGGTCATCATCATCGCCTTTGGACTGACCATCGCATCCACCGGCGTCAGTTTCTACATGAAATCCGGCCTGGGCGTCGACGCGTTTTCTGTATTCTGCGGAGGCTTGTCCAAGCTCCTTCACGTAACCTTCGGCCTGTCGCTGCAGATCAGCTCTTTCTTCCTGATAGCCATCATAGCGATCATCGACAGAAGCCTCCTGGGGATCGGAACTGTGATGCACGCCTTGCTGATGGGGGTATTCATCGACGCCATCGCCAGGTTCGGATTGATTCCAGCTTCGACGAACCCGCTCCAATCCCTCGCATATGTCGCTGTCGGAGTGATCCTGGTCGGCTTTGGCCTGGCGATCTACATCAAGGCTGGACTGGGAAGCGGGGCCCTCGATGCAACCATGTTCCTCCTGCATAAAAAACTGCGGATACACCTGAAATGGGTCAAAATAGGCATGGACTTCACCCTGGCCCTTGTCGGCTTCCTGCTTGGAGGAGCGCTTGGCGTAACGACCGTCGTCACGGTTCTTCTCACGGGTCCGATAATCCAGCGTTCGATGCGGCTGATCGATTCCGTGTTCCCGCCTGCGGGCAGGGAACCGTGAGGCCGGCGATCCTGAGATGGGGCGCTTCCGGACTGGCTTGACGCGAGGCGCAAGCCCATCGAAAATTAGTTCGGAAACAGGGAAATTCCGATGCCGGCAAGGCTTGCCGGCCATCCGGAATTTCCCGGCCCGGGTACCCCGGATAAAGGCGCGTGGGAGGGACGATGGCATACAACCCATGGCGGCAGGGCTGTTATCAGGGGGGAAACAGGAAGCGCCGCTACTTCGAGGGCTGGTACTTCAAGCACGTTTCGGCCGACTTCTCGCAGTCATGGTCATTCATCCCCGGCATCTCCCGCGGTGAGACTAAAGGCGAGGGCTATTCCTTCGTCCAGGCGATCGAAGGCCGCGCCGGAAGAACATGGTGGTTCGAATACCCGTTGAGCGCATTCGAGGCCTCAAGCCGAAGCCTGGATATCCGCGTCGGAGCCAACCGCTTTTCAGCCGCAGGCATACGCCTCGACCTAGATGCCGGGGGAACCCGCTTCCGCGGCGAGCTGGCCTACGGCGGATTCAGCCTCCCGCCCCAGCGCATCGGATCCCCGGGCGTCATGGGCCCTTTCAGCTTCCTCCCCTTCATGGAATGCAGGCACGGACTCATCTCCCTGGAACATCGGATCGAGGGAAGCTTCGAGCATGACGGCCGGAGCGTCGATATGGACAGAGGCAGGGGCTATATCGAAAAGGATTGGGGCTCGTCGATGCCCTCGAGCTGGATCTGGACGCAGTCCAACAATTTTCCGGTTCTCGGCGACTCCTTCATGCTCTCGATCGCCGACATCCCCTGGCTGGGCAGGCGATTCACGGGCTTCCTCTGCGCGGCCCGCCTGGGCGGCAGGTTCATCCGTGAAGCCACCTACACCGGCGCGCGCATCGAGGGTTTCCGCCTCGACGATCACGAGATTGGCCTGTCGATAGTCAGGGGGAGCTCCAGGATCGAGTTCCTGGCGACCCGTTCCCAGGGCGGCTCCCTGAGGGCGCCGGTGAAGGGACTCCTCTCGCGGCGCATTGCCGAGAGCGGCGACGCGAAAATTGCCCTGCGATGGACCCGCGGCGACAGGCTGCTCTTCGAGGGGGAGGCACCGCTGGCGGGGCTCGAGTTGGTGGGTGACCCGGCATCCCTGCTCAGGCGGCAGGAGTCTCCGCCGGGTCGAAACGCCGGTCAGTAAAGGTCGAGGGCGAAGACCCGCACCTCCGGAGCGCCCCAGGTTTCCAGGGCCGTGAATCTCAGCCGGGAGGCCCGCACCCCGAGGGGCAGCTTCACCAGCCGCTGGTGGTTATCGCCGACGCCGATCACCTGCCTCCACCCGCTTCCGGCTGGTCCGGTCTCGACCTCGATGGTGAAGGACTTCACTATCTGAGGCGGAACACGGAAATCCTGGCTCGCCATGGTGTAATAGGAGACCATGTTCCGCGTCGTCCGGTTCAGGTCGGAATCGAAGACGATGCGTATTGCCTTGAGTTCAACCTCCGAACCCAGGTCGAAGGTGACCGCATCGCCTGGCATGGCATCCCAGCTGTTGCGTTCGGTTCCGATCTGGCGGTCGATGCCATTGCGGAGCAACTCCGGGTTTCCCCGGCGCGCCACGAGCTTTGCTCCGCGGGTCAGGGCATTGATCCTGCGCTGGTTGAAAGGCAGGTAGCAGTCATCCTCCATGAGGGTCTGCTGAAGCTCCTCGATGGCCTCCTCGTATACGCCCCGGGGAGTGAGGCCGGCACGCAGCGCAATCGCCGCCGCCGTGCCCACCGCCTGGCCGAGGGTCGAGCAGGTGGCCATGACACGCGTCGAGCTGAGGGCGCAATGTGTCGTGCTGATGTCGCGCCCGGCGAAGAACAGGTTGTCGACATTGCGCGAGTACAGGCTGCGGTAGGGGATTCCGTAGGGCGCGGGAGCCGCGTTGAAAATCGTGCCCGCCTCCTTCTTGTAGAACCCCTCGGGGAAATGATCGTCCATCGTCCACCCGCCGTAGGCGACGATGTCCTTGAAATGCCTGCCTGCCTTTTCGACGTCGTTCTGGTTGAGGATGTGGTCGCCGACGAAGCGCCGGCTTTCGCGCTTGCCGGGGAGGAAGCCCACCCAGTCGAGCACCCAGTTGTCCGCGCCATGGTCCCCATGGTTTTTGATGTGATCCCAGACGCCGAAGGCTATCTTGAGCAGCTCGTCGCGAATTTCCTCGGTATCGTGGATCGAATCCTGCATCCCGCCGACTTCCATCCACCAGAAGTTCTGTATCCCCTCCACACGGTGGCCGCGCTTCGGCAGGTCCTCGTCCGAATCGTAGCGATACGCCCAGGCGGGGGGAGTGAATCCCTGAAGCCTGTCTGTCTCCCTGGCCTGGATAAGGCAGGAGAGGCCCATGGTCCGCTTGTCCGGCTGCACGGGCGCGATGGACTCGCCAAATTCCGAGCGGGCCTCGCGGCCGACGCGGTATTCGGCTCCTGCGAGGGCGCCGATGAGCCCGTCGCCAGTGCAGTCCGCGAAGAGCTTCGAAGTGACCACGATGCGGGACTCGGTCGTCATCTGGGTCCCTTCTACCGAGAGGATCCGCCTGCCGCGCTCGTCAGCCTCGACCTCGACCTTGTTCACATGCGTGTTGAGGAAGAGCTCGAGGTTTTCCTGGAAGCGCGCCTTCTCGTACAGGATCGAGTCCCAGATCGAGTAGTTGGGATAGGTGTTGCGCCACAGGTTTTCGAGGAGGATCTCTTCGACGATCCCCGTCTCATGGTTGTTGTCGCCGCCTTCCGGGTCGACCCGCCCGGTTTCATGGTTGTTCTCGTTGTGCGCCCCGCAGATCCACATGCGGACTTCGCTGGACGCGTTGCCGCCGAGGACAGGCCTGTTCTGGATGAGGGCCACTTTCGCTCCCCTGCGGGCAGCCGCGACAGCGGCAGACAGGCCCGCCATTCCACCCCCGACCACGCAGAAATCGACGCTCAAGGCAATGTTACGCATTGTATCCTCCTGACCTGTCGCCCTCATCGAGGAAGGCGAGATAGTTGTCCCTCATGTGTTCGTCGAGCCTCGGGTGGAAGGGTCCCGCGGTCGGGGAAAGGATGAACCTCCGCCCCTTCGCTTCGGAAAGGATGCGACGCACTTCGGCGCGCATCCCATCGGCGGAAAGCGCGCGGAACTCGTCGTACTGGACCGTCCCGATCAGCGCGATCCTTCCATCGACCACGCGCATGGCCTCGCTCAGCGGGCAGTCGCCCACCGGAGGCTCCTCTATCGTGTGGAGTCCGTCTGGCGCGAGCGCGATAAAATCCTCGAGCCGGTCCCGGATCCGGCCGTGGAAATGGGTGATCACCAGCTTGCCGAAGGAGTGGACGAGGTCGATGATCTCTTTCTGGAAGGGCAGGATCCACTCGCGGAAGACTTCGGGGCACACCATGGGCGGAGCGGCGAGCTCGCTGCCGACGAGAAAGTAGATGTCGGCGAGCTCGCGCTCGAGGCACCAGCGGTATTTCGCGAGGAAGTGGGCCTGGAGCCGCCCGAGGAAAGCCGCAATCTCCGCCCGGTGCGTTAGGGACCAGATGGGGTATTCGAGGAGGTTTGAAGCGGCATAGAGGACCCCGATCGGTTCGCCAAGGTCGAGCATCATGGCGCCCATGTCGAGCGGAAAGTCCTTCCGCTCGGCGAGGTAGGCAGGAAGGAAGCGCTCGAGCGATTTCCCGACGGCCTCGGGCGAATCCTCCACCACCAGGGTCATGAAGGCCTCGAGGTCCTCCTCGGAATCGAGGAAGCGGCCCGCGGCCATAAGGGTGTTCGTCGCCTCGGCAGTGACCTCCTGGGTGTTGAGCTCTCTCGCCAGCCGCGAGGAGAAGGACTTGCCGGGGAAAGTCCTCCTGAAGTCCTCCCGAAAAACGTCGATGTCAAAATTCCGTCGGTTAAGGACCGAGGCTGTCCTCGTCATCGCCTCCACCACGGGGGCGTAACTCGGCTCCATGCGGACATCTGTATAGTACGTCGTCCTGTCCCAGGGGAAGAGCAGCCAGATCGGCACCCGATCCACGCTCTCGCCCCTGAGGACTCCCAGGATACGCTCCCGGTTGCTCATCATGCGCATGATTCGATAATAAGCCACGCACCAGCGTCTTGCCTTGACTTCATTGCGAAGGAGTCTGGATTTTAATGCAACGCGAGCATTGCCCGGGTCCGGGAGCCATGCGAGAATGTCCCCATGGCAGGACAGGATATCCTTGTGACCTTCCTCGAGATGATAGAGCGGCAGGGCTACGAGCTGACCATCAACGATTTCTCCGGCCTCATCCTGTCGGACGCGGCAGCGGCCCAGCGCTTTGCGCCCTACAACATCCACCGCAACCCGTTCTGCATGATGATAAAGTCCAAGGCTCAGCTCTGGAACGAGTGCCTGCGCAAAAAATCCGCCCTGTCTCGGGCCGCTACAGAAAAGAGGGGCTTGTTCAGGGGCATGTGCTTCTGCGGCCGCGAGGAATATATCATGCCCGTGTTCAAGGACGGCATCCTGCTCGCGACCATCGGCCTCGGGGGATTTTCCACGAACAGCACGGCAGGAATCGCCCGCGCCGAGCGCGCCCTCGAGGAGACGAGCATCGCCTCAACGCTGTCCGGGCTTTCACCCAAGCCCGGTTTGCGGGAGCTTTACAACGCCGCCTGCGCCAGCGCAGATCCAGGCCAGGACGACGCCCTCGCCATCCTCGGCATGATTGCCGCAGAGCTCCTGCGGTGCTATGAGTCGCTCGAGACGGCGAACGGAAGCCTCGTTGTCACCGAGGCGGCCCGGCTGTCCCGCGAGCACCGGGTAGCCCTCCACGCCGCCGAATACCTGAGACGCAACATAACCGAACCCCTCGTCGCGAAGAAGGTCGCCGCTGCCTGCCACGTGTCCGTCTCCACGCTCAGCCACGTCTTCAAGAAAAACACAAGGATGAGCCTGAACGCATACTTGGCAAAGCTCAGGCTTGACCTCGCGAAGCAGCTCCTGCTGAAGGAAGCCTGCGTCACGGAGGCGGCGCTCGAGAGCGGCTTCGAGGATTCAAACTACTTCTCCCGGGTTTTCTCGAAAGCCGAGGGGATGCCGCCGAGCGCCTGGCAGCGGCGGGAGCTGCTGCTCCGTTCCAGCCCTTCCCCTGATGCCGCGGTGCCTCGTGATCAGCGCCCCGCCGCGGGAAAAGGCATCAGCGCGAAGACTGGCTGAGCCTCAGGATCGTGCCTCCGAAAACCTCGCGCCGCGCTTCCGGATCGAGCCGCTCCGCGAGTTCCCAATATGCAGGCAGCCAGAGCCTTTCAAGCGAATAGTCATCGGTCATGTCGGAACCGAAGATGAAGCGGTCGGGGTGCCGCTCGAGGACATCGATCCAGGCCTGCCCGAAAAAGTGCAGCGGCGAAATCTTCCACATCGATAGGTCGAAGAAGAGATTCCCATGTTTCTCCAGAAGACCCTCGACGTAGGATGGATCGGCGGCGGCGCCTCCGTAGACATGGCAGAAATCGTAGGCTGCGTGGGCCCAGATGAAGTTGGTGGCAGGACAGAGGGAGACGGCCTTCTCGGCATCATCCCGGAACTCCAGGTCGGCGTGAAAAAGCACCGGCTTCCTGAAGCTCCCCACGGCCCTGAAGCATTCCAGGGCGCGCGGATCAAGCATGCTCCGCTCCGCGAAGGACAGGGCCCTGATCGGGCTGTGATAGACGAGTATTTCGCCCATGCCCTGGAATCCATCGCGCCCGAGACACTTTTCGATGTAGCCGATGGCTCCTTCGCCGTACAAGTCGAAGTCGCAGAAAAACGGGAGTATCCTCGCGCCTTGCTCTGCCGCGAGAGCGGCAATCTCGACGTCCTGCGCGTGCTCGGAGCCGCCGAAAGACAGGCCGTGGTATCCAAACAGAACGGTCTTCTCGATACGGTCGGACTCGAGTTCGTCAAGCAGGACCCGCACCTCGGATTTCCCGCACGTGAAATGGCGGTGGCCGTCGACCACCATCAGGCACCCGCTCCAGGCACCGAGAGGCGCAGCTCGCCCTTGAGGTTCTTGAGCCTCAGCGAGACCGTGCAGGCATCGCCGGGAAGTTCCATGCTGGAGAAAGACAGCCGGTGCTCACCCGCCTCGAAGTAGCGGCATTCCATGCGGCCGTTTCCAAGAACAGCCGAATCCCTGTAGTAGGTGCGGTGCAGGTCAGCGGAAAAATCGCCCCCGCTCTCGAGCCGCAGGATTCCTTTTCCGGGACCGAATTTGAAGGGACAGCAGAGCCAGGCCTCGTTGGCCGCGGAGAGCGGCCTGAGCCTGATGCCGTCCTTTTCCGCGAGGATGGCCATATTTTTCGGCTCCTCGAGCTTTTCCCATCCGCCTGGCCGCTCAGGTATGGTCCAGCCGGGAATCCTCGCCCGATCCACCGCTGGATGGCTGCCACCCATGTTCATGGAGCTTTTCGCGTAGGTTTCGACGAGGAGGCCGCCGAAGCTCCGCCAGTCCCCGCGGGACAGGAGCTTCCCGTCGCCGTCGCGGTGGTATGAGAACTCGGCCGTGAACGCGACCGCGCCATACATGCGGTAGAAATAGCTGGAACACATCGTCTTGCCATGGTCCGTGGACCAGTTGAGGAAATTCGGGTCAAGGTCATCGAGACGGAACGTCAGTCGTCCCCGGCAGGCATCCTCGAAGGCCTGTGCGAACTCCCAGTAGCGCAGCCAGGCTTCGCCATCGCACGGGCTTTCCGGATTGGGAACGAAATACGAAGCCGCTCCCGGCTGCGGGGCATGGAGGTCGATGACGCAGTTGAGCTTCCGGCTGCCGGCGAAGCGGCGTATCGCCTCCTGCATGAGCCTGGTTCCCCGGTGGCAGGGTGAAAGCGACCAGTCCCGGTTGTAGTCGGCCGGGTACTGCCCCTTGCCGTAGCGTCCCATCTCGACGCAGTCGATGTCCGCGAAGGGAAAGGCGAGAAACAGCGTGGTGTCCAGGAGTTTTTCGGCCTCGGCCGAGCCGGAGTCCAGAGCGTCGAGGATCCCTTCCAGTACATACGAGCCCGAAACCTCGCCCGCGTGCTGGCGGGCGATCAGGACGACGAGGTTCCTGACTCCCGCCCGTTCGGGGTAGCCGATCGTCACGCAGGGGAAATCGCGGCCGCCATCGCTCTTTCCGAGGTGCTCGAGCCGCATCCGCGGACTCGCCTTGCGCGCGAGATAGGCGGAGAAGTCCAGGAAGGTGTAGGGGTAGCAGAAGGCGAAATAGGTCTCATCATCCGAAAATTCGTGGACGAAAGAGAAGGCGAGGGGTTCGGCCGAAAAAGCGACATTCCGCGGATCGATGCGCTCCCAGTCGCCGCCGGCTCGCCTGTACACCGGACAGACCGGAACGTAGCCTCGGGATTCATGAATCCCGAGCACATGCTCAAGCCCCGTCTGGCGAAAACGAAGGGTGCTTCCGCACGCGCCCCGCACG
>Ga0007800_10000729_pt1 | contig 12185 bp, 8 predicted proteins | sample CryBogmetaGMA14M_FD_60366 | JGI IMG/M metagenome (GOLD analysis project Ga0007800, IMG submission 60366) | Freshwater microbial communities from Crystal Bog, Wisconsin, USA - MA14M | ecosystem: Environmental > Aquatic > Freshwater > Lake | place: Crystal Bog, Wisconsin, USA | collected 2009-07-06 | reverse complement strand
GGGTAACTCTCGCAGTGGGAATTGGCGTGCCCATACCTATACTCGATGAAGAGATCCTGCGGTATACCCTTGTTACTGATGCCGACATTCTGGCACCGGTAATCGATTATTCTTCAACTTATCCACAAAGAGAACCTGATGTGCTGGCTGAAGTCAGTTATGCCGAGCTAAAAAGTGGAAGTTTCAAGCTTCAGAGTAAAGACATTCCCAGCACTTCTCTATCCAGCTATTCCAGGGCGCTGGAGATAGCCACTACACTAAAAGAGTGGATAATCAGTGGCCGCTTTTTACTCAGCGATCCGGTTGCATCTTTGCCGGGAATCGAAGCCGGCATCACGCTCAAGCCCCTCAACGAACGTTGCTAGAGGTGACGCTATGAAAGTATCCAGAAGAGTGGTTCTGCATTTCCCCAGTCGAATAGTGGAACAACCGCTTATATATAACCTGATCAAAAACTACGACCTCAATTTTAATATCCTGAAAGCCTCCATCATCCCGAACCAAGAGGGTTACGTAGTCCTGGAACTAAGCGGCGAACAGGATAAATACGACCAAGGCATCAAATACATCACCTCAGCCGGTGTCAAGATCGAATCTCTGAGCCATAGCGTCTTGCGCAACGAAGACCGCTGCACTAATTGTGGTGCCTGTATCACTATCTGCCCAACCCACGCTTTTATCCTCGACCCAAAGACCAGGATAGTGAGTTTCGATAACAACCGCTGTGTGGCCTGCGGTCTCTGTATAAAAGCCTGTCCGCCAAGGGCCATGGAACTCCACTTTTAGATGTTCCAGCCGCGTGAATACAGACACTGGATCCAGACACATGATCTGGTGGCATACACAGTGCAGATAAATGAAACCGACCTCTATATTCGCACCTGCACAGATCTGTCAGCCAGGGCTTTCGAGTCTGCAAGAAGGCATAGAGAAGCTCTGGAGCAATACATCCTCTATCACCCTTTTTTTCACGCCTCATTTGAGTCTGTGATGGTGGAAGGAACGGCCCCACTCATTGTTAAAACAATGGCCAATGCCGCTGAGCTTGCGGGGGTCGGCCCTATGGCAGCGGTAGCCGGCGCTATAGCTCAAATGGTGGGTGAAGATTTAGCCGCCCTGTCAAAAGAGGTCATAATTGAAAACGGGGGTGATAACTATATACGTTCGCAGAGCGATCGTGTGGTATGCATCTACGCCGGCAACTCTCCTTTAAGCGGTAAACTCGGTCTGCTAGTAAAGGCTACAGACACACCAATAGGCGTATGCACCTCTTCCGGTACCGTTGGGCCGTCCATCAGCCTGGGCAAAGCCGATGCCGCGGTTGTAGCTGCAATGTCTGCCGCACTGGCCGATGCCGCGGCCACCAAGGTGGGCAATGCTGTCATTACCGAAGATGACATCCCGGGTGCTCTGGAGATTGCGCAAACTATTAAGGGGCTAACGGGTGTGGTTATCATCAAGGGCGACCAGATGGGTGTCTGGGGTAAACTGGAAATTTGCGAGACGGACAACCCGCCGAGTGCACAATGCGAAGCCTTTAATATCAGCTAATTTCTATTTTTTCACGAATATATGCGACGAATTCCTGGATAAGTCTAGTTGCCAGCCTCTCGGTATAATAAATACAATAGAAATCACGCTTAAGTTTCAGGTCGCTTATAGTCACCTGACGCACCAACCCCAGTTCCAGGCTCTTTTTAATCGCTAGGTCGGATACGAAAGCGATTCCGGCATGCGCTTCTACCGCTGAGACTATTGCCTGACTGCTTCCAAGTGTAAGCCTCGGTCTCAAACGGTTTATATTCAGGCCAGCTCTTGTCACGAGAGCTTCCATGCTTTTTTGTGTTCCTGAATTTGATTCGCGGAAAATGAGGGCTTCCTCTTCGAGCTCGGTAAATGCAATCTGTCTACGGCCGACGAAGGGATGCTCCGGGAATACAATGAGTACAATCTCGTCGTCAGCCATTTTGAATGATTCGAAACCCTGCCCTTTAGGGGGTATCGAACCGCAGAAGCCCACTTCGTAGGTCCCATTCTTCACCCCGGAGATTACCGCCGTGGAATCCTCGATCGCCACACCGGCTTTAACCGCAGGATGCTGGCTGAGGAATTCGCTCACGAGTACGGGCAATATATATTCTCCCGGCGTAGTGCTGGCAGCAATAAGCAGCTCTCCCCCAACTTCATCGCGCAGGTGGCCCAAATCTTTTAACAGACTGGATTCTTCTCCGTCCACTGCTGTGGCGAATTCTAGGAGCCTGCGGCCAGCATCGGTGAGTGTAATCTTCTTCTGGTTGCGGTTTATCAAGCGCGCACCGAGATCATGTTCGAGTTTCTGAATCTGAAAAGATACTGCCGGTTGGCTGATGGAGAGCTTCTTTGCAACAGCTGAAAAGCTCCCAAGTTTTATGAGTTCTAAGTAAGTTTTCAAATAATCCAGGTTCATGACTCACCCCCTGATTTCATGCGATGAGATATTGTAGGCCATAAAAACCAATTCATCAAGCAAGGCCGACCCAGTGTTATGTGGAAGAATAAAACATATCAATTTTCGCCAGATTTGATATATAGTAATTATTGTGACTATTTTATTGATTTCTTTATTTTCGACATGCTAGCTTCTATCAGTCGTACCCAAAGGGGAACTACTAAAAAAGGCAATTATATGGTTCGCCATCCTGACTATAGACTTCGAATATGCTATCAAATTTTACTCAGTTATTCCTGCCCCTCCGTTGCGGACCGACGATTAATTGGGGCAGAAGCTGGCATATTTTCCCATAGAACCAAAAAAGGATTATAGGCAGAGACAGGATGCCACCCAACAAGTTCAACAAGCTTTCCAAAGTGGGAACACGAGGTACATCTCAGTGTTCAAAGTGCCGATGATGTTCTCGCCAAAATCAAAAAAACAGGAGGGGCAAAATCGTACAGGCTAGATATTCCATCGGTGAGCCATGTTTTATCGCCATTATAGAGGCTACCGAAGGCAATGCGGTCGGTTTAAATGGGCCGAAATAAACCGATCCACAGTGGGTCTGTACCAAGAGCTTTTTTAATTGCATGACTCCATAGGGTGCTTATGGCATTTGAAAAAGTCCGTGCACTGAGATAGAATTTGCTATCTCTAGCGGCAGGAGTTGACATGGCGCAAAACTTCGAGGAACTCTGTCTCAACACCATTCGGTTCCTGGCGGTAGATGCAGTCGAAAAAGCTAACTCCGGCCACCCCGGGGCACCCATGGGAATGGCAGCTATGGCCTACACCCTGTGGCAGCGCTTTCTCAAGCATAACCCCAATAACCCGGACTGGGTGGACCGCGACCGATTTATACTATCAGCCGGTCATGCCTCCATGCTGCTTTATGGCTTGCTTTATCTCACCGGTTACGATTTGTCCCTCGACGATATCAAAATGTTCCGCCAGTGGGGCAGCCGCACACCTGGCCATCCTGAGCACGGAATTACGGTCGGGGTTGAAGCCACAACCGGCCCTCTGGGACAGGGCTTCGCCAACGGTGTCGGAATGGCGATTGCCGAACGTCATCTGGCGGCCAGGTACAACAAGCCCGGTTTCGCCATTGTCGATCATTACACTTATTCCATTTGCTCCGATGGGGACCTTATGGAGGGGGTATCTTCCGAAGCCGCTTCCCTGGCCGGAACGCTGAAACTTGGCAAACTAATCTACCTTTATGACGATAACAATATATCCATCGAAGGCAATACCGCCATCACTTTTAGAGAGGATGTCGGCCAGCGTTTTCAGGCTTACGGCTGGCAGGTAATCGGCCCCATCGACGGCATGAAAGTAGAAGTCATCGATGCGGCCATAAGACAGGCCAGATCGGATAGCGAACATCCCAGCCTTATCATATGCAACACGACCATCGGTTACGGTTCACCCAACAAAGAGGGTACCAACCATGCCCATGGGGAGCCACTGGGTAAAGAGGAAACACTCCTGGCTAAACAAAAACTGGGTTGGACCTATCCGAAGCCTTTCACCGTCCCCGACGTTGTCCTGAAGCATTTCCGCGCTTCCGTAGAAAAAGGCATTGAGAGCGAGTCCGATTGGAACCGCATATTTTCATCGTACATAAAAACCTATCCTGATGAAGCCCGTCAGTTCAGTATTGACATCAAAGGAGAGCTTCCATCGGGCTGGGACAGCGGCCTTGATAAACTATTCGATAGCACGATGAAACCCATAGCCACTCGCGAAGCCTCCGGGCAGGTGATCAACGCTCTGGCATCCACAGTTCCATCTCTCATCGGCGGCTCCGCCGATCTGGCTCCATCCACCAAAACGCTCGTTAAAAACGGCGGCGATTTTTGCGCTCAGAACTACGCTGGGCGCAACATTCATTTCGGCGTGCGTGAACACGCTATGGGATCCATCGCTAATGGCATGGCCCTGCATGATGGTATCATTCCGTATACTGCGACCTTCCTCATTTTCTACGATTACATGCGCCCTTCTGTAAGGCTGGCTGCACTCACCCAGGACAGGGTTGTGTTCGTTTTCACCCATGATTCAATTGGGCTGGGTGAGGACGGCCCGACTCACCAGCCTATCGAACAGCTTGTTGGACTTCGCTCTGTACCTAATCTGACTACCATCCGCCCGGCGGATGCTACTGAGACGGTTGAAGCCTGGAAGCTGGCTCTCGAAAAGCGTAACGGCCCGACCGCGTTGATATTTACCAGGCAATCGCTCCCCGTACTTGACCGAACTGAAATGTCCCCTGCTTCTGGGGTGAGAAGGGGCGGTTATACACTATGGCAATCTTTTGATAACCCTGAAGTAATCTTTATCGCTACCGGTTCCGAGGTCCACATCGCACTGGAAGCCTCCATGATGCTAAAAGAAAAGGGCATCGCCGCCAGAGTGGTGTCACTGCCTTCATGGGAGATTTTCGAGGCTCAGAGCGAAGAGTACCGTCGCTCGGTCATTCCGCCACTGGTAAAGGCCAGGATCTCTATCGAAGCCGGCTCCACACTCGGGTGGCACCGTTATATTGGCGACGGCGGTTTGGCTATCGGCATCGACCATTTTGGCGCGTCGGCACCAGGCAAGGTGCTATACGATAAATTCGGCATAACAGCACAGAGGGCACTAGCCGAAGCCATGCTGCTTCTTGATGTGGGCTAATCGATCTTTTTATTCTCCCAGCCCTCAAGCGCCAGAGAAGTGAGGTCCACGAAGCTAGCAGCAGCATCTGGTTGCGCGAATATAGCGCTCCCGACGCATATTTCGTTCACGCCTGATTGAGCTACTCGAGTTATGTTGCTGGCCTTTATGCCTCCGTCGATGCCGATGCTGACACCCGGGCAGAGTCGACGAAACAGATTGATTTTCTCCAAGACTTCCGGCATGAACTTGGCGCCGTAAAATCCGGGGTGAACCGCTAAAAACAATACGCTTTCCAACCGGCTTACCAGGCCGTCACTCAGTACTGTCACAGGCATTTCCGGGTTAACTGCCAGACCCGCCCCCATCCCGAGGCTGGTGATATGTTCAATGACATCGTAGAGACCGCCTTTTTCGGCTTCATAGTGAATGGTTAATCTCTTTGCCCCGGCAAGATAGAAATCTTCAATATACTTCTCCGGATCCTGCACCATCAGGTGTGCTTCCCAGCCGATTTTCATTCCGACTCCAGCTATATCCTTGCTGGTTATGCTGACAGACGGCACGAAAAGCCCGTCTGTGATGTCTATTTGCACCCAATTGGAGAAAATCCCCGCACATTGAAGCATTGATAATAAAGCGGCGGGACTGTCGGTCAAAACGGCAGGGACAACCCGTTTGATCAAATTAGTCATAGCGTTCTTAAAATAACACGCGACGGCGCGCCGTCGCAATTCTTTAGTTTTAAAGGCAAGCAAAGCATTTCGTAATCGCCTGCGGGCACTTCGCTCAGGTTAACGCCCTCTACTATCACGATCCCAGCGTTAAGCAATACTCTGTGAACCGGGAATATTTTGGTAGCAAACTCATCAACCGAAAGATAGTCCATCGCCAGAAACCTGATACCCTTTTCAACGAGATATTCGGCTGCGTCTTCCGTCAGGAAAATATAATCTTTGTTGAAATTTGATAACTCTAGCATAGTGGAGTTGCTGGTTTTCAACAACAAACGCGATACCCCGTCCAGGTCTATGTTTAACAGCAGAGCGCGATCAATGCAATGAACCTCCGTGATATGGCACACACGAGCCAGACCTATCAGTTGCTCTATTCCCAGTTGGTCCACGCCCCTGCCTTCGCTCATGATATGTGCCGGTGCGTCTACGTGTGTGCCTGTATGAACGTTTAAATCGAGTTGCGTCAGGCTCGATATACCCTCGTATTCCACTTTTTTGAAGACAACTGCTTGATCCCCCGGCCACAACAACATCCCCGGACTAATCGTCTGAGTTATGTCATATATTTTGCCGCGCGCCAACATCATCTGTTTTTCGATAGCGCAAATTTGTTTAAGGCGTCTATCGTGTCTTCCGTCATCGAACGGCGTAGCCAGCCAGATGCGTACCATTTCCTCGGCGACTCTATCCCCTGTCACCCATCCACCTAGTACCAGCATGTTGGCATCGTTGTGCGCACGGCTCATACGAGCGGTAAACTCATTCCAACAGAGCGCCGCACGAATCCCCGGAACTTTGTTGGCCACCATAGCGTCCCCCTGGCCGGTACCGCAAAAAACAATGCCCCTTGCACATTCTCCCGATATCACTCGCCTGGCAGCCTTGAATGTATATTCGGGGTAATCAACCGGTTCCTTTGTGAAGGTTCCAACGTCTTCGACTTTGTACCCCAGGCTCTCTATGAAGGGTTCGATATGGATTTTAAGATCAAACCCGGCGTGGTCGCTTGAGACTACGATGCATTCTTTCATAACTTTATCCGTATTATTCCGCGTGTTCTCTATCAGATTTCTGCTATTTCTGTTCCCTGTCCTTCAAGAGATGTGGCTGCATCACAGCGCAAAATATATCCACCAGTTCCGGGTCGAACTGTGTACCCGCGCATCTTCTGATCTCCAAAAGAGCATCTTCAAGCGTAAGCTGAGCCCTATACGGCCGTGGAGAAGTCATGGCATCATAGGCATCGGCAATAGAAAGTATGCGCGCTTCAATAGGTATGCTGGCAGTCTTTAAACCACTGGGGTAGCCACTGCCGTCGTAGTGTTCATGATGATGTTGTATAGCCGGCAGACAATTTACCAGATCAATAACATGTTTCAGTATCTCTACACCAAGCTCAGGATGCGTGCGGATGGGGTTCCATTCTTCAGCAGTAAGCGTCGATTTCTTGGCTAATATGGAATCCGGCACTCCCACTTTCCCTATATCGTGTAGTAGCCCGGCGGTTCTTAAAATACTAATTTTATTTTCGGGGAAATTCATGGCCTCACCCATGAGCACTGCATATTCGCTTACCTTACGCGAGTGCCCGTAGGTATAACTATCTTTGGCATCAACAGTGGCAGCCAGCGCATATATTATGCTTAATGCCTTGGGCTGAGCTTCAAGCCCAGTATTTATAAGCGTTGTCCCTGTTTTCACTAATTCTGATGAAAGACACGTTCGATTGCGACCAATTTGCTTGGCTCGGTACAGTGCAGCATCAGCGCGTCCGATTATCTCTTCCTTCATAACGCCATCATTGGGCCAGTTGGCCACTCCAACGCTCATAGTAATGGGCATTGAACGGGAATTGCTCTTAGATTCGATGGTTTTTCGTATTCGTTCGGCCACTTTAAAGGCATCATCCAACCGCGCCTCTGGAAGAATAATGGTAAATTCCTCGCCCCCGTAACGGAAAGCCATGTCAATGCTGCGTATGGAACTGATCAGATAATGACCCACGCGGCGTAATACCTGGTCTCCCGCTAGGTGTCCGTAAATATCGTTATATGACTTGAACAGGTCAATGTCCATCAAGATGATCGAGAAGGTGTTGCCGAAGCGCGAGCCACGGGCAATTTCCTGATCCAGTCGTTCGTGGAAATGCCGATGGTTGTACAGTCCTGTGAGTTCGTCAGTGTTAGCCCGAGTGTTGGCCTGAGTAAAGAGTTGAGCATTCTCGACGATAATGCCTGCTTGGTTAGCCATAGCTCTTATTAGTTCAAGGTCTTCATGTGAGAACATACGCCTTGTGCGTTTCTGCCCCAGTGCCAGGATGCAGATCAGACGATCTCGGCTTTTAAAAGGATACAATATGCCTAGACCAGAATTGGTAAGCAGTTCTTTTTCCGCCTGCCATAGCCCCCGAAATTCGGGAACATTATCTATCAGTTTCGGGTCAAGTGGTTGGTCGTTCCGGTCCAGCCATGAAATTATCAGGCTATCAGCGTTTAAATTGAAATCCTGTTTGGTGGGCAGCTCGGGCTGTATGTATTTAAGCGAAAAATCACCGATGTCGTTGCTCTGCAATAGCAGCCCTGCCCAGTTTATGTCTAGTGCTTTGCAGAGAGTCGGAAGCATCTCGAGCGCCAGTTCGTTTAAGTCCAGTATATAGCTCATCTTGGCGCTGAAACTCATCAGCGCATTACGATATTCATAAGTCTGTGGGTAAAAAATGCGATCGACTAATTTTTGTATGCCTTTGTGTAATGGGCGGAATAAAGCGATAAGTAGAAGGATAATCACGCTTACAAACAGCACTACGCTGAGTGTCGTTTCATTAGGGAAAAGGCGTATTACTAAAAGCACAGTGCCAACGCATCCGCCTATGATGATGGCCAGAGATGCAAAATACGCCAATCCCGTCCTTGCAACCAGTTTGATATCAAGAAGCCGATACTGCGAGATGGCATAACTGATGATCAGTGCATTGAGAAAATTACCGATATGGTCCAGGGGATAGTTGGCCATATTTGGAATAAGGTTGGTGATTGTTAAAAGCGTTAAAATGCCCCAACCACAAAACAAATACATGGTACGGTTGCGCTCTTTAGGGTTAGTGGAGTGCCTGTATTTCATCACCAAAAGACCCATCACAAAGAGGTCGAAACAAAAACCAATTACACCTATAAATAATCTTGCCAGCGTGAAAAGGGCATAATATGTAACGCCGCTCTCTACATATGAATATTCGACAATATGACCAGTGAAGGATAATATCGCCAGTGTTGTAAGGAAGATGTAAGCCAGATATAGTAACGCACGGGGCTGGCGTTCCGTGTAGCCTAAAGCGAAGTGGTAATATGCCACCAAAGTCCATATCAACGCCACAACCACTATTTTATTCCAGAATATTGTCTGTGCTGGCAGTGCATTTAGATGCACCATGAAAGACGAAAAGCTCCAGAAAGCGGCTATAACGAGATAATATGCAAATAGTTTACCGGTGCGGTTACCCGTTTTTTGCAAAGCAAAGGCGAGTAGGATGATGTAAAAACACGAGGTGGTCAGGGGGATTAGCGCCAATGGGTTCAAACCAGCCTCATCTTTCGGCGGCTTCCCGTCATGAAAAAGCTATGGTTGCCATGTTTAATCGTGGCAACCATTATGCTTAATAATATCGTAATTTGTCAATAGGATATTATATTTATGACCATGTTTGATACATTCCATAATAACGAAAGTATTAAATCGAGCCCTTTATATTTTACCAGTATTTGCGAATGCTCCTGACCACCCTCTCCACTGTCTCCAAAGCGTCAGAATCTTCGGGGTTTTTTGTGAGCCTGGTTATGTCGCTATAGAACTTCCTTATTTCGTCCACGCTATAGCCAAGCGATGCAAGATAACAGGCAAAATACTCTCCGCCCGGAAAATTGGCAGAGTGTTTAATGTGCGCATCCAGCACCTGCATGCCTTCCTGGGCTTCAGCGCTGGTCATGGTATCGTGTTTCCAGTTGAGGCCATGGCCTTCAACGTGAAATCTCTCGTGCTCACTATCTACTCGGGTGTTAGACGCCATAAAAAACATGAAACTGGCAAAAGTATCAGGTTCGGCTTTTTCAATTAACTCAGCAGTACTCATGATACTATCACTGGTCTCTCCCGGAAATCCGACAACGACGTTAAAATTGGTTACGACATCCAGTTCTCTAGCAAACCGGGCTATATTTACAGCCATCTCCGGAGCGTAATTTCTCCCCATAGAACGCAGCATTCCCGTTGAACCAGACTCCAAGCCGATATCGAGTGCCACGCAACCAGAACGTTTCATTTTCTCAAGCAGCAGGTAGTCTAAATTGCTGATGCGGGCATATGAAGACCATTTCAATGAAATTCCATTCTTATTGCATGATTCATATATGGCATCACAGAGCTGGCCGCACCTCTCGGGCGGGGCGGAAAAACAAGAGTCGGTAAATCGGAAGGTATTAATACCAAGATCTTCGACATCGTAAAGCAATTCCTTCACCACGGCGTCGATGCTGCGGTACCTGACCGGTTTATCCCAGTAAGAGACTTCAGAGCAATATGCGCAGTTGAACGGGCAACCCCGGCTGGTCTCCACAGGCAAAACCGGCAACCTTCTAGCAGACGGAATGCCCATCATCTTCCAATCAGGTCGTTTAATCGATTCGCATCGCATGGGCTGTCGTGGCACTGTCTGTATGAAATTGCCATCGCAATTGTAGGCAAGCCCTGGTATCAGACTTTTCTCAGCTTTAGTTTCAATGGCTCGAATTAGTTCAAGAAAAGTTTGTTCGCCCTCCCGCATTATTATGTAATCTATAGCTGGAATCAGCTTCATGATTTCCGTTGACGGGACTGACCAGGATAATGGCCCGCCGAGAATGATAGTGGCGCTGGGATTATCTCGCTCGACCTTATTTACTACCTGCTTCACATCATCAATACCCATAAACGTGGACGATATCCCGACGATATCCGCATCATAAAGTCTCTCAGGATCGATGAAGCAGTCGGCGATCTCTACATTCACTCCGTTCTCACTAAGATACGAACTCAGCACAGCAGGCGCTATCGTAGGAATGGAAAACTGTAGAGTCTGCTTCCCTGCCATGCCTGACAGGAAAATGATGGGCTCCACCGGTATCCCCATCTCGAGCAATTGCGGCAACCTCAGCGGTGCAAAACCGGTAACGATCAACACACGGCTTTTAATCTTTCCAGCGTTTCCCATATTCTTACTTATTTAATTTCGACAATTATCTAGCGGCGGTTAATATCAAACGCTGGTATTCCGAGCCGAACTCCTGGATTTGACCGAAATCGACTTTCCTACCAAAAATTTAATGGTTTCTTCTTCCGGGTTGATGTGCATGGCCTTGACGTGGGCAAGATCGGCACCGGCAGCCTTCTGACGTAGTTCATAAGTTTTGAAAGCGTCTTCTGGCAGCAAGGTTATCATAAGCGGTCGTAGGCCCGTGAAAGATTCCAAATCAGCATAAGAAGTATCAAGAAGCTTTAGCTCCTCGTGAACCAATTCTGCAATTCTTTCAACAGGCACTTTGCGGTCTCCACTTTTCATCTCTAAATAAATGTGCAGTACTGGTTTTCCTCGCAATTCCTTACGCGCCACCCAATCAACATATTCCAACCCACTGTTCTCAAGGGCACGCCATATTATCTTTTCGCCCAACCTGGTAAAGCCGGCTATATCTATCTGGTCGTCTATGCGAGCTACAAAACTCATCTGGGGAATATCGATGTTCAAATTATCATTGCGTCGAGACAGTATCTTGATCATGTGCCCCAGACGGTAGCGTATAAACGGCCCGCCGTGCAGGCTGGTAATTACCAACTCGTAGTTGCCCGGTTCCAGCTCATTCATAAGAAGAGTACGGGGACTGAAGTTAACATCTTTGCGCGAGCGCAACGCATCTTTCTCCGGGATGAACTCAAAGAAGTTCAAATTTGGCACAAATGTCATCCCGCTATGGTCCCAGGTCTGCATGGCGATTATGGGAGCCTCGGTGCAGCCGTGGAAATCAAGAGGATAACATCCCCACATATCCTTGATCCTCTCACGGAATACCTCGCCGTCAATACCATAGGTGACTAATCCTTTGATTTTCCACAAGTCCCTGGGCAGCAACTCGCGGCGATTCAATTTGGCTTTTAACATTCCGATGGCCAGCCTCACTAACATTCTGGGGTTATTCTTAAGCCAATTTTTTGCGTTTTGATTTTCCTGCGCTTGGCGGCTGAAACGTTGTCCGATGGCTACTGCCACGCTGGACATACATATAGAC